>Ga0182012_10000715_pt1 | contig 36584 bp, 30 predicted proteins | sample 612S2SmetaG_FD_120486 | JGI IMG/M metagenome (GOLD analysis project Ga0182012, IMG submission 120486) | Permafrost microbial communities from Stordalen Mire, Sweden - 612S2S metaG | ecosystem: Environmental > Terrestrial > Soil > Wetlands > Permafrost | place: Sweden: Stordalen | collected...
AGACCGAACCCGGGTTGATCCGCATCGAGATCGAGCCCGTCTGGCGGTTTCGTCGCGAGGACGATGGGCGCTCGACGCTGGTGATGCTGGACTTCCTCAACGAGATCCGAGCCACCGGCAAGATCACGCGTGCCGCGGTGCGCGCCGACATGTCGTATCGGCATTGCTGGAACTTGATCGAAAAATGGGCGGCGTTCTTCGGCGCGCCGCTGGTCGAGCGGCACCAGGGACGCGGTACCCGGCTCACCCCCCTGGGCGAAAAGCTGGTGTGGGCCGGGCAAAGGCTGCAGGCGCGGCTCAAGCCACAACTTCAAAATCTCGCCCAGGAGCTCGAGACCGACATCAACGAGGTGTTGCCGCAGCGGACCAAGCTCGTGCGCATTCACGCAAGCCACGGTTTCGCCGTGTCGAAGCTGCGCGAGCTGCTCTCCTCGCTCGAGCCGCAGCTCAACGTCGATCTTCGCTACGTCAGCAACCAAAGCTCGCTCGCCTCGCTGGCGCGCGGGGCATGCGATCTGGCGGGCGTCCACCTGCCTCTGGGAGAGCTGCGTGGCAAGGTCGTGGCAGCCGCCAAGCAATGGTTGATCCCCGCGGAGCATCGGATCATCGGCTTCGTCACCCGCGAGATGGGTCTGATGGTGAAGCGCGGCAATCCGCTCGGCATCGAGTCGCTCGAAAAGCTGGTCGGCGGCGAGGTGCGATTCGTGAACCGCGACGCCGACTCCGGCACGCGCCGCCTGTTCGATGAGCTCCTGAAACAGCGGGGGCTCGACCCGACCCGCATCAACGGCTACCTGCACGAGGAGTTCACGCACGCGGCGGTCGCCGCCTATGTGGCGAGCGGCATGGCGGACGCGAGTTTCGGCGTGGAGGCCGCCGCGCGGCAGTTCGATCTGGATTTCGTCCGGTTGGTCACCGAGGACTACCTGTTCGTCTGCCGCAAGCACACGCTGGAGAACGAATCGGTGCAGCGATTGATCAGCGTCATGCGCAGTCCCGAGTTCGCCGCAGCGATCGGGGAGCTTCCGGGCTATACCGCCAAGGATCCCGGGGTGATCAAGGGCATTCGAGAAGGGCTGCGCTAGACATGGTGAGCTGGGTGGCCACGGTGGACCGCAACGTCGGGCGCGGGCGCTTTGCCCGAGGTCTCGTTCCGGGTGTGCTATGGGCGGCGCTTGCAGCCTGCGAAATCGGGGCCTCTCCCAGTCCCGCCGCGCAGCTCGCAGCGGTGGATGATTACGTGGCGGCTGAGATGCGCGCCCAGCACATTCCGGGTCTCGCTCTCGCCGTGCTGCGCGATGGAGAGCCGCTTTACGTCCGGAGCTACGGCGTCGCCACCCTGGAGCATCCCGTGCCCGCCACACCTGAAACCCTGTTTCAGCTCGGCTCGGTCGGCAAGCAATTCACCTCGACCGCCGTCATGCTTCTCGCGCGCGAGCATCGTCTGGAGCTCGACGATCCTCTGTCCAAATATGTGCCGGAAATCCCTCCCGGCTGGCGGGCGGTGACCTTGCGCGACATGCTCAAGCATCAATCGGGCATCGCGCAGCTGACGCCTCCCGCACGCGACCTGCTCGATCTGCACCATGATTACACGGACGCGGAGTACATCCGCCTCGCCACCTCCCTACCCCTGGATTTCGAGCCCGGCACCGACGCCTCCTACAGCGATACCGCGTACGTGCTGCTCGGCATCGTCATCGACCGCATCACCGGCGAATTCTACGGCGACCTGCTCGCGGACCGCGTCTTCCGCCCGCTCGGCATGACGCGCACGCGAATCATCTCGGACACCGACATCATCCCGGACCGGGCCTCCGGTTACGAAATGGGTGCTTCGGGCGCGATCCAGAATCAGGGATGGGTCGCGCCCGCCCTGAACCGAACGGCGGATGGGAGCCTTTACTCCACCGTGCTCGATCTCGCCCGGTGGGATCGGGCGCTCTGGGCGGGCGCCGTGCTCACGCACGATGAACTCGCCCGCGCCTGGACCATCGATGCCCTGAAGGACGGCGGATCGCCGCTTCTACACTACGGCTACGGCTGGGAGATCAACTCCCTGCGGGGACATCCGGTGATCGAATACGACGGAAACTGGCAAGGCTTTCAATCCGCCATGGCCCGTTACCAGGATCGGCATCTGACGATCGTCGTGCTCACCAATCTGTCGCTGTGCCGGGTGCAGCGCATCGTGCACACCGTCGCCGGCTTCTTCGATCCGGAGGTCGCGCACTTCAAGGACGCATCCGACGACCCGCGCCCGGCGCTGACGCGTGAGTTTCGCGGACTCATCGAAGACTCCCAGGAAGGTCGGCTGCGAAGCGAACGCTTGAGCGCCGCCGCCCGGCGCGAGATATCGCCCCGCTGGCTCGCCGCGCTGGCCCGCGACCTGCGCGAAACGGGACCGATCGAGCGACTCGTGTTCGCCGAGCAGAGAAGCACGAAGGCCGGCTTGGAGCGCGTCTATCGAGTCGACACCCGGGAGATGGTCGACTTCTTCACGGTGCGTTATCTGAAGGGCGGGGTCATCGACGAGGTTGCCCTGTATCACGAGTACTGAGGCGCAATGGCCGCAGATAGCGCGAACTTCCGGCGCAAAGCGGCGTAGACTGTGAAACTCGTCCCGCCATCGCCGGTTCCGGTCCGGAATGAGGACATCACGGAGAGACAATGGCACGGGTCAATTATCGGCACCAGAAGAACTTGCGCGAACAACAGAAAAAAAAGCGCAACGACGAGAAGCGGCTCAAGAAAGAGAAGCCGGCGGAGACATCGAATTCAACGGAACCGTCGGCGAGTGCGCCGAGTTCCACCCCTTCTGGAGCAGATCATGAACTCTGAGTGGACGCGCATTTACGTGCCGCAACTTCCGACCGCCGGAGCGAGCCGGAACGAGTGCCGCGAACGGGCGGCGGAAATCAAGGCCGAGCAGGAAGCGCAGCGGCATCGCGCCAAGAGCGAGCAATCCTCCGACCGGTACACGGCGCAGGAGCGGATTCGCTTGTGGGAAAGTCTGCACGGTGCACAGCTGCCGCGCGACGCCAACCATCCCGTGCTGGCGGTGATCGCGGTCAACACGGGGCTCACGCTCGATCAGGTGAGAGCGGAACAGGAGCAGCGTTACGCGGTTCCCGCCGCCGAGACCGGCGTGCCCGGCGAGACCCCGGCATCCATCGCTGATTGAGCCGGCGGGCGGTGGCGCATGGCGCCGCTGCGAACCCGGCTCGAACCCGCATCAGGGGCCGACCGGCTCCGCTTTGATCGCGCGCAGCAGTTTCCTCAGCGCTTCAGCCTGATCGCGAAGTCCGCGACTCTCCGCCTGCAGCCTGCCCTTGCGCTCAGCGTCGATGCCATCAGCCAATTCCAGCGCTTCGCGGTCGCGCGAATTGGCTCTCGACTCCAGCGATCGGGTCTGGGCCCACAGCTCGTGCACGGGATGCGAGTCATCGCTCGCGCGACCGGTCAAAAAGCCGTTGGCATCGACCTCAGTATGGTCGACGATGAGTTTGGACTCCATCACGGGCTCGCCCTTGCCGACGATGCTCTCGAGAGTCGCCCGCCGTTTGGACAGCGACTCCCCGGCCGTTGGTCCGCCGCGGCGCATGAAGTAATAGACGCTCACGTCACCGATGGCGATGTTCCCCGGCCCTGGTCAATGGATCGGACAATTCAGCAACTCCTCGGCTCATGCCGCATGGCACATCCGCTCTCTATGTATCCTAACAGACGGTCAGGCTCCGCAATTTTATTCATGCTCCGCCGAATGGAGCGACTTGCGGACCAAGCCCAGTCACCGGCGCCAATCTCTGCACCAGGCACGGTCGGGACGGCCGCGGCCGACAATCGCCTGATAGACGCGCTTCCGCCGAAGGAACGCCGCCGATTGCTCGCCCGTGCCGATAGAATCCAGTTGGTCCGGGGCGAGCTGCTCGACGAGCCGACCCGATCCTGCGCGAGCGTGTATTTTCCAACCCACGGATTCATTTCGTTGATCGCCACGCTGGGCGGGAAACCCGTCGTGCAGGTCGGCATGATAGGACAGGAAGGAATGTGGGGACCCGGCCTCGCGTTTTGCGTCGCGAACGCGCCCATGCATGCGCTGGTGCTCGGGTCGGGGGAGGCGTGGCGCGTCAGCGCGCGCGCCTTTCACGGAGAATTCGCCCATAGCGCGGCAGTGCTTCACTGCGTCGAGCGGTATCTTCATTCGCTCATCGCCCAGCTGGTTTCCTCCGCCGCGTGCGTCGGGTTTCACCGGATCGAACCGCGTTTGGCCCGCTGGCTGTTGATGAGCCGGGACCGGGCGCAGTCGGACAGTTTTTTCGCCACGCAGGAAGTGCTTTCCGCCCTGCTCGGCGTGCGCCGGGTCGGCATCACGGCCGCCGCGGGCGAGCTGCAACGCCGCGGCCTGATTGAATACACCCGTGGATACATCACGATCCTCGACCGTGCCGGACTCGAGGCCGCATCCTGCAGCTGCTACGCGAGCGATCGAGAAGCCTGCGCGGTCAACGCCAAAGCCGCCGCGTTGGGCTGAGTGCGGTAGCGCACCGACGATCTCATCGCGCGGGAGTACTCTGCGCACTCACTCCCTCGGGGCACGAGCGCCTCGCCAATCACGGCGTGCTCGTTCGGCGGCCGCCGGTACTACAAGGATCAGGTGCTGTTATGAGTATGAGACCATCGACATCGATGAAGCGCTTCGCCGCATTCGCGGCGTGCGCCGTCGTATTGGCCGCATGCGCCAGTAATCCGGCGGCCGATGAAAAAATCGCGGTGGCGAAGGCCTCCGTGCAGCGGGCGGAGGGTTCCGGCGCGCCGGAATTCGCGCCGGTGGAACTTGCCGGCGCCCGCGACAAGCTTGCACGCGCCGAGAAGGCCAACGCCGATCGGGACCTTCAGCCGGCGTTGCTGCTGGCCGAACAGGCCAACGCGGACGCGGAGCTCGCGGAAGCCACTGCGCAGCAGCAGCGTTCGCACAAGGCGGCGGCGGAGTTCGACGCTGGCATGCAAACGCTGCGGCAGGAATCCCTGCGCGCTTCGCCCCCCACTCAATAAGGACGTGACATGAAAGCAAGAACGAGGATTTTGATATCCGTGGGCTCGGCGCTGGGCATTGCCGCCTGCGCTTCCGTGCCGCAACCGAACGCGGCCCTGGAAGGGGCGCGCGCCGAGGTGCAAACGGCGCAAGCAAATCCGAACGTCGCGAAATACGCCGCCGTGGATCTGCAAGCCGCCGAGAAGCAGCTGGATGTCGCCCAGGCCGCCTACCTGCGTCACGACGAGCCCGCCATCGCGCAGCCCGCGTACCTTGCCACCCAGAGCGCGCGGCTCGCTGAAGCACACGCCGCGGCGAAGGCGGATGACGCGCGCGTTGCGTCCGGCCGCGCCGAGCGCGACAAGATTCAGCTCGACGCCCGCACCCGGCAGGTCGATACCGCGAACATGGCCACCGATGTGGCCGTCGAGCAGCGGAACCAGGCGACCGAACAGGCGGCGCGGCTGCAGGCTGAAGTCGATCAACTCAAGGCGAAGCCCACCCCGCGCGGGCTGGTGCTGACGCTCGGCGATGTGCTGTTCGACACCGGCAAGTCGCAATTGAATCCCGGAGCGGCCCGCAAGCTGGACCAATTGGCGCAATTCCTCAACGAGCATCCGGAGCGGCGCGTGCAAATCGACGGCTTCACCGACAGCGTCGGCTCGCAATCGTATAACCAGACTCTCTCGCAGGCGCGCGCCGACGCCGTCAAATCCGCGCTCATAACGCGGGGCATCGATGGTTCGCGCATCGGAAGTCAAGGCTACGGCGAGGGCTTTCCCGTCGCGGACAATGCCGACTCGGGCGGACGGCAATTGAATCGACGGGTCGAAGTCGTGATCGGCGATGACCAGGGTGCCTCGATCGCGGGACGCAGCTGAGGTTCGAGTCGCCGCGAACGCGCCGGCGACACGAGCACACTCAGGACGGACCGGCGACAGTGCCGCTATACGGGTCGCCGGTCTCTCCCTGGGATAATGACGAGATTCTTCGGGCCGAGCTGTTCTCGAGCGAGCGCCTCGAGCAGCATGCCGCGAGTCTTGCGGCCGCCCAGCAGGTCACGCGAAAGCGCTCGACGCGCCGCTCCCTCAATGCGCGCCTGAAGGAGAACGAAGCCGTTCTGCTCGCCGCGTATCGGACCATCGGTGCGGCAGCGGGAGAAGGCCGTTCGATCACGCCGGCGGCCGAATGGCTGCTGGACAATTATCATCTCGTCGAAGAGCAGATCCGCGAGATTCGCGCCGATCTTCCGCCGGGGTTCTACCGTCAATTGCCGCGGCTCGCGGACGGTCCGCTCGCCGGCTTCCCGCGTGTATTCGGAATGGCGTGGGCGGTGATCGCGCACAGCGACAGCCGCTTCGACCTGGAGTCGCTGCGGCTGTTCGTGCGGGCCTATCAGCGCGTGCAGCCGCTCACCATCGGAGAGCTGTGGGCGGTCGCCATCACGCTTCGCATCGTGCTGGTCGAGAACCTGCGGCGCGCGGCCTCGCGCATCGTGAGCAGCCGGGCGGCGCGGCAGGATGCGGACACCGTGGCCGACCGGTTGCTGGGGGTGAACGGATACGCCTTGGAAGCGGACGCGTTGCTCCGCCGCGACGGGCCCAAAGGCTTTGCGCCCTCCTTCGTCGTCCAGCTGGTCCTTCGGCTGCGCGATCAGGATCCGGATACGACCCCCGCCCGAGGATGGCTGGATGACCGTCTGACCTCGCTCGGCACCACGGCGGATGAGCTCGTGCATGCGGAGCATCAGCGGCAGGGCGCATCGAGCGTGACGGTTCGCAACATCATCACCAGCATGAGAATGCTCTCCGATGTCGACTGGCCCGAGTTTTTCGAAAGCGTCAGTCTGGTCGACGAGCTTCTGCGATCGAAGAGCGGTTTCGCCGGCATGGATTTCGCCAGCCGCGACCTGTACCGCCGGGCGATTGAACAGATGGCGCGCGGCTCCAAGCATACCGAGCTCGACATCGCCCGCGCCGCGCTGGCGGCGGGCGACGTTCGCGATGCGGAGCACGGCGATGCCGATCGACGGCGCGACCCGGGCTATCACTTGATCGGACCCGGGCGGCGCGCCTTCGAAACCACGCTGGGTTATCGAGCGCCCCGATGGAATGCATGGCGTCATTCCAGACTCGTCAAGGCCCGCGATTACATCGGCGCCATCCTCATGATCGCCGTCATGGTCATCCTCCTGCCCCTGACCGTGCTCGATGCATGGGGCGTGAGGGAGCCCTGGCTCATCCTCCTGGCCGTGCTGGGATTCGTGCCATCGATCGACGCCGCCGTCGCGCTCGTGAACCGCTCGGTGACGCGCGGTCTGGCCGCCACCATCATCCCGGGCCTCGCGCTGCGTGAAGGCATTCCGCCGCACCTGCGCACCATGGTCGTGGTGCCGACGCTGCTGACGACCCCCGCATCCATCCGGGAGCACATCGAGCGGCTCGAGATCCACTATCTCGCCTCGCCGGATGTGGAGCTGTATTTCGCGCTGCTCTCCGACTGGACCGATGCGCAGACCGAGCGGACCGAGCAGGACGCGGCGCTCCTCGACGGGGCCATCGAGGGCATCGCACGGCTGAATCGTCTGCATGGTCCCGCACCCGCGGGGGCGCGCTTCATGCTGCTGCATCGCCGGCGGGTTTTCAGCAGCGGGCAGAAGCTTTGGATGGGATGGGAGCGCAAGCGCGGCAAGCTGCACGAATTGAACCAGCTGCTTCGCGGCTCGCCGGATACGACATTCCTCGGCGCCGGCGGCGCGCCGCCGCGGGTGCCTGCCGACATCCGTTACGTCATCACCCTCGATACGGACACCCGGTTGCCCCGGGATGCGGTACGGCGCCTGGTCGGAAAGATGGCCCATCCGCTGAACAGGCCCGGCTTCGATGCGGCGACGGGTCAGATTCTCGAGGGCTATGCGGTGCTGCAGCCGCGGGTCGCGCCGTCTTTGCCGATGGGCAGCGAAGGCTCCGTCTTTCAGCATGTATTTTCCAGCGCGAGCGGCATCGACCCCTATGCGGCCGCGGTTTCCGACGTCTATCAGGATCTGTTCGGTCTCGGCTCGTACGCCGGCAAGGGCATCTATGACGTCGATGCCTTCGAGTCGGCGCTGGCCGGGCGGGTGCCGGAAGGCACGCTGCTCAGCCACGATCTATTCGAGGGGACCTTTGCGCGGGCAGGGCTGGTGTCCGATATCGAAGTGGTGGAGGAATTTCCCTCCCGCTACGACGTCGCCGCTGCACGTCAGCACCGCTGGGCCCGGGGGGATTGGCAATTGCTGCCCTGGATCCTGGGCCGGGGCGATGCGGCGGGCGACGGGCGCGGCAGCGGCACGCTGCCGCTGATAGCTCTCTGGAAGATGCTCGACAACCTGCGACGCACGCTCTCGGCGCCCGCCGCGCTCGCCGCTCTGGTGGCGGGGCTGCTGCTTCCGTCGCGCTGCGCGCTTCTATGGGAAGCATTCGTTTGCGCGACCATCGCATTGCCGGCGATCCTGCCGGTGTTCACGGCGATGTGGCCGGGTCGCCCGGGAATCACGCTGCGCAGCCACTTGCGCGCGCTTCGCAGGGACGTGGGGCTCGCCGTGACCCAGACCGCCTTCCTGGTCACGTTCCTGGCGCCACAGGCAACCTCGATGATGGATGCGATCGCTCGCACCCTGTTCCGCTTGTTCGTGAGCCATCGCAACCTGCTCCAATGGGTGACCGCCGCGCAGGCGAAGCTCCTGTTCCAGCTCACGTTGCCGAACGCGTATCGGCGCATGTGGGGCGCGGTCGTCATCGCCGTCCTGGGAGCCGCCCTCATCCTTCGTGTGCGGCCGGAGAACGGCTGGCTGTCGGCGCCGTTCCTCGCCCTGTGGGCCCTGTCGCCCGCCATCGCGGTGTGGATCTCCAGATCGCCGGCCGCGGCCGGCCATCTCGCCCTGTCCGCGGGCGATCAGCGCGCCTTGAGGTTGGTCGCGCGCCGCACCTGGCGTTACTTCGAGACCTTCGTGACGGCCGGGGAGCAGATGCTGCCGCCGGACAATTTCCAGGACGACCCGCGTCCCGTGGTGGCCCACCGCACCTCGCCCACCAACATGGGTCTGTACCTTTTGTCCGCCGTCTGCGCCCGCGACTTCGGCTGGCTGGGGACCGTCGACTTCGTCGAGCGCCTGCGGGCGACGCTCGCAACCCTCGAGCGCCTCGAGCGCTTTCGCGGCCACTTCTACAACTGGTACGACACGCGCGATATGCGCGTTCTCGAGCCCCGCTACGTGTCCACCGTGGACTCGGGCAATCTGGCCGGACATTTGATCGCGCTCGCGAATGTGTGCCGCGAGTGGATCGACTCGCCGCCGTCGGACCGGTATTTCGCCGGCATCCGCGATTCCCTGGATCTCGCGCGCGAGGCTCGTCGCAATCTCCCCGACGACCGCAGGATGCACGCCACCTCGCCGGATCAGATCGACGCCGCCCTCGCGGCATTCACCGCGGCGCTCGACCTCGCGGAAGGCAGCACCGCGGATCTGGCGGCACGGCTCGCGGGCCTCGTCCCGCCCGCCGAGACGCTCACCGACATCGTCCGTACGCTGGTCGGCGAATGGGCCGACGAGGCGGGCGCGGACCTGCTGTTCTGGAGCGAAGCGGCACAGCGTTCCGTGGAGAGCGGGCGCCGGGACGTCCTGCAGTCGACGGCCGGGGCGAATAAATTGAACCAGGATTTGACCGCCATCGAGGAGACGGCGCGGCGTCTATCCGGCGAGATGGAATTCGGCTTCCTGTTCGATCGGGAGCGCCGGCTCCTGTCGATCGGCTGCGCGGGGGATGGGAGCCTGGACTCCAATTGTTACGACCTGCTCGCCTCGGAAGCCCGACTGGCGAGCTTCATCGCCATCGCGAAGAACGACATCCCGGCCCGCCACTGGTTCCGCCTCGGCCGATCGGTGACGCCGGTCGGAACGGGTGCCGCGCTCATTTCCTGGTCCGGCTCCATGTTCGAGTACCTCATGCCGTCGCTGGTGATGCGCGCCCCGGCCGGCAGCCTCCTGGATCAGACCAGCCGGCTGATCGTGAAGCTGCAGATCCGATATGCCACCAAGCTCGGGATCCCTTGGGGAATTTCCGAATCGGCCTACAACGCGCGCGATCTCGAGCTCACCTACCAATATTCGAACTTCGGTGTCCCGGGGCTCGGGCTCAAGCGCGGGCTGAGCGCGAACGCGGTGATCGCGCCGTATGCAACGGCGCTCGCCGCGATGGTCGACCCGCAAAGCGCGATGCGCAATTTCGAGCGGCTTACCGGAATCGGCGCGCGCGGCCGCTATGGGTTCAACGAGGCCCTCGACTACACGCGCTCGCGGGTCCCCGACGGGTCGTCGGTCGCCATCGTTCGGGCCTACATGGCGCATCACCAGGGAATGAGCATCGTCGCCATCGCCAATGTGATCTTCGACGGCAGGATGCGGGCGCGGTTTCACGCCGAGCCGAGCATTCAGGCGACGGAATTGCTCCTGCAGGAACGCGCGCCGCGCGATGTCTCGGCGGTTCACCCGCGCGCGCAGGAGGTCAGAGCCTCCGCGCCGCTCGCCGAGGCGAGACTTCCCGAGGTGCGCCGCCTGCACGACCCGCACGACGCGCTGCCGCAGACTCATCTGCTCAGCAACGGTCGATACTCGGTGATGCTGACCGGCGCCGGTTCGGGCTACAGCCGATGGGGGGACATCGGGGTGACACGTTGGCGCGAAGATGTCACGCGCGACGATCACGGAAGCTACCTCTTCCTGCGCGACGTGATGAGCGGCGCCGTATGGTCGGCCGGCTATCAACCTTGCGGCATCGAGCCCCAATCCTATCAAGTCACGTTCACCGAGGATCGGGCGGAATTCATCCGCACGGACGGGGCGATCACGACGACGCTGGAGATCGTCGTGTCCCCCGAGGACGACGCCGAGGTCCGCCGCCTGTCGATCGCCAATACCGGTCATCGAGACCGCGAGCTCGAGGTAACCTCCTACCTCGAGCTGGTGCTCGCGCCGCCTGCGGCCGATGCCGCTCACCAAACCTTCTCGAAGCTGTTCGTGCAGACCGAGTACGTCGACAAGCGCAACACGCTGCTGGCGACCCGCCGCAAGCGATCGCCCGGCGAACCGGAGATCTGGGCGGCGCATCATGCGGTGGTCGACGGAAACGCATTCGCCGAGCCGGAAATCGAGACGGATCGGGCGCGCTTCCTGGGTCGCGGGCGCGAGATCCGATCGCCGCTCGCGGTGATGGACGGGCATCGGCTGTCCGGCACCGTCGGCACGGTGCTGGACCCCGTGTTCGCGCTTCGATACCGAATCGTGGTGACCGCGGGCACCACCGCACGAATCGCCTTCTGGACCGGAATCGCAGCGTCGCGCGAAGCGGTGCTCGACCTGCTCGACAAGCACCACGAAGACAACTCGTTCGAGCGCGCAGCCACTCTTGCCTGGACGCAGGCACAGGTGCAGTTGCGTCACCTCGGCATCGACTCCGCCGAGGCAGGACTTTTCCAACGCCTGGCAGGCCATCTGCTCTATGCCGATGGTTCGATGCGTCCGCCGTCGACGGCGATTCGCGACGGCGGCGGGCCGCCCGCGGGCTTGTGGGCGCTCAGAATTTCGGGCGACGTGCCGATCCTGTTGCTGCGCATCGACGCAATCGAGGATATCGCCATCGCGCGGCAGCTCCTTCAGGCCCACGAGTACTGGCAGATGAAGGGCCTCGCGGTGGATCTGGTGATCCTCAATGATCGCGCGGCCTCCTATATCCAGGATTTGCAGAACGCCTTGGAGACACAGGCGCGAATGACTCAGTCGCAGCCGCCCTCCGCGGCGCACGGCCCGCGGGGCTCGGTGTTCGTGCTTCGCACCGACCTGATCTCGGAGCAGAGCCGCAACTTGCTCTCGGCGGTCGCGCGAGTCGTGCTGGTGGCCCGACGCGGCGGGATCTCCGACCAGCTCGATCGCACCCGCAAGCCCGTGATGCCCGTCTCCCCGGCGCCGCGAAGCGTACCCAAGACCGAGCCGGTGCCGGGCGGCGCATCGGGCGGCGATCTCGAATTCTTCAACGGGCTCGGAGGTTTCGACGCCCGAGGCCGGGAATACGTGACCATTCTCGCGCCGGGACAGTCCACGCCCGCGCCGTGGATCAACGTCATCGCCAATCCCCGCTTCGGATTTCAGGTGGCGGCCGACGGCGGCGGCTTCACCTGGTCGCTCAACAGCCGCGAGCACCAAATCACGCCTTGGTCGAACGATCCGGTGGCGGACCGGCCGGGTGAGGCGCTCTATCTGAGGGATGAGGAGACCGGCGAGGTATGGGGACCGACCGCCGCGCCCATCCGGGATCCGGGGGCAACGTACATTGCGCGCCACGGATTCGGATATAGCCGGTTCGAGCTCACTGCCCGCGACGTCGAGCTGAAGCTCTGCATGTTCGTACCGATGCAAGACCCCATCAAGATCTCCGTTTTGAAGATCCGCAATACCTCCAAGCGCCCACGGCGGCTGACCGTCACGGCGTACGCGGAATGGGTGCTCGGCACGGCGCGAGGGACGGCGGCTCCGTTCATCGTGACCGAGCTCGACGCGCAGAGCGGCGCGTTGTTCGCCCACAATCCGTGGGATGCCACTTTCGGCTCGAGAATCGCTTTTGCCGATCTCGGCGGACGCCAGTCGCAGTGGACCGCCGACCGCACCGAATTCATCGGCCGTCACGGCACCCTGGAGATGGCGGCAGCCATGACCTCGCGGGTCCCGCTGAGCGGGCATGCCGGCGCCGGATTGGATCCGTGCTGCGCCCTGCGCACATCGATCGCGCTCGAGCCGGGCGAGACCGTGCAGGTCGTCTCCTTCCTCGGTGAGGGCGTGGATGCGGCGGCCGCGCGGTCGTTGCTCACGCGCTACCGCACTGCCGATCTCGACGCGGTGCTCAGGGAAGTCAGCGCGCATTGGCAGGCCATTCTCGGTGGGGTTCAGGTCAAAACGCCGGATCGCTCTTTGGACATTCTCCTCAACGGTTGGTCGCTCTATCAGACCCTCGCCTGCCGCATTTGGGCAAGATCGGCGTTCTATCAGGCCAGCGGCGCCTACGGCTTTCGAGATCAGCTCCAGGACGGGATGGCGGTGGCCGTCGCCAGACCGGATCTCACACGCGAGCATCTGCTGCGCGCTGCCGGCCGGCAATTCATCGAGGGGGACGTGCAGCACTGGTGGTTGCCGCCGGTCACCGCAGGCGCGACCGGCCAGGGAGTGCGCACCCGCATCAGCGACGATGTGGTCTGGCTCGCCTATTGTGTCCTGCAATACCTCGCCACCACCGGCGATGCGTCCGTGCTCGAGGAGAAGATCGCGTTTCTCGAGGGCCGCGCGCTGCAGCCCGAGGAACACGACGCGTTCTTCATGCCGGGCATCTCGGAGGAGACCGCAACCCTGTACGAGCATTGCGCGCGAGCGCTCGATCTCGCGCTTCGGACCGGCGTGCACGGCCTGCCGCTGTTCGGGACCGGGGACTGGAACGACGGCATGAACCGGGTCGGCGAGAAGGGCCAGGGTGAAAGCGTCTGGCTTGGATGGTTCCTGTACGGCACGCTGGTCGAGTTCGCCACGGTGGCCGCCGCGCGCGCCGAGCCCGCACGCGCCGCTCGGTGGCGCGCGCACGCGGCGGCGCTCGCGATCTCTCTCGAGCAATCCTGGGACGGCGACTGGTACCGGCGAGGCTACTTCGACGATGGAACACCGCTGGGATCCGCCTCCAGCAGCGAGTGCCGGATAGATTCGATCGCGCAGTCCTGGGGCGTGATCTCAGGAGCCGCCGATGTCGGCCGCGCCACCCTCGCCCTGTCGAACGTCGAAGGCCGTCTCATTCTCGACGATCCCGGACTGGCGTTGCTGTTCACGCCGCCCTTCGAGCACACGCCGCACGACCCCGGCTATATCAAGGGGTACCCCCCGGGCATCCGCGAGAATGGCGGACAATACACCCACGCCGCGGCGTGGACGGTCATCGCCCAGGCGATCCTCGGCAATGGCGCCCGGGCCGCCGAACTCATGGCGCTCCTCAATCCCATCAATCACACGAGCAGCCGTGCCGACGTGCAGCGCTACAAGGTCGAGCCCTACGTGGTGGCCGCAGACGTGTATTCGGTCCCACCTCACGTCGGCCGTGGGGGTTGGACGTGGTACACGGGCTCAGCCGGCTGGCTGTACCGTGCGGGGCTGGAGTGGATGCTGGGATTTCGTGTGCGGGCGGGGACATTGCTCGTGACGCCCTGCATACCCGCGGATTGGCCGGGCTTCGAAATCAGCTTCAAGCACGCCTCGAGCCGCTACGAGATCTCGGTCTCCAACCCCGAGCGGGTCTGCCGCGGTGTCGCGCGAATGGAGCTGGACGGCGTGCGGCTGCCTGGCGGGCAAACCCATGTGCCGCTGGCGGACGACGGCCTGACTCATGAGCTGCGTGTGACGCTCGGAGAAGGCGCGGACCCGGTCATCGCGACGGCAATCGTGGCCCCGCCACTCGACTTGCTGCTTCCCGCCGCGTCGGCCACCGCGGTGCCCGCCGTCAAGGAAGCAGGCGGTCGTATTCCTTCTTGACGACGGCGTAGCACTCGCAGGTGCGCTGTTCCAATCCCGCCCGATCGAGGACCGTGATGCGGCCGCGCGCATAACGAATCAATCCGGCGCTTTGCAGTTTGAGAGCCGCCTCGGTGACTCCCTCGCGGCGCACGCCCAGCATGTTGGCGATCAGCTCCTGCGTCATGACGAGCTCGTCTCCCTGCAGCCGGTCCAAGCTCAACAGCAGCCAGCGGCACAATTGCTGATCGAGCGAATGATGCCGGTTGCAAACCGCGGTCTGCGCCATCTGGGTGATCAGCGCCTGGGTGTAGCGCAGCAACAGATGCAGCACCGGTCCCGCACGGTTGAACTCCTCTTTCAGAACCTGCGCCTTCAAACGGTATCCCTGTCCGGCGCTTTGCACGACCGCCCTGCTCGGGGTCGACTCACCACCCATGAACAGCGAGATTCCGACGATCCCTTCGTTGCCGACGACCGCGATTTCCGCCGACGCGCCGTCCTCCATGACGTAGAGCAGCGAAACGATCGCCGTGGTGGGGAAGTAGACGTGGCCGAGGGCCACGCCGGATTCGTACAGGACCTCGCCCAGAGGCATTTGTACCGACTCGAGCTGCGGCAGCCAGGATTGCTGAATGTACGCGGGCAGCGCCGCGAGGAGGTGGTTTGCGTGGCCGACATACGCCATTGAGGCAGGATATCACGCGCCTGCAACCAGCCTGGGACAATCCGCCTTGCGGGCCTGGGAGTCTCCTAGCTGACGATGGCGCCGCTCGCATCCTCCGCCCAGAACTGCACCCCCCGGCCATCGGGATGCCGGCTCGTGTGCTTGCCGTCCGATTCCCGCGTGGTGATGAATCCACGGCCGACCTGAAGATGCAGCAGATCCTTCATTGCACCCAGCGCCGTCTCCAGAGAAGGATACTTGCGCGGCTCGCTTCGCTCGATGTTGGTTCTCAAATAATGAAAGTCGTTCTTCTGGGTCGCCATTGCGCCGAATCCTCTGTTGGTCGATCGAGCGTGCGGAACGATGCCGGAATTGCGCCAGGCCGTATATCGACTCCTCCGCACCGCAGGATGCGAGCGTCGATAACCGAGTCACGCTTTGCCCAGGTCACTTCGCCCGGCGGATGGCTCGAAACATTCCGCTTCGATCGGATTGCCACCGTCGCCGCCCGATGATGGAGAGCAGCGTCTTTGCACTGTTCGGATCTATGCGCGGGACGCGCGAAGAGGAGTCGAACAACAGCGGAGCGCCGAGCAAGCGGGCAGCCTCATCCAGCTCGACCGTTTCGAATCCCATGATCCATTCCGGAAATTCCCGTTCCGAGATCGGCTCGCGCAGAATCATCCGCATGTCGCGCCCCTCGGAGACAATCGCGCGGGAGGCGCTGTCGACCTTCGCCGGTTCGCCCTCGAGCAACAGCAACAGACACCCGCCCACATAGAGCATCAAGCCTGAGATGTCATGGCTCCGGTTGGTCTTGCGCGCATCGTTCAGAATACTGACCGTGTCGTGTTCGGAAAGATCGGCTGACGCAGCACCTACGTAAATGACGTGGATGAGATCTTCCATAGCAGTCCCTCGACCTATAACGGCGCCAGCTTAGATGCATCGTTCGCCGGAGTGCGCTCGGGCTTCTTGTTTTGAGACGCGCGTGGTGATCGTGCGATACAAATAGCGTGACATCGCGTCCACGCGTAGGGGTCTACCCTACAAGACCTCGTCGTTGGCTTTGCGCGACGGGGCGTATCGACGGCCGGCGCTCCCCGGGGCCGCGGATGGTGGCTGCCATTACACGAGAAATCACATTTCAATTATGTATTAAATATATGATTTTACGGAATATGTTTCAGTGTAAAATGCCTGGCCGGCCGTGGAGCACTTTCACGAGAGCGGGCTTCGCGCGACGGGACCGTGCTATTTTCGCGGCCTGATCCGTGGAGCGATGGTGAAAAACCATGCGAATAAGAGCATTGCTCGGAGCATCGGCGGGAACACTCATTTGCGCGCTGTCGCTGGCATCCCCGGCGCGGAGCGCCGGGCTTCCCGATGCCCCGGCGGGGGATCGCCTGGGCGCGGTGTCGTTTGCCGTCTCCTGTTCGTCATCCGTGCAGGCAAGCTTCAATCGCGGCGTCGCTCTCCTGCACGATTTTTGGTACGAGGAGGCGAAGCCTCAGTTCGAAAGGATCCTGAAACGCGACCCCGGGTGTTCGATGGCTCGTTGGGGCATTGCGATGAGCGTATTTCATCAGATCTGGGATCGACCGGACGATTCCGCGACGGCAACGGGCTGGCGCGAACTTAAAGCCGCGGAGGCTCGTCCCGCGAAGACGGCGCGCGAGCGCGAATACATTGCCGCGCTCGCGGATTTCTACCGGCCCGGCGACGTGGGTTATCAGGCCCGCATCGAGGCGTACTCGGCGGCCATGGGAAAGCTCCATGAAGCATATCCCGGGGATGTCGATGCGGCCGCCTTCTATGCGCTGTCCTTACTGGCCGCGGAGTTGCCGACCGATACCAGCCTGACGCAGGAGCGCACAGCCATGGCGGTGCTCACGCCGCTTTGGGCGAAGTATCCCGATCACCCCGGGCTCGTGCACTACATCATCCACGCCTGTGACAATCCACCGCTCGCGCCGGACGGACTCGCGGCGGCAAGGGCCTACGGCAAGGTCGCCCCGTCGGGGCCGCATGCCGTGCACATGCCGGGGCATATCTTTGCGAGGCTCGGCCTTTGGAGCGAGGATATAGAGGCGAATTCGGCCTCGGTGGAGGCCTCGCGGGCGGCCGAGGCCCGGCATGAGAGCGGCTGGATGGATCAGTTCCACTCGGACGATTTTCTGGTCTATGCCTACCTTCAAAGCGGACAGGAAGCGAAAGCGCGGGCGGTCGTCGACGATGCGAATGCCGCGATCGTGCATTATCGGTCGATGCCAGGAATGGCGCCGGATCACTACATGGCGGGAATGTTCCCCTATTACCGCGCGAAACTGCCCATCTTCATCGATCTCGAGACGAGGGACTGGACCAGCGCGCTCGCAATCGGGACTGTCGCGGGTGCGCCGCCGGAAACCCAGACGCAGGTGTACTGGGCGCGCGCGATCGCCGCCGGACACTTGCGCCGGCCGGCGGATGCCCGGCAAGCGTCGGCCGGTTATGACGCGTTGATCGAGGAGCTGCGCAAGGGGCCGCATGCCTACTATGCCGAGGGCAACGCTCCGAAAATCCGGCGCGGGGAGATCGCGGCGTGGTCCGCATTCGCCGACGGCAACACCGACGAGGCGCTCAAGGACATGCGCGCAAGCGCGGACCTCCAGGACAAGGTGGGACAAGGCGAGGTCGACATACCGGCGCGCGAAATGCTGGCTGACATGCTGCTCGAGACAAAGCGGCCGAAGGAAGCGCTCGCGGAGTACGCCCTGGCCCTCAAGCTGAGCCCGAATCGCTTCAACGGACTCTACGACGCCGGTCAAGCCGCGGAGGCGGCGGGCGATCGCACCGAGGCGCGCCGCTACTACACCCTGCTTCTCGAGTCGACCGGCGGGGGTGCCGGTTCCATCCGGCCCGAGATTACGCACGCGAAGGCCTTCGTCTCGGCTCCCGTGGCGGCGGTCACCGCACGATGATGTGATGAAACGCACCGCGTCTCGCCGCGTGATCGTCGGAATCACGGGTGCCACCGGCATCCTGTACGGCATCCGCGCGCTGCAGATTTTGCGGGAGCTGCGCATAGAAACCCATCTCGTCGTTTCGCGGGCGGGAGAGATGACGCGTGCCCATGAGACGGACATCAGTCGGGAAGCTTTGCGCGCGCTCGCCGACCATTGGCATCCGATCAACGATGTCGGTGCGTCCATCGCGAGCGGATCGTTTCGCACGATGGGCATGCTGATCGCACCATGCTCCGTCCGATCGTTGGCGGAGATAGCGACCGGTGTGACCACGACCCTGCTGACCCGCGCCGCCGACGTCGTTCTGAAAGAGCGCCGAACGTTGGTGCTGATGGTGCGGGAGGCGCCGCTGCACGCAGGGCATCTGCGCAACATGCTCGCGGCGACCGAACTGGGCGCGGTTGTCCATCCGCCTGTGCCGGCCTTCTACACTCGTCCGAAGACCATCGCGGACCTCGTCGACCACACGCTCAGCCGCGCTCTCGACAGCTTCGGTCTGGAGATGCCCAACGTTCCCCGGTGGGGAGAGCCGGAGGCGGAGCAAGCGGCGGCCAGGAATGCCCGGCCCTTTCCAATCAAACGCGTGAAATAAAGGCGACTGCATGAAGATGACCACGATCAGGCTATGGCATTCCTACCTCGGCCTCTTCATTGCCCCAAGCGTTCTATTTTTCGCCCTGACCGGAGCGACGCAGCTGTTCGGCCTTCACGAATCGCACGGTGATTATCAGCCGCCCGTCCTCGTCGAGAAGCTCAGCTCGGTTCACAAGGATCAGGTGTTCGAACTCGGCCACCACGAGCCCCCTGCCGCTGCGGAGCCCGGGTCCCCGCGACCCGCCGCGGCGGACAAGGAGGATGACGACAAGGCCGAGCTCTCGACCCAGATGTTGAAGTGGTTTTTCTTTCTGGTGGCCCTCGGTTTGACGTTGTCGACATCCTTCGGTATCTGGATGGGTCTCACCCAGATCCGCCGAAAGCGCGTCGCCTGGCTGCTGCTCGCCGCGGGCGCTTTGATTCCGGCCGCGTTGCTCGTTGTCTGATGATCGCTGAATGCGCTGCAATGTTGTAGGATGAGGCCCGGAAAAAAGACGGCCGTGGGGACCGCCGCAATGCATACCGCTCCGCCGGATCTCGCCCGCAGCGCACTCGACGCCGCGCCCGATGCGATGATCATCATCGATGCCGCGGGCCTCATCCGTTTCACCAATCGCCAAGTCGCGGCCTTGTTCGGCTACCGGCACGACGAAATCATCGGCGAGCCCATCGAAGTGCTGCTGCCGGAGCGTTTTCGGGCGCGGCACATCGGCCATCGTGAGCGCTATTCGAGCAGCGTGCGCGTCCGACCCATGGGGGTCGGGCTGGAACTGTTCGGGCGCCGCCGCAACGGCACGGAGTTTCCGGTCGAGATCAGTCTGAGCCCGATCGCGGAGGCCGAGCATGGGCTCGTCGCCGCGGCGATCCGGGACGTGACCGATCGCAAACGTGTGGAGGCCGAGCTCATCGTGGCGCGCGAGGCCGCGGAGGCCGCGCGGGAGTTGGCGGACCAGGCGCGCGAGCTGGCGGACCGGGCAAATCAAGGAAAGAGCCGGTTTCTCGCCACCGCCAGCCACGATTTGCGACAGCCGCTGCAAACGCTCGAAATGCTCAACGGCGCCCTGCGCCGCCGCACCACCGACCCGCATTCCAACGAGGCCCTGACGCAGCAGGGGCAGGCGATCGGTGCCATGTCGAGGCTGCTCAACGCGTTGCTCGACATCAGCAAGCTCGAATCCGGCGCGATCCGGCCGGAGCCCACCGATTTTGCGGTTGCGGCCATTTTCGAGGAGCTGCGCCTGGAATTCGCGAGCATCGCGGCCAACAAGGGGCTCACGCTCGAGATCGAGCGATGCAACGAGGCGGCTTACAGCGATCCCTCGCTGGTCGAGCAGATTCTGAGGAATCTCGTTTCGAATGCGGTCAAGTACACCCCCCGAGGTTTCGTCCGTTTGCGCTGCCTGCACGAGGCCGGATTGGTGCGGGTCGAAGTGGTCGATACCGGCATCGGCATCCCGCAGGATCAGCTGGCGTACATCTACGAGGAGTTCTATCAGGTGGGCGTTCCGACCAACGTCTCGCGCGACGGCTATGGATTGGGCCTGTCCATCGTGCAGCGCTTGGTGAAGCTGCTCACGCTCAAGCTCGATGTGCATTCCGAGGTCGGCAAGGGCTCGGCGTTCTCGCTGGTCCTGCCGGCGAGCAGCGGCGGGGCGAGCGCGCATTCCTCGTCATCGGCGCCGTGCGTCGAACCCGCTCATCAGGTTGGCGAAGCGTGCGTTCTGCTGGTCGAGGACGACGAGGCCGTGCGGCGTGCGACGACCCTGTTGCTCGAGTTGGAGGGCTATCGCGTCACGCCCGTCGCCTCGTTGAATGAAGCGATCCGCCACGTCCAGTCGGGCAACCGGGTGGACCTCTTGATCAGCGATTATCACCTGAACGATGGCGAGACCGGCACTCAAGTCATCGCGACCTTGCGCGAGATCCTGGGCGTCACCCTGAAGGCGGTCCTGACGACCGGAGACACCTCGTCTGCGATCAAGCAATTGCCCGGTGATCGATATCTGCGCATGACCAGCAAACCCATCAAGGCGGATGAGCTGCTGGCGATGCTGCGGGCGCTGCTCGCCGCCTGAACCCGATCAAGTCTGCCGGGTCTTCGCCTCGAAATCACTCGCATCATGGCGTTCGGGCAATTGATCCGCAGGGTCCCCCCAGAAGCAGTTGACCTTGCGCCCCCGCTGCACGGCGGGCCGCCGTTCGATGGCGTCGGCCCAGCGCTGCACCTGCCGGTATTCCTGCACCTGTAGAAACTCCGCCGCCCCGTAAAGCCTGCCTTTGGCGAGCCCTCCATACCAGGGCCACGTCGCGATGTCGGCGATGGTATAAGCGCCGCCCGCCAGATATTCCGACTGAGCCAGCCGCCGATCGAGCACATCGAGCTGGCGTTTCACCTCCATCGCAAAGCGATCGATGGCGTACTCGATCTTGATCGGCGCATAGGCATAGAAATGACCGAACCCCCCGCCGAGGTAGGGCGCGCTGCCCATCTGCCAGAAGAGCCAGGACAAACACTCGCTGCGGCTCGCCGCATCTTCGGGCAGGAATGCGCCGAACTTCTCGGCCAAATAAAGCAAAATCGATCCCGACTCGAACACCCGAATCGGCGGAAGGGTGCTCAAGTCCATCAGCGCCGGAATCTTCGAGTTGGGATTCACGGCGACGAAGCCGCTGCCGAATTGGTCGCCCTCCGAGATCCGGATCGGCCACGCGTCATACTCCGCGCCGCGATGACCGAGCTCCAGCAGCTCTTCCAGCAGGACGGTCACCTTCACGCCGTTCGGCGTCGCCATCGAGTAGAGCTGCAGGGGATGTCTGCCGATCGGCAGCTCCTTCTCATGCGTCGCTCCGGCCATGGGGCGGTTGATATTCGCGAACTGCCCCCCGTTCGTCTTGTTCCAAGTCCATACCGTCGGTGGCGAATAGGCGGGCGAGTCATTCATGACCTGATCTCCGGGCGCTGAATCGGGTGGCGTCTAGGCTAGTACATGCGCTCGCGCGCCGCCAGGAGCTGCGACGGGACCGCCGAACGCATGCCTCACGGCCGGTGTAGACTTCGCCCGCATGAGCTCTGCACAGGGCCTGATTCCACAAAGCGAGAGGTTCGCATGCCGCTGCAGGTAGAACTGTTGTTTGGTGCGTTGTTTCTGCTCAACGTGGCGTTTTATATCGCGTGGGTCGCGTGCCGCAAGACTTACGTCGGCAGAAAACGGCCGCTGGCGATCGAATATCCAGTGGGATTCGTGTTTGCTTTTTTCGACACGCTCGGCATCGGCTCGTTCGCGCCGACCACGGCGGCCCTCAAGTTTCAGGGAAAGATCGCGGACGAGCTCATCCCCGGCACGCTGAACATCGGGCTCAATATGGCCGCGATGCTCGAGATGATCATCTTCGTGTCGGCGATCGCGATCAATCCCGTGCTGCTGATGTCGACCATCTTGTCGGCCGCGCTCGGCGCCTGGATCGGCGCGGGCGTCGTCAATCGCATGCCGCGGGCGGCCGTCCAATTGGCGATGGGAGCGGCCTTGTTCATCGCCGGCTGCGTATTCGCCGCGACCAACTTGAACTTGATGCCGGGAGGCGGCGTCGCCTATTCGCTCGAGGGGTGGCGCCTGGCGGTTGCCGTCGGCGTGAACTTCCTGCTCGGCGCCTTGATGAGCGTCGGCATCGGGCTTTACGCCCCGTGCATGATCGTCGTGACCTTGCTGGGGTTGCATCCTCTCGCCGCGTTTCCCATCATGATGGGCTCCTGTGCCCTGGTTCAGCCCGCCGCGGGGCTGCGTTTTTTCAGGTCCGGACGGTTTGGATTCGGCACCTCGATCGCTCTGGCCGTCGGATCGATTCCCGGCGTGCTGCTGGCCGCCTACGTCGTCAAGCAGCTCCCGCTGAAGTGGCTGCGCTGGCTGGTCGTGGTGGTGGTGATTTACGCCGCCATTACGATGCTGCGCTCGTACCGGGCCGGACGGCTGCGCGCGGCCGGCGCAGTTCCAGCCTAGCGGCCTAAACCGTCGTCGCGATCAGGTGAGTGATCTTCGCCGGGACCGTGAGCAGCTGGCCGATGCGATCCTGCAGCGCCCGATCGGCATTGGTGACGCGCTTGTGCTGGCGCAAATGCTCCATCCAAGACTCGACCAGGAAGGTTTCCAAGAATCTGCCGGGCACACCGGTGTCTTCGAACAGACCCCACGCGTAGGCGCCGTCGCGACCTCGCTCATGCGACAGCTGGTCCAGCGCGCAAAGAAATGCTTCGCGGTTGGCATCCCCAACCCGGTATTCGACGGTCACCAGCACCGGCCCCGCATCGCTCTCCACATGGTGACTTAGCACCGGCGTAGGCCAGTGCATGGACGGCGTGAGGTCGGCACCCGCGCCCGTGTGGAGCTTCCATCGCCAGGTTGCGGGAATCGCCAGCAGCGAGCCCGACGCCGCCAGAAAGAATGCCACGGGCACGCCGCCCAGGCGCGCAACCTCGCCCCATACGAGGCTCCCGGCCGTGAGCGCCGCGAAAAACACCGTCACGTAAATGGCGAGGCCGCGACCACGAACCCATTCGGGCAACGCCAGCTGCGCGGATATGTTCAAATTCGAGAGCACCGCGATCCAGCAAACCCCTGCCAGCGCGCTGGCTGCGAAAGCGGTCGCGGGGTTTCGTGCGATGCCATAGAGCGTTAGCGCGAGCGCCGTCCCCACGGACCCCGCGGCGACGATGCGGTTCGGTCCCAGGGTCGCCTTGAGCCATGGCAGCGCAAACACGCCGGCCACCGACGCCGCGCCGATCGTGCCGAGCAGAATGCCGTACAGCGTGGCGCCGCCCCCGAGCCGATCGCGCGCAACCAGCGGCAGGAGGGCCCAGAAGGAGCTGGCAAAGAAGAAGAAACCTACCGCGCGGATCAGCGCCGCCCGCAGCTGCCGATTGTTGCGGCTGTGGCGCAGCCCCGTGCGCAGCGCGCTCACGAACCGTTCGGCGGGCAGCTGAGGCCCCTGATGCGGCGCCGACCGCCAGCGCATCAGCGCCCCGATCACCCCGAAGTTGCTCACGGCGTTCACCCAGAAAGGCGCCGCAATCCCGAAGGCCACCGTCAGCGCGCCACCCAGCGCGGGACCCACCGCCCGGCTGACATTCACGCCCGCGCTGTTCATCGCGATTGCCGCCGGAAGCTCCGCCTTTGGAACCAGCGCCGGCACCACGGACTGCCATGCGGGCGCCCCCACTGCGGATCCGGACTCGATCAGGAAGGTGCATAGCAGGAGCGAGACCGGGCTCACGACATGCAGCCAGACCAACACGGCGAACAACGTCGAGACGACGGCGATGAAGGTTTCGGCGCGAATCAGGAACCGACGCTTGTCGACGATGTCGGCGAGAGCCCCCGCGGGAAGGGCGAACAGCACCATCGGCAGCGTGGCCGCCACCTGCACCAGCGACACCATGAGCGGATCCGCATCGAGGCTCGTCATCAGCCACGCAGACGCCGAGCTGTACATCCAGCCGCCGATGTTCGACACCAGCGTCGCGCTCCAGACTACCGCAAAAGTCGCGTGCCGGAATGGGCTCCAAGGCGAATGAACAGCGGGTGCAGCGGGTGCCTGCATGGCAGGTCTATGCGTCGCTCACGAAGCGGCCGCGTTGTGTCGCCTGCGGTCGATCCTTGGTGATCGCGGTGAGGATGCCGCTCAAGATCCGGCGGGGGCTGGGCGGGCATCCGGGTACCGCCACATCCACCGGAATCACGTTCGACACGCGGCCGCAGCTCGCATAGCTCTCCCCGAATATGCCGCCCGTGCAACCGCAATCGCCCACTGCAACGACCAGTTTGGGGTCCGGGGTCGCCTCGTAGGTGCGCCGCAGCGCCATTTCCATGTTCTTGGCCACGGGGCCGGTGACCAGTAACAAGTCCGCGTGACGGGGACTGGCCACGAATCGAATACCCAGCCCCTCGATATTGTAGAGCGGATTATTGAGCGCGTGGATTTCCAGCTCGCAACCATTGCAGGACCCCGCATCGACCGCCCGGATGCACAATGCGCGTCCGAGCACATCGAGGATATTCGACTGCAGCGCCTCTGTCGCCCTCAGCGAGTCGTCCACTGCCGGGGCGGCCTCTGTGATGATCCCAATGCGACCGATCTGCCGAAGTGTTCGCAGCATGGCTATAGATCGTGTCCGCTGTAGGACAGATTGAAGGACTTATTGATCAGCGGAAAATCGGGCACGATGTTGTCGATGACCGCATGCTCGATGACCGGCCAGTTCTGCCATGAGGGATCGTGGGGATGACATCGCTCGATCGTCCCGCCGGCACCCGCGTGGATCGCGAGCACCACCGGGCCGCGCCATCCTTCGATCATCCCGACGCCGAACGCACCTTCGCCCGGCACAGGGATCTCGATGGCATGCGCGCCGCCCGGCAGCTCCAACACGATCCGCTCCATCAGGCGCACGCATTCGGCGGCTTCATCGAAGCGCACCTCGACGCGCGCCGCGACATCTCCGCCGGTGCGCAGGCTCTTCCGGGGCTCGAGCTCGCCGTAAGGCTCACAGGGCAGGTCGCAGCGCAGGTCGAATGCCTGACCGCTGGCACGCCCCGCGAACCCGCAGAGGCCCATTCTTGCCGCCAAGGCCGGAGCGACGATGCCGGCGCCGACGAACCGGTCACGCAATCCCGCGTGCTCCTCATAGATCTTGCGCAATGTCTCGATTTCCGTGCGGATCGACCTCGAGGCTTCGAGCAACAGGGTCGCGCCCGCCGGCGAGAGATCGAGGCGCGTGCCGCCCGGCACCACGAAATCCATGAGATAGCGCTGCCCGAGAGCCTGCTCGCTCGCGCGCAACAGTTGTTCCTTGAGCCGGGAAAACTGCGCGAGGCCGAGGGCAAAGCCGGCATCGTTGCCGAGCGCGCCGATGTCGCCCAGGTGATTCGCGAGGCGTTCCAATTCCAGGGCGAGCGCCCTCAACCACAGCGCTCGCGCGGGCAGCCGCGTCTCGGCCATCCCCTCGAGCGCCTGGCAATAGGCCCAGGAAAACGCGACGGCGGAATCGCCGGAAACGCGCGCGGCCAACCGATGGCCGTCGTTGAGCGCCATCTGCGTGAACCGCTTTTCGATTCCCTTGTGCACGTACCCGAGCCGTTCTTCGAGCCGCAGAACCTTCTCTCCCACCACCGAGAAACGAAAATGGCCGGGCTCGATGATTCCCGCATGCACCGGGCCCACCGGGATCTCGTGCACGCCGTCGCCGCCCACACGCACGAAGGCGTAATCCTCCAGAACCGGTGGCGCAGGCGAAGGCGCCGCCGCGTCGGGATCCAGCGGATGAAAGCTCTCGGGCCATGCCGCATGTCGAAGCCACGGCCGTACGTCCCCATCCGTCGCCCGCAATCCATTGAGATCCGCGACGGCGCGCTGCATGCGGCCGGCGCTCGAGAACCACTGCCCGATACCGGGATAATGGCGCTGCTCCGCCGGCAAGGGGAGGCTCACCAGAAGCGCGGCTGTTTGCACTCCATAGAGAGCCCGCACCCAGTTCCGGCCATCGGCGTCACGATTCGCCCACAGGGCGAGCAGGCGGCCCCCGGTGGCCGCCTGCTCCTCCGCGGCCCGGCGCCAATCCTCCTCCTCCCGCACGATCGAGCCTTGCAGCGCAGGCGCGCCCGCGATCACCATCTCACTCCCCTCCAATCAGGCGCGCCGCGGCGCGGTACCAGTCGGCCAGGTAGGGGGGAATGAAGAATCCCAGCATCAGCACCAGGCCGAGATGCGCGAACACCGGAATGAGCGCGGGCGGATGCGGCAGACGCTTCGCCGTGGTGTCCCCAAAAACCATGGACTGCACGCGTCCGAAGATCGCCGCGAACGCCACGCCGAGCGCGAGCAGCAGAATGGGCGTCGCCCAGGGCTGCTGCTTCATGGCCGTCGTCAGAATGAGGAACTCGCTGGCGAACACCCCAAAGGGCGGCGTCCCCAGAATCGCCAGGGTGCCCATCATCAATCCCCACCCCACGGTGGGACTCAAGGTGATGAGCCCGCGGATGTTGTCCATGACCTGCGATCCTGCCTTCTGGGTCGCGTGACCCACGGCGAAGAATATCGAAGACTTCGTCAGCGAATGCACGGTCATGTGCAGCAAGGCGGCAAAGTTGGCAACCGGACCGCCCATGCCGAAAGCGAAGGCGATGATGCCCATGTGCTCGATGGAAGAATAGGCGAACAGGCGCTTCACGTCGCGCTGCCGCCAAAGGAAAAACGCAGCCAGCACCACCGACAGCAACCCGAACCCCATCAACATGCGACCGGGAAGGCTCGAATGCAGCGAGCCCTCCACCAACACCTTGCAGCGCACGACCGCGTACATCGCCACGTTCAGGAGCAGTCCCGACAGCACGGCCGAAATCGGCGTCGGGCCCTCGGCGTGCGCATCCGGAAGCCAATTATGCAGCGGCGCGAGGCCGACCTTGGTCCCGTATCCCACCAGCAGGAATACGAACGCGAGCCCGAGGACCGACGGCTCGAGCTCACCCTTCACCGCATTGAGGTGCGTCCACAGGAGCGCGCTCACCCCCTCGGACCCCAACACCTTCTCCGCGGCGAAATACATGAGAATCGTGCCGAACAGGGCCTGGGAGATGCCCACACCGCAAAGAATGAAGTACTTCCAGCCGGCCTCCAGGCTCGCCGGCGTCCGATACAGGGTGACGAGCAACACGGTCGAGAGAGTGGCGGCCTCCATCGCCACCCACATGAGTCCCATGTTGTTGGTCGTGAGGGCGATCAGCATGGTGGCCATGAAGAGCTGATACATGCTGTGATACAGGCGCAGTTGACCGCCGGACACGCGACCATGGTCGGCCTCGATGCGCATGTAGGGGCGCGAGAATAGCGACGTGGTCAGGCCGATGAACGCGGTCAGCGCAACCAGGAACACGTTGAACGCGTCGATGAAGAACTGCTCGTGTGCCACGGATAGATTTCCGTGGGCGACGACCCTGTAGGTGAGCGCGCAGGCCGACAGGAACGTGACGGCGGAAAAGCCCACGTTCGCATCCTGAGCCCAGCGACGCCCGCCGAACGCCCCGAGGACCAGGGCGCCCAGGAGCGGCGTCGCCAGCAGCGCCAGAAACTCCATTACTGGTCCTCCTTCAAGGTTTCGAAGTTCTTCAAGTCCAGGCTGTCGAATTGCTCGCGGATCTGGAAGAAGAACACCCCGAGAACCAGCATGGCCACCAGCACATCGAGCGCCACACCCAGCTCGACGACCATGGGCATGCCGTAAGTCGCGCTCATGGCGCCGAAAAACAGGCCATTCTCCATGGACAAAAAGCCCACCACCTGCGACATGGCCTTGCGGCGCGTGATCATGGTGAGAAAGGCGATCAGGATCACCGCCACCGCGATGCCGATGGAATTGCGTGTCGCGGTGCTCGCCAGCGCGGATATGGGTTGCGCGAGCCCGAAGGCAAAAATGACGACGAGCACCCCGACCAGCATGGTCCCGGTGATGTTGAGCAGCGGCTCGGTATCCCAATAAACGCCGAGACGGCGGATGAGACGATGCAGGAGCCAGGGCAGGAATATGACCTTGAGCCCCAACGTGAGCGCGGCCGACACGTACAGGTGGTTGTTCCCCGTGCGCCATGCGAGCAGCAGCGTGGCGATGCACAACAGAGCCCCTTGCAGGGCCAAGAGGTCGACCAGAGCAACGATTCTACGCTGCGACAGCATGGCGAAGGAGAGCAGCAGCAACAACGCGGCCAACATGTTCAAGACCTGCAGGTCCCACGTCATGGCAATCATGGTCATGCTCCCAACAGCAGCCGCACCAGCAACCCGAGCACGGCGAACAGGAACGCCGTTGCCAGAAATTCCGGCGCCCGAAACACCCGCAGTTTCGCGGACAGCGTCTCGATCAGGGCGAGCGCAGCTCCCGCGATCGTGAGCTTCACCCCCAGCAGAATCACCGACCTCGCCAAACCCAGGGGGGCATCGCTGGTCGCGATGCCCCAGGGGATGAACACGGCGAACCCGATGCATGCAAAGTTGAACAGTTTCAGCGCCGCGGCCCATTCCATGAGCGCCAGATGCCTGGCGGAATACTCGAGCAGCAGCGCCTCGTGGATCATGGTCAGCTCGAGGTGGGTGTCCGGATTGTCGATCGGGATGCGGGCGTTCTCGGCGAGCAGCACCATCGTGAATGCCACCGCGGTGAAGGCGAGACTCGGGTTGAGCGCAAAGGGCTGCGCCGCGAAGCGCTCGGCGATGAGCGGCAGCGCGGTGGTGGCGCAGGTCAAGGAAACCACGAAGATCACCACGAGCAGCGCGGGCTCCGCCAGGAAGCCGATCATCATTTCGCGCCGCGCCCCCAGCGTGCCGAAAGCCGTCCCCACGTCCATGGCGGCCAGCGACAGGAACACGCGCGCGGTGGCGAGCAATCCCACCAGCGCGATCGCGTCGGCGGCTCTCGTGATCGGCAGCCGCGTCGCAATGGAGGGGATCACGGCGGCCGCCATGACCATCGCGCCAAACACCACATACGGGGCGAGCCGGAACAGCCGCGAGGCGTTTTGCGCCAGCACGGCATCCTTGTTGAACAGCTTCCGGATGCCGCGGTACGGCTGCAGAATGCTGGGCGCCGACTTGTTCTGCAGCCACGCCCGGCACATGTTGACCCAGCCGAGAAGCACGGGCGCCGCCGCGATCGCCAGCAGGATCCCCAACAATTGCACGGTCCAATCGAAGGGATTCATAGCATCAGCGCCAAAAGGACCACGAGCGTGACGAAGCTGTACAGCAGATAAGTGGCAATGCGGCCCTGTTGCAGCCAGGCGACTTTGTCGGCCACCCGCCGCACCAGCGGTCCCAGCGGTTCGTACAGCGCGAGCCAGATTCGATCGCCGATCTCCAAGCGATAGGTGGGTGCGGTATCGAACGGCCGCGGCAGCTGCCGCACGACGGTGAAGAGCGGCTGAAACAGATGCCGGATCGGTTGCCCGAATCCCTCGGCGGTGTCTTGCATGCGGCTGGTGGCGCGGCCGAATCCGCAGTCCCAGGCGGCGCTTCTGCGGACTCGTTGGTGATAAAACAGCCGGACGCTGAAAATCGACAGGACCACCACCGCCAGAATCACGGCAAAGAACACCAGCGGCGCGTACGAGGACTGTCGTTCGGGAATCGGCAGAAGCAGCCACCACGGAGCATGGTTCACCGGCAACCCGCCCAGGCCGAGCTCGAGGGTGACCACGCTCAAACTCGAAATGACGAACGAGGGAAAAAAGCCCAGCAGAATGCAGCCCGATGCGAGCAACACGAGCCCGAGCCGCTCCGCGAATCCCGCATCGAGAGCCTCTTGGAGGGTCTGCTCCCTGGGCTGCCCGAGGAAGATGACCCCGTAAAATTTCACCATCACGTAAGCGGCAAGAGCCGCGGCCAGCGCCAGCAGCGCAGCGCCCAAGGGCAGCAGCATGTTGATGAACGGGTGAGGCACCTGATAGGCCAGAAGGAACGACTGGAGCAACAGCCATTCCGACACGAATCCGTTCAAGGGCGGCAATCCCGCAATGGCGAGCACTCCGATGAGCGTAAGCCACGCCACCCAGGGCATTCGATGGATGAGACCGCCCAAGTGGCCGAGGTTGCGCTCGCCCGTCGCGTGCAGTACGGCGCCCGTGCCCAGGAACAGCAGGCTCTTCATGACCGCATGGTTCATCGCGTGATACATGACGGCAATCAGCGTGAGAGCGGCGATCGAGCGCATGCCCACGCCGGCGAATACGATGGCGAGACCGAGGCCCGTGAACATAATGCCGATGTTCTCGATGGACGAGTACGCGAGCAGCCGCTTCATGTCGGTCTGCACCGCGGCGAACACGACCCCGTACAGGGCGCTGAACAGCCCCAGCGCGAGCGGCAAGAGGCCCCACCACCAAAGCGGCAGGCCGAGCAGGTCGAAGCTCACGCGGATCATCCCGTACAGCGCCACTTCCAGCATGACGCCGCTCATCAGCGCGGAGACGGGGGAAGGCGCCGCGGGATGCGCTTCCGGGAGCCACACGTGCAACGGCACCAGCCCCGCCTTGGCGCCGAATCCTATCAGCGCGAGGCAGAACGCGACCGCCGCGCCGTTGGTGCCCAGATGCGCGGCACGCATGGCGTCGAAGGTGAAATGCCAGCTGCCTCCCTGCAGGATACCGAAACTCAGGAGTATGGCGATCGCGCCGAGATGGGCCATCACCAGATAGAGAAAGCCGGCCTTGCGGATCTCCGGTAGTCGATGCTGGGTGGTGACCAGAAAATACGAGGACAGCGCCATGGTCTCCCACGCGAGCATGAAGGCGTACGCGTCATCGGCGATCAGGACGTAGCCCATGCTCGCGAGAAACAGGTGGTATTGCAGACAAATGAGCCCGGGCGACGTGCCCTCGCCCCGCCGGAAATACCCTGCAGCAAAAATCGAAATGCCGCTCGATGCGGCGCCGAGCAGCACCAGGAATACGCTCGAGAGCCCATCTCGACGCAAATGGGCCGGCAAGTCCGGCAAACCGACGGGCAGAATCAGCTGCTCGGCGGGATGATTGAGAGCCGTTGCGGCCACCACCGCCAATGCGGCGCCGATCAGCGCCCCCAGGGGGAAGAGAGTGCGCGCGACGAACGCAATGCTCCACGGGCGCAGCAAGCCCGCGATGCCCACCACGCACCATGCCGCCAGGAGCAGCGCACAGAGACTCAATGGCGAATGGAAATCGCTGTTCAAGAGACACCGGATCCCCATGTCGGGAAACGAAACCATTTACGGCAGCGGGCAAATCATTATAATCTTATGTGCGTTGAAGTGTCACTTGATGTGAGTACCCATTTGGCATCCGAAGACCGCACCGCCCGGCTGACTTTGCTCATCGATCCACGCAAGAAGGCGCTGTTCGAGCGGCTGTGCGCAGAGGAGGATGCGACCCCGTCGCAGGTGGTGCGCCGCCTGATCCGGCAGTACATCGAGGAGCGGACTGGGAAGCCATGGGCGCCGGTCGAGGGACGTCAGAGGAGAGTGCCATGAAGAAATTCAAGCATGAGGCGGAGCTGTTCAAAGCCGCCCTGCTCGCCGGCGTTGAATATGCGGAGGGCCGTAAGGCGGTCGAGTTCGAGTCGACCGATTCGGCCAGCAGCAAAGCGCTGTATGTCTATCGGCTGCTGGTTCACGACAAGGTCATTTCGCCCATGCCGGAAGACCAGGTCGGCGAGAAAACCATACGTCATCGGCTCGCAGCCTGGTACGCGCATACCCTGCCGCAGGGACACCCGCTGCTGGATTAGGCCTGAGGAGCGATGGCCCTACCAATCGGCCGGCCGGCTGACAGGCTCTACAACCATTGTCCTACGCCGCAGGGGACCGTCCGGACCCACCGGCCGGTAAAATCCGCCAAGCAATCAGTGAGACCCACCATGACATCCGAACACACCATTCATGACCTGACGGATCAAGTGCGCGAGTTGCTGGCGCTGCTCGAGAGCCGGCCCACGCCGGATATCGCGCATCTGCGATCTCGCATCGAGGAAACCCTCGAATCCGCGGAGCGCACCCTCGATCAACTGAGTGTCCGCGCACGGATCGGACGCTATGCGGCGTCCTTCGATAACTACGTCACCGGTTATCCCCGGCTCGGTTTCCTGACCGGGATCGCATTGGGCGGGGTCTTGGTGTACGTGGCGAGCGCCTTTCGTTCGCGCGATTGAACAGCCCCCAGTGTAGACTTCGGCGTTGCCGGAAATTCCGGCCGTGCCGAGGTTTCGAGGGATGGCAGCACCACAACCGCCCGGGTTCGATACGCTGAGCTTGCACGCGGGGCATCATCCCGATCCGGTGACGGGAGCTCGCGCCGTGCCCATCTATCAGACCACGTCCTACGTGTTCGACGATACCGACCAGGCAGCGGCGCTCTTCAATCTGGAGCGTCCGGGATACATTTACAGCCGCATCTCCAATCCCACGACCTCCGTCCTCGAGGAGCGCCTGGCGGCACTCGAAGGTGGAGTGGGCGCTGTCTGCACGGCGAGCGGCATGGCGGCGATGCACATCGGCATCGCCACTCTTCTGGGGGCCGGCGACCACATCGTCGCATCCGCCTCCCTGTATGGCGGAACCGTGAATCTGCTGTCGCATACGTTGCCGCGGTTTGGGATCACGACGACCTTCGTCAAACCCCGCGACATCGATGGCTTTCGCGCCGCGGTGCAGCCCAATACCCGCCTCGTGATCGGGGAGACCATCGGCAATCCGGGCCTCGAGGTGTTCGACATCCCCTCCATTGCGCAAATCGCGCACCAGGCACACATACCGCTGCTGATCGACAGCACGTTCGCGACGCCCTACCTTTGCCGCCCTTTGGAGTTGGGAGCGGATCTGGTCATGCACTCGCTCACCAAATGGATTGGGGGGCACGGCATTGCCATCGGCGGGGCGCTCATCGACGGTGGCCGCTTCGACTGGGAAGGGTCGGGCAAGTTTCCCACACTGAGCGAGCCCGTCGCCGGTTATCACGGGATCGTCTTTACGGAACAGTTCGGGCCCACCGCGTTCGTGATGCGCGCTCGAACGGAGGGCTTGCGGCAGTTTGGCGTTTGCCTGTCGCCTCTGAACGCATTTCACCTTCTGCAGGGCGTCGAGACCCTGAGCCTCAGAGTGCAGCGACATCAGGAAAATACCGCGGCCATTCTGGAATTTCTGCAAGGAAGCGCCGCCGTCGCCTGGGTGTTGCATCCGAGTCTGCCGAGCCACCCGGACCATGAGCTCGCCCGACGACTGCTCCCTCGCGGCGCGGGATCGGTGATCAGCTTCGGAATCAAGGGCGGTCGTGCGGCGGGGGCCAAATTCATCGAATCGCTGCGCCTCGTGAGCCACCTGGCGAACGTGGGCGACGCCAAAACCCTGGTCATACACCCCGCGAGCACGACGCACCAGCAAATGAGCGCCGCGCAGCTCGCCGCCGCCGGGATCGGCGAGGACATGGTGCGTTTATCGGTGGGCATCGAGTCCATCGACGACGTGATCGGCGATCTGAGCCAAGCCTTGCGCGCGGCGACGAGAGCCTAGGAGAGCGCGTGCGGTTCATCATCGGTGGGCACGAGGTTTACGGCGCAACGGGCGGGCTGGCCCACGAAGCGGGCAGATCGCTCGCGGTGCTGGTTCACGGAGCCGGTCTCGATCACACGGTCTGGGCTCTGCAAAGCCGCTGGCTCGCATTTCACGGCTTCAATGTGCTTGCCCTCGATTTGCCCGGTCACGGAGATTCACAAGGGCCGCCGCTGCTGGGCATCGGTGCGCTGGCGAATTGGCTGAGTGAGGTGATCGTCGCAGCGGAAGCAGACCGGGCGGTGCTGATCGGTCATTCGATGGGCTCCTTGATCGCGTTGGAAGCGGCCGCGAACGATCCGCAGCGGGTGCAAAGCCTGGTGCTCATTGGAACCGCGGCCTCGATGCCGGTCCATCCGGACCTTCTTGCGGCAGCCGCCTCCAACGACCATGCGGCCATCGACATGGTCAATCTGTGGGGCTATGGCTTCGGTGCCGGGCTCGGTGGCAGCCGTGTCCCAGGAGTGTGGATGGTCGGCGCGGGGGAGCGCGTGCTGGAATGCGCTCGCCCGGGCGTGCTGCACGCGGACCTCACCGCCTGCGGCGCCTACCGCGACGGACTCCGCGCCGCCGAGCGGATCGCCGCGCCGACGCTGTTGATTTGCGGCGAAAGGGATCAGATGACTCCGCTCAAGAGCGGCCGAACGTTGGGCGCCGCCATCGCGGGGGCGACGATCGTGACGCTGACGGGGGCGGGACACATGTTGATGGCGGAGCGCCCCTATGACATACAGGCGGCCCTCGCGAAGCATCTGTCGATCGATCACTCGCGCCTCGCCCGCCGTTGAGAACTTTTCCCATGGAGAGCCCCGTGTTCGGCATCACCCCGTCAGCGCGCCTTCGTCCGTCGCCCTTCTACGAAGCCACCCTCGCCGAGGGCGTCACCGCCTTCACGACTTACAACCACATGCTGATGCCGACCAGTTACGGGTATCCGGAAGAGGAATACTGGCGGCTCTTGAAGGGGGTCTCTCAATGGGACGTGGCGTGCGAGCGGCAGGTGCAATTGAAGGGGCCGGACGCGGGGCGCCTTGCGCAGCTATTGAGCCCGCGCGATCTCAATAACTGCCGGGTGGGCCAGGGTAAATATGTTCCGCTCTGCAACCATGCCGGCGTGTTGATCAACGATCCGATCCTGCTGAAGCGGGACGATGATCTTTACTGGCTCTCCATCGCGGATTCCAATATCTGGTTCTGGGCGCGTGCAATCGCGGCCGAGCGCGGCCTCAAGGTCGAAGTCAGCGAGCCCGATGTCTCCCCATTGGCCGTGCAAGGTCCCAAGGCAGAGGACGTGGTCGCTTCGATATTCGGAGAGTGGGTTCGCGGATTGAAATACTTCTGGTTTCGCGACACGGAAATCGAGGGGATCCCCGTGACGGTGGCGCGCTCCGGCTGGTCGAAACAGGGCGGATTCGAGCTTTATCTGATGGACGGGACGAGAGGCGCGGAACTGTGGAATATCGTCAAGGAGGCCGGCAAAGGATGGGGCATCGGGCCCGGCAATCCGAGCTTCTGCGAACGCGTGGAGAGCGGACTGTTGTCCTACGGCGGCGACACCGACGAGGCCACCAATCCGTTCGAAGTCCGCCTCGGCAAGTATGTGGACCTGCAGGTTTCCGACGATGTCATCGGAATCGAAGCGCTTCGCCGCGTGCAAGCTGCAGGGCCTCGACGGCATCAATTGGGCGTGGTGCTGGACGGCGAGGAGCCGACCCGGCTCGGGTTCAACTGGCATCCCATCGCGAGCAACGGACAACGAGTGGGGGCCCTGACCAACTGCGTATGGTCCTACCGTTTGAAGAAGAACATCGGTTTTGCATTGATCTCGACGAGCTGCGTCGCAGGCGAGCGCGTCGAGGTCTTGAAGGACGGGGACGCGACCGGCGGCACGCTTCAAGAACTGCCGTTCTTGTAGGGCACTGCGACGGCCTCGATCGGGTCGCGCATCAGCTCGCGACGCAATCGCGATCCGCTGGCGGGTCAAGCCGCCGCGGAGTGCTTGGCGTATTTCGTATCGACGCCGCGAATGTGGGCCTTGAGCCAGAACGTCAGGAAATTGAAGAAATCCTCGGTGAGCTTGCCGCTGCCGCGGAACTTCTCGACATGCGAGCCCACCTGGTTGAGCAGCTGTTTATGTACGCCGGCGTGGATCTTGAGTTCCGGGTAACCGACCTTGGTCATGTAGGCTTCTTCATCGGCAAAGTGCTTGACCGTGAACTTCACCAGGAGATCGAGCGCGGCGGCAAGCTGCGCGGTCGATGCATTTTGTTGATGCAGCTCGTATAGGCGATTCATGTAGCCGATGAGCACCTGATGCTCGGAGTCCATCTCAGGCACCTTGAGTCCATAGGTGGCCGGGTTCCACTCGAACAATTCTGACATGGCTGCTCCTTGCAATCAGTGGTTTTCAGGTCCCCGTATCGGCGTCGATCGACTGCACTTGAGCGTGACGTCCACGCGTTTCGGAAACCCGCATGGCGCCTTCGGGAATCCACGAGTGGACTGTTGCCGTCGCCGTGGCCTGCGTGGATCAGGCGTCGCCCTTGAGCCGGTTCAATTCCTTGAGCCGGGCTGCAATGCGGGCTTCGACACGC
>Ga0182012_10000716_pt1 | contig 36574 bp, 35 predicted proteins | sample 612S2SmetaG_FD_120486 | JGI IMG/M metagenome (GOLD analysis project Ga0182012, IMG submission 120486) | Permafrost microbial communities from Stordalen Mire, Sweden - 612S2S metaG | ecosystem: Environmental > Terrestrial > Soil > Wetlands > Permafrost | place: Sweden: Stordalen | collected...
AGCCCGACGCTGCCTCAAACGCCGACTATCGCGCGCGGTCTTCCATGCTCTCCATGCCGACCACCAAACCCGAAATCAAGCCCCCAAAACCGCGGCGGCTTGACATAGGAGCTATTGCTCGCGCTAGGAAGTGGCGTCGTCGTCGCGGTCGACGAACTCGCGCGGTTTCATGCCGGATTGCTTGAGCTCGGCACGGCGCGCCTGGACATCGGTTGCCGCGCCCACCATGTTGGTCAGGATGTGGCTGACCTGCAGGTGCACCCGCATGCCCATTAACTCCCAGGCGCGCTTGACGTTGTTCTTCACCGCCATCAGCGTGGTCAACGGGATCTGGGCAATCTTGCGTGCCATCTCCTCAACGGTGTCTTCCAGCTCGTCGCGCGGCACCACCCGATTGAGCAGGCCCCACTCGAGGGCCTGCTGTGCGGACAGGGTTGGCGCCAGCAGTAACCAGTCCATGGTGCGGTGCCAGTTCATCAGCAGCCACGGCTCGATCATCGTGTGGCCACCCGGTTCCCCGAGGCTTTCGGCCAGCGGCATCTGAAAATACGCGTCGTCGGAGGCCACGCAGAAGTCGGTCAGCAGGCCAAGATAGATCCCGCCGCCCATGCAATAGCCATGGATCTGGGAGATCGTGGGTTTGGGGAATTCCCAGAGGTAGAGCGTCGGCCATAAGAAAAGGTCGGCCGTGCCTTTGTACAGGTCCTCAAAGCTGTCGCCAAAATCCGGATACGGGTTTTCGTCGGGCCCCCAGCGGGCGACGTGGCCGCCGCAGAAGCCTTTGCCGTTGGCCTTGAGGATGACGACCTTGATCTCTTTGTCGCGGTCGGCCTCATGCAGGCAGTCGTCGACCTCGGTGACCAGTACCGAATCTTTGGTGTTGGCCTTGTCGACCCGATTGAGGATGATCCGCGCAATCGGAGGTTCACGCTCATAAATGACCGCTTCGAGCACGCGCCGCTCCATGTCCGTGACATTAGCCGACACGGCGCGTTATCCAATGCGGCTCCATCGCGTCGGGCGTGGCCGGTCCCCCCGCGGGCGTGCAGCTAATCGCAACGGGCGCGGTCTGGAATTCTTTCTGGACAACCGTCTATGTTTGCGTGCAGCACGCGCGGATTTTGCGTCGACACGACGAGAAGGTCGTTTCAAGCAAGGGTGTCGAAGCATGTTTCATGAGGACGCCATCCGCCGAGGTTTCCTACACTGGACTGGTGTCTAGAGAAGTGGCAACTCCTGCGAGAGCGTCGGCCGCCGCCGGTGGTGCCCGCCGGTCGGATCGTCGACCAGGACAGACAATCCGCAAAGTCCTCGACGCGGGATTGGCAGAACTGCGCGAATCGTCGTACGCCAATCTGACGATGCGGACGGTCGCGAGCCGCGCCGGAGTGTCACCGGCCAGTGCATACACCTACTTCCCGTCGAAAAGCGCCCTGGTTGCAGCGGTTTATCTGCGATTTCTGCAGGCGCTACCGCTGCACACCGACGTCAACGACACCACCAAGACCCGGGTGAGCGCAACGATGCGGGACATGGCGGTGGTCATCGCCGCCGAGCCCGAGTTGACCACTGCCTGTGGTGCCGCGCTGATGGCCGACGATCCGGCCGTCAAGCCGCTGCGCGACCAGATCGGCGACGAGGTGGCCCGGCGGATTGGGGCCGCGCTGGGTCCGGGCTGGCCGCGCGCGGTGAAATCCACACTGCAGATGACGTTCTCCGGTGCGCTGATGACGGCAAGGTTCGTCAGCTACGACGAAATCGCCGGCCAACTCGACGAGGCGGTCAACCTCATCTTGGGAGCATCTGTTGCCTAGATTTGCGCCGGAGTTTGCGGCTAAGCCACCGACGTCAGCTTCGTCGACGCGGGACCCGCGCGCAGAAACTGGCCGAACCTCTGCTTGCCCAACGCCGGCGCGGCCTGGCCCGCACTGAACGCGACTTGCCCCGACACCAGGACGCAGCTGACGGTGTCGTCGTTGCGGTTGACCATCCGCGACAACCCGCCGTAAGACTGGACGGGATGCTCGGCGTAGGCATCAAGAGAATCGTCGAGCTTGTTGGGGTTGATGACGACGATGTCGGCGCGGTCGCCTACGCGCAGCGTGCCCGCGTCGATCTCGTACCAGGACGCCAGTTCGCCGGTGAGCCGGTGCACCGCACGCTCGATCGACAGAAACGGCCTGCCCTGCTTCTCGGCGTCATGGACGTGGCGCAATAGCCGCAGTCCGGAGTTGTAGAACGCCATGTTGCGCAGGTGTGCGCCGGCATCGGAAAACCCCATCTGGATGTTGGGGCTCTGTGCCAGCTTTTTGAGTATTTCGGGGCGGTGGCCGGAGATCGTGGTGCGCCAGCGCAGCTGTTCGCCGTGCTCCAGCAGCAAATCGAGGAAAGCGTCGACCGGGTGCAGGCCACCGCGGTCCAGACCGACTTGACCGAATGACTTGCCGACCACCGAAGCGTCGGGGCAGGCGACGATGTCGGCGTCGAAGAAGTCCCGGTGCCACACCCGCGGGCCGTATTTCTGGTCGTAGTCCTTGCGGAACTGGCGTCGATACTCTTCGTCCCGCATCAGCTCGTTGCGCGCAATCTCGTCCTGCAGATGCAGCGCCGCGGCTCCGGCACCGAACTCCTCGAAGATGACCAGCGAAATGCCGTCGGCGTAGACCTCGAAGGGCACCGGCAGATGCTGCCAGCGGAAGTCACCGCCGAGGGCGTTGACGATGCGTGCGAGCGCGTCCATGAGGTGGATGACGGGCGGCAGGGACTTGACGTCGGCGGCCGACAGCAGGCTGGTCTTCAATTGGCGACGACCCACCCCGAGCGAGGCTGCCAGCTGGGAAAAGATAGAGAGTGGGTTCTTGATGTCTGGGCCCGACTGCAGGATCTTGTTGCGCCGCCGCAGAATGGCGCTCAAGCGGCGAAGTTCGCGCGATGTTGCGTAGGTCGACGGCAGGGTGCGAGATCTGCAGACCTCGCCGTCGAGTTTGTCGAACAGCAACTGCTGCGAAGACATCCCGACGAACCCCGCGTCAAGCGCCTCCTCCAGCATCGACTCCATCCGCGCGAGCTCGGCCGGCGACGGACGAACGTCCTTGCGGGTTGCCCGATCCAGTCCCATCGTCGCGGCCCGCATGTCAGAGTGCCCGATGAACGCGGCGAGGTTGGGACCAAGGTTGAGCCCCTCGAGCGCGGCCACATATTCCCTCGGGGTTTTCCAGGACCGCCCCTCGTCCAGCTGCTCGATGACATACTGCCGGGGAATCGCCTCAACACGGCCGAAGATGTCACCGGCGTCCACGTTGTCCAGATACACCGTCGACAGCGAACACGATCCCAGCATCACCGTCGTCACGCCGTGGCGCAGCGATTCGGAAAGTTCTGGTTCGCAGAGTGTTTCGATGTCGTAGTGGGTATGGATGTCGATGATCCCCGGGATCACCCACTGCCCCGTCGCGTCAATGACGTCGGCGCCTGTGGTGTCCAGCGCTGCGGCGGCGACGGCAGCGACACGACCGTTGCGTATGCCGATGTTGCGGACAGCGGACGGCGCACCCGTTCCATCGAACCAACGTCCGTTGACGATCACTGTGTCGTATTGCATCCTTAGCCTCCAGATCCCCTGTGATCATACGCAATTCTCATAGTGTCTCGCCTTGGGCATTCGCGTGAACGTTATGATCCAGCTGTGCTGATGACCGTCTACGGGTTTGCCGTTCGCTGAGCATGCGCAGTCATGGTTGGGCGGGCAAAACACCCGCCTCAGACGAGGAGGCGATAGGGCGCATCCTGGATGCCGCGGACAGGATCATCGACGAACGCGGCTCGGCCATGCGGATCGCCGACGTTGCGCGCGCTCTCGGTGTGACACGGCAGACGGTCTATCGCTACTTCCCCGGAACCCAGGCGCTGCTGGTGGCCACCGCGATAAGGTCGGCCGACGGGTTCCTGGATCATCTCGCGGCTCAACTCAAAGGTGCCACCGACCCAGTCTTGGCCGTGACCGAAGGACTCGCGTTCGCCATCGAACAGCTGGAATCGGACAACCAGGTTGAATTCGTGCTCAGTCAGCGCCATCGCGGTGGCCAAGCGATTTCGATCATCTCGGATACTGCTCTGGCCTTCGGAAGGTCGATGCTGCATCGCTTCGATGTGGATTGGGAGGCATACGGATTCGACGAAGCCGGCCTGGACGAACTGAACGAGTTCACCCTCCGGGTACTGCAGTCCTTCCTCGTGGACCCCGGCCGGCCGCCCCGCAGCGGAGCCGATCTGCGTCGTTACCTCACCCGCTGGATTGGACCCGCGATCGCATATCCGCAGCTGGCGCGTGCGCTGGAGCCGGTTCGGACTCCCGAGTCGACACGAGCGCGGCGGCGCCCGTCAGCAGCATCCTGACCAAACCGTAAGAGGAGTGAACATGGTGGGCCTAGGGCAAATGGCGCTGAACAGCGCACCCGTTTTTGGTGGCGTTCTGTTTGCCGTCGCGGCCGGGCAGTTCCGCAGCCCCAACTATCGAGGGTTGCTCAAAGAAGACATGGACCTTCTCGATCGGCTTCCGCCGGAGGCCACCGCCAGACGTGCCGAACTGCAGCGGACCATTGATGCCCGCATCGATGACCTGATTGTCGCCACCGACCGAAATCTCCTGCTGCGCAAAGCTGCGGCGTCTTACCGGGGCAATTGGCGTGACGTGGTGTTGTTGCTGTGCGCGCTGCTGTTCACCTTTGTCTGGTGGGAGATCAACCACAGCCGCGACAATTGGCTGGTGACGTTCATCCTGCTGATCCTGTTGTCGATCGTGACCGCCGTATACGCGCTCCGGGGCATACTCCGTGCTGCCGGCGCGTTCGTACGCCGGCAACACGGCTGAAATCTGGCGCGCCGAGCGCGGTCGCCGGGCATTCGCCGTCGCACTGTGACAATATTGCGGCATGAAGGTAAAACCCTCCGCCAGTCTCGTTTTCTCTGCGATGGCGCCGGTTTGGGCGCTGCTCGCGCCCGTCCCTTCAGCGGCCGCGGACCCATGCCCAGACGTTGAGGTGGTGTTCGCCCGCGGCACAAACGAGCCACCGGGCGTCGGTGGAATTGGTCAGACGTTCGTCGACACACTGCGCTCGCACGTCGGCACGAAGTCGCTCGCGGTGTATCCGGTCAACTACCCCGCCACGACCAATTTCCCCACCGCCGTCGACGGCATCACCGATGCGGGCAGTCACGTCGAATCCATGGCGGCACGCTGTCCAAAAACCAGGATGGTGCTGGGCGGGTATTCGCAGGGCGCCGCCGTGATGGGCTTCGTCACCTACAGCCAGGTTCCCGACGGGGCACACCTGGTCCAGGCGCTGCAACCGATGCCGCCCGATGTTGCCGATCACGTCGCCACGGTCGCCCTCTTCGGAAAGCCGTCGAGCCAGTTCATGAGCATCATCAACGAGCCGCCGATCACCATCGGACCGCAGTACGCTGCCAAGACCATCGACTTATGCGTTCCCAACGACCCGGTTTGCTCCAGCTCGGGAACCCCCGGCGCACACCATCAGTACGTGGAGACGGGGCTGGTTGATCAGGCAGCCGATTTCGCTGCCAGTCGCCTGTAGCTCCGCTAACGAGGGCCCCGGACCAGACCGCCCGGCCTGGCGTCGGTGAGTTCGCCGTCGGCAACGACGGTCTGACCCAGCACCATGGTTTCGACGTAGCCATCCGAACGCTGGATCAGGCGCGCCGCGCCGCCGGGCAGATCCTCGACACGATCAGGGTAATGGAGCCCGAGCCGGTCCAGATCGATCAGGTTGATGTCGGCGCGCCGCCCCGGAGCGAGAACGCCGCGGTCGCCGAGCCCGTAGAACGCCGCGGGATCCCCGGTCAGGCGGTGCACCGCGGTCTCCAGGGACAGCACGGGCCCTCTGGTCCGCTTGCCCACCCAGTGCGAGAGCAGGTATGTCGTCATGCTGGCGTCGCAGATGATGCCGCAGTGCGCTCCACCGTCGCCCAACCCCTGCAGACTTACCGAGTCCGACATCATGTCGTACAGATGGTCGTAGTTATTGCCCGCGTAGTTCAGTAACGGCAGCAGCAGGAATTCGCGGCCGCCAGAGCCCAGCAGCACGTCGTATGTGACTTCCCATGGGTCACGGCCCTCGCGTTCGGCGATGGCGGCGATGCTGTCCTCAGCGGCTGGCTCGTAGTCGAGCGCCTCACCGAGTGGATATAGGCGCTTGAAGATGTGCTTGTTGAGCTGGTCGGCACTCGGTGTTGGCGACGGGTCGGGTGGCTCGCCCAGGATCTGAGCCCGGATCTCGGGTTCCCGGAGCCGTTCGACACGCTGCTCGAGCGGCAGGTCCATCAGCGCCCGATAGCTGGGCCGGTGTCGGAAGGGATTCATCCGCGATTGATGGCCCATCAGCATCCCGAAAGCCCGACAGGCCACCTGCGGCCGGATCGCCGCGCCGGCGGCGTTGGCTTGGTGTACCGCGGCGAACCAGCGTCGCCAATCGTGTGGATCCTGTTCATTGACCATCGCCAGGAAGGTGAGCGGGACCGGGTACTTCTGACCCAGCCGGGTGATCCACTCGATCTCTGCGTCGATCGAGTGCCGCTGGTCGCCCCCCATCGCTCCGCCTACTCCGGCCGGAACCACCTGCAGCACACCCGAACCCACCTCCGCCATCACGGCCATCAGCGCGGCAAGCTCGTCTTCCTCTGAATAGGTGCCCGGCACGGGTTCACCCGAGGCACTGCGATGCCCCGCTGTGCGCCCGAAGGACATGCCCAGCGCACCGGCACGCAGTCCGTCGGCGACGATCTTGCTCATCGCGTCGATGTCCATGCCCGTCGCGGTGTCCTGGGCACGGTCGCCCATGACGAAGCCGCGGACCGCGGCGTGCGGGATCTGCGCACCGATATCCACCGCACGCGGCATCCGCTCGAGAGCATCCAGGTACTCGCCGAAGGACTCCCACTCCCACGTGATGCCCTCGGACAGCGCCGATCCCGGAATGTCCTCGACGCCTTCCATCAGGTCGACCAACCAGTCGTGCCGATCGGACCGGACCGGCGCGAACCCGATGCCGCAGTTGCCCATGATCGCCGTGGTCACGCCGTGCCAGCACGAAGGGGTGAGGTGCGGGTCCCAGGTGGCCTGGCCGTCGAAATGCGTATGCACATCGACGAATCCCGGTGTCACCGTGAGGCCGTCGGCCTCGACGATGCGCTTCGCGGTGCCTGCGACGCGGCCGACCTCGACAATAACGCCATCGGAGACCGCGACGTCGGCGGTGAGCGCCGGAGCACCGGTGCCGTCCACGACGGTCCCGCCCCTAATGATCAGGTCGTAGGGCATGCCGCCTCCTCGTTGGCCCGGTGTTCGTTCGGGCTAGCACACCGGGTGGACACATTGTCCGATACGTTGTTATTACAACAATGATAGAGAGTTTTAGCTCGGATGTTGTCATAGGTGGAAGTAGCCGAACTCGCCCGGTCAACTATTAAGACTGAGGAACTGCGACTAGCGGCAAGCCGCAGTCGAAAGGCCACGCGGCGCTGCCAGAATTCAATAGCCTGACCCGGCACCGGTCTCGAGAGCTTCAAGAGCCGCATCAATATTGGGAACGATCGTCGGACCGTAACTGGTCACCACCTGGCCCAACGCGCGCGCGATGTGAGGACCGACCTCACCGGCAGCGAGGACTTCCTCGGCGAGCACGATGCCGTTGACCAGGTGAGCGGCGCTCAGACGGCCGTCGGGGGTCACCTCGTAGCGCCAGTCGCCCATCTGGACTCGCTCAGGCTGAGACCGGAAGAGGCCGCGGCGCGCAGGGATGAGCAGCACGCCCGGCACACCGCAAAACACCTTGAGCACCAGACCCACTCCCCCCGCACCGGCCAAGGCAGCACCGACCCCGCGGCTCACCCGTTCGTGGTCGAAGCCGGTCATCAACCGCTCATCGGCAGGACGAACGATGGTGTAATCGTTTGAGCCTCACAGCTGTGACGCACCGCCGTCCCCGCCACATAGAACTCCACCGTGTGGAGTCCCCACGCATAGTTCGAGATGTCGAAATGCACCCCCACAACCCCGGTTGCACCGTCTCGCTCCGCTTCGGCCTGCATGCGCGACATCGCCAGCTCCCTGGCTTGGTAGTTGCCCTGCGTCCACTGGGGCATCTCCGCGTTGCGCCCGACCTGGCCGAGCGTCTTCAAAAATCCTTGGACGGCAACGTGGAACACGCAGTTGCCCATCACGAAAGCAACCGGCGCATACCCGGATCGCAACAACGTGCAGAGGTCCTGACCCGACAGATGGCTGCTGAACGCCTGGCCGTTCGGGCGCCGAAAAGCCCCCGGCTTGGCGGTGTATTTCACGGCGGTCCCGACCGCGATGAACTCGAGGTGTTCGCCCTCGCCCTGATGACGCCAGTCCAGCCGGACGCCCACCACGCCGTCGGCGCCCAGTGAGTCGGCCTCGGCCTGCATCCGTGCCATGGCATTCCAGCGCGCGCGGTAGGTCGCGTCGGTGAGCACGGGCAGCTCCGATTGCTGCCGGATGCCGGTGAACTGGTAGCCGATGTGATAGACGGATACGCCCATCACCAGTTCGATCGGCTCAAACCCGGCCCCGTGCAGCAACGCAAATTCGTTGATCGACAGATCCGACGTGAACACCGTTTTAGCGTGCGAAAGCCGTTCGCTGGCGACCGGGTCCAACGGAGTGGGTTGCATCGTCATACGCCCTCCTACGCTCCCCGACAGCGTAGGCCAACGTTGGCCTGGCGGCGCCTCCTACCCGGGTAAGCCTCACACCAGGATGAGGAGCGGCATCGCTAGGACGTGGTGGCCGCCGAAAGTCGACTGGCAGCGAAACTCGCGGCTTGATCAATCATCCCGTTGTCTACGTACGCGTTATGGGCGCCGAATTCTCCGCCGTCCCCGCAGACCGGGTCGCCCTCCGCGCAATACTCGGTGGTCTTGGCCACATACGGTGGGCCGATCACGATCGTCGGCTGACCGAACTGGGTCATAAAACGAGTCGACGGCGTTCCGAAGAGGGTTACCGCGGCCACGTGATTAGCCACCTCCGGCGGCATCGGCTGGGGCACGTCCGACGGCGCTCCGTCCGGTACGGCAGCCGAGGTAACGAAGCCCATTACCGCTGCGCCCTGGGAGAATCCGCCGAGCACCTCTTTCGTCTGGGTGCAGCTCGCAGCCATCTGCGTGATGTGGTTGGCCGCGTCTTGGATGCCCACCATTGCGGTGGGGAAATCCGGCGAGGCCGGGTAGTTCACCGCGTACACCCCCATCGATTTAGTGCCGATTTTTGAGCGCAGGGCGTCGATGAAAGCGTCTCCGAAAAAGCCGGCCCCGGGTGCCTCGCCAGTGCCGCGAGCAAACACCGCCTCGACGTCGGGACACGCGGCGGCAGTTGCGGATGGGGCTGCAGATACGGATGGGGCCGGTGTGGTCAGCAGTGCGCATACGCCGACTACCGCCGCGCCGCCCAGGCGGGCAAGGGTTCTGGTGTTCATGTGAGTTGCGTTCACGTCTCAATGATGCCCGCTCGTTTTGTTCCTCAAACGGGGTCAATCCCCCGGATACAGAGTTGAAACAAACCGGGCGCGACTCCAACTCGCCGCGTGTCACTGTGGCGGGAAATCGGGAAATACTGTCTACCCGACCGCGTTGCCCGGCGGGCCAGGCGCCGCAGAGGTGATCATCGCCTGCAAATCCGCAATCGACCACGGTTCGGCCTGGTGGTGGTCGCGATATCCCAGCACGCGCGGCGCTGGGCGATCGTATCGGCCCACGAATCCACCTGCGGCAACGAAGATCTGGCCGGTTGTGTCGCCCGCCAAGTCGCTGGCCAGAAATGCGTAGAGCGGGGCCACGTACGCGGCGGGCGCACTATCCAGTGACGCCTGCATGGTCAGCTCATCGAGGAGGCCACGGCGATGCAGGTCCTCGATGTGCTTTTCGTACTCGGCACCGGTCGAAAGCCGCGTCCGGGCGCCCGGACAGACCACGTTAGCCCGCACACCGTAGGGTTTCAGCTCAGCGGCGATCGCCGCAGTCAATCCGTTGACGGCGCCTTTTCCCGCCGGGTAACCGGTGCCACCGTAGTCGCCGAGGAACGCCACCGAGCCGGTGTTGATGATCGACCCTTGCCCCTGCGGGGCCATCACCCGCGCCGCGACCCGGCAAGTATGAAAAGCCGTACCGACGTGGGCGCTGATCAGTCCGTCGAATTCTGCCGGGGTGATGTCCAGGATGGAGGAGCCGGCCGGCTCCGCGATCCCGGCGCAGTTGATCAAGATATCCAGCCGCCCAAAGGTGTTCGTACACTCTTCGACCAGCGCGGCGGCAATTTGCTCATCGTCAGCCGCCCCGACGACTGCGACAGCGCTGCCTCCGGAGGCGGCGATTGCTGCGACGGTGTCCTGGACTGCAACGGGGTCGCGCCCGTTGACCACCACCCCGGCTCCGACGCTGCACAGCAGTTCGGCCACCGCGCGTCCGATCCCGCGGCTGCCGCCGGTCACAACCGCGCCGCGCCCGGCCAGCAGATTGCTGCTCATGCCCGCCCTTCCTGCCTTTTACGGCCCTACTGCCCCTTTTCTGGGCCCGTGCCAGACCTAACTCTTCCGCCCTCGCCCGAATTCGCGATCTGACAGTACGCGTTCAACACGGTCCGGCCGTCCAAAACGTGTGCTGTCGCGACCTCGCGGCCCGGGGCGTATAATGGTCCCTACGTCCGTTTCTGGACTATCGCCGTTTAGCTCAAAGCGGCCAGTTAGCTGTACGGCTGCTGGACTGTTGGGTCGGCGGTAAAGCTTCCGTCACCCCCGGTTTGGTCAGTGCGCGCGCCGCAATTGACGGATCTATCTCTCCGAATACTGGCGAGAGGGACCGTGCGCACACCCGTGTTGCCTCGTTGTAGCGACACGGAGAGAAGTGGCTCGATGACCGACACAATCGCCTCGATGCGCCCTACCCGGCGGACCGGCGGAAAATCTGATGATTCATACGACGATGTCGTCGACATGTTTGTGACCATGCAGCAGATGCCAGCCGAGTCGCACGAATACCGGCTGCAACGCGAACGCATCGTCGCTCGGTGCCTGCCGCTGGCCGACAACGTGGCCAGGCACTTCGGGCGCCGCGGCGAAAGCATCGAAGATCTGACTCAGGTTGCCCGCGTCGGATTGATGAACGCCATCAACCGATTCGACCCGACGAAGGGGCCCAGCTTCATCGGGTTCGCGGTCCCCACCATGATGGGCGAGGTCCGGCGTTACTTCCGCGACTTCAGCTGGGGCCTGCGGGTACCGCGTCGGCTGCGCGAGCTGCATGTCCAAATTGGGCGGGCTACCTCGGGGCTGACTCAAACGCTCGGCCGGGCCCCCACCGCCAGCGAGCTTTCGGAGGTGTTGCGAGTCGCCCACGAGGAGATCGTCGAATGCCTCGTCGCCGGCGACGCCTACCGCCTCGAATCTCTGGACGCCCCTGTGGGCGCCGAGGGCTCAAGCAACCCGCGGCGGGTTGCCGATGCGATCGGCGACATCGACCCACAGATCGAACACATCACCGACCGCGAAACGGTGCGTGCGCTGGTGGAAGCGCTTCCGCAGCGCGAACGTGAGGTGCTGCATATGCGATTCTTCGAATCGCTGACCCAAAGCCAGATCGCCGAGCGAATCGGCGTGTCACAAATGCAGGTATCCCGCATCCTGGCCGGCACGCTGCAATCCCTGCGCGACGAGATCGAGTAGCGCCGCGCATTCCATCCACGAGCGTCGGCCTCATCCGGCTTCCGCCAAGCGCTGTACTGTGCGACTCGACGGTATGGTGCGTTGGCACAGACAGGCTGGAAAGGGGCACGCTGCGATGAGGACTTCCCACACGGTTGTCGCCGGGTTGGCGGCCGCGACGGCGCTGGCCGTATCGGTGGCGGGCTGCGGCGGCAGTCACACGTCATCGCCGTCGCAATCGGGGTCAACCACCTCCAAGGCGAGCGCCCAGCCGACCGATTACACCAACCTGTTGATCCAGGCGACAGACATCGACGCCCCCGTGCCGTTCGCCGCCAGCCCGCCCACCCAGAATCCGAATGGCCAGCCGGGCATCGCGACAACGTTCAGCACCCAGGACAACAGTCACGCCATTAAAGACACGATCCAGGTCCTGGCCGATCCCGGCGCGGCGACCAACGCGTTGACCGCCGCAAAGGGCTCCCAGGCCGGCGCAATCAAAGCCCCCTCGACGGATGCGGCCAAGGTCGGTACAGGCGGAACGGCGCTGTCGGGGAACGCACCCGATCACTCCAAAGGCGTGACCATTTTGCTGTTCACCGAGGGCAAGGCCTTCGTCACCCTCGAATTCGACGGCCCGATCGACACGCTCGCGCCACAGGACTTCGTCAACGATGTCGGCCAGAAACAAGACGACGCGATCAAGAAGGGCCTCGGCGGCTGATCTGACAGCTACAAAAAGTGGTCAGCCGTCCACTCATTCCTGATCAGGCGGTCCTTACCGAAGCTGTCAGGGCTTTTTGCGGCCCGAGCGGCTCAGGCGCCACTCCGGCGGGAAGTTCATGTCGTTGTCCTTCACCACATTGTTCAGGCCCTTTTCGAAGGTTCCCGCGGTGAGGTCGACGTCGTTGTCCTTGTCGTTCTGAATCAGTGGCAGCATTCCCTCCACCATTCCGGTCAACAGGCTGCCGAAGTACTCACCCTTGTGCTGCTTATAAAGTTCCAGGAACGTCTTCTGCACCGCGACGGTGTCGGTGGGACGGGTTTTCGAGCACGCCATCGCGTACTTGAGGGTCTCCGCTTCCAGGTCCTCGCGGGCGACAACGCTATTGATGAAGCCACAGTCGTACATCTCCCTGGCGCTGAAAGGCCGCCCGGTGAAAAGCATTTCGGAGAACTTGCGCAGGCCCATGGTCTCGGCCCACCACCACAGCCGCGGGCCCCAGCCCACGTAGCGAAACGCCGGGTGCCCGAACAGCGCATCGTCAGAGGAGATCACCAGGTCGGCGTCGCCGGCCTGGTAGAAGTGCCAGCCGTAGCAGTAGCCCTTGGCTTCAACGATGCTGATCTTGCGCAGCTCCTGAAGCGGCCGGTTGCCGGCGCGAGCCTTAGCGTAGAAGTCAGTGACGGTGGACAGGTACCGGTACGAGCCACCGGGCGGGTAAGTGACGTCGTCGTCGTTGATCGCCACCTCGTGCGGCAGCGGCATTCCGGGGTTCTCGAGCATGCCGCGCTGTTCGGGTAGGTCACCGCCGCTGCCGAAGTCCTCTCCCTCACCGCGGATCACGACGACCTTGACGTCGTCGTCGACGTTGCACTTGTGGATGATGTCCGCATAGAGCTGCCGCATGCCAAGGGTGGTTGAGTTCTGGGCGTCGGGCCGATCGAAGGTGATGTACGCGATTCGGTTCTTCTTGTCCTTCTCGAACTTGATGTACTGCGCGGCTTCCTTCTTCATCTCTTCGTAGTCGAATTCAGGCATTACTTGTGTCCACCTTCGTTATGCGTAGTCGAGCCTTCGTTTATCTAATTGAGTGGCCTATTTCAACAAGCTGCCCGCATCGACCGGGAGCGAAACACCAGTGACATAACGAGATTCATCAGACGCCAAGAACAGGACCGCGTTGCTGATATCCGAGGCTTCAACCCAGGGAATCGGCAATGTGTGCATCAGTTGTGAGATCGGGGCGAAGTCATCGGGCCCAGGATCCGGCAGGTCCGGTCGGAAGAGTCGAAAAGTCTTGTCATTCATCAACATCGTGGTGCTGACCTGCGTGGGCAGCACCGCATTGACCCGGATCATTTTCGGGCCCAATTCAACGGCGAAGGCTCGCATCAGGCCGATGACGCCGTGCTTGGCGGCGATGTAGTGGCCCGTGTTCGGGTAGGCCTTGTGCCCGCCCACCGAGCTGGTGAGCACAATCGATCCCCCTCGCCCGCCCGACAGCACGTGTGGGACGCCCGCTTTGACCGTGTGCCACACGCCGCTCAGATTGATGTCGATCATGTCCTGCCAGACATTTTCCCGGATCTTATGCAACCTGGTGCCGTCGGTGCCCACACCCGCATTCGCGACGATGATGTCGAGCCGGCCGAGCTGTTCCACACCGCTATCCACCGCGGCTTTGAGTGCCTGGAAATCTCGCACGTCGACCTGCTCGGTCACGATGCGACGGCCGTGGCCTTTGACCAAGTCGACAGTCTCGGCGAGATCCTCGGGGGTCGAGTGCGGGTAGCTCAAGTTGTCGATCGGTCCGCAGATGTCGATCGCGATGATATCGGCGCCCTCCTGCGCCAAACGCACGGCGTGACTGCGGCCTTGGCCCCGAGCAGCACCACTGACGAACGCGACCTTGCCTTCCACCCGGCCCGTCATCACGGCACCAGAGCGGGCAGGGAGTCCCAGCCACGCACCGTCGACGTCGGACTGAGCTTGGCGTTGGTCAGATCGACCTCCCACTCGGGGAACCGTTTCAGGATTTCCTCCAGGGCAATGCGCCCTTCTAGGCGCGCCAGCGCCGAGCCCAGACAGAAATGCGTGCCGACACTGAAAGTGAGATGCGGGCGGGTGGCGCGATGGATGTTGAACTCGTCGCCGTCCGGCCCGAACTGACGCTGGTCGCGGCATGCCGACCCGATGAGCAGCATCATCACGCTGCCTTCGGGCACCGTCTGATGATGCAGACTGACGTCGCGAGTCACATACCTGCAGACGTGCGGCGCAGGCGGTTCGAAGCGCAACAGCTCCTCGATCGCCCGGGGGACGAGTCCGGTGTTTTGCGCGAGCTCGCGGCGCTGATCCGGGTGCTCGGCGAGAACCTTGCCCGCCCAACCGATCAGCCGTGTCGTTGTTTCGTTGCCCGCACCGGCTACGACGTTGAGGTACACGAGTATCTCTTCGCGGGTCAGCCGCCGCGCGGTGCCGGTCTCGTCGACGAACTCGACGTTGAGCAACTCGGTCATGATGTCGTCGGAAGGATGTTCGGCACGCCAGTCGATGTAGGCCTCGAACTGCTCGCCAAGGGACAGGCCCTGCTCGTGGTCCATCGGCTTGCCGGCCTCGGTGCGCATCTGGGAAGTGACGTGATCGCGAATGTATTCCTGGTCGTCTTCGGGGATGCCGAGCAGCATACTGATGACTTTCATCGGCATCGTCGCACCTAGATCGGTGACGAAGTCGAATCGACCCGATCCCACCAGCGGATCCAGCGATTGCGCGCAGAACTCGCGGATCATCGGCTCCAGCGCAGCAATTTTGCGCGGCGTGAACATCCGCGAGAGCAGCTTGCGGTGCACGCCGTGGATCGGCGGATCCTCAAAGATCAACATGCCCGGCGGGATGTCGAGGTTCGCCTTGATCAACTCCAGGATTGCGCCCCTGGCGGAGCTGAACGTGGTGTGGTCGACAAGTGTCTTATTGACGTCCGCGAACCGGCTCAGCGCGAAGAAGTCGTATTCCGCGTTGTAGTAAAGCGGCGCCTCCTCGCGCAGGCGCGCAAACATGGGATACGGGTCGGCGACGAGCTCGACGTCGTACGGATCGAAACGAACATGACTATCGGTGCTTGCCGTCACGAAATGCCTCCTTGCGCTTCGTTTACGAGATACCCAGGCCGGATGCCGCGGTGTGGCGGCGACGCGCCGGTTGCAGGTCGTCGGCCTGGGTTAGCTGCCCTTTGTTCCGGCTCTTGAGAATGCCGGCAGCGATGGCCGACAAGATCGCGTCGACTTGTTCTGGAGTGTCAACGATCCGGTCGCCGTGGGCGAATCGCAGCAACAAGCCGTTGATGAAGGTCAGCGTGATGTTGCTCAGATCTTCGAGCACGGCCGATTCCAGCTCGCCGCCGCGCGGCATGAGGTGCACGAGGATCTCGCCATGAAGTTTGGTAAACCCGTCCGTGGCTTGCTGCAGGATCGCTGCGATCGCCGGGTCCCGAGCGGCCTGCATGGTCAGCTCGTACCTGGCCTTTGTCCGCGACAACTGGGGTTCGGTGCCGGCTTGAATGACTACTTGCGCCAACCGTGACGGCGAGGGATTCAATGCAAGGCCATCGGCGCTGTCGGCGACGGCTTGCAGGCTGGCCAGATCCAGCTCGGCCAGTCTTTCGGCCACGGCGCGCAGCAGCGCAGAGCGGGTGCGGAAATTGAACGACGTGGTGCCTTCGGGCACATCGGCTTTGCGGTCCACCTTCAGATGGCTCAGCCCCTTGGCCCCGTCGTCGGCCAATAGCTGGATCGCCGCATCGCACAGGTCGCGGCGGCGTTCCGCCGGATTGGGCTTGCGTCTTTTCGCCGCCGCAGGAGTGGATCGGGCCATCTTGGATGGCGAGGCTACTCTATGTTCGTAGTGTGGGCAATGGGCCTGTCTGCTCCTACGGCGAACGTCGAATTGTTGCGTCCGGCGGGCCCTAGCAAAAGCGGCTGTCCTGCCTGCGTGCCGGGCGCAAAGTAACGCAATCGGACTCCGGGGCGAAAACCTAGGTGCAGACTACTCACCGATTGAACGGAGGAGGGCCGTGGCGCGCCGCTGTGCAGCTAGCTCAACCAGCGCATCAGTGCGCGCCCTCGTCGCGCGGCTGGCGAGCTTCGTGCTGCTCGCCGTGGTGCTCTGCAGCTGCCACCCCCCACAACACCGAGCCCCTGAACCCGTCATTTCCACCAAGATTTCGCCGACGGCGCCTGTCGTCAACATTGCGCCGCTACCGGTTCGGCCCGTGCATAGGTCGCAGCTGATCACGCCCGACAAGTGCCCTGCACCGCACCCGGACGCACCGGTGCCGCCGGCCGCCGTGCTGGTCACCTGCGACCTTGCCCGGACGACCCTCTACACGCTGGGTCCACAGGTGATGCAGATTGTCCTGACGCACGTGGACGCGCCGAAGTCGCTGACGGCGGATTTCTATGAAGTGAACCTGACGATGGATCCACCATCGACAACCGAATGGGCATCGTTCACCGCTGTCCACCTGCACTCCCACGTTGCCTTCATCCGCGACGATCTTGTCCTGGAAGCACCGATCATCGAAGAGCACGTCACTTCTGGAGAGGTCGCGCTGACCACCCAGACAGTCCAGGCCGCCGACCAGTTGGCCGGTCTGGCAGGCCGTCCCGCATGACTGACCAGCTCGGCATCGGCATGCTCAGCGTATTCGCACTTTCGCCGCTGCAGCTCGTCGACGTTGCCGCGGATCTCGGCTGCAGTTACATCTCGACGGTCGTCCAAGGACAACCCTTGGTGCCGCTCGGCTTTGCGCCCTACTCGCTGAAGGACGACGTCGGGCTCAGGAAGGATTTACTCGCAGCGATGGCTTACCGCGGTGTGACCATCTCGCTCGGTGACGGGTTCCTGGTGCTGCCCGGTGCCGAAATGTGCAAGTTCGCAACTGATCTCGATGTCTTGGCCGAGCTTGGTGTGCCCTGGATCAATACCGTCAGCCTCGACCCCGATCTGAACCGCACCTTCGACCAGTTCGCCGCCCTCACCGAACTTGCCGCCCAGCGCGGCATTCAGACGGCAGTCGAACCAGTTCCCGGCCTGACCATCGCCGACCTGCCCACTGCGCTGGCGGCGCGGGAACACGTCGGACGATCCGACTTCCGGCTGCTGATCGACACCATGCATCTGGTGCGGTCGGGACACGGCGCTGCCGACCTCGCAGCCCTGGACCCCGAGTACATCGGCTACGCCCAGCTCTGCGACACGACCCTGCAGCCGCGCGTCGACAATTACTCGGAGGAAGCCATCTTTGAGCGCATGGTGCCCGGTACCGGCGAACTACCGCTGCGCGACATAATTTCGGAACTCCCCGCCGACATCGTTATCGAACTCGAAATACCGCAACGATCGTTGGCGCTGGCCGGCGTCAGCCCCGTCGACCGTCTGCGCCCCTGCGTCCAGGCAGCACGCCGGTTGTTGTCCGAGGCGGAAACCCGCCGAACGGGCTGAGTTTCAGCTGGGCTGGCGCAGCGGGAGGCCGGCGGCGCGATAGATCGCATCGATCACCGTCATGTTCTCGATAGCGTCTGCTGGCGGCGTCTTCACCGGCTCGCCGCGCAACACCGCCGCGGCGAAAGCGTCGAGTTGATATGCGTAGGTGGCCCGGCGCGGGAAGCGCTCCGTGCGTTTTCCGTCGGCCGAGCGAACCGAGAGGCGATGGAACATCTGTGGCAGTACCGGATTGAGCACACCCAGTTCGCCGTTGTCGCCAACCACCCTGGCGCTGATGCGCAAAAGATCCGACGACCACATCGAGCAACGAACGCGGCCCGTGTGCCCGTCGGCGAATCGCAACTCGGCGGTCATGGCCCGGTCGATCTGCGGATCGCGCAGCTTCGCCTGCGCCGAAACGACTTCCGGGGTGCCGCCGCCAAACGTGCGGGCCATGTGCACCGCATAGCACCCGGCATCCATCGTCGCGCCACCGGCGAGCGAGTAGTTGTATCGGATGTCGGAGAACTTGGGCAGCGGGAAGCACATGGCCGTCTCCACCCGCTTGAGTTTGCCCAGCTCGCCCGATGCAATGATCTCCTCAACGCGCAAAGCCAACGGATGGTATCGGTAATGGAATGCCTCCATCACCACTCGATCCGACTGCCCGGCCAGTTCGGCGATCTCGCGGGCCTCGGCAGCGTTGGCGGTGAACGGCTTTTCGCACAGCACATGCTTGCCGGCGGCCAGTGCAGCCCGGGTCCAACGGCCGTGCAGGCCGTTCGGCAGCGGGTTGTAAACGGCATCGAGATCGGGATCGGCGATCAACGCCTCGTAGCTTTCGTGCACCCTCGCGATGCCGTGCTTGGTGGCGAAGGTCTGCGCGCGCGACAAATCGCGGGCCGCCACAGCAGCCACTACGACCTCGGCGTTTTCCTCGGCCGGCTTGGTGAGGGCCATCGGTGCGATGTTGGCCGCGCCCAGGATGCCGATCCGAATCTGTGCGGACACGGACTCGACGCTAACACTGAGCCGCGTTCTCTCAGGTCCCCTGGTCTTCGAAGACCGAGACGGGATCGAGGACGACGCCGTTGTCCTCGACGTAGCGGTCCCACAGCGCGAGGAGCTCGGCCAGCTTGTCAGGGCGCGCAGCGGCCAGATCGTCGATCTCGCCCCGGTCGGTGGACAGGTCGTAGAGCTGCCAGGCGCCCGTGCCGTACGGCTCGGGCAGGTGAAGCGCCTTCCAGTCGCCCTGGCGAATGGCGCGGCGACCGAACAGCTCCCAACCGGTGCTGGTAACGGCGTCGTGAACCGCCTCGGCGTCGCCCGACAGATACGGCACCAGTGACTGGCCGCGCATGGGTGCTACCTCGCGGCCGCGGTAGGTGGTCCCGGGATGTTCGGCACCCGCGAGTTCCAGCACGGTCGGGGCGATGTCCATGACAGTCGCGAACGCCGTGCCGATCTCGCGCTGTCGGGCGAAGCCCGGCCACGTGGCAAACCCGACCACCCGGATCCCGCCTTCGGCGGTGAACGCCTTGTGCAGGCGCGAGGGCGCGGTGGCGGCTTGCGCCCAGCGCGGGCCGTACCAGATGAACGAGTTGGGGCGACCAAGGTTATCGAGGCTGTTGTCGCAGTACTTTTCGATCTGCGCGACGATCTGGGCGCCGTGCAGCGGCATTGCTTCGACGATCGCGCCTTCCGCACCATTGTCGGACATGAAGATCACGACCGTGTCGTCCAGCTCGCCGGTTTCGGCCAGGTAGTCGACGACCCGGCCGATGTTCCAGTCCATCCGGTCCACCATCCCGGCGTATACCTCCATGCTGCGGGCCGAATGCGCGCGCTGCTCGGCCGTCATGTCGGCCCACTCCGGAGCGTCGTCGGCCACCACCGGGTGCGGCACAACCTCAGGCGCGCACAGGCCGAGATCCTTGAGGGCCGCCAGGCGCGCCTCGCGCAACGCGTCCGGCCCGTCGTCGTACCGGCCGTGATAGGTCGCGATCGATTCTTCAGGCGCTTGCAGCGGCCAGTGTGGCGCTTGAAAAGGCAGATAGGCGAAGAAGGGGCGCTCGTCATCCTCGGCGCGTTCATCGAAGTAGCGCAGCAGGGTATCGGTATAGAAGTCCGATGAGTAGAAGTCGTCGCCAATCGAGACGAACTGGTCGTCCTCGGTGTAAAGCGTCGGCACCGGGGAGAATCCGCCACCGGGGCCGCCGTAATGGCTGGCGCCTGCGGGCAGAAGCGCGAACGAACGCTCAAACCCGCGGGCCCACGGCGACCTGTCGATCGTGCTGCCCAGATGCCATTTGCCCGACATCAGCGTCAGGTAGCCGGCATCGCGCAGCAGTTCCGGCAACGCCACCACGCGATCGTTCAGATAGCCCTCGTAGCCGGGCGCGCCGCGGAATGCGGGGCCCGCGACCTCCAGCATCGTGCCGATCCCGGCGATGTGATGATCGGTTCCGGTCAGCAGCATCGACCGGGTTGGCGAACAGGCCGGCGCGGAATGAAAATCGGTGAATCGCACCCCCGCGTAGGCGAGCCGATCCAGATTGGGTGTGTTGATCTCGCCACCGAAGGCGCCGATGTCGGAGAACCCGAGATCGTCCGCCACGATGACCAAGAAGTTGGGCCGCTTCACGCTCAAGCATCCTGTCAGGTCTGGTCGCCGAATGGAACTTCGGCTCTCGCCGATTACGTTACGACTACGCTTAGTCAGGCTCAGACACCGACGTAGGGGCACAAATGTTCACACAGTTTGGGACGTCCATTCCGCTGATCGCCGCGCCGATGTCCGGCGGCCCCACCAACCCGGCGATGGTGTCGGCCGCGACCCAAGCCGGTTGCCTGGGCATGCTCGCGGCCGGCTATAAGACCGTGGAGGCCATCGAAGTCGAGATCAACACGGTTCGGGCCGAGGGAATGCCGTTCGGCGTCAACGTGTTTGTGCCCAATCCGTTGCCGGTCGACCCCGCCAGCTACCGGGCCTACGCCGCGATCATTCAGCGAGAGGCCGACCAGTTCGGTCTGACTCTGCCGCCGGAGCCGACGGAAGACACCGACAGTTTCGACGAGAAGATCGCGCTCCTGCTCGATGAGCCCGTCCCGATGGTGTCGTTCACCTTCGGTATCCCGCCGCGCAGCGTGATCTCCGCGCTGCAGCGGGCCGACAGCGTTGTCGTCCAAACGGTGACGACCGCGCAGGAGGCGATCCAAGCACGCGACGCCGGCGTCGACATGCTTGCCGTGCAGGCCGCGGTGGCCGGTGGCCATTCCGGAACACTCTCGCCGCGGCAACCATTGCAGCCTGTCCCGCTCGTGGACCTCGTCAAACAGATCGTTGCCACGGCGGGGCTACCGGTGTTGGCCGCGGGCGGGCTCGCCACCCCCGGCGCCGTCGCCGAGGTGATCCGCGCGGGCGCTGCCGCGGCCATCGTCGGCACGGTTCTGCTGCGCGCCAACGAAAGCGGCGCCTCTGCGACGCACCAAGCGGCACTCACCGATCCCGAGCGCACCGAGACGGTCCTGACGCACGCCTTCACCGGACGCCCGGCCCGCGGTCTGCGCAACGCCTTCATCGACGCTCACGAAGCGGAGGCGCCGTTCGGCTATCCCGCAATCCACTACCTAACCAGCCCGCTGCGCAAAGCCGCTGCGGCAGCGGGAAAACCCGACTACGTCCACCTGTGGGCGGGCACGGGGTACCGGCAGGCCACCGCCGAGCCCGCGGCCGACATTTTGCGGCGACTCGCTGCTGACCTCTGATCGGGCCGCACCAGTTGATCGCCGTCGGCGCGTCCCGCCAACTACCATGGGTTCGCATGGTGCCGCTGCGCATGCACGGGTACATCAAAGGAGTCGGGCGGTGGTTCTTACTTCCGGCGGAAACGCCGAGTGAGCTGATATGAACGACGCCGAGGTTCTAGTCATCGGTGCGGGATTGGCCGGTTTGCGCTGCGCCGACGTGCTGATCTCAGCCGGGCGCGATGTGCTGGTCTGGGAGGCGGAGAAAGCGGTCGGTGGCCGAATCCGCACCGACATCGTCGACGGGTTCCGTTGTGACCGCGGCTTTCAGGTGCTCAATCCGGCCTACCCGGAGCTGCGACGGGCGGTCGACTTGTCGGCGCTGCGTCTGCGACCGTTCGGAGCCGGGATCGTGGTCCGCCGCGACGAGGGTTCGGCGGTGTGGGTGCATCCGCTTCGCGATCCGCGTCGAGTGCCCGCAATGTTGGCTTCCGGTGGATTTAAGCCACGTGATCTGGTGGCCATGGCACGGTGGGCGGCCCCAGCACTGCGACCGAAAGCCCTTAAGGCACAACATCGCCCGGACGTCAGCTTGCGCGAGGCGCTGGACCAAGCAGGCGTGCGCGGCGAGTTGCGCAGGGTGGTCGATCGTTTTCTGGCGGGCGTTGTGCTCGATGCCACCGGCGCGAACTCCAACGCGTTCGCGTTGCTACTCGTGCGTATGTTCGTGCTGGGTGTGCCTGCATTGCCGGCCGACGGTATGCAAGCCCTGCCGCAACAGCTGGCCGCCAGAATGAATGGACGAATAGCGCTTGACCACAGGGCCATTCGCATCGAGTCCGACACCGGAGGTTGGCGGGTCAACGGGGACGGCATCAGCGTGCGGGCGCAGCAGGTGGTGGTTGCGACGGAAGCGGCCGCGGCGGCGTCGTTGACAACGGAAACGGCTCCGGAAATGCGCGGGGTGGTGACTGATTGGTGGGCTAGCGATCAGCCGTTGCCGGGGCCACCGATGCTGCGGGTAGACGCTCGCCGCGATCCACCGGGACCGGTGCTTAACACAGCGGTGATCAGCGCCGTTGCGCCGACATACGCGCCGCCGGGCCAGCACCTGATCGCGGCGTCGGCGTTAGTGGAACGTGACGGCACCGTGCCGGATGAAAGTGCGATGCGTGAACACGCCGCAAACATCCTGGAGAGCGACCCGCGCGCATGGCGGCTATTGATTCGCAACGTTATCCGCGACGCGCTGCCGGTACAGCTTGCGCCTTTGAATCTGCGTCGCCCGGTGCGCACCTCGGCCGGGATCTGGGTATGCGGCGACCATCGCGATACCGCCTCGATTCAAGGCGCGCTGGTCAGCGGACGCCGCACAGCAGAGGCAATCCTGCAGACCACCGGTGCGGCCCCGAAGTAACCGCCAGCAGACGCAAAAGCGCCCAAACGCGCGGCGTGTCGGGGGCTTTTGTGTCTGCTCGCGCAGTTGGTGACCGTCAGAATGCGTCTGGATCCCGCTGGACTTCGACCGGCACCGGATGGCGATACAGGTTTGAGGCGTTCTCCCAGGTGAACTTGCGTATCGCGTCCGGCGGAAGATCGCCGATCTCTTCGTGGATGGTTTCTTGAGTGTGCGGCCAGGTCGAGTCGCAATGCGGATAGTCGGCCTCCAACATGATGTTTTCCATGCCGATTCGGTCCCGCTGCACGAACGACGACTTGTCTTCCACCGCGCAGAACCAGAAGTTACGGGTGAAAACCTCCGATGGAGTGAGGCTCTCGCCCAGCGCTTGCCAGGTGCCGTACATCGCGTGATAGCTGAGCATGTGGTCGAGGCGATCCAGCAACCCGGCAACCCAACCGATGCCACCCTCCGACAGACAGATCCTGAGATCGGGAAACCTGCTGGGCAGGCCGGAATACAGCCAGTCCACGGCCGCGGAAATTGCGTAGGCGAAAAACAGCACGCCCTGGACATCCGGCGGCGCGTCTTCGGTGGTATTGGGTGATGAGCCCGATGACCCGATGTGCAGATTCACGACGGTGCCGGTCTCCGCGCACGCTGCCATCATCGGATCCCAATGGCCCGAGTGAATGCTGGGAAATCCGAGCATCGCTGGATTCTCGCTGAACGTGACGGCGTGAAATCCGCGCTCGGCGTTCTCGTAGATCATTTTGGCGCCGAGGTCGGGATCGAGCAGCCACGGCAATTGGCAGGGAATGATCCGATCGGGATACGACCCCGCCCAAACGTCGAAGTGCCAATCGTTCCATGCGCGGACTGCGGCCAAGGCCAGGTCGCGATCCGTGGTCACCTGCTGTAGCCGCTGGCCGGCGAAGCCCGGCAGAAACGAGGGGAAGTTGAGCGATGCGTAGATGCCGTTCAGGTCCATATCCTTGACGCGCGCATGAATATCCCATGCACCCCTGCGCATTTCGTCGAACCGGACGGGCTCGAAGCCGTACTCCGACACTGGTCGCCCAACCACGGCGTTGAATCCGACATTGGGCAGTTCTTGACCGTCGTAGACCCAGGTCTGTCCGCCGTTCTCGGTGTCTACGACTTTGGGCGCCCGGTCGGCGAACTTTCGCGGCAGTCGCCCCGTGAAGGTGTCGGGGGGTTCGACGATGTGATCGTCGGCCGAAATCACGGTGTAACGGCGTCGCGCGCGGGGCGGGTCGGGCAGAAACGTGACCGAGCGATCATCGCCCGTCTTGGCGGTGGTGAAGTTCAGGTCGCCCGCCAGTTCGTCGATCGATTTCACTCGTTAGCCTCCTTGCGCGGCTGCACAGTTGAGTGTGCGGTGGCGACTTTCAGGGGCCGTCCTCACTTGAGCACACCGGGATCGGCTTTGATGGTCGCCCGGGCCGCGCCCGCCCAGTACACGTCGGCGGCCCGTTCAATGAGCGAGCGTTGCATGCCGGCCATGTCCGACCAGTCCATCTTCACCGGCTCCTGTCCGGTCAGCAAGACGTCATAGGCCAGCTTGCAGACCCGTTCGATCGATGCCGCCCGGTAGACGGCCTCGGCCAGGTTGCGACCGGTCGCGATGACACCGTGATTCGCCAAGATTGTCAGATTGGCGCATCCGATGCGCGTCGCAAGCTCGGCCGCGCCGGCCGGGCTGTCGATTTCACCGCCGTACGTGTCGACCAGGCAGAGGTCATCCAGGAACAACGAACCGGTCTGATGCACCAATTCGGGCAGCCTGCCCAGCGCGGCAAGCACACACACGTAATACGGGTGGTTGTGGATGACTACCCGGGCGTCAGCGCGGACACGGTGGAGTTCGGTGTGGATGTGGATCGCGGGCGTCACGTCCCAGCGGCCGCGCACCACCCGCGCCTCGCTGTCCACCACGCAGATGTCCGACGCGGTCAGCTCCTGCCACCACAGTCCCCACGGGTTGACGAACATGTCCGTCTGTCCATCGGGCTGCCAGGTGATGTGTCCGGCCATGTTTTCGGCGAAACCGATACCGGCCAGATGGCGGAAGGCCACGGCGAGCGCCTGCTCGTTGGTCAAGTCGACGCCGATCGGGGGCACCACCGAGGGCGCCCACACCTCCAGGCCACCGCGCCGCGGGTTAGGAGCGTTCATGATCGGCCTCCGTCCTTCGATCGGATATCGTCCTTGTTTTGATATCCGCGCGGAGTTCGCCTTTAGCGATCTTTCCGCCGGACGATCGGGGCAGCGCGTCGACGACGATGAGTCGTTCGGGCAGCAATTCCTTGGAGACTCCGAGCCCCAACAGATACTCAACGAGCTCGGGCAGGTCGATCGTGGCGGAATCGACGAGTTCGGTATAAAGGCATACCTTTTCACCAAATACCGGATCGGGCATCGCGACCGCCGCCGCGACCGCGATCGCCGGGTGGGTCATCACGGCGTCCTCGACCTGCGACGCGCTGATGTTCTTGCCGCCGCGCAAGATGAAGTCCGATGTCCGGCCGGTGACGCTCAGATAGCCATCCGCGTCGATCTCGCAGATGTCGCCCATTCGCATCCAACCATCGCGGGTGAAGAGCTTATCGTGGTCGGTCCCACCGAGGTAACCGAGGCTTGTCGCGGGACCCCGGCACGCGGGCTGGCCCCGCCCCGTCGCGGTCACGTCTTTATCGCCATCGAAGAGCCGGACCGCCATTTCCGGCACGATACGCCCGCCGGTGCGCAGTCGGTGGCGCAATGAGTCATCTACTGTCGTGCCGCTGAGCAACCCGGTTTCGTTCGAGCCGTAGAACTGCAGAATCTTGGCGCCGGTGACTTCCTCGAACTCGGCAGCGGGCCGATACGGTAGGGCCTCGCCGCCCGCGAAGACCACGCGCAATGAACTCAGGTCGTAGTCGCGGCATTCGCGGTCGGCCATCAGCATCGTCAATTGCGTGCTGACACAGCACAAGACGGTGACCTTGTGCCGGGCAATCGCCGCGCATGCCGCCCTGGTGCTGAAACGTTCCATGACCACCGCGGTGGCACCAAGGTAGATCGGAGTCGTATGACTGGTCCAGATTCCGAAGCCGAATGGCATGGGTATGACGGGCAAGAAAACGTCGTCAGAGGTCAGCAGTCCGTTCGCGACTGCCTTTTGGTGAAAGTAGTACCACCGGTTCTGGGTGTGCACGACGCACTTTGGCAGGCCGGTGGTCCCGGACGTGGAGTTGATGAGAAACACGTCGTCGGGTCCGAGCTGGGAGTCGGCTCTCAGGGCTCTGGGCGCCGCGTAGACATTCAACCGCAGCGCGCCCCCCACCCGGGCCAAAACCAACAACGACACTTTCCCGGCCGCGACCGACACCTGCGTCGCGGCGTCGCTGCGCTGACTGTCGCTGATCATGATCTTCGGCTGGGAATTACCCAGTATCGCGGCGACCTCACGGGTACCGGCCCGCGCGCCGATACCGACGACCACGGCGCCGCAGCGTTCGACCGCGATGAACAACGCGTGGATGGCGGCCGAGTCGCCGTGCCAGACCGCGACCCGGTCCCCCGGGCCGATGCCGACGCCGGCCAGCTGCTCCGCCAGAGCGGTTGCCGCGGAATCGAATTCGCGCCACGTCAGCGAGATGCCGTCATAGTCGACATAGGCGACGCGGTCCGGCGACCGTTCGGCGTTGCGATGTACAGCATCGGACAATGTCGTGTCCGACCACCAGCCGGCGGCACGAAACCGGTCCGGGTCCTCGTCGGTGAACGCCGGCGAGCCCACGGTATCCAGCCCACCTGCGCTCATCACCAAATCATAGGCACCGATCATCTGCTTACACGCCGAGCGTCGACCTGTTGGTGCAATCGCCGCGGGATCGACTAGAACCCCGGGTCTTGTCGGCTGGATCAGCGATCTGATTCCACGCTTCGGATCCGGGGTCGTCACCGCTCTCGTGCTGCACCATTACTACCGCGATCGATCTTGGGATCGGTAGCGATGTGAGCGGTGTCCACTTGCTGCATGACCGCTGCCACCGGCGGCGAACTGCAAAGGAGGAATCGCGCATGAAAGCCAAGGCCATAGTCCTGTTGTCGGGGGCGCTGGTCGCGCTACTGCTGCTCTCGCGTTATTTCGCGCTGAGCCGAGCCGGCCTCCCGTTCGGCTGGATTCTCTATCTTGGGCTCCCCGTCACACTCGCCGGCGTGCTGTTTGCGCTGCGACTGCTGAACCTCAGCGCGGGCTGGGGCACCACGATCCGGCACTTCGAACACGACAGCAGCGCGGCGCGGCCACGACACAGCCTCACGCCTCCCGCGCCGGAAGCGCGACCGGAAGGCTCAACGTCCGGGCGCCTGAAGGCACTCGACGAGCTGCACGCCAAAGGACTCATATCGGACACGGAGTACAGCGCACAACGTCTACAGATCATCGCCAACATGTAGCAGGGAAACCGGCACGGCAAACCCGGTCCACCGCCATACGCGATCCGAAAGCCTCGGGGTCCGTGACGGGATCGGGATCGGGTGCGATGGTGGCGACGGCGGTGCGCGTCGCGAACGCCATACCGTATGTGGTCGAAGCAAAGCCGGGTTTGCTGAGCGCCCTCGATCTGCCACTCACCCTCCCCCGCAACGTTTTGCGCTGATCCTTCTTTCGCTACGAGCCGCGCACGCAGGCACGATGCGGCTATTGTCAGTCTGTGCTTCTCGGATTCCTCCTCGCTCTGGGCTGCTCGGTGTGTTACGGCACAGCGTCGGTGCTGCAGGCAATGGCGACGCGATCGGTGGGCGTGGGCAGCGGTTCGGGCATCGACACCGCGCTGGTTGGGCGCGCGCTTCGGCAGTGGCGCTATATCGCCGGCCTTGCTCTTGATGGACTCGGCTTTCTGCTACAGGTAGCTGCTCTGCGCCTGGTACCGATCTATGTCGTCGCGGCCGCGTTGGCGGCCTCGATAGCGGTCACCGGAATCGTGTCAGCCTGGGTGCTGTCTGCGCAGCTGTCGTCAGCCGAGTGGACCGCCATTGGAGTCGTCTGTGCCAGCCTCTTTGTGCTCGCACTCGCTGCCGGACCAGGGCACTTTCGCCGCGCACCAGCCGGACTCGGCTGGGCACTACTGGCTGTGGTCGCCCTACTCTTGCTTGTGGGTGCCTTCGCAGGCCGACTGGGCGAGCGCGAACGCGGATTTGCCCTGGGCCTGTGTTCCGGAAGCGGCTTCGGTGTCGTGGAGATCGCCGTGCGCGTGCTCGACGTGATTGATCCCACCAAACGAGCGTTCTACACCAACCCGGCCCTCTACGCGCTCCTCGGGGGCGGGGCCGCTGGGTTTCTCTTGCTCACGTCCGCATTGCAGCGCGGGTCGGTGACCACAACCGTTGCCGCGATGGTTGTCGGTGAAACGATCGCGCCAGCGCTCGTCGGGGTGATCTGGCTGGGCGACAGTGCCCGCGACGGCCTCGGCTGGGTCGTCGTCGTCGGATTCGTCGTAGCAGTGTCCGCGACACTGGTGCTCGCCCGGTTCGGCGAAGCGCCCGAACCTGCCGAATCCCATTGACTTAGTGGACTAACCGCCGTGTCGAACTGAAAGTTCGACGGTGTAGCCGGTGTCGCGTGCCGGCCGCGACCACAGCACGCCGCCCTGCGCGCTGACGCCGGCGGCGATCAGCTCACGCTTGAGGATCTTGTTGGTGGCCGTTACCGGCAGTACATCGTTGATGCGCACGTAGCGCGGCCACGCCTTGGGCGACAAGTCGGGTTGAGAAGCGAGGAACTCCTCGAATTCAGCCGGCTCCAGATGCATTCCATCGCGCAACACCAGGGCTGCCATCACCTGATCACCCACCCGGTCATCGGGCACGGCGTAGACCGCCAACTGGCTGACCTGCGGAAGTCGCACCAAAATCCGCTCGATCGGGGCGGCCGCCAAGTTCTCGCCGTCCACCCGCATCCAATCCGCGGTCCGGCCAGCCAGATAGATCCAGCCCTCGGCGTCGCGGTAGGCCAAATCGCCGGCCCAATACATGCCGTGCCGCACGCGCTGCGCCGTCGCCGCCGCGTCGTTGTAATAGCCGGCGAACGGCCCGGCACCGTGGGTATTGACGAGTTCACCGACCGCGTCGTCAAAATTGGTCAGCGCGCCGTGTTCATCGAACTCCGCGACCGCGCACTCTTTGACCGTCGTTGGGTTGTAGACGGCCACACCGGGGTAGGGCTTCCCGATCGAACCGGGCGGGGTGCCGTCCTCGCGCACAACGATCACCGCGAACTCGCTGGAACCGAAGGCGTCCACCACGCGGCAGCCGAAACGCCGGGCAAATTCTTCGATGTCGCGATCGGTCGCCTCATTACCGTAAGCCAGCCGTAACGTTGTCTCGGCGTCGTCAGCACGTTCGGGAGTGGCCAGCAGCAACGCCAACGGCTTACCGACGTAGCTCATGTAGGTCACGCGGTACCGGCGGACGTCGTCGAGGAAGCGCGACGGTGAAAATCGGGCCGGGACCATGGTTGCGCCACTGTTGATGGCGACCGCCCAAGCGGCGGCGATGCCGTTGGAGTGAAATAGCGGCATCGACAGGTAGCAGACGTCATCGGCGGTGACGTCGAACTGATAGACCAGGCTGGCGCCGCACATGATCGCCATCCCGTGCGCAAACTGGACGGCCTTGGGATCTCCACTTGTGCCGGAGGTGAAGATCATCATCAGGGTGTCGGCGCCGACGACCTCGCGGTGCGCGACCAAGGGTGGCGCCGCGGCTACCGCATCCGAGTACCGCGTCCCGTCCACCTCGAGAACTTGAATTCCGTTGAGATCCAACCCTTCCAATAGGGGCAGGTGGTCACCGTCGACGAGCAGGATTTGACAGTCGGATCGCCGAACATCGCCCAGCAGCGCCACCCCGCGTCGGGTGGTGTTGATGCCACACAAGACGTAACCACCGAGCGCCGCCGCGGCCATGGCGCGAAGCATCGCCGGCGAATTCGTCAACAGCGCACCGACATGCAGCGGACGCTCCGGGTCGGCAACGGCGATCATGGCGGCCGCCTCGGCCTCGGCCTCGGCGAGGTGCTCTCGCCACGTCCAAATCCGATCCCCATAGGCGACCGCGCGGGTGTCGTCGTGCCTGCGCTGGCGCAGCAACTGCTGGACTGTCTCCACTGTCTCAATTCCTCTTGGCGTCGAGCAGCTCCCGCAGGTCGGCGCACACAAGGTCGCGCGCTCTGGCCGCCGGAGCAAAGGACTGGATCGTCATGAAACCATGGAACAATTCAGGAAAATCGTGGTGCACAACTGGTACCCCGGCCTCGCGTAGCCGGTAGGCGTAATCGCACCCCTCGCTGTGCAACGGATCCAGGCCGGCGGTGGCGATCACCGCGGGCGGCAGGCCCGCGTGCGTTTCCGCCCGAGCCGGGGCCACCAGGTAGGCCGGTTCGAAAAGGTCTTGCCCGCCTAGGTATTGGTGCCAATACCACTGCATCGCAGCGCTGGTGTTGAAGTAGCCGGTGCCGTAGCGGCGGTAGCTGTCCGTGTCGAACGAGGGGTCGATTGCCGGGTAGAGCAACAGCTGCGCGGCGGGCGCAGTGACTCCCCGGTCGCGGCACAAAATAGCGGTGACCGCGGCAAGATTCCCGCCGGCGCTGTCGCCCGCAACCGCGATGCGCAGCGGGTCGATGCCCAGTTCCGCCGCGTGTTCGGCCACCCACCGGAACGCAGTGAAGGCGTCAAGCGCGGCCGCCGGTGCATGGTGTTCGGGCGCCAGGCGGTAGTCCACCGATACCACGACGGCGCCGGTGCCCCGCGCGAGGGCGCGGCAGAAGCCATCGTGGGATTCGAGGTCGCAGAGGACAAAGCCGCCACCGTGGCAGAACACGATCCCGGCGAGTCTCTTGGTCGGCTCGCCGTGCGGGTAGTAGATCCGGACCGCGATGGCGCCGTCGGAGCCGGGCACCGAAGCGTCGACGGTGCTGCGAACGTCGTCCAGATTGTTGACCGGCAACCGCCGTTGGGCTACCGCGGCGCGCGCCTGCGGGCCGGTCATCGTCTCCACCGGGGGGAAGCTCGTGTTCAGCTGGTCCAGCATCGCCCGCACGTCCTCGTTCATTCCGGCCGATACTTCAGTAGCGTGATGCCGGCTTCGGGTTGATCACAGAACACCGGCCGCACGCGCATCCCGATGTGAATGTCGCTCGGGTCCACATCGACTAGTTCGGTGCTGATCCGGGGCCCGGCATCCCACTGCACCACCGCCAGCAGCTGCGGGAGCGCGTCGGCCCAAGGCGGACCGGTGGGCCGGCGGGCGACGGTATAGGTGTAAAGCGTCCCGGCACCGTCTATTTCGCGCCATTGAAGATCATCGGCGAATGTCCCCGGGGCGAGAGTGCGCGGGTAGAAGACGTAGCGGTCCAAGGAGGGCGAGTATTGCACCACGATTCGGTGCTGCGCCAGGCCATCCCAGAAGGGGCGGGACACGGGCGTGGGCTCGGGAATGGGGCGGAGTTCTTTCATGCGCCGCTCTTCCCCGCAAGCGGGAGGTGCCCCCACCTCATCGCTTCGCTCTGCATCGTCGCCGGCGCCACTAGTCCCCCACCATTAGCAACGCGACCTGCTCGCTCATGATGCCGCCGTTTCCGGTGACGAACGCGGTGTGGCAATCCGGCACCTGCGCGTCGCCGGCCCGGCCCATTACTTGGCGCGCGCCGTCGACGACATGATGCATACCGCCGGCCATGCCGGCCTGCCCGAAGGACAGCTGACCGCCCGCGGTGTTCAACGGAAAGTCGCCGCGGTAGGTCAAGTCATGCTCGGCAATCCACGACATGCCTTGGCCTTTGGCGCAGAAGCCGGCGTCTTCCAGGCTCATCAGCACCGTAATGGTGTAGCAGTCGTAGATCGAAGCGACATCGACGTCGGATCGGCTCAGGCCCGCCATCGCGAACGCCCTTTCGGCGGCGCGCGCGATCGGCGTGTGCAGCACGTCGTCGGCGTAGGTCGGGGTCTTGAAGGCAATGTGTTCGCCGAAGCCGGTGATCCAGACCGGACGATGGCGACTTTGGCGCGCAATGTCGGCATTGGCAATCAGGACCCCGACACCCCCGTGCACGCGCATCACCGTTTCGAGCATGTGGATCGGGTCGGCGATCATCGGGCTACCCAGAACGTCGTCGACGGTCAGCGGGGTGCCGTGGAAAACCGCGCCGGGGTGTGCGCACGCGTTGGTGCGTTGGTCGACGGCGATCTTGGCGACGGCCGCGGGGTCATAGCCGAACTCCGCGGCGTAACGCTGAGCGATCTGCGCGTACGGCGCGTTCTGCCCGACGTTGCCGTACGGAATCTCGAACTCGGCCTGCGGCGACCCGTAGTTGTTTGATGACGCGCCATACCAAGTCGCGGCCGAAGACTGGGTCTTCAGAGAGTCCGAGGACTGGGGCAGCGACGCCGATCCGGGTACCACGGCCAGCACAGCCTCGCAGATACCGAGTTCCACGGCGGCCGCGGCCCGCCACACCATTCCCGCGGACGTGGCACCCCCCAGGTCGACTCGCTCACCGAAATCCAAAGCCAAACCGAGGTATTCGCACAGGGTGGCCGGCGCGAACATCGCCGACTCGGCGATGCCGTGGGTGAGCAGGCCGTTGATGTGTGCGGGCGCTATGCCCGCATCTTCGACGACCATCTTCGCCAACCGAGCGTACTGGTCCAGGGTGAACAGCGGCTGTCGGCTCGGACGGCGTTCGGCGGGCAGCTCGGCAATGCCGACGATGGCCGCCTCGCCGCGCAGCCCAGTCACGACGGACCCCCGCGTCGGGGTAGCTCGACTGTTGCTGTTCCCGGCATCAGCATCGTCTCGTCGCGGTGGCCTGCGATATCGAGGTCCACCAAACCGGCGCCGCGCTCGGTGAGGCGCTTGCCGGTGACTTCCCCACCGAAGGTGAGCAGTTCACCGGGATGGGCGGTCGCCCGGTTTTGCACCGAGAAGGACACCAGGCGGCCACGCCCACCAATCCAGTCGCCGATCGCGCGAGCCAGCAGAGCGGCCTGCAGCGGCCCCTGGACCAGCACGTCGTCGTAGCCTTCGACGGTTTGGGCCCACTGCTTGTCGTAGTGAATGCGGTGGCCGTTATAGGTGGCGGCGCTGAAGAAGAAGAGCTGGGTCTCATCGACGGTGACGTTGAGCGCCGGCAGCCGCTCGCCCACGCTGACGTCGTCATAAAACACCTGTTCGCCGGTCATCGCACTCCTAGGGTCTGGCAATCATCGACGTTGACGCTTCGGCAACCAGATCGCGGCGCTGGTTGTGGTATCGCGTGCGCCAGGTCACCAGGACGAAGCTGCCAGAGCGGCCGTGCTTTTCGACGATCGATTCGATGGTGCGGACCATCTCGATCTCGTCGCGGTGATAGGCGGGCAGGTGGAAGGTGAAGCTCTCCCCGCCCGCCATTCGCTTGGGCGCACGGGGAAAGGCCAGACCGCCCGAGACCGCGCCGGACGAGCCGTCCGCGCGAAGTGTGTCCAGAGCTACGACGCCCAGCACCGCGTACTGCAGAAAAAGCGGTGGGCAGATGATGTCGCGAAAACCGTTAGCCCGGGCGTAATCCGCATCGAAGTACAGCGGGTTGTGGTCACCGACCGCCGCCGCCCATCGCTGCCAATCGCGCTGGTTCACCTCGCCTGTCGCGGAAGCGGCGATGGTGCCGACTCGTGCCGCGGATTCGGCGTCGATCAAGGTGTCCTCGCTCAACTGCGCTCCCTTGCGTCCATGCTCTCCTCCAGCCATGATGCGGCGACGTCAGCTGTTCCACCGAGAGTCGAACCGAGCCTTGCCCGTTCGGTCCATAGATGGAGTTCGGTCTCGGTCACATAGCCGATCCCGCCGTGCAGCTGATGGGCGTCCAGTGTTATCAGCCTGGCCGCGGTGGCCGCATGCATCCGCGCGATGGCGGTTTCCCTGGTTGCGGTGCGACCACGGGCTATCCAGAAAATCGCCGAGTGCGCCGCCAATCGTGCCGCGGCCAGGGCGATGTGCATGTTGGCGACCAGATGCTGGGCCGCCTGGAAGGACGCGATCGGTCGCCCGAACTGGTGACGCAGTTTCGTGTAGTCAACGGTGCGTTCCAGCACTGCCTGCCCGACGCCGACCAAGTCGAGCGACCCCAATGCCACCGCGGCGTTGGCCATCCGGCGCAGCGCCTCGTGCTCACGGCCACCAACCAGCGCGTCGGCGGTGACGACCATGTCGTCGAAACGCACGGTGAAAGCGCGATGCCCGCCCGCCATCGCAAGCGGTTCCATGCGCACGCCGGTCGCGTCAGGGTCGACGGCGAATACCAGCGTGCGTCCGCCCGTCGCGTCGGCAGCGGAAACGACGAGGAGGTCGGCGACGTCGGCATCGGCGACGTAGTCGGCGACTCCGCTTAACCGCCAGCCGCCGCGCGCGGCGGGATTGGCGTGCAGCACGGGCAAGACGACGCCGGCATCGCGGGCATTCCATAACGCCGTGGTGCCGCGGGCGGTCCCGCGGGCCAGGTCCGGTAGCCACGCGGCCCTGATATCCGGGGAACCAAGCTGATCGATTGCCAGCGCGGCGTTGACGGTGCTGTACACCGTGGTCGGGCACAGTGCACGACCGGCCTCGGTGTAGAAGACGGCGAGGTCGTCGAGCGAACCACCGGACCCGCCGTACTCCTCGCCGATGGCCAGCCCGAATACCCCGGCGTCCGCCAGCGCCTTCCACAGCGCCGGTGTGGTCCGGTCGGCGCCGGGCTCACCCAGCGCGCGCACCGAATTCAACGGGCACTCGGCCGCCAACAACGCACGCGAACTCGAGGCGAAGTCGCGTTGCTCGGCGGTCAATGTCGCTTTCATGAGTTCGCGGGGCTCCCGTTAACGCCCATACGAGGGCATGCCATGGCCCCGCTGGGCGATGATGTCGCGTAACACCTCGTTGGTGCCGCCGCCGAAACGCATCAACGGCGCCGCGCGGTAGAGCCGTTCGAACTTGCCAGCCATCGGGGCGTCTTGGCTGCGATGCGCCAGCAAGCCGTCCGGGCCGAGCACATCGAGGGCCAGGTCCGCGATGCGCTGGCGGAGTTCACTGGTGAAGACCTTCTCCACACTGACCTCGACGGTCGGGATCACTCCGCTGTCCAGGATCGACGCGGCCTCATAACCCATCAATGTGGCCACCTCCACGTCAGCCTCGGCCTCTGCCAGCCGCCGGCGCAGCACCGAGCTGTCACCCGGCGCCGTGCCGTCGCGACGCGGGCGGCCGGCGAGCTCAAACAAGTCGTCAACGGCTCGGCGCAGATCGCCCGCGTTGGTCAGCGCACCACGCTCCAGGTCGAGCGCGCCGGTGATGTACTTCCAGCCACCGTTGACCTCGCCCACCAGATTTGCCAGCGGAACCCGCACATCCTGGAAGTGCACCTCATTGGTGCGATAGCCCGACCACGCGTACAGCGGGCGGATTTCCACGCCGGGGCTGTCGATCGGGACGATGATCACCGAAATCCCGCGATGGCGAGCGCTATCGGGATCGGTGCGCACACAGAGCCACTCGTGGGTGGCGCGCTGCGCCCCGCTGTTCCAGATCTTGCTGCCGTTGATCACCCATTCCTGGCCATCGCGCAGCGCGCGGGTTCGCAGGCTGGCCAAATCGGTTCCGGCCTCTGACTCGGAATAGCCTACAGCGCAGCGCATTTCGCCGCTGGCGATCGGCGGCAGCCATTCGGTCTTGTTCTGTTCGGTACCGTGGCGCATGATCATCGGCGCTACCGATGTGACCGTCAGGTCGGGCCCGGGTACGCCCCAGTATTCAAACTCACTCATCAGCAGATGCTGATGAACGGCGCCGAGCCCGAGTCCCCCGTACTCGCGCGGCCAGTTCAACCCGAACCAGCCTTTCTCTCCGATCTTGCGACGGAACCGCACTACCTCTCCGCCGGGGAACTCCAGATCGTGTTGGTCAAGTTCGGCCCGCAATTCCGCGGTGACGTTGTGGGTGAGGAATTCGCGAACCTCGGTCAGCCAAGCACGCTGCTCGGCATCGAGTTGGAAGTCCATACGGGCCCTTATCTCTTGCCTGAACGTCGGGCGTTTTGAAAAAGCTATCAGCCGCCCTTCAGGCGAATCTTCCAGCGCACGAAACCGAGGTAGAAAATGCTGATCGTGGCCAGCATGCCGATATCGAACCACCAGGTGCCGGCATTGTGTTCCCAGTGCGAATCCTTCGGCGTCTGTGGACCGGGCTGCAATGTGGTCAGGTCGACCGTGGACGCTGACGCCGCGAATCCCCATCTTGCTGGTGTGACCCAGGACATCTGGTCGAGCCCGATGCGCCCGGTGACGGGAATCATGCCGCCGGAGAACACCAGCTGCGACATGACCGCCACCACCAGCAGCGGCATGATCTGGTCGTTGGACTTGGCGACGGCCGACAGCGCCAAACCGAGCATGGCCGAGG
>Ga0182012_10000717_pt1 | contig 36553 bp, 32 predicted proteins | sample 612S2SmetaG_FD_120486 | JGI IMG/M metagenome (GOLD analysis project Ga0182012, IMG submission 120486) | Permafrost microbial communities from Stordalen Mire, Sweden - 612S2S metaG | ecosystem: Environmental > Terrestrial > Soil > Wetlands > Permafrost | place: Sweden: Stordalen | collected...
AGTGGCGGAGAGGGAGTCAGTCAATCTCCATTGATGTATAAGCTGTTTTTCATTCTAGCATGTGGGAACCTACGGTCCTGGCTACAAACCAACGGTCCATCCGATGGCGCCAGCACCGAAGCTAGTTCTCATGTGCATTTGCTTCGTTTCATCGATCATTTTGCGGGCGCCGAACGGTTCGCTCCGATCAGGACAAAGATCAATGTCGCCGGCTTGGTCCCGCTGTTGCGCCAGGCGTGGCGCGTGCCGTGCTGCACGACGATATCACCGGGCTTGAGCGCGACCATATTCCCGCCATCCAGTTCGAGCGAAATCTCGCCTTGGGTCAGGATGCCGTAGTCCACGGTGTCGGTAGTGTGCATCCCCGGACTGTCGGGCTCGAACCGTTCCGCGAGCCCCGGCAATCGCGACATGTATTCCGCGCCGGCGGCCGTGGGATTGAAGTTCGACGACATCATCACGGAGTCCGGAGGGAACGTGACCATCATCAGCCGCGTCTCTCCGACTTCCGGCAGAACGCTCTTGTGGTCTTCGGCGACGTTGCGCCCGTCCCACGGGACCGTCGGGGTTGAAGCCGTGCCCCAGATCAGGGCAGGGTCGAAGCCGGGCACCGATGCGAACGAAGCCGACGGGATCGGCCTGTCCAGGCCGACGCTGGACTTTCCATTACGGTCGGCAGTAACGATCAGACGAGTCATCTCAAATCTCCCATTCATTCGTGGACGATGACGACGTTGGTGAAGCCACCGTTTCTTTGATCGACGGCTTCGAGCGCCTTGGATATGTCACGTAGCGGGTAGCGTTTGTGCTCGAAGACGGAGAGATCCAAGGTCCCCGCGGCAGCCATCTCGACCATGTCCTGACCTTCGGCGACGTCGAACCACAACGACCCGATGACGCTGATCTGGAAGCACATGAGCCGGAACATCTCCAACGGAAGCGGCTCGGACATCCCGCCGATATCCACCATCCGTCCCCCGCGCCTGAGAGCGTTGATGCCTGCGAGAGAAGTTGAACTGGGAGCACCGGGCCCCACCGCGTCGATGAAGATATCGGCGCCAAGGCCGTCGGTATGTTCCCGAACCCATTCGTCCACTGGGCGATCGCCGGCTGACATCACCTGAATCCGGGACGGTGCGATTGCGCGCAGACGTTCGAGAAGCTTTTTGTCGCGCGCGACGCCGAAAATCTTCGTGACGCCCATGCCTAGTGCGAGGATCACCGCTCCGAGACCAAGAGTGCCGGTGGCGCCGCTGACGATGACGCTCGTCCCGGCCCGAGCTCCCGCCTTCCGCAGCGCCGAGTACGCCGTTCCGAGGTATCCCAGGCGAGCGGCTGCTTCATACGACACGGACTCTGGAAGCTTCACCAGCGATGATGCCGGTGCGGTCATGTACTCCGCGAAGCCGGCATAGGGGTAATCAACGAAGACCTGGCTCGAACGGGGCCCGAACCCGAAATAGCCGAGAAACGTATAGGCATCGCAGTTGATCGGCTGCCCGCAGCGGCATGCGTGACAGGACCCGCACGACGTGCCCGGATTGACGTACACACGGTCGCCGGTCTTGATGGATTTGACTTGGTTGCCGACGTCGACGACTTCGCCGGATGCGTCCAATCCGTAGATGGCAGGGAGCGGCGGGAGCGGCAGGAACGGAAACCATTCCGCATAATGCGCCATCACGTTCTTCATGTTGGGAATGATCCCGCAGGCCTTCACTTTGACCAGAACGTCGTTGGGGCGTGGTTTTGGAACGGCGAGTTCGTCGATGGAAAATGTCGTGCCGACCTGGTGAAGGCGGGCGGCTTTCATCGTGGCCATATATGTTCCTCCCTGAAGGTTTGAGACGTGGCTAGAACGCAATGCGATGCCGCGGACACGAAACAGAATGTTTGGCGCCTTGATCACTGGTCGTCGTAGAAATTCGAAGCTGGTCACCGGCCGCGCGGATAACGGTCGCTCTTCAACTTGTTTCGATTCTGCTGATTGTCATCTTTTTCCTCCCTGCGCTCTGAGCGGCGCTTCTTTGTTGCGTCGACTATCGGAGAGTCACTTCCGGCTCACAACGTCTTCATGCGAACTGTTCGCTGTGCGAACATGCTAAGGACGTCCCTTCAGTAGGTGGCCCGGCCGCCGGAGAGGTCGAACACGGCCCCGGTCGCGAATGAACACTCCTCGCTTGCTAGCCAGCAGACCAGCGATGTCGCCTCTTCGAGGGTACCGAATCGTCCTACCGGAATCTTCGACAGCATAAATTCGATGTGCTGCGGGGTCATCTGATCGAACAGCGCGGTCTTGATCGCGGCCGGAGTGATACAGTTGACGCGGATGCCGGTCGTGGCGGTTTCCTTGCCGAGCGATTTCGTGAGAGCGATCACGGCCGCTTTTGAGGCGCTGTAAGCCGAAGCGTTTGGATTGCCCTCCTTTCCGGCCACTGAAGCGACGTTGACGATGCGGCCGTAGCCCGGCTTGTCCATCGCTCGGACGGCTGCCCGGTTACAGTAGAAGACGCCGTTGACGTTGACGTCGAACACCTTGCGCCAATCGTTGCCCTCATAGTCCTTCAACGGGCCGTTCGGTCCGGTGATTCCGGCGCTGGCGACCAGAATGTCAAGCCGTCCGCCGAGCGCGTCGATGCTCCGCTGCATGGCGGCGTCGACGGCATTTTCCGTCGTGATGTCGACCGCTTGGGTGTCCGGTGCGCCAGCTTCGGCCGCCGCGGCGCCGAGGGCGGCGGCGTTCAGGTCCCACATCGACACGCGGGCACCTTCGGCCGACAGGCGACGCGCCACATCCCGGCCGATGCCTGAGCCGGCACCGGTCACGACGGCGGCCCGGCCCTCGAACCTTCCCCTGAAGAGGCTCACCGCCGAACCTCCCGCGCCGCCGACCATCCTCGAACTTCCTGGCGCTGCGTGCCAAGACCTTGGATACCTAGGGTCATGACATCTCCAGACTTCAGGTAGATCGGGTCGGGTTTCTTGCCCATGCCTACGCCTGGAGGCGTGCCGGTGGCGATGATGTCGCCAGGCATCAGCGTCATGAAGCGGCTGACGTAGCTGACGATCTCGGCGCAACCGAAGATCATTGTCCGCGTACGCGCACGAGCTATTCGAACTGCCGTCGGGTATTGGCGCTGGCCCGACGGCGGCTTGAGTGCTTTGTTGGGCTCCTGGGCTGCAATGATTTTTCGATGTTCCGGCCGTTGACCAGAGCGCGGCTCGGCCGCGGCTGGCGCCAACCTGCGCGCGACGTCGAAACGCTGCGCAGACCGGATCAATCGACCACAACCGAAAAGAAGATCATTTAATTACGGAGGGTGGAATGTCGAAACAGCCGAAGATCGAACACGACTATCGTGCGGGCAAGGACAAGCTGACGATAGTCATTCATCGATATTCCCTGGAACGCAGGAAGACCCGCGATGCCATCATGGAAAAGCTCATCGCCAGTCTTGAAAGCCGACCCGATCGGCTCATTGCCGATGCCAACAGCAAGACAAAGAAGAAATCCGACAAGAACAATCGCCGCGGACAGCAAAAGGCGTCCAAGCTGATCGAGGTCGGCGACTGAGGGCGAGGCGCTGACGCCGCTCCGAACAATCCGGAACTGTGGCGGCGATGATGGATCTCCGGTTGGCGGTCTGGCCTGTGGATGTTTCGGGATGATTGATATTTTCAGCGATCCCGGAAATCCCGCCTGCAGCAGGAGAAAGAGCAGCGGTTCGTCCGGCCGCGATACACGTCAAAGGGCTGACAACACGGAAGGCGACTTTCTTGACGATGCGAGCAGAATTGAACATATGCAACCCACCGTTTGGTTTAGCTTGGTTGCTCAACCAGGGGAACGTAAGGAGGTGCCCATGATTCGGAGAGGCGTTGAATTCACTCTCGTTCAGGTAGAGCCGGAGCTGTGGAAATGGGAGTTCCAGATCGACAAAACGGTTACGACCGGGAAGACGAAATCCAACCTGATGGGCATGGCGGCCCGCAGGGCTCAACAACGGATTGATCAAGAGCTGAAGAAGACACGCGAATTAGCGGCCAGGCGTTCGGTCAGTTTTGCGATTGCCGGAACGTAACTGGCTCTGGCACGGACGGACAGGTTGACCGCGCTCGATTTAGGGGGCGCGCGTCATGTCGCCCGCCGGGTTGAAAGCTTGCATGACCACGGCCGATTCCGAGCCGAGTTGCGCTGCCGTCATCGCGGCAGCGCGTTATTTCCGATTTACACTACGACAATGTGCTCCCAGAGCGGAATGAACCGCTCAGGTCAGGCCGCAAGGGCGGCTCGCAACATCCGGGCCAGGTCCGCCTTGCGGTACGGCTTTTCGAGCAACAATGCATCGGCATCGAGTTTGCCGTGGTGGATGATGTTTTCTTCTGAATATCCAGAGGTAAACAACACTTTCAGCGCGGCCCGGTTCTGGAGCGCCACGTCGGCGAGTTGACGGCCGCTCATCGGACCCGGCATGATCATATCGGTAAATAGCAGGTCGATCTGCCGGGAACTTTTTAGAACGGCCAAGGCTTCCGCCGCGTCGACCGCCGCCAGCGTGTCGTAGCCCAGGCTCTTGATTTGGCCCACCACGAGCTTTCGCACCAGAGGATCGTCCTCGACGACCAGGATAGTCTCGCAGCCGCCTTTCATATCTGAAGTTGCCAAGACTTCGACGGGCCGGGCCGCGCCAATCGCTTGCGGCAGATAAATTCTTACGCTTGTGCCAAGGCCGACTTCACTGTGAATGTTGATATGTCCATTGGACTGCTTGACGAAGCCATAGACCATGCTGAGGCCGAGTCCGGATCCCTTGTCGACGTCCTTGGTGGTAAAGAACGGCTCGAAAACATGTTCCAGAATGGCGGCCGGAATGCCCCGTCCGGAATCGGTCACCGCCACCATTACATAATTTCCGGCGGTGAAATCGCCATTCATGCGGCTGTCACTTTCGTCAACAACGACATTGCTGGTCTCGATGGTCAGCTTGCCACCGTCCGGCATCGCGTCGCGGGCGTTGAGCGCGAGATTGAGGATCGCGTTGTTGAGTTGACCGGGATCGATCAGCGCCAGCGAGGTGTCGACGGCGAGCTTGGTCAGGACCTGGATGCGCGCGCCGAGCATTGGCTGCAGCATTTTCGCGGCTTCGGTCACCAGCAGGCTGACGTCAACCTCACGCGGTTGCAGCGGTTGCTTGCGGGCGAATGCGAGCAAGCGGTGGGTCAGATCGCCGCCCCGCGCGGCGGCCTCGCCGATCATTTTCACGAGGGCGGCGGCTTCCGGTCGGTCGGCGACAACTTCCGTCAGGATCTCGGTGGTCCCGGTAATGACCGTTAGAATATTATTGAGGTCGTGAGCGACGCCGCCGGTCAATTGGCCGACCGCCTCCATCTTCTGGGCCTGCCGAAACTGCCGTTCCGAGACGTCCTTCTCGTACAGCAGCCGGTCCTTTTCCGCGACCAGCGCCTTCATTCGATCGACGGTGACCTGCAGTGCCGCACGCCGGGAAGCGGTCGATACCGCCTCGGCCAGGACGTTGGCGAAAGCGGTGAGAAAATCGACATCATGCTGGTCGTAATTGTGCTGCTGATCGTTGTCGATCTCAAGGACGCCATAAGGCCGCTCGTCACTGCCCTTGATGATGACATCGACGGTCGAGACGATCCCATGCGCGGCATAGAACGGCGGCAGATCGAATTGAGCATCTTTTTGCAGATTTTTGCAGATCGATGGTTTCCCCGTAGTGAACGCGCGTCCTTGCGGCGAACTCGTATCGGCGCGCGATACCACGTGACCGATCACACCCCTGCGCCAGCCATAGCCGGCGACGATGAGGAGATCGTCGTGTTCGGCCCGGTAGCGGCACACTTTGCTGAAGGGAACGCTGAGGCCCTCCGCGCAGACCCGCGCCGCTTCGGTCAGGATTTTAAACAGATCGCATTCGCGAAGCGCGAAGCTACCAAAGCTGGCAATAGCCGCCTGCTGGCAAAACAACCTCTTCACGTGTGCGGTGGCGGTCACATCGGCGCTCCCAGAATCGACCGGCTACGCACGAAATTCAAAGCACGCCTCTCGCAGGAGGCACCCCAGACAGCCCGCCAAACCATATCCAAGCGCATTTGCTCCGGTTCGACTCGCCTGCTCAATTATATCGATTGATCCCGTTACTATGAAACCTGAAGCAACTCTGTGCCATTTTGCTCATACCCTTGCTATTCCGGGCAGGCCTCCAGTCCGACAGGCGTCCGACAGGCTGGCAGATCCAGTGACTCTAACAATTGCTTCCGTCATTCCGCGGCCTGCGCAGCAGGAATTCGGAATCTCGAAGCTATTACCTCTAGATTCCGGGTTCGCGCCAAGTGTCGCGCCCCGGATTGACGGGGACACAAAGCGTCAGAAACAAAACACTGGTACAGTGATTTTGAAGTTCGAATCATATTGACGTCGTCATTGCGAGCCACCGGACGGCGCAAGGCGCCGCCCGGTGAGCGAAGCAATCCACGGCCGCGTATGCCGCGCGATGGATCGCTTCGTCGCATCCGCCTTCGCCCGAAGGCGGGCTTCGGCGGACAAGAGGGCTCCTCGCGATGACGGTGGAATTTCTTCTGGATAAGGCTTCGCCGAGCGCGAGGCTCCAGGGACGAGATAGGATAAGTGAAAGCATGGAATCGCTCGTCTAGTACCGTATTTGTGTGGCACGAATCCTGTCTCAGGCCCGCGCTGTGAGCGACGATATTGCAGTGAAAGCCCGACTCGCAAGTATTCGTGTCAGGTCGGGCGGTATGGTAGGTTTCATGGAATCGTGCGTCGAATGACGGCAAGAACAAATGAAGCAGGCAGGCAGTTTCGGCGCCATTCTATCGGCCCGTTGGAAATCGGCGGCGTCTGAGGCAGCGACGCATCGGCTCCTGCGCGGTCATCGGTCCGGCCCCGTCGTCAGCAAAGCCGCAACACATTCGAACAAGGCATCGGCCGTGGTATGGTGCTCAATGCACCTTTGCGAGACCGTCGACCTGGGTCACCCCTCGAAGAAGCAGCGATACGGCGGTCACCAGTTCCTCCTTCTCGAAAGGCTTCAGCAGCACCCGGTCGGCCCCGAAATCCTTTCCGCGCAGCGCATCCCGAGATTCGCCGCTGTTCGGATCGCCGCCGGTGATGGCCAGGAAGCGGGTCGCAGGTGCATGCGCTCTCGCCTCGCGGATGACATCGGTGCCATTCTTGCCGGGCATCCAGATATCCGTGATCACGAGGTCGAATGATCCGTTCTTGATCAGCGTCAGGCCCTGATCTCCATTCTTGGCGGCGGCGATCTTGTGACCGAGCCCCTCCAGGACGATCTTCAGCGACAATAACACCGCCGGCACATCTTCAATGATCAGTATCAGCGCCATGATTCTTTTCTCCGTCGTGTCCAGGTATCAATATCGTCACCGTCGTTCCGTGGCCCGGCGCGCTCTTTATCCCGATCGTCGCGCCGATTTCGCGGACCAGGCCATAGACCACGGAGAGCCCGAGCCCGGTTCCCTGTCCGACCGGCTTGGTGGTAAAGAACGGTTCGTAGACGCGGTCCAGCGTCGCCCTATCCATGCCGCAGCCGGTATCGATCACCTGCAATCGAGCGAAGCTTTGTGGTCGCGAATCGGCCTCTCGCGGTCTGTGCAAATCTTCTTCCAGCACGATCACCAGCTCACCCTCGCCCTTCATGGCCGCGGCTGCGTTAGTTGCGAGGTTCAGAAGGATCTGCGCGAAGGTGGTGCGGTTGATTTTGACCCATGGCGCGGCCTGCGCGATCCGCGTGGAGACCACGATGTTGGGCGGCAGTGCCCTTCGGAACATCGGCAAGCTGTCGTGCAGCAGCGTGACGGGATTGTGAACTTCGGTGGTTGAGACCGATGGTCTGGAGAAGGCCAGCATATCTCCAATGATCTGCCGCGCCTTCCGGCTGCAGTCGAGAATGATTTCGAGATGCTGCTTGGTTTCTCCGCTGACCAGTTCGTTGTCGACGATATGTTCGGCGAGGAGCGTGACTGGCTGCAGCATGTTATTGATCTCGTGCGCCATTCCGCCCATCGTCCGCCCCAGCGTCTCCATCTTCTGCCGCTGCGCTTCGGCCTTGCGTTTGGCCTCAATGGTGATTCGAGCCGCCTGCATCGCCGAATCCGCTGCGCCGACCAGATCAATCCCGTTCGAATAATCCAGCGCCGCGGTGCCGATGCCGGGCGAGACGTGCCACAAACGCCCGCCTATATCGAATGGCGCCTCGATGGTACGCCGGATCCGCTCGCTAAGTTCACCGACGGTCTGCAGATCGCGGCACAGAACGACAAACTCATCGCCTCCAAGCCGCGCGGCGAGATTTCCAGGACCCGCGGCGACGACGAGCCGCCGGGACACTTCGATCAGAAGCGAATCCCCGGCGGCGTAACCCATCGTTTCGTTGACTTCCTTGGTGACGTCGAGATCGAGAAACAGCAGGGTAGCCGATTCCCAAGTCGCGGCCGCGGCTTCCGCCAGGCGATCCTGCAGCAGCCTTCGGTTCGGCAGACTGGTCAGCGGATCATAGTAGCGCAGCTCGAAAAGCTCAGCCTTGGTGCGCTTGGCGACCTCCAGCGCGATTGCGCTGCGCAGTTCACGGGCCAACGTCAAGTCAGCCTCCAGCCAGGGAGCCGAGTGGCCCGTCACCAGTTGCTTCCATGCGGCAAAAGAGGCTCGCGGCGATAATCGCCCGTTGGCGGGGTTGACGCTGACGTGTTCGGCGGGATTGCCTCCCCAGAGTTCCGTCCGCGGCAGTTCGGGCCGGAACCATAGGATCCAGTCGTCGTTGCCGGGATCAAGCGGCAACAGCAACGCACCACTTCCCTCCGAGGTGCAGCTGGCAAAGCCTGGGAAGCGCAGGCTGAGATCGTCGATCGCCAGCACATCGTCGCCGGCGTCGGGACGCATATTCGCTGCCGCACGCTCCACCACATCGCGGCCCGGCACGCGCCCGACGCAGAAGAGTTGGCCGGACAGCCAGATCGCCGCCCCCGAAGCACCCACCAGCATGAGCAATTCCTGCTCGGCCGCTATCAACCCTTCGGGCAGCGATGCGGTAGCGACCAGCCTATCCGTCAGGGCGCGCAGGAGGCCGATACGCTTGAGCCGTTGGGCATCGATGTCCCCCTTGTCCATACTCACCAGCAGCATCGACACGACCTGTCCGATGATACGCGCGGCCGCTCTCAGTGCAGGCACCGCAACGCGCTTGGTCGTATGCTGGCATACCAGCATGCCCCAGAGCTCCGTCCCATTGGTAAGACCGATCGTCAGGCACGCGGCGACATTCATGTTGCGCAGATATTCGAGGTGATAGGGAGATACGCTGCGTAGCGAACATTGGGTCAGGTCGAGCGGCACACCGTCGTCCAGCGCCGCGTCGACAAGCAATGGAACCGGACAGTAGCTGGTATCGGCAATTCGACCGACCGGCTGCACCACGGTCAAGCGCCGCGCCTGCGCCGGGATATCGGCCGCGGGATAGTGCAATCCGAGCAGCGGTTCGAGATGCGGCTCAACCGCCTCGGCGATCACTTCGCCATGGCCGTCCTTGTCAAAGCGATAGGCCAGCACCCGGTCGAAACCGCTCAGCCTCTTCAGTCCCGCCACCGCGCATTCGATCAAACCGACGGCACTGCTGGCATCCTTGATTACATCCATGACCGACCTGATCATGCTGGCTACCTGCTCCAGCCGGACCTCGCTGCCGGTGGGCTCAATGTCGACGCAAAGGTGCCGGCCGGATTGAAAGGCGCGCAGATGCAGCGCCTGGCCGCCGGGCCCTGCCAGCGAAGCGATCCGTACGCTACCATGGCTGTCATCCCGCAAGGCTCGGCACGCCGGTGCGCCGATCGCATGCTCCAACGGCCGGCCCAGGATCGCTTCCGCCTCGCATCCCATGATCGCGAACAGATTGGCGCTGGCGTGCGTCACGAGCCCCCCTTCGACCAGCGCGGCGAGCATCGCGCCATGCGGCTGGATCGCACCGGGGATATGGATCGGCTCTTTCTCGCAGACCGCTACAGGACTGGAAGACTCGCCAGAGCGATGCGGTTCTTGATGAATGTTCATGACGGCCTGACCCCACCCGCGCAACGCCGATATCGCCGCAGTGTTCGCCATCGAGCCGGTGCTGGAGGCGACGACCGAACTTCCGCTGGTCGCGGCATCAGGGCTGCCTTGGGGTTTCGGGGTCGGGTTGCGTCCCGGCCGGTCCCATGCCGGCGCCGATATCCTGAAGCTTTTGCTTCAGCGCGCCCATGTGGCCATCGACCGAATTCGCCGTCTCCAGCACGAGTTCGGACAACATCCCGCTGTTGGACGCGATCTGCGCGGCCTCGCGGATTTCGCGCGACAGCGTGAACACCGCATCACGCATGCTTTCAAGGTTCGACGAAACCCGCGCGGCCAGGCTCTCTTGCTGGATGATGGCCTGCCCGATTGATCCGCTGGCCGCATCGACGCTTGCAATTGTCCCTACCAGGCGTTCCAGTGACTCCACGCTCTCGGCGACCATCCCGGTCATCTCCGCAATCTTTTGACCGATGGTATGCGTTGCGTCGGCCGTCTGGTGCGCGAGCTGTTTCACCTCGTTCGCGACAACCGCGAATCCCTTGCCGGCCTCGCCGGCGCGGGCCGCCTCGATATTGGCGTTGAGCGCCAACATCCGGGTCTGCTTCGCGATGGCGTCGATCATCTGGGTGGCCTCGGATACCGTCCGCGACAGCGCCGCCATGGTGTCCACGCAGCCTCGGGTGACATCCGCCTGGGCGGAGGCATCGCTGACGATGGCGATCGAGCGCTTGACCTCGGAACCGATGAACTGGATCGAACTGCTGAGTTCACCGCCAAATGTATTCAGTAGCTCGATCCCGCCTTCCGCCTCGACCGCGCGCGCCATGGCGCCACGAAACTGGTCCTTGGCCTGCGCCGAAGCCTGGGCCATCTCGCTGGCCATCTCGCGCATCTGATGATTCTCGCTGAGCACCGTATTCAGCGAGGTATCGACCTGATCGAAGATCGCCGAACCGAACAGCTGCATCGCCGTCTGCATATCCCGCGCGGTGCCTGGACCAGCGCCGCGCGGCATCGCTGGTTGAGGGCCGCTATCGGCGGCATCCGCACTGATATCCTTGTTGGTACTGCCGCTCGCACGAACGGGCAGGCGGGGCGGGGCGGTTTCCTCAAATATAGCCCAACGGGCATTGATCACCGCAGCGAGGGATATTCCGCCGACCGCCGCGCCAAGCATCCTCACCAGCAAGGGCGTATCCGGCCATACCAGGATGGCGACACCACAGGCGACGCAGCCAAACGCAGGCGCGATCGTGACCCATGGCGTAGAGGCGCGACGAAAGGTCGATGCCGGCAGAGCGATCGTCATTCTCCCGGTCCTTCCCGGCTGTGACACTCGGTGCCGTTCGGCCCCGACGCGGCGACCATTGCAATCTGGCTGGTGGCGGCATCGTGGACTTTGCGCTGCTCTTCAGAGACATACAGCGCCGCCAGTTCGTCGAGCGACAGACGGTTGCCGGCCGGCCCATCGGGGCCGGCCATGCGTTCGAGAGCCGTCACCACGCAATCGACGGTCTGGCAGGTGAAGTCGTTGCGCTGCGCCTGCTCGAAGGCGAGGCTCTCGAGCGACCGGCTGATCTCGGCCTCGGCCGCGACCGCAGCGTGGCACTGCTCGTTCAGTTCGAAATCGGAATCGCGGCAGCGCTTGGCAAACTCCTGTACAAGGCCCGACAGCTGCGCCAGCACGTCGGAGGTCCGCCACAGCAGTTCGACCGCCGCACCGCTGTCGATACGACGGCGCAGCTCGCCGACCTGCGCCGCCAAGACGGCGCAAACAAGATTCTCGCTGGCTTCGGAGGTGAATTGCATTGGCGGCAGCTCACTTAGGCAAAAGCTGTTTCAGCGTCGACAGCAGTTCATTTGGCTCGGTCGGCTTGGTGAGCCACGCCGAAGCCCCGGCCACCCGTGCCTCGTCCCGCTTCTGGCCACCCGATTCGGTGGTGAGCACGATGATCGGAGTGAACCTTGTCGAGGCGTTTTTCCTGGCCTCCTTGATGAAAGCGATGCCGTCCATTTGCGGCATGTTGAGATCGGTCAGGATCACGCTCGGCTTCAGACCGCCAGCGAGTTTCGTCATGCCTTCCTTGCCATTGCCCGCGGTCTCGACCTCATAGCCGGCATTTTTCAGGATCCGCGACAGGCTCATGACCATGGTGGCGGAGTCGTCGAGGACGAGGATCGCAGGCATGGCTCAGGGCTCCATTTCGCAGAGGGATTCGGTGTCGGCGGCAGCGACGCCCTGAAGAGATAACTCAGCCGAATGAAGGATTGGTGCAAGCCAGCGCGCGAGCTCCGGATTCACCGGCGTTCCCGACATCGGAACTCGCGTCGCCAAGAGCAGCTGAAAACAGGCTGCGTGCAGATGGGTACAACCGCTCCAGTCGATCAGGTCTGCCCCCGCTTGCAGGTGCTGCAGCAACGTCTCCGCGTCCTCGACGGCGCAGACGTCCTCCAGGAATATCGTGTTGCCCAGGCGCCGGATGGTCATCAGATCAACTCCTTGAGGTCGAGCACGAGCAGCACGCGACCGTCACCGAGCAAGGCGGTGCCGGCGTACCCGGCAATGTCAGCCAGCATCCCTTCGAGCGGCTTCAGGATCACTTCCATGCCTTCACCGAAGGCCGATATGCCGAGTCCAACGGTTTGGCCGTTGACCCGGACCACCAGTACGGCGATCTCCTCGCCGGTGGCCACCTCGTCCGGCATCTTGAGAAGCTGTGTCAAGCGCACCAGGGGGACCACGCGATCGCGGAGGACAAAGGCCTCGGATGCCTTGATGCGAACCACGTCGCTGCGCGGCACCTTCACGATCCCCTCGATCAGATCCATCGGAACGCCGAACAGGTTCTTGCCCAAAGCGACCGTCATCACCCGGCTCACGGCCATGCTGAGCGGCAATTCGATCCGAACCGTCGTTCCCGAGCCCTTGACGCTGGTCATCGCGATCCGGCCGCCGGCCTTTTCGACCGCGTTGCGCACCACATCCATGCCGACGCCCCGGCCGGAAACGTCGGAGATGCTTTCAGCCGTCGAGAATCCTGCCGCGAACACCAGCATCGTCGCTTCGTCGTCGGTGATGGCGGCGAGACGGGCCTCGTCGATCAGCCCGCGTTCATAGGCCTTGCGCTTGATGATTTCGGGATCGATGCCGCGACCATCATCGACCACTTCGATCACCACCTGATCGCCGTCGCGACGCGCCAGCAGCTTGACGCTGGCAGTGGCTGATTTGCCGCACGCCGCCCGCGCTTCGGGCGATTCGACGCCGTGGTCGAGACTGTTCCGCACCATATGGAGCAGCGGGTCGAACAGGCTCTCGATGACGTTCTTGTCAGCCTCGGTATCCTCGCCTTCGATGACGAGATCGACCTGCTTGCCTAGCTTGCGCGCCAGGTCTCGCACCAGACGGGGAAATCGCTGAAATACCTGGCCGACAGGCATCATGCGGATCGCCATCACCGCACCCTGCAGCTCCTGCGCAATGCGGTCGATGACGCCATATTGATCCTTGATCTCGCGGCCCAGTTCGCGTGAGCCGAATTGCTGCTCGGCCCGGCGCGCCAGGAACGGCAGGCTGTTCTTTGCAACCACAAGTTCGCCGATCAGATTCATCAGGGCATCGACCTTCTGCTGGTCGACCCGCAGGGTTCGTGGCGGCGCGCGTTCGGTTGTTTCGTTGGGCGCGGACGGATCTGCCGGTGCCGACGCCGCCTGGTCAGGGATGATGCCGGCCGAGGTGACCGCGGGACGAAGCAGACTGGCGATCGCGCCGCGCAACGGTGCGGTCGACGCGGCGGCCAGCGACCCGGCCTCGGCCGTTTCGAGTGTTGCCGCTTCTTCGGAATGTCCGGCGAAGCGGAGCGCATTGACCGCAACCCGCGCCGCCGACGAAATGCGACCCGCCAGTTCCTCTTCTGGCGCGTCCAATTTCAGCAGTTCGATCTGCTCGCGCAACAGCGCTTCGACGACCGCAGGCAGCACCACTCCGGATGCGACGTCTGCCGCCGCATCGGCGAATGCCGGGGACGCAAGTTCGGTGATCGTCACCTGGGTGGGAACGTAGCGAAACAGCGTCTCGAGTTCCGGACGATCCGCGGTCGACAGCGCGTGAAAGCCAACATTGCAGTTGAATGGATTGAGATCGTAGAGCGCCGGCCAGGGCGACCGCTGCTCGACGCCGAGCGCCTGCAATTGCGGGATCTGCATCGCCAGATGCAGCGGGTCTTCGCCCTTGAAGAAGCACCCTTCCTCGGGCAGGTAGGAGACCAGCGTGATCGGCTCTTCGCGGGCCGCTTTCACCGCATCCGCGATCGCCGCCTTGCCGAACCAGCGGTTGAGGGAATCCCGTGGATTCGCGATCGAACCAAATGGGTTAACCAGCGCTTCGACCGGGCCCCGGTTGAAATGCGCCCGCAATTCCGTGACCAGATCGGTTGCGATCGATGCCGCGTCGGCCGGAAGTTTCTCGGTCTGGTCAAGGTATTCGATCCATTGCCCGACCTGGTCCAGCGTCTTGAGCGTGAGATCAACCATCTCGGGCTTCAGCGCCAGCTTATGTTCGCGTACCGCCTGGAAAATGTCTTCGGCCGCGTGCAGTATCCGGGTCAGCGGCTGTACGTCGAACAGGCCCGATGACCCCTTGAGGGTATGGACCGAGCGAAACAGCCGGTTGATGGCGTCTTCGTTGTCCGGGGCGCGCTCGAGCGCCAGCAGATCTTCGCCGGCTTCCCGCAGCAGGTCGCCCGCCTCGGCGACGAATTGGATCAGGAGCTCGTTCATGCGACGCTCCTGCCGAGCAGGGCGGCGACATAGAGCGCAAGCTGATCTCGCGCGACCGGCTTGACCAGATAGGCGTTGGCGCCGGCCTTGAGCGCGGTGTGGTGATCCTCCACGCCGGCCTCGCTGGTGGTCATCAATGCCGGAATCGCGTGCGTGATCGGCTCCCGGCGCAGCGCATGCAGGAACGTGTAGCCATCCATCATCGGCATATTGACGTCGACGATGCAGAGATCGAACGGCTTCTGAACGGCCTTCTCCAGACCTTCAAGGCCGTTGATCGCCTCCTCGACCCAGTAGCCCTCGCGTTCGAGTATCTGCCGGTAGTAGAGCCGCACAACGGTCGCATCATCGACCACGAGAATTTGTGCGGCAGACTTTTCAGGAGCCGTTATCGGCGGCGAAATGACATGTACGTTCACCGGGAACCTCCGGATTTCTGGTAGACGATGGCTTGCGGAAACTTCCTGACCTCGAACAAGGACGAGATGCGGCTCATCGATTCCGAATGCCCGAGGCAGATGAAGCCGCCCTGGCCGAGACTGTCGTAGAATGACTCTACCACCTGACGGCGGGAGCGGTCGTCGAAATAGATCAGCATGTTGCGGCAGAAGATGACGTCGATGTTGACAAAAGCGCCCATCTCCACCGCATCGCTCGCGTTCACCTTGTTGAAGCGCACCGATTGGCGGATGGCGTCGATCAGCCGGTAGCCCTCGGCGCCGGTTGATACGAAATATTTCCGTATCAGCGCCGGCGACAGCCGATGCAGCGACCTCGCGTCATAGATACCGGCCTCCGCGGCGCGCAGGACATTGGTGTCGATGTCCGAGGCCATGATCTCGATGTCGTAGTCGTCGACTTGCGGCCAGTTCTCGAGCAGGTACATCGCGATCGAGTACGGCTCCTCCCCGGTCGAGCTCGGCATCGACCAGATGCGGATCCGGTCACCCTTGCGGCGCCCGGTGACCAGTTCGGGAAGAATGCCGGTCGCCAGACAATCGAGCTGATGATCCTCACGGTAGAAATAGGTTTCGTTGATGGTGAGCAGATTGATCAGCGCTTCAATCTCGCCGCCGGAATCGCGCTGCCGCAGGCGATCGAGATAATCCTCCACGCCGGAGGCCCCGATCTTGCGGATCCGCTCGATCAGGCGCTTGTCCACGAAATAGCGTTTGTTCTCTGCAAACGAGATACCGGTCCGGCGATAGAAGAATTCGCAGAACTTCTGGTACTCGGATTCGCTGATTGAGAGCGTTGCCGTGGAGCGTTGCGCCAGGACCGACATCAGGTGGCCTGCGCCTCGTCGCCGCGGATACGGGTACAGGCGATATCGATGGCAAAGACCAGGAACGGTTCGTCGGCAAATCGTTCGCGCAGCCCGTCCAGCGCCGGGAGCAGATCTTCGATGCCGACCTCGGTCGCCACATCGACGGCGGCGGCGCAGACGTTGACATGCGACTCAAGTTCAAGAACCCGCCGTAACCGCGGGTTGGCCAGTTCGCGCGGCCACGCCCGTGTGACCTCGACCGCGAGAATGCGCACGTCGGTGTCGGGATCGCTCATCAGCGCGTCGAGCACGGCGACCGCGTCGGTTTCCAGGTGCTTCAGCGCCTCGATGGCGCCGCCACGCAGACCGGCATCGTCGCTGCGGATGAACGCCGCAACCAATTCAGCCGCCTGGGGTCCGCCGATATCGCTGAGGCTTGCGAACAGCGCGTCGCGGACCCGCGGATCCGGCTCGGACTCCAGACAGGCGGCAAGAAGCGGTGCGGCGGCCGGATCTCTCGCCAGCGCGCGAGCGGCATGGCGCCGCTCATCGACGCCACCGCTGGCCAGTTTGTCACGGCGAGAGTCAAGGGTTTCGGATATCGTGTCCGGTGTGCCTGCGGCGGGTCTGATCAAGGGCATGTCAATTGGTCCATCGCCGGAGTTGATCTGAAACGCGCTCGATCGGGAGCACCAGCGTGGCGCCGCCCAGCTTTACGAGTTCGCCGGGCATTCCCCACACCACCGCCGTATCTTCGGACTCCGCGATGGTCCGGCCGCCGCGCGAGCGCAGCTCGGCCATGGCCGCCGCGCCGTCGTTGCCCATGCCGGTGAGCATGACGCCGAGAAGCTGCTCCGGAGCGACATGCTCCAGCGCACTTGCGACCAGGCGTTCCACGCTCGGGTGCCAGTTGTGTTGCGGCGAAGCGGGATACGGAATAGCGGTGAGAACGCCACCGCGCAGACCCACCTGAAAGTCAGCATCGCCACGACCGATATAGGCCACGCCCCCGCGCAGCGGCATCGGCCGGGTTACCTCGACCACTTCGATTTCCGACAGACCATTGATCCGGCGTGCGAACACTCCGGTAAAGCTCTCCGGCATGTGTTGCGCGATCAGGATCGGCCACGGAAAATTACTCGGCAGCCGCGGCAAAACCGTTTCGATGGCGCCGGGCCCGCCGGTCGATACGCCGATCAGGACCACCCCTTTGACCGGGCCCGCGGCTGTGCCAGCGCCGGTCCGGGCGCTGCCCGCGGAATGCTTGGGGCTTTCGACGGGTTGGGCGCGGTTGCGAACACGCTCCAGAAGACCGCGGCTCTGGCTGATCCGCGCCCGCGCGGCGCTGCGCACCTTGGCAACCAGCTCGCGCTTGATCTTGTCAATGTGGAGCGAGACCGTGCCGTCCGGCTTGGGGACGAAGTCGACCGCGCCGAGACTGAGCGCCTGCAGCGTCACCTCCGCGCCCTCGCTGGTGATCGAGGAGACCATCACCACGGGCTTCGGGCATTCGACCATGATCCGGCTGAGGCAGGTGATCCCATCCATTTCCGGCATGTTGACGTCGAGCGTAATCACGTCGGGTGCAATCGATCGCGCCATCGCCAGCGCTTCCGCGCCGTTGCGGGCAAAACTCACGTCGAAGTCGCCCTCGGCCTTGAAGACGTCGCCGAGACACTTGCGCATCAGGGCGGAGTCGTCGACGATCAGGAGCTTGGGCATAGCGCCGGACTCAGTTCACCGGCCTGCACCCGCTGTCCAGTCACGCCGGCGGCTTGCTCGATCGTCGTCAGCTCGTGTTTCTCCAGCAGATTGTCCGTATCGATCAGCAGGATCATGCGCTTCTGCTTCTCAAGATTGGCGACGCGCGATATGATTCGTGCCTGCTCCTCCGAGAGTAGCGGCGTCGGCCCGATGGCATGGCGTGGAATCTTCAGCACTTCGGATACCGAATCGACGATGAAGCCAGTACGCACGCCATCGATGGTGAACACCATAATCCGCTGGCGATCGTTACGCTCCATATCCTCGAGGTCGAACCGCGTCCGCTGATCGACCACCGGCAGCACGGCGCCTCGGAGATTCACCACGCCCTTGATGAAGCTGGGAGCCCTGGGCAGACGTGTGAGCGAATCCGGAACGCGCACGATTTCCTGCACCGCGTCGATCGGGGCGCCATATTCCTCGTCGGCAAGCCGGAACACGACGAACTGTTCTTCCTCTGCGAGCGCGACGGCGCCTGCGACATCGTCCGAAACCATGGCGTCCTCCGCGTTTTCCCCTTTAACGAGTTGTGCCGCGGCGCGGCGGACCACCTCGTTGTCGAACAGCGCCTCGGCCGAGAGAACCGAAACCAGGCGCTTGCCGCCGTTGAGACGACAAATCCCCTGGATTTCGCCGTGGGTTTTTCCACCGCGCATCAAGCTCGGTACCGGGTCGAGCATGCTGCGGTTGACGCGCAGCACTTCCTTGACGGTATCCATGACGATCCCGACCGAGGTCTGATCGGGCAACGGAACCACGACGATCTTGCTGCGATCATCGAGCGGTACTGCGGGCAGTCCAAACATCGCGCGCAGGCTGACGAGCGGAAGCAGCCGCTCGCGCAGCGTCACCACGCCGAGGACATGGGAATCGGTTTTCGGCACGCGGTTGATATGTTCGGGAACCTGGACGATCTCCTGCACGTTCTCGATCGTCAGAGCGTATTCCTGACCGGCGACCTCAAAGCTCACCAGCTGCATTTCGTCGGTGGCCTCGGCCGCCTGCTCGGTCGCGACGTCGATTTCGCCGGTGCCGATTTTTTGAACGCGCCCGCGCCCCGCCCCGGAATCGCTTTCGAAAAGCCTGACAGGATCGAGGATCATGATCATGCCTTTTCCGTCGGCCGTCTTGATCATGCCGAGCAGAAGGTCGGTATTGACCGTCGCCTCGATCGAACTCACGCTCTCGATCTGATCGGGCTCCGCGGTCACGACCGCCGACATCCGGTCGACGACAAGACCAACGGGAATGCCGCGATTGAGAACGACCACGCGGGTGGCGTCGTTGTGTTCGACATCCGGGTAACGGAATATTCGCCGAAGGCTGGTGACGGACATCACCGTGCCGCGCAGATTGGCCAATCCTTCCAGGCTGGCGCGGCTGAGCGGCACCTGGATGATATCAGGCATCCGGATGATTTCCTGCACTTCGGCAAGCGGCACCGCGAAGATGCCGTCGTCGATGTGGAAGGTGACATATTGCCGGGTCTCGCCGGTCGCGTTGACGTACTGGCGGCTGTCGGTGGCCGGCTCATCCGCTGGCGCAAGCGGAGGCGCGTCGGCCACGTTTGATTCCATGATCACGAGCGTAACCTTTCCTGTTAATCCCGTGAGTTCTGGAGTTCGTCGGCGAGCGAGGCGATTTCCTCGACGGCGACCGCCAATTCCTCGGCGCCCTTCGACTGCTGCTTCGCCGCGCTGGCGGCTTCGACCGCGCCCTTGCTGGCCTGGTCGGCGGCGATGGCGATCTGCTGCGTCGCCTTCTGCGCCTCCTGCACCGCGGTCAGGATGATCTCGGAGCCTTTGACGATCTCTTCGTTGCCGGCCAGGACGATGGCCACGTCCTGCTCGACCATCGCCAGGTTGGTCGTGATCGCCTTGTTGCTCTGGGCTTCGATTTCCGCGGCCGCCGCGATCTGCTCGAGATCGCGCCGGACGGCGACGATCTGGTCCTGGGTTGCCTTGACAACGTCCTTGATACGATCGGCGTTCTCGGCCGATTCGCGCGCCAGATTGCGAATGTCGGTCGAAACCACCATGAAGCCCTTGCCGAACTCGCCGGCGCGGGCCGCCTCGATCGAGCCGTTGATCGCCAGCATGTTGGTCTGGATCGACACTGTCGTGATCGAATCGACGATCTTGTCGATGCGCCGGCTGACCTGCTCCAGCGTGGCGATGAGCTGGCCGCTCTTTTTGGTTGATTCGAGCCCGCTGGAGACGCCCTGGATGAGTTCTTCGACCGCCGAACGGCTGGCCTTCACCAGATCAGTGATGGCACGACAGGATACCAGCCCGGCCTTCGCCCGCTCCAGCGACAATGCGGCGCCCTTTTCGATCTGCGAGTTGCCCGCGCTCGACTGCTGCGCAGCGGCGGCGGCCTGCTGCGAGCCCTTGTTGATCTGCTCGATCGCCGCCATGATCTGGGTCGCGGAGCCGCTGATTTCCTGGACCGCGGAGGACAGTTCCTCGGCCGCGGACGCCATTTCCTCGGCGCTCTTCGAGATGTCGGTACTGTTCTTCAGTTCGTCAGCAATCGTCGACAACTCTTCCGACGCGGTCTGGCTCTGGTTGAGCGCCACGGTCTGCTGCTCGACCGTCTTCAAGGCCTCGTCGCAAGCCGCCGACTGCTCGGTTGCCGCCGCGGCGATCTGCTCCGAGCCTTTCTGCACTTCCTTCGTGGCAAGGTCGGATTGCAGCGCCGCGCTGGCGATTTCGGTGCTCGCCGCCACGATCCCGAGCATGTCGGACCGCGCCTTTTCGAGCTGGACCGAAACGGCCTTGCCCTTCTCGGCTTCAAGCCGGGCCGCGTCCGCGGCGCCGTTGATGCCCTCGGAGATCGACTTCACTTCGCCCTGAATCTGGCCGACCAGGCCCTGGATGTCACTGGCGCTTTTTTCGGACGTCTCGGCCAATGCTCTCACTTCATCGGCGACGACCGCGAAGCCCTTGCCGTGTTGGCCGGCCCGGGCCGCTTCGATGGCGGCGTTGAGGGCCAAAAGGTTGGTCTGGTCGGCGATGCGCGCGACCGCCTTGACGATTTCGCCGATATTGGCGGCCTGTTTTTCGAGCTCGACGACCATCTGGACGGAGGCCAGTTGGCGGTCGGCGCCGGCGCCGATATTGGCGACCGAGGTACCGATCTGGGCGTTCAGCTCGCCCAACAGGGTCTGCAGCGCCTCGGATTTCTGCCGCGAGATCTCGGCCTTTTCCTTCGCCTGGGTCACGCCGGTGGCGATATCGGTGACCGCGACGAGCGATTGCTGGGCGGCACCCGATGCTTCTTCGGCGCCGGACGCGATCTGCTCCATCGACTTGGAAAGTTCCTGCGCTGCCGACGCGGATTCACTGATCGCCGAAGCCATCTCCGCCGTTGCCGCAGCGACGCGCTCGGCCACCTTCTGCTGACGTGCAAAGGTCCGGGCACGCTTGCGTTGAACCTCGGCCTGGCCGGCACTGCGATCGATGCCGTTTGCAATATGCCCAAGATCTTCGCGGCGTCCCGGCACAACCTGTGCCCGTTTGGTCAGTGGCATTGTATTCTCCGTGGGGGTCAGGATTGACGGCCGCCAGGCTCCGCGGCCGGCGTTGCGTTTCAGAGCGACTGGAATTTCGAATTGAACCGACTGTTCGCCAGCGTCGGCGTGCCGTGGTCTGCAGTGGCTTTGATTGCTGTTTCGCGTTTCGTGAATTGAATTTATGATGCGTGATGTTAACAAGCTGTTTAATATGGTAATCCGTATAATTGCTGGGGTTGATCGGGCAGTTCAGCTTGCCGAGCCCTTTGCGCGATTGTCGCTGTTCGCAGCAGCATGCTCGCGTCCAGCAACGATAGCGGCTTGCTGAAACACCCGTACGGCGAGGATACCTACGCCGCTTGCGGTGTCGCGCTTCCGGAGCATTGCCGGGTTGCGAAATTCAGCTGGGATGGAAGAACGGGACGCCCGAACAGGTAGCCTTGCACCAGGTTGACACCGGCTTCACGGAGGCGTCGATATTGCTCTTCGGTCTCAACGCCTTCCGCGGTGGTGACGATGTTCATGCCACGCGCCAGGACGATCACCGACGAGACGACGGCTTCGCAACCGGCACGCTTGCCGTAGCCCTGGGTAAAGGACTTGTCGATCTTGACCTTGTCGAATGGAAACCGGGTCAGATAGCTCAAGGACGAATAGCCCGTTCCAAAATCGTCAAGCGCGAATGTGACCCCCAGATTTTTCAGTTGCCTGATGGTCGCGAGGTGGTCTTCGTCACCGTCCATCAAAACGCTTTCCGTGATCTCCAGTTCGAGACGCCGCGGGTTCAGGCCGGAATCGACCAGGGCGCACAGGATGACCTCAATCAGGTTGCCCTTTCGGAATTGGACCGCCGACAAATTGACCGCAACCTTGACATTTTCGGGCCACTTTGCGGCGTCGGCGCAGGCTTGCCGCAGGATCCATTCCCCGAGCGGAACGATGAGGCCGGTCTCTTCGGCCAGCGGGATAAACTGGTCGGGAGGAACCAGACCTTCGCTCTTGTGACGCCAGCGGACCAGAGCTTCCACCCCGGCCACGCCGAGTGTCTCGGCGTCGATAATCGGCTGGTAATGCAATTCGAACTCCTTGCGCTCGAGCGCCTCGCGCATTTCGACTTCGAGCAAGCGTCGCGCCTCTGCCCGTTTGAGCAGATCGGGTGAATAGAAGCTGAAGCAGCCGCGCCTGTCGGCTTTGGTCCGGTACAGCGCGAGATCGGCCTGCTTCAAGAGATCATGAGGCACGCTCGTGGTTTCAAGAGCCATCGCAATCCCGATACTCGCGCCGATGTGGACCGTGTGGCCGTCGAGGCAAAACGGCCCCGACAAGGCTTGTTCAATCCGGAGCGCGAGAGCGATCGCGCTGTCGCGCTGATTCTCATTCCCCCATTGAATGATTCCGAATTCGTCGCCACCCAGCCGCGCGAGAATATCGCCTTTGCGGAGGGTCGATTTCAAGCGATCGGCGACCGCTTTGAGCAGATCGTCGCCGATCGGATGTCCCAGCGTATCGTTGACATATTTGAACTTGTCGAGATCGAGCATCAGCACAGAAAAGGCATCGCCCTTTCGCCGCATCTGCGTAGCCGCCTCCTCGAGTTTTTCCGCCAACAAGGCCCGATTGGGAAGGCCGGTCAAATGGTCGTGGTGAGCCATGAACGCAATGCGTTCGTCGGTTCGGCTGCGTTCCGTGATATCCGCATGGGTGCAAACCCAACCGCCGTCGGATAGCGGATGCCGGGCGATGGCAATCAATCTGCCGTCGACCAGGCGAGTGATTTCATTTTCAAGCGTCGGTTTGGTCAGGACATACGTCGCCGTATCCTGTCCGAAGTCAGTGCCATTAAGGTGCCGGTACTCCAGGATCTCGCGTAACGTTGTGCCGGGCCTCACCTGATCCGGCGTCAATTTATAGATCGCGCAAAACGGCTGACTGGCGACGATGACCCGCTGCTCCGCATCGAACATGCACACGCCCTGCGAGATGTTGTTGAGGGCCTCCCTGAATTGCCTGCCGATGGTGCGGATCTTGACGGCTTGATGCTTTTGTCTCTGTTGCCCCTGTTGCAGCCGCGCGTTCAGCTTTGAGAGTTCCGAGATGTCCTGCAGAATGGCGACATAGGATAATTCGTCGATTTTGTGGATATTCAAGCTGAACGAGGCCGAACCGGCGCTCAAGCGAACCTCGTCGCCAATCGGACCCGATCCGTCGACAAAGTCTCTCACCCGGCTGTCGAGATCAGGCAGCGGGCCCGCCAGCGCGGCGTAAAGATTAGACAAGTCGCTGCGGCCGTCGACGCGCAGCAGGAATTCGCTGGCCCGCGGGTTGATCAGGTCGATCTCACCATCGGCGTTGAACTTCACAATTCCGACCGGGAGCAGATAAAGCAACTGTAGAAGATCCTCAGGAAGTTGCTGACCATCTGCGTGGTCCCGCGAAAGACACCGATCCATCATTCACCGTCAAATTTTACCAGGAGATACATCAGCGGCGAACTTGGGCGCTTGAGCAGGCGCAGCCGAACCTCGGTCGCAATCATGCGATAGGTGAAGACGTACTTTATTACGAGATCCAGGCGATGCGCGGTCAGAAAGGGAACCGCGACGATCTCGTTGTTGGTGCACGGCGCCACGTGGGTGAAAAAATTCTTCCCAATGACGCTCGCCGGTCGCAATCCTGCCCAGCGGGCTTCCACGTCATTATAGCGCTCGACAACGCCGTCTTTCCGAAGCGCGATGGCGCCAAATCCGAGCTTGTCAAAGGCGTCTCCGTCAGATCCATCAAGATAGTCAAACAAGTGTGGATCGCCGAAGTAACCCGCGAGGTCGGGCGCAGGCACGGATGACACTGTCAGATCGGCTGGCATTCGACCAAGACCCTTCTTTCGGAACTCAATGCGTGCGCGAGTCCTCTTTTCGTTACCTGACGTAAGTTCACGATACGTGAATTAAGTCTCGATTCTCGATGGATGGCATTTCCCGGGTTATTACGGTTGCTGTCCCGCACGCATTTCTCATCCGCGCAAACTGTCATCCCTTTCGCGAAGGAACCTGACTAAAAAGCCGATCGCGATGCTGGTGCAACTGAAACAGGCGTCCGCATACATGATCGAATTACGCGGGCGCTAGTTCGAGGACGAAGTGCGGCAACCGTACGTCATAGGCTCGGAAGCATGGCTCGGACACTTTAAGTCGCTAATGATCTCAAAACGATCTACCTCGGACCGAGGCTGCGACCGCAATCAATCAAACCGCTTTGATATCGCCTCCACCAACACTCAGTGAGAGGCGATCAAGTTTCGGCGTCCCATCCGTCAGAATGATGTCGACAAAACGATGCTTGATCGTAGGCGCGAGGAGAGCGACGTAGCGCGATTCGCCTCAGGATGATGCGGTCGGAGAAACGCCAGACGATAACGGACGTTGGCGCTAAGCCGAGCAGCACGAACGGGTTCTTGAGGATGTTGAAGTCGCCGCCCTCAATGGGAGTACGCGGTGTTTCGGACAGAACGCGTTCGCGATGGGACCGATATAGCTCGGCGGTCTGGGGCGCCAACCTGATGGCTTCGTCGAAGTCGCGAAGCGCGCGCTCGCGATCGCCTATCCTCGCCCATACCAGGGCTCGGAGACCGTATGCGTGAGCGTCCCCCGGCGCCAGCTTCAACGCCCGGTCGAAGTCCTGCAGCGCTTCATCGTGCCGGCGCAGGCGCGCGCGCAGAAGGCCTCGCTGACGAAGAGCCTTGGCGTCCCGCGGGTTCCGAGAAATGGCTTCATCGCACTCGAATACCTTGGCCTCGATATCAAGTGCGATCGATCCGCTTGTTCGGTCAAACGACATGGATTCCATGATGCAAAAAAGCTTGGAAAAATTAATGTACCGCCGCCCGCACTCAATCTCGATTGAACCTTCTGCGTAGCGCAACTGCAAGTCTTTACTAGGGGGTTAGCCGTATATACGCCGACGCGCCCAACCCGGCAGGTGGCCGGGCCGGGTGTGCGCACGAGTTGGCCAGATGCGACCCATGCCTTGACGCGCCGCGACGTGGTCGACCGGTCCCAGCCCCAGCACAGAGCGGTGCTGCTGCAATCGACGGTGCTGAAGCAGGCGCCAAGCCGTATTGCATCGGCGGTTCGGCCGGCTGCTCGACGCCGAGGCCGAGCAACTCGGCTCCACCTCAGGGCGCCCCTTCGAGACCGAGGGACTGATCGGCGCGCGAAGAGCGCGAGTCTTCACCGGACGGCGCCGGTCTGGCCCCATGGCGATGAGCAGGTCAGGATATTGGGGATACTCATATCCCCAACCCTCGTTGCCTGCCAAAACTCCATTCGATGCCGCCAACAGCGCGCACGGTGCCGGTGATATGCTGGCCGATGCGCTTGTCGAGCATGGGTTGCCACGGCACCAACTGGAAACCGATGCCGTTATCGATCATGGCGAAGCGGCCGCTCGCGAGCTGGGCAGAGCCGACAAGCGTGCCGCTGACATATTCGCCAGTCTTGGCAGCGGTGAATTTCAGACCGCGTTCGGCAGCCATGGCCTTGCCGACACGATTAACCTCCGTACGCTCCAGATTGGCGATAAGATCCTTTGACACGCGGATACGGCCGTCCTCGAGCTGGACGGCGTGGCCCATGTTCACGAGGCTCCGCCTGCGGCGCTCCATAGCCTCAGTCACCTCCCGGCCGAACCCGGTATTGGCAAGCGTGGTCCGGCTGGCCGAGGCCAGTTCGCGGTCCAGCCAAGTCGCGCCGTCGCTTCCGATCTGCTGATCAAGGCCGATGGGAGACAAGACGCTGATGCGGATGTTGGCGCGGTCCCTTGCGAAATCGTAGGCTTCTCCGCGTGTAGGAAGGTCGGCGGGAACGCGCCAATGATCGGCATCGATCCGCACGGCGTGACCGGCCCGGCGCAGCGCCTCCAGCCGGCGAACGTGAGAGCGAACGAAGTCCTCGGGATCGCCGCCTAACCGCTCGATAGCGGCTCGCGCCCGCTCCAGATGCTCGGACGGTCGGTAGACGCCTTCTTGGCCGGCGACGTCGGTGATATTTTGGTCCGCGGCGCGCGGCCCGGGAGGGGTGGAGCCGGCGACGACGATCATACCTCGGCCGACCTCCTCGGCGCGGGCGGCATCCAGCTCGATGTGGTGGACGCGCCCGTCCACCCCGTCGATCACAAACCGGACCCGCTCACCCATCTCGTCGCCGCCAAGCCCCTTGTCGAGCACGCGGCCTGTGATGCGCTCGGTCACGTTATCCCGGTGCAGGACATAGCCGTCGGGATGGCGGTCCTCCGCCAGCCCTTCGCGCTGCAACGCCCGGTGCATGGTCTTGATGATGTCGCCGCGTTCGCCGAGCTCCCGCAGCGTCGGCTCAGCCTTTGGCGAGACACTCCATTTGCCGGTCTCGATTTCGGTCGCCAGCCCCATACGCTCCAGCTTGCGCGCCCGCTCGATCAGGAGGGCGCGATTCTGACGGAAGGTGTCGCGCATGTCTTGGTCGGGGCGCAGGTCGGAAAACTCCCTCTCCTGCTGCTCGGCGATCAGCATCCGGTCGAGCCCGGTAAAGCGGTCGGCATCCACCTCTCGCTCAAGCTGCTTTGTTACCTCCAACTCGGTCTGCCGGCCCAGTTCCCGGGTAACGATTTCACTGGCGCGCTCGCGAATGCCGTAGGCGATGTAGTCGCCGGCGATGTTGAGGGTCTTGCCGTCGTCGGTGACGCCACGCAGGAGGATATGGGTGTGCGGATGGCCGGTGTTGTAGTGATCGACCGCGATCCAGTCGAGCTTCGTCCCGAGGTCGGCTTCCATCTGGGTCATCAGACTACGGGTAGTCTCGCGCGGGTCGGCCAGCTCAGCGCCGTTCTCGGCCGAGACGATGAAGCGGAACTGATGCCGGTCATCCCGACCCCGGTCCAGGAAAGCGCGGCCACCCTCGCCGTCGCGCTCAGCCGAATAGACCTGGCCCTTCGCGCCGTCCTGCGTCACGCCGTCCCGTTCGAGGTAACGCAGATGCGCGTCCACTGCCTTGGCGCCGACAAACTGCCGACCGCGGGCGGCTCCGCGCTGCGGGTTGAGTTTTACGACGCGCGCCTTCACCGCCACCCGCCGCGCCCGCGTGCGCGCCCCGCGCCCGTCCCGGCTCCACGCGCTCCGATCCTTGAGGCTCAGCGCCGTTGCAGCGCCCCGGCCCCGCGCGTTGAACCGGCCGCCTCCCTTCCCGGCGCCGGGGTCCCGGTTCGGATTGCCGCCAGCGCGCCGGATCGCCCGATGAACCTCACCTACGAAGCTGATCGAGCGTCCACGCGTCCCGCCGACCCGGCGCCTGGTTAGCGCGCCATTACGATCGCGGCCCTTGCCGGGACGGATACGAAAGTCGTCTTCGTTGCGCGCCATCAGACGACGATTGGAAGCCGAAAGGCATGGCGCAAGTACAGAATTCCAGTCCGCGTGATGTAGCGTAGAAACAGCTGCACTAGCGAAGATACGGCCATCTCGGATCTGCAGCATGTCGCGGGCGACGGCTCTTGGAGCATTGAAAGAGAATGATAATCGGAAAAAGCGCCGCTAGCTGAGCTCGATGGAACATCGGAGACCGACCTAAAACAATGTGCAGACAGGCACTTAGGAACGAAGTTCCGGGAGCGGGGAAACCCGCTTTATCTTGCGATCACCCCCCGTGCTCGGTAAGCGTTCGAATCCTGCACGTCTTTTGATTATTTTGTTCTCGTTCCATTTCAGCTTCTCTGCTGCAGTGGAGGATCTGCAATGGCATCTCGGTCGTGGGAAAAAGCACACAGCCCTTATTGGTCGTTGCACGTCGAGGCGTGGCGTCAAAGCGGGATGGACCGCGCGATTTATTGCCGCCAGCACGGCCTCTCGGTCAAGATATTCGGCCGCTGGATGAACCATCTAATCAGCAAGGAAGAAGCCCGCAAACATGCGGAATATCTGCTGGAATTGCGTCGTGAAGAGCGTCGCCAGCAGCGAGGAAAGAACGGCAAGAGGCGTCAGAAACTGCGCTATGCCGTGAGCACCGACATCCGCTCGCGTGCGATCCAGGCGTTCTGGGCGATGCATGTGGAAGCGATGAATTGGAGCGGAATGGGTGTTCGCGAGTATGCCGCAAGCTTTCAGCTTTCGCCGACAAGCCTGCGCAAATGGCGGGACCGTTTAGAGAACGCCGAGGTGGAGATCGACTGGCGCGCGCATCTTCATCCCTCCGCCCGTCCTGTCGTTGGCACTAGTGCCAGGCAATCGGCCGCTGAAAGCAGCTTGACAGCGGCTTCAAATGACGTTCCGCAGGCGCCGGCCACGTCTGCCCGGCGCTTCTTCAGCGACGAACAGAAGCTCGCGATCGCGATAGAAAGCGGGCAGCCGGGAGCGACGGTCTCCGGCGTTGCGCGCAAGTACGGGATCGTCACAGGGCTCCTGTTCCGCTGGCGCGTCCAATTCGGCGTGGCACAAAAGAAACGCGCGAGGCTTGCGCCCGTTACGGTCGCTGATGACATGGTTGCGGCCACCGTTCTGCGTGATCTTGTGCAACCTCCCGAGGGAATGATGGCCATTGATCTGCCCGACGGACGGCGTGTCTTTGCTCCCGCCGGGAGCGACCCGAATGTCGTGCGAGCGCGGGTCGAGAGCGGGGAGATCGCGCCATGCTGATCGTTCACGCGGGCGTCAACGTGCACCTGGCACTCGGCTATACCGATATGCGCAAGGGCATGGACGGGCTTGCCATGCTGGTGCAGGAGACGCTGAAGAAAGACCCGTTTTCGGGTCATCTGTTTGCCTTCCGCGGCAAGAAGGCATCGATGCTGAAGATCCTGTTCTGGGACGGCAATGGTCTTTGCTTGTTCACCAAGCGGATCGACCAGGGCCGCTTTGTCTGGCCGGTGATGGCAGGTCATGACGGCTCGATCACGCTGACACCGGCACAGCTTGCAATGCTGATCGAAGGCATCGACTGGCGCGCGCCCGAGCGCGTGTGGAAGCCGGCGTTTGCTGGGTAAATCGTAAGAATCTGTATCGAATGTGGAGAATCCGATTCTCCGAATCAGCTGATTCGAGTAGAATCGGACATGCAGTTCGATCTCAACAATCTCCCTACAGATGCGGCGCTTCTGCATCGCCTGGTGTGCGATATCGCCGCTACGATCGAGCATCGCGACAGCGAAATTGAGCGCCTGAAATCCATCATCAAGCAGTTGCAGCGCGCGCAGTTTGGCCGTCGTTCCGAGCGTCTCGATCCCGACCAACTCGCCCTCGGGCTTGAAGATCTCGACGGCGATATCGCCCGTGCCCAAGAGAGCGGTCCCCGGATCGAGAACCAACAATCCGAACGGACCTCCCATCGCAAACCGCTGCCCGACCATCTGCCTCGCGACGATGTGCGGCTCGATATCGACGACATGATCTGCGGCTGCTGCGGCGGAACGCTGCATGTGATTGGGGAAAGCGTGAGCGAGATGTTGGACTGGGTTCCGGCGCAGCTGCGCGTGATCCGCACCACGCGTCCTAAATACTCATGTCGGGGCTGCGAGACGGTGGTACAGGCGCCAGCTCCGGAGCGGGTGATCGCCGGCGGCCTAGCGACGCCGGCGCTGCTGGCCCAGGTACTGGTCAGCAAATACTGCGATCACACGCCGCTTTATCGGCAGTCCCAGATCTTCGCCCGCCACGGCGTCGATCTGTCGCGTTCAACGCTCGTCGGATGGGTCGGCGGCGCCTGCTGGTGGCTTGAGGCGTTGCATGAGCGCTTGGCCAAAAACGTGTTTGCCTCCGACCATCTGTTTGCCGACGACACGCCGGTCCCTGTGCTCGATCCCGGTCGCGGACGTACGAAGACCGGACGTCTCTGGGTTTATGCCCGCGAGCAACGCGGCTGGAGTGGACCGGAGCCGCCGGCGGCAGTCTTTGTGTTCGCACCGGACCGCAAGGCTGAGCGTCCGGCTTCACATCTCGAACACTTCAGGGGCGTTTTGCACGTGGACGGCTATGCCGGCTTCGAATCCCTGACAAGCAAGGGCGACGTCGTGCTCGCCGCATGCTGGAGTCATACACGACGCAAGTTCTACGAGGTAGCGCAGGCAACCAACGCGCCGATCGCGACCGAAGCGCTCGGCCGGATCGCCAATCTTTACGCCATTGAAGCCGACGTTCGCGGTCAATCGCCGGGGCACAGGCTCGCGGCTCGCCGCAATCGCTCCAAGCCCGTCGTCGATGCGATGCGGCTTTGGTTCGAAGAGCAGCTTCCTCTTGTACCAGGCCGCAGCACGATTGCCGAAGCGATCCGCTACGCACTTTCGCGCTGGGACGCTCTGACGCGCTTCCTGCATGATGGCCGCATCGAACTCGATACCAACCCGGTTGAACGCGCAATCAGGCCTGTTGCACTCGGCCGCAAGAATCATCTCTTCGCCGGCAGCGATGGCGGCGGCCATCGATGGGCTGTTCTCTGTTCGCTAATTGAAAGCTGCAAGCTCAACGACGTCGAGCCGTACGCCTACCTGCATGATGTGCTCATCCGCATGGTCGGTGGGCACCCGATCAACCGTCTCGACGAATTGCTGCCTTGGGCATGGAAAGCCGGAAATCCTGTCAAGAGCTGACGGAGGTGCAGAACTCGGACGCTTACCGTGCTCGTCGGCCGGCCCGTGCCTCTCGTCCTCATCTCCAGATGCACCGAGGCTCTGTGAACGCCAGCGCAGCCTCAGCGGAGCGGCGCGTTCCATCGCTGCAGGGGTGTGGGGGGATGGAGCACCGACGATGGAAGGGGCGACAGCAGGCGATGGAATGACGGTTGGCAGGGGCGTTCGAATGGGTGGTGGAAGCAATGGAAGACCGATCGAAGGGGCGGTGGAAGGTCACCGGAGCGCTCTTTCGATGTGCTTTCGGCGCTTCGACGCGGGACCCGTTTCCACGCTCACGATCCTTCCGGCCGTGAACAACCGCTCCATGGCTGCGCGGAAAGCACCTGCCGATACGCCGTTCGCGTCGGGGTCGCCCGCCAGCTCAAACGGTGCACTTCCGCGGCCAGTGCTTGGTCGGACCGGGCGGCCCTGAGCGATGCGCTTGTCGAGCAATTTGAGGAAAAGCTCGTCCACGTCGCGCTGGGCCGCCGCCCGGTAGGAAGAGCTCTCGGCCGACGTTGCCGGAACGAATGTCAGGCCGTTCCACCGCAGTTTGACCTTTTCGCCAGCGCGGCCGTAATTCGATTTCTTGACCTCGAGTTCTCGGGTATCCGGATCGTTTTTGTCAGCATCCGAAAGGTGCAGCATGGCGCGGACGGAGTTGCGCCAATCGACAGAATTGGCGGTTCCGGAGCCATCGGCCATGCCGCGCACCGAGGGATGATCAAGCAACACAATGGCCGTCGCATTTTCGCGCGCGATCTTCCGAAGCATTGCAAGAAAGCTGCGGACTTGCCGTCGGGCGATAGCTTCGCCATCGAACACCGCGGCTATCGAATCGATGACGACCAGGATCGGCCGGTGCGCGCAAATCCAGCCTTCTATCTGCAAAAGAAGCACGGTTTTCGCGACCTTGCCGAGCCGGTCCGCTGTCGCGAGCCAGGTCGCCTCAAGGTCGGGAAAATGCAAGTGCAGATCCTCGATCGCGTGCGGATCGATGTGACGGTGTTTGCAGATGCGCTCGATCCGGTCACGAACATTGGCCTCGGGCTCTTCACAGCTGAGGAACAGCACAGGCCCCGTCTCGACAACGCAACCTAGCCAGTCCCCGAGCCCAGCGGCCACCGAGACGAGCAACTGTACAGCCGTCTCGGTCTTGCCGGCGCCACCATTGCCCGAGTAGAGCGTGAGATCGCCGCAGGGAATGCGCGCAGCCGCCAGCCAGCGCTGCTCGAGCGGCTCCGTCCCCTTCCAGGCTGCTGGCGTTTTGGTTTCAAGCGATGGTGGACTCGACAACGAGTGAGCGCTAGCGCCGCGGTCGGACCGCGTTTCTTGATGCAGCTTAATCGGCCGATTCGCCGACATTGCGATCTGCATGACGGCGGCTTCTTTGTCGCTGCCAGGTTCGCCAGTCAGCCCGTGCGATTCGGCGACCTCGAAGATTTTGTCAGTAACGATCGCCGGACTAAGCCAGCCGCTCTGCACATACTGGCGCAGGTGATCGGCCATTTTCTGCAAAGCATGCAGTCGCGCAGATGGTGTAGCCGGCGCTGTCGCAACGATGCGAGCGGCGAGCGAGAGCGCTTTTTGCGCATCCCTTATCGGTGCGGAGATGCTTGCATCACTGTTCATCCGATCAAGTCCGGAGCCGACCTGCTCGCAGCCGCGAGCGGCGCTCGGTGCTTAAGAACGGGGCGGATGATCTCGATCGGATGCAGAGCGGCCGCGGCGAGCTACTTCCGCTGCCAGCCGCCGCTCGATGTATTCGTTGATCGATTTAACCGTTATGCGGCGCGACTTGCCCTCCTTGTAGCTCTCCAACTCGCCGGTGTTGATGAGCTCGTACAGCTTCTTGCGCGAGACTTGGATCGCCATCATCGTCTGGTTCGGCGATGCTACGAGCGGCACTTCCAACGCGACTGAGTTAGGGGACATGTGCGAAACATCCTGTCGTTTCCGAAGATTCCCAAGCATGACGGAGAACGATCTTTTGACAAAGCGTTCGTTCTAACCTGCGCACCTTCGGCGGCTCCATCGCAAAATTCGGCGCTCTGTGCGCAAATAGCCAGCCAAATGATCGCTCTAGTCTCGTCAGCCCGCAGCGTCCTGCGATGCGAATAGATCAACCAACTTCGCGAAAGCCGATCACGTTTGATCCAGATAGGAATTGCGCCCAATCTTTCATTAGGGCGCGCCGCTTTTCGAGCTTTTGCCCGCGCTGGTAGGCAGCCGTGGTCTCGGACTTGTACTTATGTGCAAGTGCCGCCTCGCGCACGCCGTCAGGATAGTCTGTGCATTCCTCGGCCCAGGTTGCAAACGTCGAGCGGAATCCGTGCACCGTGACGTGACTGTAGCCGAGGCGATCGAGTGCGGCGAGCATCGCATTCTCCGAAAATGTTCCGCCGTCAGGGTTCGGAAAGATCAATTCGCCGCGGTCGCGCTCGCGCAGGTAGTCGAGGATGGCCAATGCGGGATCTGAAAGCGGCACGACATGGTCCTGACGCATCTTCATACGTTCGCCGGGGATCTTCCAGGTCGATGAGGGCCGATCGATCTCGGACCATCGGGCGTCCACCACCTCGTTGGTGCGGCATGCCGTCAGGATCAGAAAGCGGAGCATCGAAGCCGCTGTGCCAGCTGCCGCGGAGAGGTCGGTGATGAACTGCGATGCTTCGGCGTAGGGCAACGCGGGATGATGACGGACGACGCGTTTCGGCCGCCTCGGGAGCTTTTCGCGCAGCTGTTTGGTGAGTTCGGCAGGATTTCGGAAATAGGTGTCGTCAACATCGACGTTTTTCGCGATGATCGTTTCGATCCGTCCGCGGATTCGATTGGCCGTCTCTCGTTTCTCAAGCCAGATCGGCCGCAGCACTTCGTAGATGTGGCTGGGCTTGATCTCCGGGATCGTGAGCTTTCCGATCGTCGGGTAAGCGTAACGTTTGAGCGACGACGGCCATTGATTGCGGTGCTTCTTGCTCCAGGTCAGCCAATGCTCGCGAATGAAGGTTTCGGCGCACTGCTCGAAGGTAGGCCGGATGACCTTGATCTCTGCGGCTTTCGCGTCCTCGCGCGCCGCCCGCTTCTCCTGGACGATGTCGACGCCCGGTGTGCTGCGATCGCCTTTGACGCGAAGACGTGCTGCATCGCGAGCTAGCCGGGCATCCTTGAGCGACACATCCTTGAACGAGCCCAGACCGAGCCAGCGCTCCTTGCCGCCCTTGTTGTATCGATAGATCCAGTTCTTCGACGTCGCGCCCTTCAGGATTAGGTAGAGGCCATCGCCGTCAGCGTATTTGCCGGGCCGGGTTTCGCGTTCGACGTCGAGCGGCTTGAGCTTGCCGGCCATGTGTTCCCCCTCGCGAAAATCCGTCCTCCGAACCCACAGCCAAAACCTACGGTTTGCGCGGTGACGAGGGGTAGCATCGCGGAACTGGCCGCAACAGCCTTCGTCAAGCAAAGCGTTGTTTTACCTGAAGAATCGAACAATCGGACACAAAGGAGAACATTGTAGTGGCGGAGAGGGAGGGATTCGAACCCCCGATAGGCTTGCACCTATGCCGCATTTCGAGTGCGGTGCATTCGACCACTCTGCCACCTCTCCACAAGGGCGCTATCGAAGGGGCGATTGCCCGCTTGCGGTCGGGGCGAGTTCTAGGCGAGGATGGCGGGGCAGACAAGGCGCAGGCTTGGGGAAATTGCGATCGCGGCGGCAGCTCGGGTGTCGATCAGGAAAAGGTGGGGCCGCCGGACGCGGGAAAAACCGACGGCCCCGTGTCGCACATTGAAATTGTTGGCCGCGAAGTGCATTTGCGGGCCAGCTCGGGCGACACCTGCACCGTAGCGGCTGGCGCGCGGCCTGCAATGCAAACCCGGTTTTAACCTAAGCATTCAAGGTTATCGGGCCGGTATTACTACGCACTATTGTCTTTACTACTTGCTCTTCCTTTCCTTCCTCTCTTCTCTGCCTTTGTCTTTTTCGTTGCCGTTGTCCTTGTCGGCCTCCTTGTCGCGTCGGCGGTTGGTGAAACGCGCATTGCCGAGCCCGGTGCCGATGGTCAGCACGCCCCAGCGTTCCACGTCCTGCATGAAGGGCACCTCGCAGAGGCCCTGCGCCACGCCGTCATTGTGCATCAGCACCGCGGTATCGTGGCCGCCGATCTCGGAAATCGCCTCGGAGAGGCTCGCCGGCAGATTGAATTTGCTGCTTTCCCAGTTGCCCGGCAGGTTCTGCGCGCCCTTCTCGATCGAACCGTCGGCGTCGATGACGCCGGGACAGGCGACGCCGATGAAGGGAGCGAGTTTCAATCCTTCCGCTTCGGTCGCCGCGATCAGGCCTTTCAGCATCTTGACCAGCCGCTTCACCGCGCCTTCCCGCGACGGCTCGTCATCGGCATGGCGCCACAGCTCCGATTTCCACACCTCGGCCTTGGATAGATCGTTGGCCTTCTTCAGGCGGGTCTCGACCACGCCGCAGCGGATATTGGTGCCGCCGATATCGACCGCGAGAATGCTGTCATGGGCCTCGAAAATCCACGACGGCGCCAGATGCAGGCAGCCGATCAGGCCGGCCTCGTCGGGATGATAGCGGATCGGCACCAGATCGACCGCGCAGCCTTCGGCCTTGAGCAGGCTGTCGGCGCGCGCGATCGACAATTCGCCGACCCGGCTCTCGCGAAAGCCGCCGCCGACCACGATGCGTTCGGTATCGGCCCAGGCCTTGGTCTTGAGGAAGCGCTGCGTCACATAGGCAAGCTCGCGGGCGAATTCCTCGATCGCGCCGTGCACCAGCGCGGCGGCGGCGATATCCTGGCCGACCAGGGCCTCGTCGAGCGCGCTCTTGGTGATGCAAGCCGCGGATTTGCTGCCGAGCGGGTCCTCGCCGCTTTTCTTCAGCGGCTTGCGCAGGCTGTCGAGGATGCCGCGGAAGGCCCCCTTGCTGGCGCGGTCGCCGAGAAAGCCATCCTCGTCCCTCAGTTCGAGATTGAAGCTGTCGACGTCGACCGACGGCAAGCGTGCCGCCCCATGCCGGGCAATGCCGGTGACGTTGCTGATGTCGTCTGCCATGATGCCCTGCCCGCTTCCGAATTGAGGCTACAACGGCGTGGGAACCCGTTGGTTGCACAGCGGGCCGGGCGCGATGCGGGACCCGCGCCGCGGCGCGCTCAATGACCGCAATGGCGCATTTTGGGCGGTATTTTGGCCGGGTTTGACTTGACTCCCGGCCCTTCCCGGCTATAAGTCCCGAAACCGGCGCGGGAGTTCCTCGCGCCGCTTGTTTTTGCGCGGCCAACGGGTTGTTTCGCCAGCGTAAAATCGGATCTTTAATCATTCCGACTGAACAAAAAGCCGGCCCGGATCCGTCCGAGGCCGGGACCGAACACGAAGGAATAAAACGATGTTCGCAGTCATCAAAACCGGCGGCCGGCAATACCGCGTCGTTCCGGATGATGTGCTCGAGATAGGCAAGATCGCCGGCGATGTCGGGACGATCGTGCAG
>Ga0182012_10000718_pt1 | contig 36547 bp, 32 predicted proteins | sample 612S2SmetaG_FD_120486 | JGI IMG/M metagenome (GOLD analysis project Ga0182012, IMG submission 120486) | Permafrost microbial communities from Stordalen Mire, Sweden - 612S2S metaG | ecosystem: Environmental > Terrestrial > Soil > Wetlands > Permafrost | place: Sweden: Stordalen | collected...
GGGCCGGCGGACTTCACCCTGACCAGAGTCGAAAACTGGGCGGTGATCTGCATCTTCCTGGTTGTCTCGGTGGCGGCCAACACGCTGGCACACGTGGCCAGGACACGTGCCCTCGAGGCTGAGCACAGCCGTGACGAACTGCGCGTAGTCGCCGACCTGCAGGCCTCGTTGCGCCGGGTCGCGACGCTGGTCGCTCACGGGGTCGCACCGTCGGAGGTGTTCAGCGCGGTAGCCGACGAGCTGGCCCGGTGCCTGGGCGTGCGCCATACGACCCTGTTCCGATTCGAGCCCGATGGCGCGGGACTACTGATCGCAGGGCACCACGAGTTAGATGGGACGACACTGGATGTTGGTCAGCGGTTTTCGCTGGACGGCGACTCTGTCGCGGCGATGGTGTTGCGCACCGGTCGTCCCGCGCGGATGGACAGCCAGGACCATGACAACGCTCCCGGTCCGGCCGCCGATTACATCCGGCGGCTGGGGCTGCGGTCGGGTGTCGGGGTGCCGATCATGGTCGACGGCCGCGTGTGGGGCGCGGCCATTGTCGGCTCGTCACAACCCGATCCGTTGCCGCCTGACACCGAGTCGCGGGTCGGGGATTTCGCGGATCTCCTGACAACCGCGATCGCCAACGCCGAGGCGCACGCCCAACTGACCGCGTCTCGTGCCCGGATCGTCGCCGCCGGCGATGAGGCCAGGCGCCGCGTCGAACGCGATTTGCACGATGGTGCACAGCAGCGGCTGGTTTCGCTGGGACTCAAGCTCCGTTCTGCAGAAGCGTCCGTGCCACCCGACCTTGGGTCGATCCGCGAGCAACTTGCTGAGATCGTCGACGGCCTGACCGGCGTCTCCGCGGATCTCCAGGAGATATCCCGGGGCCTCCATCCTGCGATCCTGTCGCGGGGAGGCTTGGGGCATGCCCTCAAGGCGCTCGCCAGGCGCTCCAGCGTCCCCGTCGAGCTCCGCGTCGCTGTCGACCAGCGGTTGCCCGATTCCATCGAAGTGGCCGCCTACTACGTCGTTGCCGAATCCCTGACGAATGCGGCCAAGCACGCGCAGGCCTCCGAGGTGAGGGTGACTGTCGAAACAGAGGGCCCCAACGTCCGGCTATCCATTCGGGACGACGGAATCGGAGGAGCCGACGCGGGCAGGGGGTCCGGGCTCACCGGTCTGGCCGACCGCGTCGAGGCGCTCGGCGGACACCTGCAGATGTCAAGTCGGATCGGAAATGGGACATCACTGCACGCCACCATCCCGTTCTAACCGCGCCCGGCCCACCGTGGCCTGGATCGCCCGTCCGTAGATGGCGATGACCGCCGCATGATCGTCGCCGCGGGGTGCCCAATCAGAAATACTCAGCGACTGCAACAGGCCGCCCACCTGCACGGCGATCAGGCGGGCGCGTAACGCCGGCTCTGGCCCGGGTAACCGGTCCTTCAATTGGTCGATGAAGGTTTGATCGACCATTTCATAGAGTCGCGCGCGGACAGCAGGCCTATCGGAGGCACGGATCAACGTCGTGTGCAGCGCCAGCGTGCGATCGGATGCGCGGCTGAGCACAAACTCCACCAGTCGCGGCCCCAACGTGTCCAGCGGGCCGGTCAGTACTTTTTCCCAAAACTCCTGTGCAGGAAGTGCTTTGAGGAAAAGCGCTTCCTTTGAGCCGAAATAGCGGATCACCAGGGCCGGATCGACGCCGACCTCCGCAGCGATCGCCCGCACCGATGTCGACGCATATCCGTCGTGCCAGAAGCGGTGGGCCGCGCAGCGCAGGATCTGCTCGGCCGTCGAACCCGAACGCACCATGCTAGTTAAGTCAACACTGTTGACCTCGCGGGGTCAACAGTGTTGACTTTGGCTCAATGTCGCCTACCCCAAGGAGTCTCGACGATGAGCCCAGAACCGTTGGACAGTCCGGAGCAGCCGTACAAAGTGGTGGTGTGGGCGACCGGACGCGTCGGACGGTTGGCGATCCGCGCGGTGGCGGACCGCCCCAACCTTGAATTGGTAGGCGTCTGGGTGCACTCGGAATCCAAGGAAGGCAAAGACGCCGGCACGATTGCCGGCATCGATCCATTGGGTGTGGCTGCGACCCGCGACGACGCAGCCATTCTGGCCGGCGACGCGGACTGCATCATCTACACCGGGCCTGCGACCAGCCGGCCCCGCGAGGCGATCACCGACTTCTGCCGCATCCTGGAATCGGGCAAGAACATCGTCACCACGTCCGTTCCCGGGCTGGTCTACCCGCGAGGTTCTATCAAGGCGTCGACCGTGCAGCGCATCGTCGACTCGGCGATAAAAGGTGGCAGCTCGATCTATTCATCGGGCATCGAACCCGGGTTCGGTTGCGATCTGCTCGCCGTCGCGATGGCGTCGATGTCGAATCGGATCTACTCGATCCGGGGCCTGGAGATCACCGACTACTCGCGTGACAACACCGTCTACGAAATGCGGGAGCTGTTCGGCTTCGGCCAGCCGATGAACTATCAGGGCGGCATCATGATGCCCGGCGTGATCAGGTACGGCTGGGGCGCGGCGGTCACGATGGTCGCCGAAGCACTCGGCGTACAACTGGACGAGATTCGTGAATCGTGTGAGTTCGCGCCGTCACCGCGGCGACTCGAGACCCTGTCCGGGGTGATCGAGCCAGGCAATGTCGCAGCGGTCTGGTTCCGCTGCATCGGTGTGCTCGACGGCCAGGAAGTGATCACCATCGAGCACATCGACCGGATGGCGCAGGACGTGGCACCAGACTGGCCGAAGAGCCGCGCCGGCGGCATCGACGGCGTGTGGCGCGTGATCATCGAAGGCGAGCCCAGCTTCGATGCCGAATTCGAAACCGGCTTCAACGCCGATGAGGACTCCACCGACCACGGCCTGCTCGCGACCGGGATGCGGGCCATCAACGCCATCCCGTGGGTGTGTCACGCGGCCCCCGGACTGGTTGACGCACTGCATATCCCGCTGACGCCGGCGATCGGTTCGCTTCGGCCGCGCCGCGACGGAATCCCGACGATCGAAGGTCATCAGGACGCCCGGATAGGAGCGTGACCCTCAGAACGCGGGCACACCGTCACGGTGCGGGTGCAATGCGCCGAGCGGCGACGTCAGTGGCAGGTGGAGCGCGTCGACAATCCCCGCCGGTGCCTCACACACCCACGGAATGGCGTTGACGGCGCGCATGCCGGTGGCGAGCAGACCGTGGTCGTTGGCGCTTTCCCCGTTGCGGTAACCGACTTCGAATTCACCGTCGAACGACGGTTCGCCGTCGATGATGACGCGCCAGATGCCGTCGGTGCCGCCGGTGCGGCCGGTTGGCCATTCCGGCGCCAGATCGTCGGCCATCCGGTCGACGTGTTCGATGGTGATGACTTCTTGTCCGTCCACGACGCCGACGCAGCGTGCGTATGTCGCGCCGACCGTTCCGGCTTCGATGATCCCGCAGGCGGTATCCAGTTGCCTTGGGGTGGGCAGGAACTCGCAGTCCTCGCGGATCTCATCGAGTTCGACGCCCAGGGCGTCGGCCACCATGGTGACCGCGGCGCCCCAGCCCCACTTGAGCACTCCCGGGCGTTTCAGTCCCTCCTGGTAGTCCAGCGGTTGGCCGAAGCCGAACAGCTCTCGGACGTCGAACTCGACCGGATACTGCGAGTAGTTGGTGATCTCGATGCCGCGCACCGAGTACACGCGGTGCGACATGGTCAGCAGGGCGATCGGGAACAGGTCGCAGCCGAAACCAGGCTCGATGCCTGACGAGTAGATCGAACTGTTGCCGGCGCGTGCCGCTTCGCGGATGGGCTCGAGGTAACGCTGCGAGAGCGAACCCTTCTCGTAGACCAGGCCGGGCAACGACGTCGTGACGATGTTCTTGCCCGCGGCCAGGATCCGGCAGAAGTCGGCGAGCGCCTCTTTGGGCCGTGGGCCTGCCGGCGCGGCGTACATGACGCAGTCGGCGTCCCCACCGAGCAGGGCGTCGACGTCGCGGGTGGCGGTGACGCCCTGCGGCTCGATACCTGCCAGCGTGCCGACGTCCTGACCGTCCTTGGCGGCCGAGTGAACCCACGCTCCGACGAGTTCGAGGTTGGGCCGGTCGGCTGCCGTGCGGATGGCATAACGCCCGACACCGCCAGTGGCCCACACCACGACCTTGTATGTCTTGCCCGTCGTAGACCTCACCGCGAATTCCTTTCCGGAGGATACTGACTCAGCTAAACGATAAAACGTGTAATGTTTTTTCGTGGCCGAATCCAAGAACGAATCGAGCCGACCAACCAGCGTTCATCACGTGGTGTTCGCGGTCCCGCCCGAACAGCTGCCCGAAGCGGTTCGGCTGTTCTCTGAGTTGGGCTTTCGATTCCAGACCATCGAGCTCGATGACGTGGGCCTGCGGGTGCTGCTGGACTGGGACGGCGGACTCGAATTGGTGACCCCGCTGTCCACTGAGGCCGACGACACTGGCGCGGTGGCGCAGTTCCTGCAGCGAAACGGGCCCGGCGTGTTTTCGGTGGTGCTCCGGGTCGGCGACGCCCCGGCCGCTGAGCAGATAGCGAAACGCTACGGTGCGCAGACTCGGTTCCGTCAGCATCGCGGCGGTGACGGTTTCGAGCTCGATGAGATCGAGCTGTCGGTGCTCGGACTTCCGCTAACGTTGCTGTCCACCGATCTGCCGTAGCTCGGGTTAGCCGCCGTGCAACTCGATATAGGCGGCGATCACCTCGACCAGCGCCTGGCGGTCGCGCGTGGAGTCCACCGGTTCTGGCCAGGTCATCTGGGCGACCACCAGCCCGCGCAGCGTGGCCCAGATGAGGTTGCCGATCCGGCCGGCGTGCGGGGCGGACAGTCCTTCCCCCAGGTGGCGCCCGAGGCTGGTCAGTGTGGCCATCAGCTCGGCGAGGTGGGTGTTGGCGACGGCGTCGCGAAGGCCGCGGGTCGAGATCAGGATCTCCAGGGCGGCCATCGAGGTGGGGCTGGAGAACGCGTCCCAGATCGTCTCGACGACGAACGCAGTGCGCGCCGCAACGCTGCCCTCGCGGACGGCCTGAGATGGTAACTCGTCCAAGGCGTCGAGCAGTTCGCCGAAACCCCGGTCAACGACGGCCATCAGCAGGCCGTCAAGATCGCCGAAATGGTACTGGACCACTCCCCAGGTCAGCCCGGCTCGGTCGGTGATGTGCCGGACGCTGGGCGGAGCGAAACCCTCGTCGAGGATGCAGCGCACCGTCTCGTCGATGACGGCAGTGCGGGTGCGTTCGGCGCGGGCCTGGGCGCCGGTGGGCGGCCGGCGGGGCGCGGTCATGGCATTCGGGTTACCACAGAACGCCCCGAACGTGGTCGGTCGCCCGCAGATCATGCGCGGCCAGGATGCCGCTGGGGGCCCGGCACACGGCGTCGATGACGTTGACCGCGCGGGCCGCGGTGGCGATGACGCCGCCCTGGTTATGGTCGATACCCGAGGTCCCTACGTGGGTGTTGATCTCGATGCCGGGGCTGCCCTCGACGCTGACGCGATGCACGCCCGGATGTCCGTCGGGTGGATACGGCCAGTTCGGTGCCGCGGCATCGGTGAGCCGATTGACGTGTTCCATGGTTATCAGGACGTCCCCGCCGCGGACGCCTTCCACGGCGAAGCGAACGGCGGCCACCTGGCCGGGTTCAACCTTCATCATGGTGCACACGATGGGTTCGGGCGTGACCCACTTCTCGACACGTTCCCGGACCTCGTCGAGTTCGATGCCGAGGTCGACCGCCAGACTGCGCACCTGAGCGCCCCACATCGACGAGAGCACACCGGGCGAGAACATGACCGGGGTGTGATCAGGCGGGGTGCCGAAACCGAAACTGACACCGGTGAATTCGGCGTCGTCGTAGCTGCCGTAGTCGAAGATCTCCTGCACGGTGATCGCAGTAGCCCTGGCGGCCAGGCTGAGTGCTGTGTAGACCAGCGTGTCGCCCGAGAACCCGGGATCCATTCCATTGATGTACAACGTCGCATCACCGTCGGCGCACGCATTCGCTAACGGCTCACGCAGCCAACCGTCGGCCTGGTCCGGTGCCACCAGCCAGACGAAGGATGTGCCGACGACATTCGTGCCGGCGCGTAGGAACCCGGCGATCTCGCCTAACGCTTCGCGTGGGCGGGTCTCGGCCTGGGAGGTGTAGACGACGCAATCCGCACCCAAAGCAACCAGTGCGTCGATGTCGTCGGTGGCGACCACGCCGGTGGCTTGCTCAAGGCCGCACAAGTCGGCCGCGTCGCGCCCGATCTTGTCCCGGCCGCGTGCGTGCAGACCGACGAGTTCCAGGTCGGGGCGCTCGATGACGCTGCGCAACGCGTGAATACCGACGTGACCGGTGGAGAACTGAATGACACGGCGTGGGCTCATTGGGTGTCGTTTCAGAGTAGGTCGGTGATGGTTTTGAGGCCGGCTTCGTAGAGCACGCCGGGCAGCATGCCGCCGTCGATCTCGATGGTGGTGCCGTTGATGAAGTCGGCCGCGCCCGAGGCGAGGAAGACGCAGGTGCGACCGACCTCGGCCGGTTCACCCCCGCGCTTGAGCGGCAGGGCTTCGAAGTAGACCGCGCCGGTCGGGTCGTCCTTCGGTAGCACGAACGAGCGGAAGTTGTCGGTGATGGTCGGGCCCAGCGCAACACAGTTGACCCGGGCGTGCGGACCCCACTCCTCGGCCAGCGACCGGGTCAGGTGGTTCAGGCCGGACTTCGCCGCACCATAGGACACCAGTGTCGGGGAGCCGGCGGGATGTCCGGCGCCGCTCGATACGTTGATGATGCAACCCGTTCCGTCCTGGTTGCGCATTTGGCGGTAGGCGCGGATGGCGAACCACAGCGGGCTGATGAGGTTCATCTGGACGGCGAAGGCGTGAAACAGCACGGTGCGCTCGAAGTCGTCGTCGGAGCGCGGAGCGCCCTGGATGCGGGACACCAGAGCCGGAATGTCCTCTGCGTGGGGGGCGGGAACGGTGCCGCCGGCGTTGTTGACCAGAATGTCGAGTCGACCGTGGCGTTCGACGACCTTGCTGACCATTGCGTCGATCGCGTGGTAATCGCCTTGGTCACACACCAATTGGTCACTACGCTCGGCCCAGCCCGGCTCGGCGTCAGTACCGGGAATGCTGTCCAACGGCGAGCGCGAGCAGCCGATGACGAAGGCACCTGCCCGGAGCAGTTCGTGAGCAATGCCGACTCCGACACCTCTACTGGTGCCGGTCACGATCGCGACCTTGCCGTCGAGCACACCCAAGGCGCAGCCCCTTTGCTGTTCGATCCTGACAGTGCAAAGTACTCCGCCAAAAAATTACACGTGTAATTGTTTAACGGCAAGAGCGAAGCCGCTACCATGACCCTCATGGCCGAGCAGGTCCCGGCTGAGCCGGAGGCTGACCGCCAATCATGGCGTGCTACGTGGCGCCAAGCCGGTCTGCTACTCATGGGCGGCCTCGCGCTGGCAGGGGCGATCATTCTGGCGTTTTGGGTGCTGACCCCGAATACCAAGGCTGTGCAGCAGCCGTCCACCGCTGCGCCAACCCCGAAGACAACTGCGTCCGCCGCTGCCCCACCGACGATCGCGTCCACAGCAGACCAGGACAACAAGTATGTACAGGCCCTCAACGACCGGGGCATCTCGTTCGCCAATCCGGAGGCCGCCATCTACAACGGCAAGCTGGTCTGCGACAACATCCGTCTAGGGATGACGGTGCCGCAGATAGTCACGGCATTTCGTGCGAGTAATCCGGCACTCAGCGGCCACGCCGATACCTATGTGGCCATCTCCGTTCACACGTACTGCCCGCAAAACGGCAATCTGGTCGCCGGAGGGTCCTAATCGGCCCGTCGTAACAAAATCACCCCTGCCGGCGTGCCCCCACCGGCGGCGACGACCGCCACCTGGGCGTCGTCGACCTGCCTGCCGGCGGCCTCCCCACGAAGTTGCAGTATCGCTTCGCGCAGGAATCCGTAGCCGTGGGTGCGGCCGGCGGACAGTTGACCACCGTGGGTGTTCATCGGCAGGGTCCCGTCCATCGCGATGCCCCGGCCGCCGGCGATGAAATCTGTGGCCCCACCGATTTCGCAGAAGCCCAGCGCCTCCAGCCAGGACAGGGCGTTGAACGTGAAGCCGTCGTAGAGTTCGGCGACGTCGACATCCGCGGGCCGCAGTGAGGTCCGGGTCCACAGATGTGCGCCCGGGCCGCGGGCTTGCGGCAGGTGGGACAACGTGTCCTGGTCCCAGGAGAGCCGTTCCAGGATCTGGGTTCCCACCGCTTCGACGAGAACGGGCGGTTTCGGCCGGTCCCAGGCCGTCTCGACGGCGGACACGATGACGGCGACGGCCCCGTCCACGGGTACGTCGCAGTCGTAGAGGCCGAACGGGCTACTGACCATGCGGGCCGCCAGATAAGACTCCATCGTGAGCGGCTCGCGGTAGATGGCCTCGGGGTTGCGCAACGCATTGGCGCGACTGTTGACCGCGATGGCACCGAGCACGGAGCGGTCTGCGCCGTACTGATAGAAGTAATGCGACGCCGCGAGCCCGATCCACTGCGCGGCGGATTGCGCGCCGAACGGCCCGCGAAACTCCATGCTGGCGGGTACTCTGCCGCAGACCGGCTCGATCCGCCCCGACCGCATCAGCGCGGTCTCCGAGGCCTGCCACACGGTGCGAAAGCACAGGACATGCCGGCAGAGTCCGGCGGACACCGCCAGCATCGCCGCCATGACCGAGCCATTCTGCCCGGCGGTTTCATAAGCGCCGCTGACCCACGTCGGCCGGATGGCGAGGGCCTCTTCGACGGCGGTGATGCCGCCTTCGCCCATGCCGCCGGCGATAGCGGATCCGGGATAGGTTGACAGGCCATCGATCTCGTCCAGGCTGAGGCCGGCGTCGGCGACCGCGGCCAGGGCTGCGTCCACGGTCAGCGAAACCGGGTCGACCATCAAGCGCCGACCAATCGCCGACTGTCCCACTCCGGTGATTGCGACGCGGTCTTCGAACTTCCGTGGCGACGCCGGTTGACGTAGCCCGATCCGGACGTCGCGGGGTGTGGGGACGGGTCCGGGCCCGACGGCGTCGGGGTCCGGTTCGAACAGCGGGATCCACACGTCATCGTGCTGTTCGAAGACGACTCGGACTTGTTGACCGATCGTGACGCCCTCGGGGTCGCAGCCGACGATGTTGGTGGTCAGTCGCGCACGATCGTCTTCGGCCAGCGCCACGATCGCGACGACGTACGGGGGCGGAAAGTCCGGTAGCCACGGGTGGTGGTTCACGCTGACCGCGACGACGGTCGCGCGCCCCGATACCGGTGTCAGCTCGATGTCCCTGGCGCGACAGGTCGGGCAGATGGGCAGCGGCGGATGGATGCGGCGCCGACAGGACTGGCACTCGGCAATTCTCAATACGCCGTCGCGACCGGAACTCCAGAAACCTGAGGTGCTCAGAGACGGCTGCGGCAACGGCCGGCCCGGCTGCGCGGGAACCTTTCCGGCGCTCACCGGGTGGCAGCGGGCGCCGGTTGCGGTTCGCGGGGCAGACCCAGAGCGCGCTCAGCGATCACATTTCGGGTGATTTCCGAGGTGCCGCCGGCAATGGTCATCGCCCGGTTGTACAGGTATTCGTTGACCAAGGCGGGTTCCTGGTCAGTGACCCCGGCCGGACCGGCGATCCGAATGCCGAGTTCGGTCACCGCCTGGGTGTGCTCGGCGACGGCGAGCTTGGTCAGATTGCCGGCCGCAGTGGAGCCCGCACCCAGCACCGCACGTTCGACCTCGCGCAGGTTGGTCCAACGGATGGCACGTTCGACGGCAATGAGCTCCGATACCGCACCGGCCAGGGCAGCTCCGCCCGAGGTATAGCGGTCCAGCAGGGCGACCAGTTCGACCGCGGACATGTACCGCTCGATGGCGCGCCCGATCGAGACCCGCTCATTGCCCAGCGTCGCCCGGGCAACCGCCCAACCACCGTTGACGTCTCCCACGACGTCGTCGTCGGGGACGAAGACATCGTCGAGGAAGATCTCGTTGAACAATGCCGCCCCGGTGATCTCGCGCAGCGGCCGCACCGTCACCCCGGGCGCCGACAGGTCGATCGCCATCGCGGTGATTCCCTTGTGCTTGGGCAAGGACGGGTCGGTGCGTACCGTCGCCAACCCCATGTCGCAATTCTGCGCGTCGCTGGTCCAGACCTTCTGCCCGGTGACACGCCAGCCGCCGTCCACCCGGAGGGCCCGGGAGGCCACCGCCGCGGCATCCGAACCCGCGCCGGGCTCGCTGAAGAGTTGGCACCAACGAGTCTGTCCTCGAAGGCCCGCGCCGACCCAGCGCTGCACCTGTTCAGCAGATCCCGTCTGGATCAGCGTTTGCAGGACCCACCCGCCGATCCCCAGCTCCGGCATCTCCACACCGGTGAGGGCGTCCTCGATGCAGATCTGCTCGACGGGCCCTGCCGAGCGGCCCCACGGGCGCGGCCAATGCGGGACGAGATACCCCGAATCCACCAGCAGATCCCGCCGTCCGTGCTCTGGGGCGGCCTGGTACTGCGTCAGAAACTCGGCGACCTCGGCGCGGTACTGGTCGGCCTCGGCCGGCAGCGCGACGCCCTCGTGCGGTCGGACGCCGCCACGGGTCAGGGACAACACGTCAGCGCAGGCGTCAGGCTGCGGCAAGGCCAGCGCCCGCAGCGCGGTCGCGCGTCGCAGATAAAGGTGCGCGTCGTGTTCCCAGGTGAAGCCGATGCCGCCGAGGATCTGAATCTGCATCCGCGCGTTGCGCTCATAGGCGTCGCCGGCGACCAGCGCCGCCTCCGCGGCGGCCAGTTCCGATTGAGGTCCGCCACCGTCGGTCCTCGCGGCGTTCCACGCTGCTGCGGTGGCCAGTTCGGCGCGCACCAGCATGTCTGCCAAATGATGCTTGACCGCTTGAAATCCGCCGATCACGCGGTTGAACTGCTCGCGGACCGCGGCGTAGTCGCGGGCGGCTTCCAGGCATGCCCGCGCTCCACCCGACGCTTCCGCCGCGGCCAGCGCGCGCAAGACCCGCCGGGCCACCGTGCGACCGCCGACCAGCACCTCCACTCGGGCAGAGCCCGGACCGCCGACTCTGGTCAGGCCGAGGGTCGGGTCAAGACCGGCAACGGGCTGAGCGGTTGCCTGGGCCGCCGCCACAACGGCCAGGTCGTCGGTTCCCACGGCGACCAGGTGTGTGGTCGCCCACCGTCCGCCGAGTTGGAGCAGCGCCGTGTCGGCCGTGGAGACGCCTTCGGACAGTGGGACGGTCACCGAGGCCGGTGTAGTGCCGTCGATCAGGCCGGGCAGCAGGGCGGCCCGCTGTTCGGCCGTGCCGACCGACTCCACGACGGCCGCGGCCACCGCCGTCGACAGCATCGGCCCGGGTGCGGGGATCCGGCCGAGTTCCTCAATGACGACCGCCAGCTCCGCCAGGCCAAAGCCGGAACCGCCGACGTCTTCGGCGATGTGCAGTCCGAGCCAGCCCTGGTTGGCGATCTGCTTCCAGACCGTGCCCGGATCGTCGTCGGGGTCACCCTCGAGCGCGGCGCGGGTCGCTGCGCGAAGATCGTTCGCGGCACCGAATGCGCGGACGACCTCGGCGAGTTGGTGGTGCTCAGGAGACAGAGCGATGGTCATGCCAGCTCCCGGACCGTGAACCGGACGGGAAGCGATTTGGGGGCCATGTGCGCGAACCCCTCGACTTTCTCGTAGACGTAGCCCGGTTCCGGCTCGAGGCTGTCGATCCGATCCAGGAGGGCATTGATGGCATGCCGGGCTTCCAGCCGTGCCAACGGAGCTCCGATGCACAGATGCGCACCGACCCCGAACGCGACATGCTGCGCGCTGCGGTCTCTATCGAGGTCGAACTGGTCGGCGTGGTCGTACACCCGCTCATCGCGGTTGGCGGCACCTAATCCCGTCCACAGGCGGCACCCTGCGGTCAGGGCGGTGCCGTCGACGTCGACATCGTGGGTGGGGGTTCGCATGATCAGTTGCACGGGCGAATCCTTGCGCAGGGACTCCTCGATGGCCGGGCCGATCTGGGACCGATCCTGTTGCAGCCGCGCAAACAGTTCGGGATTCCTGGCGATGTCGAGCAACAGGTTGGCAATCAAATGCGAGGTGGTCTCGTTGCCGGCGATCAGCAGGAACGTGATCTGGATGACGATGGCGCGGTCGCTGAAGCCGGTGCCGTCGTCGTCGCGGAAGGTGATCATCCGGTTGACCAGATCGTCTGGCGGGTCGGTTTGCGCGCGGCGCTCGTCGATGAGTTGTTGGACATAGGCGAAGAACGCTTCGGCCGCGGGGTGGTGGCGTCGGCCGGTGTAGAAGTCCGAGAACGCCACTCCCTTGGCCGGGTCCACGGCGTCTTCCAGTTCGACGGTCCAATCCGAGACCTGCTGGTAGTCCGCGTCGGACACCCCGACCATCCGCAGGATCACCCGCGCAGGCAGTTTGGCAGCGAACGCGGTGACCAGGTCGGCCTTACCGTCATGCACGAATTCCTCGACGAACTCGCGACAGACCTGGGCGATGAAGTCCTCGTTCGCCGAAACGACACGGGTTGCCAGTGCCGTGCGGAGCAGTTTGCGGAGCTTGGTGTGCAGCGGCGGATCCGTGGCGTTGATGGTGGTTTCGGCGTCCATGACGTCGTCCTGCGCCGAACTCAGCGTCAGACCGCCGCGGCTGGAGAACCGGTCCCGTTCCCGCAGCACGTCGGTGACCGTCTGGTGCCGGGTGACGTAGGCGACGTCCGGACCGACCCGATGCACCGGGCACTCCCTGCGCAGTTCTGCGTAGGCGGGGTACGGATCGGCCATGTGCTCTGCACTGAACGGATTGAACGAACTCACGTCACCCTCCACGTAACCGATTTGAGCTGGAGGTATTCGTCGAGGCCGTAGGCGCCCCACTCGCGTCCCAGCCCGCTCTGCTTGTAGCCGCCGAACGGCATGTGCGGGTTCGATCCGGCACCGTTGATCGAGACGTGTCCCGTCCGCAGGCGACGTGCGATGGCATTGGCGCGCACTGGGTCTTTCGCCCATACCGCGCCCGACAATCCGTACGGGCTGTCGTTCGCGACCCGGATAGCCTCCTCGTCGTCGCTCACGGTGATGACGGCACCTACCGGGCCGAAGAACTCGCGGCGCGCAATCTCCATCGAATTGTCGACATCGACGAAAAGAGTGGGTTCGACGAAGAATCCGCGGCCGAGCCCGGCCGGGCGGCCACCGCCGAAGGCGATCTTCGCGCCCTCGGCCAGGCCGGTGCCGATCAGCGACTCGACCTTGTCGCGTTGCGCCGCGCTGATCAGCGGACCCATCGTGGTCCCGGGCTGCGCGGGGTCGCCGACGACCACTTTGGCGAGCGCGTCGACGACTTTGTCGACGAGTTCGTCACGCCGGGATGGGTGCACCAGTGTTCGCGTCAGCAGGGCGCATCCTTGCCCGGCCTGCGTCACGATTCCGCCGACGATGAAAGGCAGGGCGCGATCGATGTCGGCGTCATCGCACAGGATGGTCGCCGATTTGCCACCCAACTCCAGCACGACCTTTTTCAGCGAGCCGGCGGCCTGTTGATACACCGCACGGCCCACGTCGTCGGACCCGGTGAAACTTACGATGTCGACGTGTCGGTTGGTGGTCAGTTCGATGCCGGCGTCGATACCGCCGGTCACCACGTTCAGCACGCCCGGTGGCAGCCCCGCTTCGTCGGCGACCTCTGCGATCAGGAACGCTTCCAACGGCGTGGCCGGTGCCGGCTTGAGCACCGCGGTGCACCCGGCGGCCAGCGCCGGCCCCACTTTGCACAGGTTCAGCAACAGCGGAAAGTTGTAGGCCGACACCAGCGCCGCCACCCCCCATGGCTCGCGACGGACTTCGCCCTGGGCGAGGGTCGTGCCGGCGACCGGCGGCAGTGGGTACTCCCAGGAGAATGCGGGCATCACGTGTTCGGCCAGGTGCCGGAACTGCTTTATCGGGTCGGCCACGTGCCGCGTCCGGGCGAAGGCACGAACCGATCCTGCCTCGGCGATGTTCATCTCAACCAGCTCATCGGTCCGTCGTTCCAGGGCGTCGGCCATCCGGCACAACACCTTTGCCCGCGCCGTCGGGGTCATCCCCGGCCACGGGCCTTGGTTGAACGCGAGCCGGGCGGCCCGGATCGCACCGTTGACGTCACTGCGAGTCGCCACCGGTACCCGTGCGATCACGCTTTCGGTTGCGGGGTTGACGATGTCGAGCGTCTCGGCCCCGTGGCTGTCGACCCACGCGCCGTCGATGTACAGCCGGTGTGTGAGCTCGGCAGTAACCGAGCTATCGTGCTGCGCGCCCATCAGGTGACCGCGCCGCTGATCTTCAGCTCGATCATGTCGTCGTCAGAGTGTCCGAGTTCGCGCAGGATCTCATCGGTGTGCTCGGCGAATTGCGGTGCCCGCGTGAGACTTGGAGGCGTTTCGTCAAACTGGACGGGGCTGGCGACCAGCTCGCGTTCGATGCCCGCAACGTCGGTGACCGGTGCGATGTACCCGTTGGCACGCAGAGTCGGATCTTGGCCGACCTCCCACGCGGTTTGGACCACCGCCCACTGCCCGCTGATACCGCCCAGGATGTCCTGCCACTCGGCCAGGGGACGCTGCCTGATGGTGTCGGCGACGATGTCGGCCGCGGCGGCCGCATTGGCCATGATCTTCTCGGTGGTGTCGAACCGCGGATCGGTGGCGAGGTCGTCGCGGCCGACGGCTCGGCAGAACTCCGGCCAGTAGCGACCCGGCTGCAGCATGGTGAACTCGATCCACCGCCCGTCGGAGGTCAGGTAGGAGCCGCTGAGCGGGTTGGTCGGTGAACCGTGTCGTGGCCACTTGCGTTCGGGCAGAGGCCCCCCGGCGGTGAGCGCCAGATTCACCGTGAGCTGATTGGCCCAAGCACCTACGCCCAGCAGGGACACGTCGACGACGGACGTCTCGCCGGTGGTCGCCCGGCGGTACAGCGCCGCCGCGATGCCTCCGGCGATCGTCATCCCACCGATCGAGTCGCCATAGGCCCCCGACGGCATCCGGCTGAGTCGGTCGGCGCCCGGCGCCGTCACTCCCGCCGCACTGCCGCCACGCGCCCAGAACGCGGTGCTGTCGTAACCGCCTTTGTCGGCCTCGGGACCTCGTGCCCCGAATCCGCTACCGCGCACGTAGATTATCTCCGGGTTGATCGCACGGATCGCGTCGAGATCCAAGCCGAGCTTGGCTCGCGCCCCGGGCAGATAGTTGGTGAGAAACACATCACTGCGGCGAACCAGCTCCTCGAGCACCGGCCGGGACGCCGCATTGTCCAGCGCCAGGCCGATACTGCGTTTTCCGCGGTTCGGGCCCTCCATGACCGGAAAGAACGAGTCGCCGTACACGTCGTGGCCGAGAAGGGTGACGATGCCGCGCTGAGCATCGCCGCGTTCGGCATGCTCGACCTTGATGATCTCAGCACCCCAGTCGGCCAGGATCGCTCCTGCCGCGGGCACGAACGTGTATTGCGCGACCTCGAGGACCCGCACGCCTGTCATCGGAGTCGCCATCGCCTCGCCCTTCTGACCAATTAAATCGATCTATGAATCATCGTAACCCTACAACGGATGTGGGACTTGGACAACGCCCGTCCGATGCTGCACGCCATCTTTGACCCTTGTGTGACTGTTGACACACGCAACGTGGTTCAGTACCGTCGAGAAATCGATGAATGTTTGCTCTATATACACTCGCGCATGAGGGGACGTTCGATGCTCCGATGACCGGCGACAGCATCCGGGTTGACATCCCTGTCGCGGTGGACGGCCTGGGAACGCAGATGATCGCCGGTTGGCTGGCAGTGCCCGAGTCCAAGCGCGACAACACGTTGCAACTTTTGGTCCACGGCATCGTTTACTCGCATAAATACTGGGATTTTCCCTACAAGCCGGAGATCTACTCCTACATCGACTTCGCGCTCGCCAACAAATGCTCGACACTCGCGATCGACCAGCTCGGCGTGGGTGAAAGCTCGCGCCCGCCCGGAGCAAGCGTCACCTTTCCCGCGATCGCCCAGGCACTGCACGGCGTTGTCGAGTATGTCCGCACGAACGGGCTTGCCGGTCACACGTTTGATCGCGTCGTTCTCGTCGGCCATTCCGGAGGCTCCATGACGTGCGGGCTCGAGGAGAGCCGCTATCACGATGTTGACGCGGTTGTTCTCACCGGGATGTTGGGGCCCAACACCAGCGGCATCGTCGACAGCGATCCGCGCATCAAGGCCGCGTTCGTCCCGGCATCGTCAGATCCGCTGCTGGCGGGCCGGCCGGGACTCGATGACCCGGACTATCTGACAGTCATCCCCGAAGCACGGATTCCGATGTTCTTCCGGCAGCCTCCCGCGGAACCCGAACTCATCGCTGTGGATGAGTCGCTCAAAGAGATCATGACCACCGGTCAATGGACCACATTTGGCGCCGCCGCGGAAGCATGCGGTCACATTGCCTGCCCGACGCTCGTCGTCAACGGTCGCTACGACACGTTCTTCTACGACCCCACAACCGAACCTGATATCAGCGACGTCATCGCCCGGGCGCAAGCCGCGGCTCCGGCCAATTACACATTCGTCCCATTGTTTGACGAGATGGCGCACAACCTGAACCAGCATCCCGGAGCACCCCAGGTGTATCGGGCTATTCAGGACTGGATTCGGGCGCAGCCGACCTTGGCCTAGACGCTCTCAGAGCAACGTGACCGTGCCCGCGTTGCCGTCCACCAGGATCTGTTGGCCCTCGGCGATTCGCGATGTGCCGATCTTGACATCGATGACGCACGGAATGCCTACCTCGCGGGCGGCGATACACGCGTGGGACATCACGCCGCCGATGTCGACCACCACCGCATCTGCCTCGAGGAACAACGGCGTCCACGCGGAGTCGGTACCGCGCGCAACGACGATGTCGCCCGGGTCGATCTCCACCTCGAAAGGATCAGTAACGATGCGGGCCCGGCCGGTCACCACGCCGTGGGATCCACTGATACCGGTCAGGATTGAGGTTGCGTCGTCGAAGGCCGGCCGCGGAATGAGTCCGAGGGACTTCCAGCGCTCGCCACTCACCTCGAGGATGCCGTCCGGACCCGCGTCGACGATTTCAGGTAACAGTAAATCCATTGCCCGCGTGCGACTCTCGCGCCGGCGCTGGATCCGCTCTGCCAAGTCGTCGATTCTGCTGCCGTTGAGCTCATGTGAGAGCTCGGTCTTGCGCAGATAGAACACGTCGTCCAGATCACCGATCCGGCCTCGCTCGCTCAGCCGCCGTGCGGCCTCAAGCACGACCAATCTGATTGCCGCCACTCCCATGGCCATGGGCACCTTGCCGTTTTCGCGCCAACGCAGATGGGACTCAGAAAGTTTGAGCAGGCGACTCAATAACGGCCACCGCCAGCCGGCGAGCTCCTTAGCTCGCCGACGCGCCCGCAGGCGCGCGTCGGTCGCGGCGTCGGGACGTCGAACAGCTGCGGTCAGGAGCCGATCCAGAGTGTCTGGGTCATCGCCCCACGGCTTGGCCGCAAGTTCGAACTCGTTGTTGCCGCGAAAGCCGTAGGTGCGAACGAACTCCTCACGAGTGAGTCGCCCCGCGCGGACCTCGGCCATCGCGTCGATCGCCTCCCGCATATGGACCCCGCCCAGCGGGGTGATCATTTCCCGGGCGAGGCGGGCTCCCTCGTCGTCACCGGCGATCGCGATCAACGACTGGGTGAACTGATTGAACAATGCAGCGCTGATCACGCTGGCTACGGCATGCGGCTCACGCTGCTTGACGTGGATGTCATGGAAGGAAGATAAGCGGTCCAGCAAGTAGCCATCGCTCACGCTGTTCCAGTCGCGCGACCGGTCGGCGTCGAGCTGTGCTTGCGCGGAACGAATTTCAGCGGCAGCCGAACGTGGATAGCTGCGCAGCGCGCCCAGGAAACGAGCACCGATGCCGATCAGCGTCACCGGGCTGAACGACTGGGGCGGCTCGGTCGGAGCCTCCGGATCGGGACGAACACCGAGGTAGTCGGCATAGACTCCGGCCCGGTTCCAGCCCGGTAGGTTGTCGGCGAGCGCTGCCGCCGGCGTCACGCCAAACATCACATACCCGTAGAAGCATCCATTCCACGTCCACGCCGGGCTGCGCTCAGTGACACCGAGAACGGAGACGAAGGCACTTTCGAGTCCCCGCTCCTGCGCGAGTTCTACCAGATCCTGGGTGAGCGGAGTGATGGGAAGCGGCCACTGATCAAGAGCATTGGCGCGCGTGAACAACTGTCGTTCGGCAGGCCAGGTGCACAGTTCGTCATCTAACCCGCTGGTCTGTTGTGGCAATGTCATGATGATCGGACCGCCTGTTGATTCGATGCGGATGGTGTCATCGCGGGAGGCCGAGGACCTGCTCAGCGATGGTGTTTCGCTGGATTTCTGCCGTGCCGGCGCCTATGGTCGCGCCCCGCGAATGGAGGAATCCCGCTCCCCATCGCCCTCCTTCCAACGCGCTCTCGCCAGGCGCGAGAAGGGATTGGGGGCCGAGCAGATCCACCGCCAATTCATAGAACACTTGTTCCACCTGACTGTGATAGAGCCGAGTGACAGATGCCGAGGGGCCCGCTGACCCTTTGGTCTCGATTGCGGCGGCCACCCGCGCTGCGTTGAGCCCGAGTATCCGGACGTGAGATTCACAGCGCGCCAATCGATCGCGTGCGAGGGGATCGTCAAGCCCGCCGCGACGCGCCAGCAGGTCGATGAGGTGATCCATCCGCCGCCGATAGGCGCTGGCCTGACTCAGCGAACGGGCGGCACGTTCGGAGCCGAGTGTTACCCGCGCCAGCGGCCAGCCCTCGTTTTCAGCGCCGATCCGATTGGCGAGTGGCACGCGCACTTCGTCGAGGAACACCTCGCAGAAACGAGACCCGCCACTCATGTCGCGCACCAGGCGGACGCTGACACCGTCGCTGCGCAGGTCGATGAGCAGATAGCTGATGCCGGCCGACCCCGAGTCCCGGCTACCGGTCCGCACCAAGGCGAACATGTAGTCAGCCACGTCGGCATAGCTGCTCCACAACTTGCTTCCCTGCACCACGTATTCGTCGCCGTCCCGGCGGGCCGACGTCGAGAGTGATTGCAGATCCGATCCCGCGCCCGGCTCGGAGAACCCTTGGGCCCAAATCTCATCCGCACGCAACATGGGCGGGAGGAACCGTCGCTTCTGTTCCTCGGTACCGAATTGGATCAGTGTCGGACCGGCTATGGACGGCCCATTGCCGGGATGGGCGGGGACGCGAAGCCTGGCGAACTCGTCGTGGTAGGCCACTTGCTCGGCGAAACCGAGGTCCATCCCGCCGTACTCGCGGGGCCACGCCGGCCCGGCCAGACCGTTGTCGTACAGAGTGGCCGCCCATGCACGCTGGTGGCCAATGCGTTGATCGGACGTCAGACCCCGCATCGGAGGTGGCGGGTTGGTCTTGACGAATTCTTGGATGCGCGCCCTGAGCAGCGGGATCTCCGTCATTGACCGAGCCGCTCCCGCAGCAGCGTCAAGCGGTGCCGGAGCTGTTGTTGTGCGGTCTCGCCACGTTCCCCCGACGGATCGGCCAACTGGCGCTCGACATCGGCGATCGCTTCGGCCAGCCGTTCGCCGGCCTCGGCCTTGGTGAGCAGATCCAGGTCTGACCAGTCGGAGGCATTCGGATCGATCATGTTGTCAAGCCTCGGCTTTCGCGCGCTAGCGCGGGAAGTTGAAGAGCCCACGACTGTTGGTCTCGACCATCTGCCGTACCTCGGAGTCCGGAATATCGGCGAACACCTCGACGGCCCGCTTCCTGCTGTTGGGCCAGTTCGAATCGGAATGCGGATAGTCGGCCTCCCAGAGGATGCGCGAGAGGCCGACCTCGTGACGCGAGCCGAGGCCGTGCACGTCGTCGATGAAACATCCATACATGTGCTTGGCGAAGAGTTCCGACGGTGGGGCGCTCTGATGCACGTTCTGGTAGAAGCGGTGTCGATTCCATACATAGTCGGCCCGCTCCAGCAGGTAGGGGATCCAACCGATACCGCCTTCGGCCATCGCGATCTTCAGCTTCGGATGCCGATGGAAGACGGGCGAAAAGAGCAGATCGGCTGTGGAATACATCGAATTGCAGCCGAACAGCGTGATGGTCACCGCGAACGGGGCTTCCGGTGCCGTCTGCGGCGCCTGGCCCGATGTGCCGAAATGCAGACACAGCGGCACGTCAGCCGCCTCGCACGCCGAGAAGAAAGGGTCCCAGTGTTCGGTGTGGTACGACGGAAGACCAAGCGGTACAGGGTTTTCGGTGAAGCTCACGGCGCGTGCGCCCTTGGCTGCGGTGCGCTCCAGCTCGGCGACACACAGATCGACGTCCCACAGCGGCATGATCACGATCGGGATCAATCGATCGGGCGCTGACCCGCACCATTCGTCGATCATGAAGTCATTCCAGGCTTGAACGCACAGCAGCGCCAGTGTCTTGTCTGCCGCCTGCAGGAAGACGCTGCCGGCGAAACGGGGAAAAGAGGGGAAACACAAAGCTGCCTGGACCCCGTCGATGTCCATGTCGATGACGCGGGCTTGCGGTTCGTAGCATCCGGGAATCATGTCGGTGTAGCGAAGGGGCTCGGTGCCGTAGTCCTTCGGGTCCTTGCCCGCCACGGCGTTCAAACCGATCTGGGGGAACTTCGTGCCTTCGTAGAGCCAGACATTGGCCGGCGGTTCATCTGGCTTCCCGTCGACTGGCTCGTCGATGATCCGCGGGCCGGCATCACGGTAGTGAGCGGGCAATCTGTCCGTCCACAGATTGGGCGGCTCCACCAGATGATCGTCGACCGATATCAAATGCATGTCATCTGTCAGCGGCATCGTTGCACTTCACCCCGTTCTGGGTATCGAATGTGGCCGCCTCACCCGAGGGACCGCACCTCTGAAAGAATACGATACATGATAGGTCGATTACAAGGTAGCGAAGCGGTCCGGGCGGTGGCTTTCGACATGGGCGGCGTGCTCACCTACACGTCTTTCGGCGGTTTGGAGGACTACGCGGCCACTCTAGGCCTCCCCGCCGGTCTGCTCACCACGTACTTTCGCGGCCATCCCCAGATGGTCCTGCTGGAGACCGCCCAGATCAGTTCACGCGAGTTCTTCAAGTTCGTCTGCATCGACTGTGAGCGGCGCACCGGAGTGCGTGTGGACATTCGGGCTCTGGCGTCGGCGGCCGCCCGAGGTGAGATTCTCAACCCGGAGATGCTCGGCCTCGTCAGCGAAGTGCATGAAACCTGTGCGACGGCGCTGCTGACGAACAACGTCGCCGAAGCGGGATGGCGGGCTTCGTTTCCGTTCGAGCTGTTCGACGACGTGATCGACTCGTCCGAAGTCGGTGTGCGCAAACCCGACCCGCGAATCTATGCGGAGTTGGTCCGTCGATTGGGCCTGCCTGCCGACGCCATCGCATTCGTTGACGATCTCGAAGAAAACCTTCCGCCGGCTGCACAGCTCGGCATTCACTGCCTGTTGTTCACCGATGTGCAATCACTGCGCACCGCCTTGGCTCACGTCGGGGTCCTTCGCGCGCCGACGTAGCCTCCTTCACTCCAGCAGGTCGAGCACGGTGTTGACTTCCGGATCAGCTTGCAGCTCACTGTCTCCGGCGGCGAGGTGCTTGCGCCACAATTCTTCAGCGTCCTGGCCCGCCCCGGCGGCGACCAGCTCAACGAAACGGATGTGTGCGCGGTGTGCGGCGTGGCTGTCGATGTGGCGATCCGGTCGCGTCGCGTTTGCGCGCATGTACCGGTCCGCCTGCACCTGGATGATGCGGTTGGACACCGACGTGAGCACCTCGAAGGTTTGCGAACCGGACAGCTGAACAATGAGCTGATGAAAACGGCCGTAGGCGTGGGAAAGCTCGACGGGTTCTCCCAGCACGGCCTCCTCTTCATCGAGGGCCGTACGCAACTCAGCGACTATGCGTTCGCGATCATCGGCGTGGGCCAGCATCCCCGCCGCCGGCGCCTCCAGCATCAGCCGGGCATCGAACACGTCTTGGAGCGTGGCCCCTTGCGACTGCAGGACCAGGCCGATGTAGCGCGCGACGTTGCTGACCGAAGGCGCCTTGATGCGAGCGCCCCCGCCGGCGCCGCGCCGCACGACCAGTAATCCTTCGGATTCCAGGATGCGCAACGCCTCGCGCACCGTGGTGCGTGCCACGCCGGCGTGCTCCATCAATTGATCCTCGGGCGGAAGAGGATCGCCCTCCTTGAGGGCTCCGGAGATGATCTGGCTCCGCAAATCCCCGGCGACGATGTCAGCCATCTTCGGCAGATGCACTGCGCGAAGTACGTTTACCACGTTGGTAGCCTACTGCGTTGAAATCCTATTGGACCAACGCACCACCGTCGACGGCAAGCGCGTGTCCGTTCACGAAAGATGCTTGTTCGCTGCACAACCAGAGGACGGCGTCGGCGACCTCTTCGGGCTCGACGAAGCGCTTCATCGGCGAGGCGTCTGTCATCGCCTTCTCGATGGCGGGGTTGCCGGCGACACGTTCGATGTTCAACTGCGTCCGTGCCGATCCAGGACACACCGCATTCACCCGAACGCCCTTCTTACCGAACTCAACTGCGGCAGCTTTGGTCAGTCCGACCACGCCGTGCTTGGAGGCGACGTAGGCGGATGCGAACGGCACTGCGACCAGACCGGCGTAGGACGCGGTGTTGACAACCGCTCCCCCACCGCTGCGCAGGATCGCTGGAATCTGGTGCTTCATACCGAGGTAGACCGCACCGAGGTTGATTTGCACTGTGCGGAACCAGGTTGCGTCGTCGGAATCGGTCAATCGAGCCGATTCGCCGAGGACGCCCGCGTTGTTGTGGGCGAAGTGCAGGGCACCATAGGTATCAACGGCGAATTCCACCAGCGCCTGCACCGCGGCAGCCTCGGTGACATCGGCTGCAAAGAACTCAGCCTGGCCGCCGTCAGCGCGGATCTTGTCGACGGTGGCCTGGCCACCCTCGACGTTGACGTCGGTCACGACCACCGCAGCACCTGCGCCTGCGAAGGCCTGCGCGCAAACCGCCCCAATGCCACCGCCTGAACCGGTTACGATTGCTACCTTGCCATCAAATTGCGGCACGTTACTCCTCTATTAATCATCGGGGTTCCTCTATTGCCATCGGGCTCAGAAACTTTGGCCTTCTCTTTTCGCGCAGCGCACGCACGCCCTCCTTGAACTCCGGCGATTTCAGCGCAGTGTTCATGTCGGCTACCGACCTGTGATAAGCGTCGCCGAACGGGAGCATGGAATCGAAGTGGATCTGTCGCTTCATCATGTGCAGCGATCCTGCGGCACTTCCGGCGGCCAGTGCGCGAGCGTAATCGACCGCCTCGGTGACTGCGGTTCCGGAAGCGCAAACCCTTTGGACCCAACCTAATTCGGCGGCCCGCCGCGCGCTGATCGGCGCCGGTGAATACAATAGCTGGGCCGCATTCGCCGTCCCGACGATGCGCGGCAGCAGCCATCCCAGCCCGTACTCGGCGGGAAGGCCCAAGCTGGCAAATGAACTGGCGATCCTGGCGTCGTCGTCGGCGAAGCGGATGTCGGCGTAACTGGCGACCAGGAAGCCGGCGCCCGCGCATCCGCCCGCAATGGCGGCGATGATCGGAACGGATACCGCCAACGGGTAGGCGTGGTTTCGCCGCATGTCCGCGGGCGTGTCGTCCGGAAAGTCGGGCAGCGGGGCGCGCTCCACCTGGTAGGAACCATTGCTGTCACCGATGTCATCGAGGGCGTTGTGGTCGGCGCCGACGCAGAAGTCACGCTCGCCGGTCAGGACCACCACCCGAACCGCGGGATCGACGTGGCAGTGATGCAACGCCCACCGGTATTCCAGGGCCGTGCGCCCGGCCCATGCGTTCCGGATGTCGGGGCGGTTCAGCGTCAGCACTGCCACCCCAGCATCGATCGCCATTGTCAGCCTGGTGAATTCCGTTGGCTTCACGACGGGATGACCCTTCCCAGCTCATGCAGGTCCGCAAGCTGATCAGAGAGGTCCTTCTTGCGTAGTTCCAGAACGACCTCGTCGGCACCGATTTGCTCGTAGCGGCGCAGTTTCTGGCCGATGTCAGCCGCCGAGCCGAACAGTCCGATGCTGTCGATGTAGTCGTCGGTAACAGCCTGACGGGCCGCGGCGCGGTCGCCTGATCGAGTGTGGTGTCGAACCGCCGCCACCATGTCGGCGAAACCCATGCGCCGCGCGGCATCGGCGTAGAAGTCGCCCATCGAGCCGAGGTAGAACGCCGACCAGGCCCGCTCGAGTTCGTGCAGAGCGCCGCGGTCGGCCCCGACCGCCACCGGCGCCACCGGCGCAACCGCGATGCGGCGCCCGTTGTCCTGGCTTGCCTGGATCAGTGCGGCGGCGAACGCCTGATGATGGTCGGGTGAGTACGGCGTGGGCGTCCAGCCGTCGGCGATCTCGGCGGCCAGGCGCTGATTCGCCGGCCCGAGCGCGGCCAGATAGATGGGCACCGGGGCGTCGCCGGCGCGTAGCGCAAACCTCAACGGGGCACGGCCCGAGCCCGCCAACGGAACGCTGAGCGTCTTGCCGTGATAGTCGACGGGATCTCCGCTGAGCACCTGCCGGATGACGGCGACGGTGTCACGAGTTCGCTCCAGTGGATGCTCGAACGGCGCGCCGTGCCATCCTTCGACGACGGCCGGCCCCGAGACCCCCAGCCCGAGCCGGAACCGTCCTTCCGTCAACGACCACAGCGACGCCGCCATCCCGGCCGTCATCGCGGGGCTACGCGAATAAACGGATGCGACATGACTTCCCAGCGTGAGGCGCCTGGTGTTGGCCGCACACCAGCCCAGCAGTGCCGACGAGTCATACCCCCACGGTTCGCTGATCCACACGCCGTGCAGACCAATGGATTCCGCGGTCTGGACCAACTCGCCCATCGCCTTGCGATCGGTGTAGCGAATCCTCAGGGAAAGCTTCATCAACGAATTTCCCACTTGCGGTCCGCACCGGGGTTGAACTCGGTTTTCGTCAGCGGATTGATCAGCTGGGTGTAGATCAGCGGTATCGAGCGCGATGCCTCCGGACTCATCGACATCGAATCCCACACCGCCTTGACCGTTCCCTGGACCGCCAGCGGCGGCTTGTCGGCCAATCGCTTCGCGAGCACGTGCGCCCGCGCCCATAGCTCACTACGGTCCAGCACCTCGGTGACGAGCCCGATTGTCAAGGCCCTTGCCGCGCTGATTCTTTCATCGTTGCCGAAGAGGGCCAGTCGCATCACCTCGCCGAACGGGATTCGGCGCAGCAGGGCGGCGGGCTCGAGAGCGGACGCCATGCCGTAGGTGGTGTGGGGGTCGAAGAAGGTCGCATCGTCCGAGCAGATCGCGACGTCGCACTCGTTGAGCCAGTAGAACGCGCCACCGGCGAACATGCCGTGGATCGCGAGCACCAATGGCTTCCACACTCGATTCTGCTTGGCTCCCAACCAGAATCCGGGATCTTCTTCACTCAACGGGTTGGGATGCCGGAATCGTCCCTGTTTACGGTCGACGCCGGTGGAGAAGGCGCGGTCACCGTTGGCCCGCAGTACAACGGCGTGGATGTCGTCATCGTCACGGCACCGGCGCCAAATCAGACCGAACTCATCGAGCATCTGCTGGTTGAAGCAGTTCATGACCTCGGGTCGGTTCAAGGTGATCGTCGCCACGTGATCGTCGTCGACCTCGAACGTGACCGTCTCGAACAGGTGATCGCTGCCTGTCATCGGCTCTCCCTGGGTAGCTGGAGCCCTCGCTCGGCCAGCATGGTCTTCAGTATCTCCTCGGTGCCGCCGGCAATCCGGTAGCCGAGCGCGCCCATGATCCATTTCGTCCAGCCGAACGTTCCCCACTGCCCGCTGTCGACCACCAGTTCCTGTCCCAGGATCGTCGCGGCCAGCTCACCGAGCAGGCGCAGGTTCGACGAGACGAGGAGCTTGTCGATGGCGCGCTCTGCGCCGGTCAGCTCCGACTCCGGGATGCCCTGAATACGCTGCTGTTGGAAACGCGCAATGCGAAGCCGGCTGTACACCTGACTCCACTGCTGCCGGACCAGTGGATCGCCATCCCGACCCGTGCGCCGCGCCAACTCGCCCAGTAGCGCGATGGCACGGTCGGTGATCTCGTGTGTCCGGTCTCCTACGGCCTTTCGCTCCCCGGCCAGCGCTCGGGTAGCCACCGACCATCCCCCGCCCACCGCACCGACCACCGCGGTGGCCGGCACCTTGACGGCGTCCAGGAACACCTCGGTGAAACTGGCTCCGCCGGTCATTTGGCGCAACGGCCGTACGTCGACGCCAGGCGCGGACATGTCGACGACGAACATCGTCAGGCCACGATGCTTGGGCGCCGCAGGATCGGTGCGGACCAGGGCCAGGCCGAGGTCAGCGAATTGGGCATTGGACGTCCACACCTTCTGACCCGTCAGCTGCCACCCACCGTCGACGGCGACACCGCGGGTCTGGACCCCTGCCAGGTCGGAGCCGGCTCCGGGTTCGGAGAACAACTGGCAGGCAATGGTCTTGCCCTGATACAGCGGTACCACGTAGTGGCAGATCTGCTCGGGGCTGCCGTTACCGAGGATCGCCGGCCCCACCGTCCCGATGCCGATCCGCAACGGGCTCATGTCGGGGATGTCGTAGGCCGATTCGATGCGGCGGTAGAGCACGTCGTACTCCTGAGGCAGGCCACGCCCGCCGAACTCGGCCGGCCCGGTAATCCAGCCGAAGCCGGCCTCCCAGCGGGCCTGCTGCCACTGCTGGGCCGCCTGCGCCTCGGCGCGTTCCTCGGCGTCGCTGCTCTCGTGGAACAACGTCAGACGCTCGTCGCCGACACCCCAGTCTTCTGCCGACGGCGCCCGCAAACGATGCCGAGAGCTCACGAAATCCACTGCCGCGATGGCGAACTCACGCTGACCCTGCCCCTCAGCCAGATTCAGCAGATCTGCAGGCGAGATCGCATTGGTCACCACTGAACGTGCACATTCTTGATGCGCAGATACTCTTCGAGACCGTGCCGGCCGCCTTCGACACCGTGTCCGCTCGCCTTCCACCCCCCGAAGGGCGCTGCGGCAGGCAGGGCCGCCATGCCGTTGACCGAGACATATCCCGCCTGCAGCGCATCGGCCAACCGGTGCGCCCGCCCGAGATCGGACGTCCAGATGTAGCCGGCCAGCCCGAAGGAGGTGCCGTTGGCGATCTCGACGGCATCGGCCTCGTCGTCGAAGGCAATGATGGCCAGGACCGGACCGAACACTTCATCGCGGGCCAGCGGGCTGGCCGGATCGACGTCGGCGAAGATCGTCGGCTCGATGAAATTCCCGCCGGCCAGGCCGCCGCCGGTGGCGCGACGTCCGCCATGGACCAGCCGGCCGTCGCCGCGGCGCTCGGCAGCGGCGATCGTGTCGAGGATCCGCTCCCGGGCGCGCTCGTCGACGACGGGCCCCATGGTGGTGCCGGGATCGAACGGACTGCCGAGGCGGAACTTGGCCGCCGCCGCCACCACTGCCTCAACCGTGCGTTCATAGATTGATCGCTGGGCCAGCAATCGGGTCGGCAGGAAGCACCCCTGACCGCTGTTCTGGGCGACACCGAGGATCGCCGCCAACTTGGCCGTTCTGTCGACGTTGCAGTCCGGGAAGACCAGCGACGCCGACTTCCCGCCGAGTTCGAGCACAGTCGGTACATGGCGCGCAGCTGCGGCTTCGGCGACCGCCCTGCCCCCAACCGAGCCGCCCGTGAAGGAGATCATCGCCACCGCGGGGTTTGCGCAGAGTCGCGCTCCGACCTCGGCACCTCCCGCAACGACGTTGACCAGGCCGTTCGGCAACCCGGCGATGGTGACCAACGATCCGAAGTACAGGCTGGAGAACGGTGCCAGCTCTGATGGCTTGAGCACAACGGCGTTGCCCGCGGCCAGCGCGGGGGCCACCTTGAGCGCCAGCGCCATCGCGGGGCCGTTCCACGGAATGATCGCCGCCACAACGCCGTAGGGCGCGTACCGGGTGTAATCCAGCGTTCTGCTGGGACTGCCGACGGCGGGGACGGCGCCTTCGATCTTGTCGGCGTACCCGGCGTAGTGCCGGAACCAGTCCACGGCAGCCAGGACGCCGGCCTCCGAAGCCCGCAGTGGCATGCCCATCTCCAGCGACACCAGCGCCGCCAGCGTCTGCGCATGCGCCGCAACGGTTTCGGCCAAAGCGAGCAGCGCATCACGGCGCTGGCCGGGTTCGAGGCCTTGCCACTCCCGCTGCGCGGGGATGGCCGCGCCGACCGCGTCATCGACCTCACCGGGCCCGGACAGTGACCACGACCGCAACTCCTCGCCAGTGGCAGGGTCGCGGTGCGTGTGGTGGCCGCCGCTGCCGGTGCGGTAGGTCCCGGCGATGTAAGCCGCCGCAGGCGGTAAGGCATCGACGGCCTGGGCGCGCACATCGACGGGGGTTTCGGTTGTATCGGTTGCAGAGCTCACAGTCCCAGTTCCTTCAGCATTCGTTCGCGGTGGTAAGTCGGCGTCCCCAGCACCATCTCGCTGGCTTTGGCGCGACGGAAATAGAGATGGGCGGGATGCTCCCAGGTGAACCCGATCCCGCCGTGAATCTGGATGTTCTCTGCGGCGACATGGCAATACGCCTCGGAGCAATAGGCTTTCGCGAGGCTGGCCAGGACCCCCGCTTCCGAGGACGCTTCGTCGATTGCCGCTCCCGCGGCGTAGGCGGCAGAGGTCGCCGACTCGACTTCGACAAGCATGTCAGCGCATTTGTGCTTGATCGCTTGAAACGAACCGATCGGGCGGCCGAACTGTTCGCGGACCTTGGCGTATTCGACGCTCATCTCGAGCAGTCGCCTGGCGCCGCCGACCTGTTCTGCCGCAAGGGCCGCCGCGCCCGCGTTGACGGCAGCGACGAGGTACGCATCGGCACCGCCGGCGTTTCCGATCAGCGTCGCGGGCGTGGACTCGAAGGACAGATTGGCTTGTCGGCGGGTCATGTCCAAGGTCTCCAGCGCGGTGATCGCACAGCCTGGGCCGTGCGGGTCCACCGCGAACAGGCTCGGCCCGCTGGGGGTGGCGGCGGCGACCAGCACCAGGTCGGCGGCCGCGCCGTCGAGGACGTAGCGGCGCTCACCGCTGACCGACCAGCCGTCATCGGAGTGAACGGCTCGCACGGACGTGTCGGTGGCATCCCAGCGACCCTGGCGGTCGGCAAAGGCGAGTGCGGCGATGATCGACCCGTCGGCGATGCCGCGAAGCCATTCGCCGCAGCGTTGGTCGTCGTCGGTGGCCAACAGCGCTGTCGCGCTCAGTACGGCCGAGGACAGGAACGGCGCGCACACCAGCGCCCGGCCCATCTCCTCGGTCACGATCTGCAGGTCGACGAAGCCCAGATCGGTGCCACCGAACCGGTCAGGCACGAGCAGGCCCTGCACACCGAGTTCGTCGGCCATGCGCGTCCACAGGGCACGATCGAAGCCCTCCTTGGTCTCCATCGTCGCGCGCACGGCGGACTCGTCCGAGTACCTCTCGAAGAAGCTTCGGGCGGTCGAGCGGAATTCGCGCTGGTCGGCTTCATCCAATACTGTCGTCAATCGTTCCTCCGGCCATGCAGCGGCGGCTGGTTGTCACTGTGATCGTGGCGCCATCGCAGCACCAGGTGATCCATCCCGATCGATCCCCCACCGTGCATACGAATCTCGTCGGTGCGCACGGCTTCATAGTCGGGAATGCGCGTGTGGAACTCACTGATGGCGGTGCGCAGCTCGGCGCGTGCCAGGTGCGATCCCGCACAGCGATGGGGGCCTGCGCCGAAGGCGAGATGGCGGTTCGCCCGACGGCGAAAGTCGACGACAAGCGGATCGCCGAACTCATCGGGATCCATCGCCGCAAAGGTCGTCGAGGTCAGGACGCGGTCACCCGCCTTCATCTGTACTCCGGCGAACTGGACGTCGCTGACCACGGTGCGACCCATGTTGATGAAGCTGAACACTCTCAGCAGCTCTTCCACGGCGCCCGGGATCAGCTCCGGGTCATCGAGGAGCTGACGGCGATGGAGCGGATGTTGCGCCAGGAAGCGGAACGCGAAGGCCAACGAAGCGGTCACCGTGTCCAGTCCCGCGACGAAGAGCAGGAAGGTGAAGTTCTGCACGACCGCACGGCTCACCGGCTCGCCGTCGATGTCGGTTGCCAATAACTGCGACACCAGATCGTCTCGCGGAGCTCGAGCCCGGTTTTCGATCAATTCGCGCAAGTAGGTATTGATCTCCACGCCGGCTGCCGCCCTAGCCTGGGGATCGTCGAAGCCGTGGAGTAACACCGTGTTCCAGTCGATGAATTGCTTGGACTCGGAATTCGGCAGCCCAAGCATCGACGTGAAGATGGTGGTCGGAAACGGCTCGGCGAAGTCGGCGTTGAACTCGCACTCCCCACGCGGAACCATCGGCTCGATGAGATCGACGCAGACCTCCCGGATGACCTCGGCTTTGGCCGCTACCGCCTTCGGGGCGAAGAACGGCGCCAGCACCTGACGATAGGGGCGGTGCTCGGGGGGATCCAGCTCCAGCGGATAGAGCTTTTCCTTCCGCGCAGGTTGCGCGGGGATGCCGGTCGCGGAACTGGAAAAGATCTCCGGTGCCTGCAGTGCGGCACGGATGTCTTCGGTCTTGGTCAGCACCCAGTAACCACCGTTGAGGGGGCTGTAGAACACCCGGTCCGCAGGGGCGTTGCGGTAAACGGCGAAGGCGTCACGCTCAACCGCAGGCCCGCTGACGTGATCGAACTCGCGGACCAGCGAGGCAGGGACGTGATCGGGGACGCGCAGATCCGCTGGTGTCGGTGCTTTCCGTGCTGTCAAAAGTGCCTCCTTCCACGCTAACGCTTAGCCGTCGAGGCCTGCGGATCAAATCGATCAATCAGTAACCGATACATTACCTCATACCTGCGGTGGGTCAACGTTTCAGTGCCCTGCCGCGCGTGCTACCAGCATCGAAACAACTATCCGGTGATAGATTGACCGATACCAGCGCGGCCGTGATGTCAGGGGGGGTGGAGTGAGATTTGATGCCTGAATCATTGGCCGACGAAGACGCCACACCGCCGAAGGCTGCGTCACTGGTCGCCGCGCAGATCCGCAAACAGATCGTCATGGGCGAACTGGCCGAGGGGGATGCGTTGCCTTCGGAGGCGGAGATGATCAAGCTGCTAGGGGTGTCCAGGCCGACGCTGCGCCAAGCCTTCCGCATTCTCGAAACCGAACATCTGATCACGGTGCAACGCGGATCACGCGGTGGTGGAACGGTTTTCAGGCCATCTCCCAGACTGGGCAGTCGGTACTTGAGCGATCTGCTCCGGTACCGGTCCACCACGCTGGCAGACGTGCTCGCGGCACGACTGATGATCGAGCCGGCGGCGGTTGCTCAGCTGGCCCGGCGACGCGATGAGCACGCCGTCGAGGTGCTGGGCGGGCTCGTTCGCGACCAGCGCAACACTGCGGACGACGCGGAGCGCGCAACGTTGGCCGACCAGTTCCATGTTCAACTGGTCGAGTTGGCCGGCAACCCGGTGTTGACTCAGTACTGCAAGCTCATCCACTACCTCGTCCGGGGTCAGATCAAGGCACTGTGGTCGGGTCGGCGCGACGGCGATCCACCGATCCCGCACGATTCGACGGATGCTCACTCCACTGTGGTGGAACTGCTGGCCGCGGGTGCGGTCCATGCGGCGTCCGAGCACTGGCGGCGACACCTCGATGACGTTCACGCCGCACTCGCCCAGAGGTGGGATCTCAATTCGTTGTTGGAACCGCCCCAGTAGCCACCGCGGATGTCGCGGTTCAACCTGTGCCATCCAGCCAACGCCGCGCGAGTTCGGTCTTGAGCACCTTCCCGGTAGGCGTCATGGGCAGTTGCTCAACCACCATGATCGCGACGGGATGCTTTTGCGGGGCCAGCCTGAGCCCCGCGAGGTGGGCGGTCAGTGCGTCAGGGCCCGGGTACCCGGCTTCCGGGCGAACAGTCACGTAAGCGATGACTTGTTCACCGAGGCGTTGTTCGGGGACACCAAGCACTGCAACGGCTTTCACAGCCGGATGAGACGCCAGAGCGTCCTCGATCTCCCGGCAGGAGAACTTCTCACCGCCGCGGTTGATGATGTCCTTGACTCGGCCGGTGATGCAAACCCATCCATCGGCGTCGACCCGCCCGAGGTCGCCCGTCGACAGCCATCCGTCGGGGCGGCTGTGGTCGTGGCGCGCATCGAGATAGCCCATCATCTGTTTGGGACTTCTCAATACAAGCTCGCCCTCGGCCCCCGGTGGAAGTAGGCGCCCGTCGGCGTCGACCGCGCGAACTTCTGAACCCGGTTCGATCCGCCCGTCGGTATCGGCGCGGCGATCGAGCGGGTCGCTGGCCGTGCCATAGGAAATGGTTGGGGCCTCGGTCATCCCCCATGCCCGCCACGCGCTGATGCCGACCGTCGCGGCGCGCCTCAACACGGAAGTCGACGTCGCTGCGGCCCCCGTCTGGAACTCCGATAGCCGGTGGCCGCCGTCGTCCCCGGCCTCGTAGCGCTCGACCAGCTCGGTCAGGAACACCGGTGCACCCACCGCGAAGGTGACCTTCTCCTGGGCGATGAGTTCTATCGCCCGTTGCGGATCCCACCGTGACTGGAGCACGACAGGACAGCCGACGCTCCATGGAACGAGGAGGCTGACGACGAGGGCCCCGATATGCGAAATCGGGGCCGGGTTGAAGATCACGTCAGAAGCACACAACGATGCGCTACGGCGATAGCTGTTGACCTCGGCCAGCAGGGAGTACGAGTCATGGCGCACGCCCTTGGGTTCCGAGGTCGTTCCCGAGGTGAACAGGATCAAGGCACACGATTCGGCGCCATCGAACCCGGTCAACCGAGCACCGTCGTGCTCGTCGTGCTCGTCGTGCTCGTCGTGGTCGCCGCCGGGAAAAGGCGACCAGCCCGGTCGCTGCGGTCCGACGTGGTACCGAACCAGCGGCGCCAGGCCGGCAGCGTCCACAGCGGCGTCCACCTCGGCCGCCGGGCATCGCGATCCCGTCGCCACACTGGCCGCCACGACCGCCGCTGGACCGGCCTGGCTGACCACCGAGATCAGCTCGTGGGTCCTGAACATGGGCACAACCGGTACGGCGATAGCCCCGAGACGCCAGCAGGCGGTGATCGCAGCCACCAACTCGACGGAGTTGGCCAACTGAATCAGCACGCGGTCGCCCCGCGCCACCCCCCGACGCGCAAGGTCGACCGCCACGGTGGTCGACCGGTGCCGCAGCGTGCCGAACGTGTATCGCTCGCCGTCGACGACGCACGCAGGTGCGTCGAGATCGTCGAGATCAATGTGGGCACCAACGACTTCGGAGACCGTCGACGCCGTCCACAGACCGGATTGCCGCCACGCATCGGCGACCGACGACGGTAGTGGACGCGGACGGTCGAAATCTGGAGTCACGAGGATCGAAGCGTTCTCACTTCAGGCTTTGGGTCGCCAACGTGCGAGCCAGTTCGGTCGCGGCCGGCCGGTCGACCTTTCCGTTCGGCACCCTCGGCAATCGATCGATGACGAACACGCGTCGCGGTCGCTTGTATGGCGCCAGTCGTGCCGCGGCGCGCTCCAGAATCGCGGCGGCGTCACTGTCGCTCTCCACCAGTGCAACGGGGATCTCGCCCAGCCGGGGATCGGGGACGCCGAGCACCGCGGCGTCCCGGACCGAGTCATCCTGCGCCAGAATGGCTTCCAGCTCCTCGGGCACGATGTTGAAGCCTCCGCAGATGATGATGTTCTTGCTGCGTCCGGTGATGTAGAGGTAGCCCTCGTGATCGAGCCGGCCCCGGTCACCGGTGATCAGCCATCCATCGCCGTCCAGAGGTGGTCGGGCATCGGTTCCGAGGTACCCCGCCGTCGCGGACCGACTGCGCACCAACAGTTCTCCGACCTCTCCCGCCGCGACCTGCTCGCCGGCGTCGTCGACGATCCGTAGCTCGACGCCGGGCAGGGGCTTGCCCACGGATCCGGGCCGGCGTCGACCGGCCAGGACATCCTTCACGCTCTCGATCGCGATTCCACCGAAGGCTTCTGTCTGCCCATAGGCTTGCAACACCGGAATGCCGAACCGGTCTTCGAACTCTTCGCGAAGCGCCGCAGGCAAGGGTGCGGTGCCCGATGACGCGTAGCGCACCGGAGCCAGGTCCTGCCCTTGCGGAACCTGGTCGATGAGCATGCGGATCATCGACGGGTTGATGGTCAGGTTGTCGATGCCGTGGCGGCCGATGAGTCGGTGCGCCACGGCACCGTCGAACTTCTTGAGGAGTACGACCGTCCGACCGACATAGAGGGCGAAGAGCAGCCTGACGACGCCTGCAGTGTGAGACAGCGGATTGGCGATCATGTTGGGCGGCTTCGGTGTTGTCGGCAGCGGCGTCGGCGAGGTGTCGCGGCGGAACGCCGAAACCGTTGAGCGCAGGTTGGACCATGCGTTGTCGTGGCTGAGGACAACGCCTTTCGGCATGCCCGTCGAACCAGACGTCAACAGGACCAGGGCGGTCTCGGAACCGTCGATCCCGGGTGGCGCCCGGAACGCCTCCGTCGAGTGCAGACCGGCGGCGGCCCCGCTTGCCGGGAACGGTGACACGCCGACAACTGGCAATGAGCCTGCGGCATGAGCCGCGTCATCGTCGGGATCGGCGATGATCGCCGTGGGTCCCATGGCTGCTACCACGTTGGCGACGTCGTGAGACGGCGCGGCCGGATGCATCGCGATCATGCCCGCCGACGCCATCCACACGGCGAATGCCGCTGCGGGAAAGCGTTGATCGTTGCCGATCCGCACCACCACCAGATCGCCCGGCCGGACTCCGGCATCGAGCAGCCGGCCATGAATGGACACCGCTTCGGCTGCTATTGCGCCGTAGGTCCACGGCCCGTCGTCCTCGACGAAGACGAACGGATGGTCGGGGTTCTCAGATACCCGCCACTGCAACAGCTTTGCGAGCGAGCCTTCGGTCGTCCACGTCGTGATGTCCATGCGTGCGCTCACCGGCACCAGGGACCCTCCTCAGGCGGGGGCATCCCCGGCAAGAGCCCATGATCGCTGGGCGCCTGCGGGAATTCCGGTAGCCCGTGCGCTCGCGAGGGCAGGCGCACCCGAACTGTTCCCAGCGCGGTGCGCTCGTCTTTGTGATTGTGGCATTCGAGCTCGCACACGACCTCGGGATAGTCGCCCGCGCGATCGACCGCGGCGATCTTCCCGGTGATCCGGGTCAAGTCACCAAGGGTGTTGAACCCGGTGACGCGATCGTCGACGGCGACGATGATGGCGTCGTCGCCCATCCAGTCAGTCACCGTGTGCATGATCCACGCGTTGCGCAGCATCCCGTAGTCGTAGGCGCGGCGGGCACCGACCGATCGGGCGTAGCCGTCATCCCAGTGCACCCGCATCGCCGAATCCCAGGCGCCAAACTCGTTGAGAGAGTAAAAGCCGCCCATACGCTGACGATTCTTCCAGTTCAACCGGTAGGGATAGATTTCGTGCCGGCCATTACCCTGTAGCCACGCGATGACGTCTCCGGTCACCAGCGGGCCCCGGAACCGTGGGGTGAAGGTTTCGCCCGCGTCGACGTCTTCGACGTAGCGCTTCTCGGCCCCGCGCACCGATTCCATGGCGTAGTGCGCGTCGACTTCGGCCATCTCCTGCGGGCTGAACTGGTGCTGCTCGATCGGACGGTTCTCGGTATTGCGCGCGGCGGCCGCGGCACGCTCGGTATGCACGAAGTCGGCGTCCCAGATGGCGATGAGCTCGCCTCGGTCATTCCAGTAGACGCGGCGACGCACCGATACTGCCGACCTGCCCCCGAATCGCGATCGCTGCTTTTCCTTGATGTCGACGTAGAACCGACGGACCCAGATCCGGTCGCCCTCGCGCACGGGTTGGAAGAACCGGATGTGGTCGCCCGCCCAGAACATGTGGACGCCCGCTAACGCCCCCTTGCCACGCGCCTTGACCTCGGGGGGCGTGGTGATCTTCGGCGTAAGTCCAGCGCCCTCGAGAAAGCCCGGCGGCGCGATGATTCCGCCCCACCGGCTGCCCGCCGCATAGTCAGGATCGCACCACAGCGGGTTGTCGTCGCCGAACCCGTTGGCGTAATGGCGAATCCCATCTCGGGTGGCGGATTCGTTCCAGGTCGTCCAGCGACTGTAGGGCCAGTCCACGCCGATCTTTCCGCGGAAGGCTTCCAGCCCTTCCGGGGTGAGCTTGCCGAACTCCGAGTCAGCCGACGCGGCGTTCTCCTGGAGACTTGTCATGGTGAGTCCCTCCATCAAATAGATCCATAATATATCGTAATATCGATCGTGAAGGGTAGAGCGGGTCGCGGGCAGAGCCGCCAGACCGTCTACCACCGCACTAAGGAGTGA
>Ga0182012_10000719_pt1 | contig 36450 bp, 32 predicted proteins | sample 612S2SmetaG_FD_120486 | JGI IMG/M metagenome (GOLD analysis project Ga0182012, IMG submission 120486) | Permafrost microbial communities from Stordalen Mire, Sweden - 612S2S metaG | ecosystem: Environmental > Terrestrial > Soil > Wetlands > Permafrost | place: Sweden: Stordalen | collected...
CCGCTTGCGCCCATATCCTGAATCAAAAATCCGACAGACGAAGCATGGTTCTGGATGCGGGTGAGTTCAGCCGTGATCACGCGAATGTACTGCGCGCGTTCGGGAACCTCGATGCCGGCCAGCTTTTCGACCGAGAGAGCGTAGGCCCAGTTGTTGGTCAGCGAACAGAAATAATCCAGCCGGTCGGTGTAGGGCATCGAGGCCAAGTAGGTCGTACCCTCGGCAATCTTCTCGTGATTGCGATGCAGGTAACCGAACACCGGCTTCAGATGTACAACGCGTTCCCCATCCAGCGTCACATCCATGCGGAAGACGCCGTGCGTGGAAGGATGATGCGGCCCCATGGCAACTTCAAGCAGTTCGCCGTCGCCTTCCGGCTCAATTACCTGAGGCCGGTTCCAGCCGTCGCGCTTGGCGAAGTCCCTCGCCGTAGTTTCATATGCTGTCGAGCTCATACGGCGGCTGCTCCTTCCTGGCCCGTCGGTGCCTGGCCTGTGGTCGGAGTCACATGCGCCTGATGCCGCTTCAGCACCTCATCGTGCGCCGTCGGCTCGTATTCAAAGTCGTCCGGCTCCACATAGTCCTTGCGCATGGGGTGGTCCTTGAATCCCTCCCACATCAGCAGCCGGCGCAGGTCCGGATGCCCGGTGTAGACAATCCCGTACAAATCGAAGATCTCGCGCTCCTGAAACTCAGCCGAACGCCAGAGAAAAGTGAAGGTTGGCAACTCGACCTTGTCGGCGCGATTCGCAGTGCGCATCCGCAGCACCAGCGGCCCATGCCCGTTGGCGATCGAGTAGAGGTGGTAGACGGATTCAAGATAGCCCGGCTCCACGCGCTTCACGGTCTCTTCAACTTCCTCATCTACTTCCTGCTCAGCGCCTTCCACCATCTTCTTCACGCTGCGCTTGACCTTTACTTTTTCCGCAATCTCCTTATCCGGCCAGTCGACGCCGGTGACATTCGAGAGCAGATCGAAGGACAGCTCGGCATCGTCGCGCAGAAACTTGGCGACATCAAGAGCCGTAGCCGGCGCAAGCAGCAGCGAGTGCTGCGCCGAGGGGCTGGGATTGGAAATGATCTCCACCCCAGCTCCCGGCACAGCCGTCTCAATCGCCGCTTTGATCTCATCGATGGTCTTCATCAGCGAATCACCACCGGGCAAGGCCAAACGCCCTTATTTGAAGCAGGCTCAAGATCGTGCTCGCCCTGCTCAGGTACGGGAAACTCGCCGATCGCATCGGCATCCAAATGGCGCGGACGATCCGGCCCAGTAAGCGACTGCGCGTCAATCTTTTTCTGCAAAAGCATAAAAGCCTCGAGCAGCGCCTCCGGCCGCGGCGGGCAGCCGGGGATGTGAACGTCGACCGGAATGTACCGGTCGATGCCCTTGAGCACGTTGTAGCCCTGCTTGAATGGCCCGCCGGAGATTGCGCACGCGCCCATGGCGATTACGTAGCGAGGCTCGCCCATCTGGTTATAAAGCCGCACAACCTGCGGAGCCATCTTCTTGGTAACCGTACCGGAGATGATCATCAGGTCCGCCTGCCGTGGCGAGGGCCGAAACACCTCAGCGCCAAACCGCGCCAGATCGTAACGCGCCATGGTGGTAGCAATCATCTCAATCGCGCAGCAAGCCAGACCAAAGTTCATCGGCCACACCGAGCTCCGACGGCCCCAGTTATAGAGCTCCTCAATCGTAGTAACGACGACGCCCTGCTTGCCGAGCTCGATCTTGAGTTCCTGGTCCATGGTCGCGTTGCTCCGGTCGCTGCGCTCCAGTTGTCAGTGAACAGTGGACAGTGGTCAGTTTGTTCTCACCATCGCCAAATTCTTTGGGTTTCGCCGACTTCTGGGTTTTGTTGAATCCGTCTTGTTTCCGCTTTGGCTCCGTTACCGTCTCAGCTCTACTTCAAATCTCAATTGGCCCGGAAAAACTGACCACTGTCCACTGTTCACTGACCACTGCTTCTCACGCCCACGTAAGCACGCCCTTGGCCCACGCCCAGGCAAGGCCCTCAACCAACAGAAGTACAAACACCAGCATGGCGGCGCAGGCCGCCGCGCCCAGTCCGGTAAACGACACGGCAAAGGGAAGCAGAAAAACCGCCTCCACGTCGAAAATGAGAAAAATGATGGCATAGATGTAATACCCAGACCGGAACTGCACCCATGCATCGCCCTTCGAAACCAGTCCGCACTCATAAATGGCATTCTTGAGCGAGTTGCGCTTTTGCGGCGAATAGGCTTTGGCCCACAACCAGGCGAGCGCGAGCGGTGCCAGCGCAAACCCCAGCGCCGCCACAAACAGGACTGCTAAAGAAAAATATGGATTTGTAGCCATGGGCAGGGACAAATTTCCTTTACTGCAAACGTATCAGTTTTGGCCCGGCTTTGGTAAGAAGTTGTGTGCGCTCTGTCACGCTTCTATTCGCTTCTTCGCCGCTCATACCACTCTGTGAACCGTTACGGGAAATTCGCGGGACTTGGCTAGGCGAATGAGTTGCCATGTAGACTTCATGTGGATGGATTTCGGTTGGCCTGTTCCATGTGAGGGATTTAAGAATGCATATCGTTTTTGCGGCTTCGGAGTGTGTGCCGTTCGCCAAGACAGGCGGGCTGGCGGATGTGGTCGGCGCGCTGCCCCAGGCTCTGGCCAAGCAGGACCATCGTGCAACCGTCTACCTGCCACTCTATCAGACGGTGCGCCCTCACCTGGGTGAAACTCTCAAGGTAGCCGTCCCGTCCATCACCATTCCCTTTGCGTATTACAACCGCTTTGTGGAAATCGTGGACGGTGGAGTGCGCGCGGGGGTCCAGTACTACTTCGTAAACTGCCCGGAACTCTTTGACCGCAAACAGCTTTACGGCACCGCACTGGGCGACTTCCAGGACAACGCCGAGCGCTTCGCCCTCTACTGCCGCACGGTAGTCGAGGCGTCCAAGATCCTTGGCGTTCCCGACATATTTCACGTCCACGACTGGCAGGCGGCGCTGATTCCCGTTTACCTCAAATCGGTCTATGCAACCGATCCGGCCTTCGAGAAAGCGGCGACGGTTTTGACCATCCATAACGCGGCCTATCAGGGCGCATTTCCGCCCTCCACCACGCCGGAACTTCTGTTTCCCTGGAGCCTGTTCACCATGGACAAGGTGGAGCAGTTTGACCGCTTCAACTTCCTCAAGGGCGGCATTGTATTCGCCGACATGCTCACCACCGTGAGCAAGAAGTACGCCGAGGAGATTCAGACGCCGGAGTTTGGCGAGCAGCTTGACGGAGTGCTCACGCTGCGCTCCGCCGTGCTGCGCGGGGTGCTCAACGGGGTCGACTACGAAAAGTGGAACCCGGAGACGGACCCAAAGATCGCGGCGAATTACTCGCGCAAAAACGTCGGCGGAAAGCTGGCCTGCCGCAAGGATCTGCTGAGCATTTTTGGGCTGGATCAAGTGGGGGACACCACGCCGGTCATCGGAATCGTCTCTCGCTTTGCCACGCAAAAAGGCTTCGATCTGGTCGAGAAGATCGCCGATGAGTTGATGGAGCGGAGTTTGGTCGTGGTTGCACTCGGCACCGGCGAGCCGGCATATGAGCGGTTCTTCCGCGAGTGGGCGGCGCGGAATCCTCTTAAAGTTTCCGTCAAGATCGGTTACGATGAGGCACTCTCACACAAGATTGAGGCCGGAGCCGACATTTTTCTGATGCCTTCAAGATATGAGCCCTGCGGCTTGAACCAGATCTACTCCCTCAAATACGGAACCGTGCCCGTGGTCCGCGCCACCGGGGGCCTCAATGACACTATTGAGGAGTGGGACCCGGAAAAGCAGACCGGGACAGGGTTCAAGTTCGCAGCTTCGGAGCCGGCGGAGTTGTTGGCGGCCGTCGATCGAGCCCTTGCCGCCTTCCAGAATGAGATGGGATGGCGCGAGTTGATGTGGAACGGGATGGGGCAGGATTACAGTTGGAACGGGCCGGCCAAAGAGTACGCGGCCATCTATGAGGAAGCCGCACGGTTGCAGGCGACATCTGCGGAAAGCGCAACTCCGCCATATGCCGATCTACCCAGCGAGAATCCATCCATTCCCAAAGCGGGCTCTTCTGCTGCCTGAGATTCCGAGAGTTCAGCCAATGATGCCGACTTAATTGCGAATCTGTAGATTCTCCGCTGTTCTTTCGTTATCAAAATAGTCTATAGTGATTCGATCCGGATGAGCAGGGCAATATGCGGGCTGCGATTTTAGCCGCCACGCTCCGGATGGAGATTCGGGAGGTTCGATGAAGATTACCGAAACAGTTGGCGCACTGCTGAAGAGCAAGGGGCAAAACAGGATACTCTCGGTCACGCCCGATCAGTCCGTGCTTGAGGCCATCGAAAAGATGGCAAAGCACGACATTGGGGCGGTGCTGGTGATGCAGGACGACAAACTGATCGGCATTCTCTCGGAGCGGGACTATGCGCGCAAAGGCATCCTGAAAGGCCGCCACTCGGGCGAGACCAAGGTCGAGGAGATCATGAGCAGCCCGGTCATTTCCATTACCTCACGGCACACCGTGGACGAGTGCATGGGGTTGATGGCCATGCACGACTTCCGCCATCTGCCGGTGGTGGAGCGGGACGCCGTCGTGGGCGTGGTCTCGATGGGCGACCTGGTGCGCTGGGTCATCTCCGGCCAGGAACAGACGATTCAGGCATTGCAGGGATATATTACCGGGGCGTATCCGCAGTAGAGTTTTCCGAAGTGGGGCGCTCCGGCGATTGCGGGCGGTTTTACTGGGATACTGAAATAAAGTGCGTGTTTTAAAAGGGGCCAATTCCTCGATCCGGGGATGGATCCCAGATAAGCTCGTGGATTCTTGTCATGTTTCGCCTCCGGGCGTGCGGAGTTGGGCCTACATAGATGGTGCGCTCCAAGCTGGAAATTATCTGCAAATTGCGAGAATGCGGACGGGGCGAGTGAGCAGAGGGTGTTTCAGGGTGTCTCTTCGATACCCATACCGGTTTCAACACTTACAACCTCATCTCTGAGAATTGACAATGGGAACTTGAATTCACAGAACTCAGAAGCACGATCGCAGCGAAAAGCATCCTACGGCACCGTCTCCATGTGTGGAGGAATCACAGGAGCCAATCCCAGGAAGGGCACTCGGGCCGCATTTCCCGCCGGGTGACACCGACCTCCAGAGCGCTCCTATCCAGCAGGAGGGACAAGTCCAGCAGGAGGGCATCCTCACCCTAATCCCGAATCCCTGTTCTCTGCAGTTCCTGAAAATGCTTCCATATCGCCTCTGCCGCCTTGCGCGACACTACCGCGGCCAGCGATTCGACCGTGGCCTGCTGCACCTCGCGCAGGCTGCCGAAGTGGGTCAGCAGGCGCTGCCGCGTCTGCGCGCCTACGCCGGGAATGTTCAATAGCTCGGAGTCTCTGTCGCGCATGGCACGGCGCTGCCTGTGGTAGCCGACGGCGAAGCGGTGGCTCTCGTCGCGGATCAGTTGCACCAGATGCAGCACCGGCGAGCGGCGGTCCAGAACTACCGGCTCCTCCTCGTTGCCGTAGAGGTAGATCACCTCTTCCTTTTTTGCAATGGAGGCCAGCGGCTGCGAGGTGAAGCCGAGCGACTCCAGCGCCTCGGCGGCGGCGTGGAGTTGGCCCAGGCCGCCGTCGATGAGGATGAGGGAGGGCATCGTGGATGGCTCTTTGCTTTTAGAGAAACGTCCCTCAGGGGCTAAAGCCCCGTCGTTTTCTGAGGCGGTCTCGGCACGACTAAAGTCGTGCCCTTTCAAAGCAACGCGATTGTTTGCGGCACCGCTTAGGTCGTGCCCTTTCAAAGCAACGCGATTGTTTTCGGCACCGCTAAGGTCGTGCCCTTTCAAAGCAACGCCTTTGTATTCGGCGCGACCTGCATCGTGCCTTCTCAAAGCATCGCTCCTGTTTTCTTCACGAGTTGAATCGTGCCCTTTCAAGGGATCATTTTTGTTGGCGTTTTCCTGGATGCGTTTGTAGCGGCGCGTCACGACCTCGCGCATCGAGGCAAAATCGTCCACGCCAAGCACCGTCATGACTTTGAACTTGCGATAGGCCTGCTTGTTCATATTGCCGTCTTCCCACACCACGAGCGAGGCAACCGTCTCCGCGCCTTGAATGTGCGAGATGTCAAAACATTCAATGCGGCGGGGCAGCTCGGGCAGCATCAGCACGTCGGCCAGCGCCTCCTGGATGGCTTTGCGCGAGGGCTCGAGCACGCGGAATCTCTGCGTGTAAGACTGCTTCGCATTCTGCGCGGCCAGATCGACTAGAGAGCGCTTCTCACCGCGCTGCGGCACAGCAATTTCGATGCGGTGGCCGGTGCGCTCGGTGAGCAACGCAGCCAGCGCCTCACGGTCGTCAAAGTCGACAGGCACGAGAACGGTGCGCGGAACGTACTGCTGATCGATGTAAAGCTGCTTGAGCAGGGAAGAGAAGACCATCCCTGCATAGAACGACGGTGGGGTCAGGCCTGTGCTTTCCCCGGCCCCGGACTCGGGACCGGGGGCACCCGCGCTAGGGGAAGGCTCGCTGAGATTTGTGCTCTCCCAGGTCTCAGAAGCGAGACCTGGGGCACCCAGTTTCGATGCCTCACCCTGATCCCTGATCCCTGAAACCTGATCGCTGTCCGGAGCTTCCAGAAGTTCCGGCAGCTCTTCCCAGAAAAACTCGCGCCGATCCACGATCTTGCCTGCGCGAACGTGAAACAGATTCACCGCCAGCCGCTCGTCCTCAAAGTGATAGCCGAAGACATCGGCGTCATCGCTCTGCTCGGCGGTGGCGATGCGCTGCTTTTCCTGGAGCTGGTGCACGGTGGTGAGCTGATCGCGCAGTCGCGCGGCGGCTTCAAACTGTTCGGCCTCGGCGGCTTGCATCATGCGCGCGGTCAAAGTCCGCTCCAACTCAGCAGCTCGGCCTTCAAGCAGTAGTTGCGCGTCCTTGACAGCCTGTGCGTAAGCCTCCGGCGTGGTAAATCCCTCGACGCATGGGCCCAGGCAGCGATGAATGTAGTACTGCAGGCAGGCGCGTGGATGGTAGCGAGAAAGATCCACCTTGCAGCTCGGAATCAAAAAGCTGCGATGAATCAACTCGACAATGCGATAGGCAAGATTGCCCGGAAAATATGGACCGTAGTAAGCTGCGCCGTCATTGCGCAGACGCCGCGTGACAAAGACCTTGGGATAGCGATCGGCAAGCGTGAGTTTGACGTATGGGTAGGTTTTGTCGTCGCGCAGCAGAATATTAAAGCGCGGCTTGCGCTGCTTGATCAGGTTGTTCTCAAGCGCCAGCGCCTCCTGCTCGTTGGCAACCAGGATGTAGTCGAGATCGACAGCCTCGCGCATCAGCGAGCCGGTTTTGGCGTTGGCCTGCGACGCCTCAAGCAAGTACGAGCGCACCCGCGAGCGCAGGTTCTTCGCCTTGCCGACGTAGATGACGTCGCCGTCGGCATTCTTGTAAAGATACACGCCGGGCTTTGTGGGCAGGGTGCGGATTTTCTCGTAGAGGTCCATAAGGCAGAGAACAGAGAACAGAGATCAGGGTTCAGAGATCAGTGGGCAGAGTGCGGTGATCTACTCATGATTTTGATTACTTCTTGGCTTCAAGCTGCCGCAGATGTTCCGCGCGAACGTCGTTCGCTGTGAAAAGCCGCAGGAATGGCGCGCCGTGCGCGGCACTCTCGACAGCGGGTCGTCCATTGGCCTCTTGGCGCTCGACGATGCACACCACGGCCGCAACAATCATGCCTGCTTCCTGTGCCGCTTCGATGGCGTTGATGGTCGAGCCGCCTGTGGTGCATACGTCGTCCACAATCACCACGCGCGCGCCCTCGCGACAAAAACCTTCAATGCGCCGCCCTGTGCCGTGAGCTTTCTCGGCTTTGCGGACCAGAAACCCGTGGAGCAGTGGCGCGGAAGGGTTGGTCTGCGCACGCCACGCGCTGGCGGTTGCGACGTTGGAGACAATCGGATCGGCGCCCATGGTGAGACCGCCCACGGCTTCAGCATCGATGTTGTTCGCTGCAAGCAGTTCGAGGATTGCGTGGCCGGTGAGCCGGCCGCCTTCTGCGTGGAGGGTTGTGGTGCGGCAGTCGATGTAGTAGTCGCTGGTGCCGCCGGAGGACAGTTTGAACTGGCCGAGCCGGAAGCTGGTACGGGCGAGAAGGGAGAGCAGTTGTTGCGCGTAGGAAGTTGGCTTCATTAGGTGGATTTTACCGATTCCGGGCAGTCTCGTGCTGGGGCGCGAACTCGCTTAGCATTATCTACGCAGTTTCAGTTGTGTTACGCGTCACAACCATTCCATTGTTCGCAGCGTGTAGTCTCGTTTACGGTCGGAAAGCTCGAGCGCAGAGAGGCCAATTAGTCCGTTGTCACGATCAGTCCGGGCGGTTCGTCCGGTTGACACATACAGTCACGATTGTCGAGAATCTGATAGCTCGTTAAGGAGTATTTATTTATGCGAAAGATAGTTTCTATTCTGGTATTTGCCCTTGTTGTGCCCGCGTTTGCCAAAGATGCCATGCTGCTGAACCGCATCGGGCCTTCCCAATCCGAACTCTATATTGCAAACGCGGATGGCACGGGCGAGCACAAAGTGCTGTCCACCTCTGGAGGTTTTGACTATCACGCCAGCTTCTCCGCAGACGGAAAGTGGGTCGTTTTCACTTCGGAGCGCAATGGATTCGGCCAGGCGGACATTTACCGCGTCCACCCCGACGGCAGCGGCCTGGAGCGGCTTACCGATAGCCCATTCCTTGACGATGAAGCTTCGCTCTCGCCCGACGGTTCGCAGTTGGCGTTTGTCTCCACACGCGAAGGCTGGCGCGCCAATGTCTGGATTCTCGACCTCAAGACGAAAAAGCTCACCAATCTTACCGGCGCCAAGGAGATCCAGGGCGACCCGATGAAGCCGGATGGTTTTTATCGCCCACAGTGGTCGCCTGACGGCAAGTGGATCGCGTTTACCTCCGACCGCAACACGGACTGGAAGGGGCACGACGACAATACCGGCTGGGAGCACTTGCAGGAGCTTTCGATCTATATCGTCCATCCGGACGGAAGCGGCTTCAAGCGAATCACCGGGCCTGGGGTTGACTCCACCTCGCCGCGCTTCACGCCCGATGGCAAGAAGATTGTTTACGCCGAGATGCCGGTTGCGGTCAGTTGGCTGGCGCGTGTCGATCAGCTTTCGAAACTGCCTTTCGCTGTTTCGCAGATCGTGTCAATTCATTTGGAGACCGGCAAGCGCGACGAGTATACGACGGGGCCCGGCCTCAAGCTTGCGCCATACTTTCTGCCCGACGGCAACATCGGGTACACCACTAAGGCGGCGCAGGTCTCCGGCGTGGCTTATACCAAGACTGGCCCGGCGAAGTTCCCGACCACTCTGCGCTCGCCCTCCTGGTCGCCCGACGGCAAGCAGGTGGTCTACGAGAAGATCGACAACCAGCCGCGGCCCCAGCATCAGCCGCTTTACAGCTGGGACCCCAAGTACGACTACTTCTACGGCGATGTCTTTCCCAGCTTCTCGAAGGATGGATTGCTGGTCATCACCTCGAAAGATACAGATTCCTCGATCGTCGTTCAGAAGGCGGACGGGACGGATCGGCATGTGGTGTTCAAGGCGGAGACCAACTGCAAGTCCAACGAGAGCGGCCCATGCGGCGACATGACCGGCGTGGGCTTTGCGCCATCGTGGTCGCCGGACGGGCAGTGGATCGTGTTCGGCTTTGGCGGCTACCTGCGCATGAGGAACACGTCCGTGGCCAAGATCATGATGGTCAAGCGCGACGGCACCGGGCTCACCGAACTCACTTCGGGTACGCCCAATACCGGCTTCCCCAGCTTCTCGCCCGACGGCAAGGAAGTTGTGTTCCGCTCCTGGGGGCCGAACGAGGACGGGTTGCGCATCATGAATATTGAGACGAAAAAAGTTCGCGTGCTTACCGATCAACTGGACAATGTGCCCGGATGGTCGGTGAAGAACCGCATCGTGTTTACGCGCAAGTCGGCGGATAATAACTTCGACATCTACACCATCAACCCGGACGGCAGCGACCTGAAGCGCATGACGGACTTTCCGGCCACGGACGCGCACGCGGTGTGGAGCTACGACGGCACGCGCATCCTGTGGGACAGCGGCCAGTATGGCTTCAAGGACGAGGCGCAGCTCTACGACAACTCCTTTCAGCCTTATGGGCAGCTCTGGGTGATGAACGCGGACGGCAGCGGAAAGCGAGCCATAACCGACAGCCACTGGGAAGACTCCATGCCGGCTTACGTTCCCCCCTACGCGAAGTAGATAGAAACATAGAGAAGAAGAAAACGCGCTGGGCCGGGAGGAATCCGGTTCAGCGCTTTTCTTTGCCTGGAAATAGCCCTGCGAGCAGAAATTTCTGCGAGTCTAAAATAAACCAACTCCTCATCCGTCTTCCAAACAGGCGGGATGAAGCAATGAGCGCAATCGCGATGGCCGAGCAGGATGGAAGAATCGCACAGGTCTTTGCCGAGCAAGGAGCGCGGCTGCGCAACTTCATCCGCAAGCGCGTGCCCAATGAGTCGGACGCGGAAGATCTCGTTCAGGAGGTCTTCTACGAACTCGTCGAGGCCAGCCGACTGTTGATGCCGATCGAATCCGTTACCGGCTGGCTGTTTCAGGTGGCGCGGAATCGGATTACGGATCTATTCCGGAAAAAGAGGCCGCAGAACTTCAGCGATGCGGCGGTGATGGACGAAGATGGGGCATTGATCGAGATCGAAGACCTGCTGCCCTCGCCCGATGCAGGACCCGATGCGCTCTACCTGCGCAAGCTGCTGCTTGAGGAGTTGGAAGTTGCAATCAGCGAGCTTCCCGCCGAACAGCGCGAGGTCTTTGTGGCTCACGAACTGGAGGGGCGCAGTTTTAAAGAGATGGCAGCCGAGAGCAGCGTGAATCAGAACACGCTGCTGTCACGGAAGCGCTATGCGGTGCTGGAGCTGCGCAAGCGGTTAAAGCGGATTCACGAGGAGTTTACGAAATGAGGAATGGTATGAGAAGGAAATGGATTTGGATTGTGCCGCTGGGAATTCTCGCCTTGATCGGGTTTGCCGCGCTGGGCGGATATGTGGTGATGCAACTGTGGAACTGGCTCGTGCCCGCAGTCTTCGGCTGGCATGTGATCACGTTCTGGCAGGCGCTGGCGCTGCTGGTTCTATGCAGAGTGCTGTTCGGCGGACGGGGAATGAGAGGTTTCAGCAAACGCAAGGGGTGTGGGCGCGGAGGGATGAATCGACGGTTTGCCCAGTGGGAGAAGCTCACGCCGGAAGAACGCGAGAAGCTGCGCCAGGGTATGAGAGGCCGCTGCGGCTGGGGGCCGGATACAGCGGGCGAGGGAAGTCCGCAAGCGTGATGGTGAGTGAAGAGAAGACCCGCATTCGTGGAATCCCCGGTCTCAAAAGCGAGACCGGGGGCACCCGAAGTTCAGGTTGCAGGTTCCAGATCCCTGATTACTTATCTCTGTTCTCTGTCCCTACATTTTGTCCAGGTGGCGAAAGCCGTCCGTGCCTAGCAGCATGGTGGAGAAGAGCAGGAAGTTGTAGGTTGCGTGCATCAGGGTGCTGGCCGCGAGTGAACGCGTACGAAGGCGGACGGCGCATAGAACAATGCTGACAGCGACCAGCAGGCCGAATGGGCCGATGGACCAGCCGTCTTGCGGGGCGTGCAAGAGAGCAAAGGGCAGGCTGACTGCGATGGCGCCGGTGATCTTGGCGGGTTTGGACCACTGCGGATGGCCGTTTTCATCGAGCGGCAGGGCGGGGCGATTCGTGTTTCGCGCGACAAGCCAGTCGAAGGCTGTGCACACGGCAGGCAGCAGGAATCCGCGGAAGGCCATCTCTTCAAAAAACGGAGCAAAGGTGACGCCGAAGGCAAACAGCATCCACGCCGCGGCGGAGCTTTGAAAAATATTGTCGATGGGCGCGTTGCTTGGGCCGGGAATCAACGCCTGACTCACAAGGGCGAACAAAAAACAGGAAAATGCCGCGGCGGCCAGCTTCCAGCGCAGGCGTATTGCTACGGCAAAGTTCCATTGCAGCCCAGTTAAGAATGGCTTTCGCCAAACGATGGGGAAGATGGTGAGGCATCCCGCAAGCATGAGTAGGTAGAGGATGGCCTCGCTGCCCAGCGCGTAATGAATTTCAGTCGCGGCCTGCTTTGCCGTGGTGACCCCGAACATGTGGCGGGCGAGAGCGAGCTTGGTGAGCAGGCCGCTGCACACGGCGGCGACCGCCGCGATAAGCCCGAAGATCAACATGTGGCCAAAGTTCGGAATGCGAACGATCGGTTGCGGCTCGGGCAAGGTGAACGATTGGAAGAGCCGCGGCTCGTCGGCTGCATTGAGTTGTTCCACTGTAACAGCAGGCTCAAGCGATGGGATATCGCCCGGATGATTTTGCAACTCTGTATCGGAATAATCGGGCGAGAATTCAGTCATGGCCGCCCAGTCTTCTTTGTGCGAGGCGTATAACTCTTTTTCGATGTGGTCGCATCGAGGCCGGGTTTACTGCGTCTCCCAGGGTTGGTGCCGGATGAATCTACGCTATCCTGTTTGCTCTCGCCGGCTTGAATAACGATCAAGTCCTCTGCTTCCTGCGATGCGGCAAGCTTGCCGTCGCTGCCCGTGTAGTACTTCATGAGGAAGTGTCCGGTGTAGGAGCCGGGCGTGGAGGCAATCTTCGCCGGCCTGCCTTCGCCTACAATTTTTCCTCCGTCCTCGCCGCCTTCGGGTCCGAGGTCGATAACCCAGTCGGCGTTGCGGATTACGTCCATGTTGTGTTCGATGATGAGGATCGAGTTGCCGAGGTCGGTGAGCCGGTGCAGGACTTCGAGCAGCTTGCGCACGTCGTCAAAATGCAGACCGGTAGTAGGCTCATCGAGCACGTAGAGCGTGCGACCCGTCTGGCGCTTGGAGAGTTCGCGTGCAAGCTTCATGCGCTGGGCCTCGCCGCCGGAGAGTGTTGTCGCGCTCTGCCCCAGGTGGACGTAGCCCAGGCCTACGTCGACCAGCGTTTGCAGCTTCTGGCGCACCTGAGGAACATCGGTCAGCAGGGGAAGCGCGTCTTCGATGGTGAGATCGAGAATGTCTGCAATGGAGTGGCCGTGAAACTTTACCGCCAGCGTCTCCTGGTTGTAACGGCGGCCGTTGCACACCTCGCACTGCACGTAGACGTCGGGCATGAAGTTCATCTCTATCCGGCGTTGGCCGTCGCCGGTGCAGGCCTCGCAGCGGCCGCCGGTGACGTTAAAGCTGAATCGGCCGGGCTTGTAGCCGCGCTCGCGCGACTCGGGCAGCATGGCAAACAGATCGCGGATCGGCGAGAAGACTTGCGTATACGTCGCTGGATTGGATCGCGGCGTTCTGCCGATGGGCGACTGATCGATGCGGACAACCTTGTCGACCTGCTCTGCGCCGGTAAGTTCGTCGTGCGCGCCGGGCTCTTCACGCGAGCCGTAGATGGTCTGCGCCAGCGAGCGATACAAGATGTCGTTGATCAAGGTGCTCTTGCCGCTTCCGCTCACGCCGGTGATCACCGTCATTACGCCCAGCGGTACCTTAACATTTACATCTTGCAGATTGTGCTCGCGCGCGCCGGTAATGCTTAGCCACTTGCCGGTGAGCGGGCGGGGCTTCTCACGCTGAAGCATGGTGGCTGTGCCGCTCAAATATTTTCCAGTCAGGGAATCCGGGTTGGCCATGATTTGTTCCGGCGTGCCCTCGGCAACCACGCCGCCGCCCAGCCGCCCTGCGCCGGGGCCAAGATCGAGTACGTAATCGGCGTGGCGAATGGTGTCTTCATCGTGTTCGACGACCAGAACCGTGTTGCCCAGGTCGCGCAGCCGTTCCAGAGCTTCGATGAGGCGGTTGTTGTCTCGCTGATGCAAGCCGATGGATGGCTCGTCGAGCACGTAAAGCACACCGCGCAGCCGCGAACCGATCTGCGTGGCCAGGCGGATGCGCTGGCCCTCGCCGCCGGAGAGCGTGGCCGCGTTGCGATCGAGCGCTAGATAGGTCAGGCCTACGGCGCAGAGAAATTCAAGCCGCTCGACGACTTCATGGCGAATGCGCTCCGCCACCAGCGCTTCACGCTCCGTGAACTTGAGATTGATGGCCGCCGAAAGAGCGCGATTCAAGGGCAGCGCAGTGAAGTCGGCGATGGACAGGCCGCCGATTTTGACGGCCAGCGACTCGGGCCGCAAGCGCTTGCCGCGGCAGACGGGGCAGGGAGTTGCGGACATGAAGTTCATCATGTACTCGCGATAGCCCTCGCTGCGGGCCTCGTCGATGCTGTCGCGCAGATAGCTCAGGATGCCGTGGAAGCCGGTGCGCGGAGCTTCTTCCTTGGGCGGGCCGTAGACCAGGATGTGCTGCTGGCGGGGCGGCAAATCTTCGAATGGAGTTTTTAAATCGATCTTGTACTTGGCCGAGGACAGATGCAGCAGCTTGAGAAGGTACTGAGAGGACGAGCCCGGTCCGAGGCCTCCGTCCAGCAGGGGCTTCGACCAGTCGGTGATGACTTTGGCCGGATCAAGATCGTAGAGCGAGCCCAGGCCGTGGCACTCCGGACATGCGCCGTAGGTCGAGTTGAAGGAGAAGCTGCGCGGCTCGAGTTTGGGAACGTCGAGGCCGCAGTCGGGGCAGGCCATGGAGGAGGAGAAGAGTTGCTCATCATTTCCTGGTCCGCCGCCGCTCACCGCTACAAGTACGAGACCGTTGGCCATTTGCAGCGATTTGGTGACGGCCTGTTCGAGGCGCTTGTCAAAACTTGGTTTGCCTGCGGCGGAAGGCTTGGCGACTGTGAACGGTTTGTCCAGAGGCGGCTTGGTGGCAGTGGCAGGCGCGGCTTCTGCCGACGGCGACTTGAGCAGGATGCGGTCAATCACGGCCTCAATGGTGTGGTTCTTGCGGCGGTCGAGCAGCAGGGGCTCAGCCAAGTCGCGAAGTTCGCCATCCACGCGAGCCCTAAACCCTTGCTGGTCAAGCTGATCGAGCAACTCCTTAAACTCTCCCTTGCGGCCCCGAACTACCGGAGCCATGACGGTGACGCGCTCGCCGCGGCCCAGCTCCAGAATGCGCTGGACGATCTGGTCCGCGGTCTGGCGGGCGATGGGGCGGCCGCAATTTGGACAGTGCGGCGTACCCACGGAGGCATAGAGCAGGCGCAGGTAGTCGTAGATCTCGGTGATGGTGCCGACGGTGGAGCGAGGACTGCGGCTGGTTGTCTTCTGCTCGATGGAGATGGCCGGGCTCAGGCCCTCGATGGAGTCCACATCCGGGCGCTCGATCTGATCGAGAAACTGGCGGGCATAGGCGGAGAGCGTCTCCACATACCGCCGCTGGCCCTCGGCGTAGATGGTGTCGAAGGCAAGCGAGCTTTTGCCGGAACCGGAGAGCCCGGTGACGACCGTGAGCGAGTTGCGGGGGATGCGCACGTTGATGTCGCGCAGATTGTGCTGGCGCGCTCCGCGAACCGAGATGTGAGTGATGGGCATGGAGGTGACGGTGACTGCGGGGATGGTTGTGAGTGGTTGGTTCGATCCATGCCCTTGAGGTATTCTATTGATTAATAGAATTCAGGGTCAATTAGCGTTACAAGAGCGGGGTCATCTGCGACAATCGCTTCGATGCATTCGTTAAACTTTCCCGGAGCGAGTTGAGGATGGCGGATTTTTTAGACTTGGCAATGTTGCTATGCGCGCTCACCGGAGCGCTGGCTTTTGGAGTTCTTTCGGCTTACGCGATACTTCGTTTCGGTTTCTCTCTCATGGAGCCGGCTGCGCCGCGCGCCGTGAAACCGGAGCCTGAAATGGCAGGCAGCCTGCGTTGAGTCTACACATTTCCTTTTAACAAAATCCCAGAGTGCCGCCTTGCAATGGTGAATCGCTATTGCGGCGGTTGCTGCTGTTGCTGTTGTTGTTGCATCTGCTGCATTCGCTGCTGCATCTCCAGCATGATCTCCTGGGGAGTGCGTATTGTGCCGCCTCCGCCAAAGGGATTCGGCTGCGGTGGCGGCTGCGGCATCGGTGGCTGGAATTGGGGCTGCTGCGGCACCGGTTGCGGTTCAGGCTCTTCCGCATCTCCGCTTGCCGGAGCGCTGGATGTTGCCGATTGCGGAGCGCCTGTTGTGCGCGGGCTGAGTATGATTTGCCGCGGAGTTCCATGGCCCAGGTCGCCGACCAGGATCATGTTGTAGCCGGACCCATCCAAAAGTTGGGACAGAACATCCTTGGCCGGGCCAGGTCCGAAAACCCCAAAGACGCGCTGGTCTTGATGTATGCCGTCGATCTTGGCTCCGGTGTCGAGAGCCACTTCATGCAGGGTCTGGATCAGGCTGGCGTTGTTGGCTTCGACGCGCAGCCCATGGCTGTCCCAGGTTACCTGCGCCGGGGTGGGCTTGTCGTTGACTGGCCAATCGGGCAGCACGGGGGCTGGCGGCGCTTCCACGGTCGCGATGGGAGCGGCAACTGGAGCCGGAACTGCAGGGGATGGTTTCTTGCGGGCGGTTGTGGACAATTTGCCTTTGCCCGTTTGCGAGGCTTTCGCAGATGGACTGGAAGGCGGTAACAGGCTCGTGGCCGCACCCTGTGCCGAGGCGGGCGCAAAGGCTGCGGCCAGCAGAATAGCGGCCAAGAGCGCTGGGGTTGCGGCGCACGGCTGCTTGTATTGACTTCGCAAGGTCCGAGGATGGATCGGGATTTTGATGGTCATCGAAATCGGCTCGGTGAAATCGGCTCGGTGAAATCGGCTCGGTGGAATCGGCTCGTTGCATGGAATACGGTGCTCAGCCATCTTGCAGGCTGCGATGCGCTTTCGCTCTACTGTACTAGACTAGCAGTGAACTCCGGACGCTCACAATGCGTTCCGGGCGGCAGAGAGGATTTGTTTCCCAAATGCGTTCATGCAGCAATATCTGGGCGGTTTTGCTTTTGTTTTCCCTGCCGGCAGCCGGGCTTGCTGCCTCCTGCACCACGCAGGCCGCCATGCAGGCGCCGGACCGCGAGATGCTTTCCACGGTGGCTCTGCGGCTGGCCTCTGCGATTCAGCAGCAGGATTTTGCGGCGTTGCAGGCTGCATTGCTGCCCGCCGAGTCCTCGCAGTGGGAGTCGATTCGCGGGGCTGCGGAGCAAATGGTTCCCCTGCTGAGCGGCGGGCAATTGCAGGTTACAAACCTCTATCTGCTGGATGCAAGCACGCGGGCTGCGCCGGAGGATACGCAGTTTTTCTGCTCCAACGCCAGCGGTTCGATCACGGTGACGGTTTCCATGCGCAACCTGCCGCCGGGCAAGTATGCCGTGGCGCTGGCTGAGGCCATTGGGTCCGCGCTCAACGGCCGGCTGGGCATTATTCTGGCCTGGGGTGGCGACGGGTGGAAGCTGGCCGGCCTGCAGGCTCACCAGGGAGCCTTCGGCGGCCATGACGGCGTCTGGTACTGGACCCGCGCACGCGCCCTGCGCGCGGTCGATCCGTGGGCCGCGTGGTACACCTACGATGCGGCGCGCTACCTGCTGCTGCCGGTGGATTATCTCTCCTCGCCGAACCTCGAAAAGCTGGAGCAGGAGCAGTCCCAAATTACGCCCTCGCCGGCCTTTCCGCTCTCGCTGCCGGACGGAGATCGGGTTTGGAAGATCGACGCAGTCGTGCTCGATCCCTCGCTTCATGAGCCGGACCTGGGGCTGGCTTACGAGTCCTCTGGAGTTACCGACCCGGCTGCCCTGCACACCGAGGCGCTTGCGGTGATGAGCGCGTTTCTCAAGACCCAGCCCGGCATAAGGGCAAATTTCCATGGCCTCTGGGCCTACTCCTTGAAGGACGGCAAGCGCTCGCCGGTGATGGAATTGCCGATGGCGAAGATTCCGTAGCAGCAGGAAACTGGAAACCAGAGAACGGGCAACAAAGAATCCCGCAGGCCAACCTTGAATCTGTAAGGAAGGGGTGGATCGATGTTTACGAATATTGCAGTCGCGTACGACGATTCTCCTGAGGCCGCGCGGGCACTGGTTGCAGCGATCAAGCTTGCGAAGACGTTAGGCGTAGGGCTACAAACTATCACCGTGATGGACCCGCTTCCGCACTACACAGGCTTCGCTACCGCTGCCGATCCTGCCATGCTCAACACGCTTGAGCAAGATCGCTCGCAGTACTATGAGAAGCTTCAAGCGTCCGCCAAGTCGGCCGCATCGCGCGAAGGAGTGGAGTTGAAAGCGCATCTGTTGGATGGAGAAGCCATCGATGGCATCGTGCACTTCGTCTGTGAGCACAATATCGACCTGCTTGTCATCGGGCTGCACCGCCGCCACGACCGCTTCTCCCGCCTCTGGAGCACGGTCTACGCCATTGCCCAGAATGTTCCATGCAGCGTCTTCGGCGTTCATTGAAGCTCCGCAGTCTGACAAATGGCAGCGGAACTTGTCAATCGCCTGCGTCCCGCTCAAGCCGGTAAGGGGCCTGGTGTTCTTTTGCAAGGAGAAAACGTCTCTGTTATGGCAACCGTCATTGATCTTCGCTCCGATACCGTAACGCGGCCCAGCGCTAAGATGCGCGCCGCCATGGCCGCGGCTGAGGTGGGCGATGACGTTTACGGCGAGGACCCGACGGTCAACCTGCTGGAACGGCGCTCAGCAGAGATATTTGGCCGGGAAGCGGCGATGTTTGTTCCCTCCGGCACCATGGGCAACCAGATCGGAATCCGGCTGCATACGCAGCACGGGCAGGAGGTGATTGCCGACTCCTCAAGTCACATCATGGACTGGGAGATGGCGATGGTGGCGGTCATCTCCGGCTGTCTGATTCGCGCGGTGCCGACGGAAGACGGAATTCTGACGTGGAAACATATTGAGCCATTGATCCATCCGCCGGGGAGCCTGCTTCATGCCCCGACGGGATTGATTGAAATTGAAAACACCCATAACCTTGCCGGTGGGCGCGTTTACAACCTGTCTGTGTTGGAGGAGATTTGGAACGGGGCGAAGGAGCGGAAGATTCCTCTGCATCTGGACGGGGCGCGCATCTTCAATGCAGCAACCACACTTGGTGTGGATGTGAAATCGCTCACACGCGGCTTCGATACGGTGATGTTTTGCCTGTCGAAAGGCCTTGGCGCTCCGGTTGGCTCCATGCTTTTGGGCTCTGAGGAGATGATTGGACGGGCGCGGCTGACTCGAAAGGGGCTCGGCGGCGGGATGCGCCAGGCAGGCGTGTTGGCCGCGGCGGGGTTGATTGCACTCGAGGAGGGGCCAAAGCGGCTGCATGAGGATCATGCCAATGCAAAGCTGCTGGCCGAGACACTGGCAAATTGCGAAGGCGTCTCCATCGATCTCGATGCAGTGGAGACCAATATCGTGATCTTCCGGCTCTCACGCGGCCACCGCGCGCCGGAGCTTGCGGCGCGGCTTGCGGCGCGCGGCGTGCTGGCCACGGCCTTCACTGCCGATGCAGTTCGTTTGGTTACGCATCTGGATGTGGATCGGGAGGCTTGCGTTACGGCAGCCGGCGTGTTGGCTGAAGAGATTGCGGCGATGAAGTAAGAGATAGTCTGCAAATGACGCGATCAAAAATGTAGCGCCGCTCTCCAGAGCGCTTGTACTGCTTGCGTCCTCGCGGGCGAGAAGTACGCTGTGGGCCTGGAGGTACACAGGACAGCCGGTCTGGAGACCGGCGCTACAAGAACAGGACCGGCGCTGCAAAAAACAGGGAAGAGCAGCGCCGAGGCGCTTGCATCTTCCCTGTTTGTTTTTGCCTGTTTCTGTTTGCTCGAATGACGGTTACTTGGTCGGCACGCTGTTGATGGTCTTCAGAATCCGCGAGACGATCTGGTATGGATCGCCCTCGGAGTTGGGACGGCGATCTTCGAGGTAGCCCTTGTAGCCGTTCTTGATGAAGTTGACGGGCAGGCGAACCGAAGCGCCGCGATCCGACAAGCCGTAGCTGAACTTGTCGATGGCCTGGGTCTCGTGCAGGCCTGTGAGGCGCAGGTGGTTGTCCGGGCCGTAGACGGCGATGTGCTCGGGGATGTACTTCTCGAAAGCCGCCATGAGGGCTTCCAGATATTCCTTGCCGCCCACTTCGCGCAGGAACTTGGTGGAGAAGTTGCAGTGCATGCCGGAGCCGTTCCAGTCGCCCTTGATGGGCTTGCAATGCAGAACCAGATCGACTTCGTACTTTTCGCAGAGGCGCATCATCAGATAGCGAGCCACCCATACGTCGTCGGCAGCCTTGGCTGAGCCCTTGGCGAAGATCTGGAACTCCCACTGGCCCTTGGCAACCTCGGCGTTGATGCCTTCGTGGTTGATGCCGGCGGTCAGGCAGAGCTCAAGATGCTCATCGACGATCGTGCGCGCGATCGAGCCCATGTATTTGTAGCCGACGCCGCAGTAGTAGGGGCCTTGCGGCTGGGTGGGATAACCGTCCTTGGGAAAGCCGAGCGGGCGGCCGTCCTTGTAGAGGAAGTACTCTTGCTCCAGGCCGACCCACAGATCGGGATCGTTCTCGATGGTCGCGCGCATGTTGGTCGAGTGCGGCGTGCCATCCGGATGCATGACTTCGCAGAGGACGATATAGCCGTCTTTACGGGCTCCATCCGGGTAGAGCGCGACGGGCTTCAAAACACAGTCCGACTTGCTGCCTTCTGCCTGCATGGTGGAGCTGCCGTCAAAGCCCCACAGGGGCATATCTTCCAATGTGGGCGTCTTTTCAAAGCTCTTCAGTTGGGTCTTGCCGCGCAATTCCGGGATTGGTTTTTTGCCGTCAAGCCAGATGTACTCGAGTTTATATTTCGTCATGGATCTCCTTTGGCTGAAACCGTGAGGTAGCCTCACGGGAATCGTAGAACCGCAGTTGTAAGGATTTCGTAAAAAAATCCCGGAATGCCACTGATTAGGGATCTCTCAGCGGCGGTGTGCGATCAGAAACATCAACAAGAGAATAACAACAGGAATCAGGGCCAGTGAAGCGTAATAGAGGATTTTTCGGGCGGACTGCGACTTGCGCTGCTGCCAGTTTCGAATCTCCTCCCGGTCCTCGACGCCCACCTGGTCCAGGTGCTCCAGATCGTGTTCAAATTCGCGCGCATGGGCGTAGCGATTCTCCGGCTTGCGCTCTATCGCCCGGTAGACCACCTCCTGCAGTTGGGGGGAGATGGCCGAATTTGCGACCGAAGGCGGAATGGGGTAGTTCAGCAGCCGCTCGTTCATAGCGGCCATTGGCGTGGGGCCTGTAAAGGGGAGCTTGCCGGTGAGCATTTCGTAGAGGATCACGCCCATGGAGTAGATGTCGGTCCGCGCATCGCCCCGCTTGCCCTTCACCTGCTCCGGTGAGATGTAATTCGGGGTTCCCAGCGTCGCGGTAAAGTTGGCATAGGTGAGCCGCCGCGCCGCTGAGTCGCTTGCTATCCCAAAGTCGATCAGTTTTATATTGTCATGATCGTCGACCATGATGTTTTCCGGCTTCAGATCGCGGTGCACGACGCCCTGGGAGTGGATGTACTCGAGCCCGTCGAGCACTCCGGCCGCGATGCGAATGGCCCGCTGCTGCTCCATAAGACCTTCGTCCAGAATCTGCCGCAGCAACCGCCCCTCGCACCACTCCATCACCATGAATACGCGGCTTCGCTTCTCGTCGGGATAGACGCGCATTACCTTGGGGTGGTCGAGCTTCTCTCCGATGCCAGCTTCGCGCAGAAACCGGTCGAAGAGAATGGGGTCGGCTTCCATATCCGGGTGGGGAATTTTCAGCGCAACCTGACGGTCGTTGCGCGTGTCCGTTGCGCGGTAGATTGACGCCATGCCGCTGCGCGCCACCGCCGCCTCGATCCGGAACGCATCCAGCATCTGCCCCGGCTCAAGGCTGTCATAAAGGCTCATTTTGGCTCCAGTTAACCTCTTCTACTCTAAAGGGAAAATCTGCCGGGGAGATAAGGATTCCGTATTGCCGGAACCACAGGATGCCTCATTCTTCGTACGACTGTTGAAATCGTCAGGCTGGCAGCCGGTAAGGCCGCCCGCGGTACATAGCCACCTGCTCGACGGACCGAACGCGAATCACTTGCGCCGTTGTATTGTCTCCGCCGTCAATCTCTACCGCGCGCGCCACCAACTCTTTAGCCAGCTCATCTGCCGTATGCTTCTGGGAGACAATTCGCGCAATCTCGTCCTCTTTCATCTCGTCGTGCAGGCCATCGGTGCACAGCACCAGCGTGTCCCCGGCCTGGAGCGATACTGCCACTGTATCCGGCGAGACAAACATCTCCGGCCCCAGAGACCTGAGCAGCACGTGACGGGAGTCCGAGGTTGCCACTTCCTCCGCCGAGATGAGGCCCACCTTGCGCTGCTCGTTGACCAGGGTGTGATCCTGTGTGATCTGACGCGCGCGCCCGTTGCGCACCAGGTAGCAGCGCGAATCGCCTACGTGGGAGACGATGGCCTGATCGTAGCGAATGGCGCAGGCTACGATGGTCGTTGCCATCTTTTTGCCCTGGTATTTGGGATCGAGGCTGCAATCGTGAACGGCGGAGTTGGCGCGCTCAATCAGACGCGGCAACAGGCTGATCAGCATGGAGTCGGCCTGCGCCTTGGCAAAGTGCTCAACAAGGACCGACGTGGCGGTAGCTGAAGCGACTTCGCCCAGGTCCATGCCGCCTACGCCGTCGGCGACCACGAACAGGAAGCCGTGCGACCTTACCAGGCTGCGCGATGCGGGAATATAAGACGCCATCGCGTCTTCGTTATTCGTGCGCACCTTTCCGAAGTCGCTTGCCTGTCCGAACTGTACATCCAACATGTTTGCGCCGCCGCGTTGGCAGGCATCGCGTACAGCGGCAATACCTGCATTTCTGATGATGGGCTTCAAAAAGTTGCTGGGTGGGCTTCTGTCTCTCTCTATGAGGAGATCGACAGAAGGTTCCACCCAGCGCTTTAGTTTGAGTTTACGAGAATGACTACTTGGAGGTGAGCAGCACGGCTTTGCCCTTGGCCTTGGAGGATCGGATGAAATAAACAGCTCCGTACAGGCCCCACAGACCGGAGATGCCCAGCGCGACCAGAGGCTCCTTCAACGTTCCCAGGCTGAATACGGGCCCGATGATGTAGAAGGCCATGCAAACCAGGTTGGCCAGAAGACCGAAGCCCGGAATGATGTAATGCGCGAGGTAGTTATGGTCATGGCGCTCGTGATAAGCCACCATGCACAGGAAACAACTGAGCGCGTAGAGGATGAAGGTGCCGAAGTTCGAGGTGAGGGTGATGGCGAGCAGGGAGTTGGGCAGCGCGGCCAGCGTGTCATGCGGCAGGTAACCCCAACTGGAGAAGATGCCCTGCGGCAAGGCCTTGATGGTTGCGTCGGTGGGCGCGCCCGCGTCGCCGAAGACGAGCGAGACGGCTACCACGCCGATCACGGCCGAGATCCAGGCCAGAGTCCAGATGGCCTTGCGCGGCGAGAGCGACTCGGCGTGCAACATGCCGAAGTGCGCAGGCGCTTCGTCGTCCTTGCCCATGGCGTAGGTCACGCGAGCGCCGGTGTTCATGCAGCTCAACGTGGTGCCGATGAGGGCGAGGAAGACGGTGAATGCCTCGACGAGCATGAAGTACTTGCCATGCCCCTGGCCCAGCAGCGCGTCGCCGACAATGATCATCATGTCGCCGATGGGCGCAGCGGAGCCTCCCGCGCTGGCCATGGTATACCCCGAATTGAGGAAGTAGTTGGCCGCGAAGTATTCAAACAGGTAACAGAACAAACCTTGAATGAGCAGCGAGGCAATGACGGCGATGGGAATATGTTTGGTTGGATTCTTAGCCTCGCCTCCCATCGAGGTGACCGATTCGAAGCCGACCAGGATGAGAATGGCCACGGTTGCCTGAATGAACATGTAACTGATCTTGTGCGGCACAATGACCGATTTTGCATCCGGGTGAGTCAGGAAGTTGCCAGTGGTTGGATCCGTGGTGGGATAAGTGATGACGAAGGGCTCAGGCTTGCCGGCGGCATCGAGCAGCGGCAGCGGGTTGCCGCTGGCGTCGCGCATCGTGGAGCCGTCTTTGGCCGTGGCAAACTGATAAGTGTAGGTCGACAAAGTCTGAGAATCGTACTGGAAGCCCGGCGTACCCGACGGATGGCTGGAGCGATAGCCGAGAGCCAGCACGGCGAAGACCACAAGGGCCGAGATCTGGATCACGTTGATGGCCAGGTTCACTGCCGTCGATGCGCCCGCGCCCTTGGCGGCGATCCAGGCAACGAAGAACGAGAAGAGCACGGCGATCAGCGCCATGAATAGCGGGCCGGGATTTGAGCCGCTCATGAAGGTGGGGTCGAGGAAGCCGACCACATAGCCAACGAATACGCCGGTGACGGCCACCATCACGCCCGGATAGACCCAGTAATACAGATGCGAGCCCCAGCCTACAATGAACTTGGCCAGGCGGGCATACTTGAAGATCTTGTCTTTGGAGAGCATGGCCTGCTCAGCGTAATAGTAGCTGGAGCCGGTGCCGGGATAGAGCTTGGAGATCTCCGCATAGGAGACCGCGGTTGCCAGGCAGAGTATGAGCGCGGCAACGATCCCGATCCACATTGCCGGGGAAGTGGATGGCTGGCCGGAAACGCCGGTATTCGCCTGAATGGCGAAGGTGAGCCAGAGGAAGGCTCCGGGGGCGATGAGGGCCATTGCGTTGCTGGTCAGCCCTGTTAATCCCAGAGTCGCCTGCATTTGGGGTGCGTTGTCTTCTGCCATGAACGTTCTCCTGAAGATGAAATTGGCTGCTCCCGGCGGCTGGCGCCTGGGCATAGGTCGCTGGTGTAAGCAGGCCCTTGGAGGAATGGAAATGTGCCGGACCCGCAATGTTCTTTCTATTGGTGAGAGGCTATCGTCAGATCCATGAAGACGATATAAAGAATTGCGAGATGAATATTGGCAGACTCTGGCCAGGATATGTCCACGTTTGGCTGTGCTACACAAAATAGTCGGCTTGCAGGCATGAGGATGCCAATCATTTTCCAACTGCCCGGCAAAAGCTACCGGGTGATTTGCTCACGTATTCTTTATATGGAGCATCCATTTGCGCGCATTGCGGCAGGATAAGGGGGAGACAGTTTGGGAGGCATCTATATCCCCGCGCGTTCTACGTTTTTAGCCCGGCGCGGAAGCACCTCGGGGCTGCGCGTGCTGCTGTTCGTGCTCGAATCCGCTTTGGGAACGCTGGCCGTAGTCATGGTGGCCAGCATGGCGCATTGGTTCGGCTGGCTTGTTCCCGTAGCGGTACCTCTTTATCTGCTCATTGTGGTTCCCACCGCGTTGTTGTGCGGATTCTGGCAGGCCACGATCGTCTCCTGCGCGGCGTTTCTGGTTCACGTATTTTATACAGTCGGCCCGGCGTCGTTCCGGGTCGCAGCCGACCCGGTCAACTCCGTCAGCCTTGTGGTTTTCATCATGGTGGCTCTTACGATTAGCCGACTCTCCGCCCGGGTAACTAATAATTCGAAAGAAGCCGAGTCCTGGGGCGGCCAGATGCACGATCTTTACGAGTTCACCCGGCGCACCCTGCAGATGAACCTTCACCTAGAGCCGGGACCGCAACTTGCCGAACTGATCCATGAGATCTTTGCCCTGGAGGCTGTAGCGGTATTCGATGCCGACCTGCATGAGGTCTATCAAGCAGGCATCTGGAGCACCGATCCGCTGGAACTGGCTCAGAATGCCTACTACTTCGCTACTACCGATGACGATCCGCTAACCGGCATGGGCCGGCGCGTGGTGCGCCTGGGCACCGTACCCGTGGGTAGCCTTGTGGTCCGCGGCGACACCAGCCCGCTCACCAACAATGCCATTGCTTCGCTGATCGCTATCACCTTTGACCGCTATCGCGCCTTCGCCAACGAAAGCAGGATTGAGACCGAGCGCCGCGCCGAGCAGCTCCGCGCGACGGTACTTGATAGCCTGGCGCATGAGTATAAGACGCCTTTGACCGCAATTCGCGCCGCCAGCACCGGACTTAGCGAGATGGGCAAGCTGTCGGCAGGACAGGCCGATCTGGTGGCTCTGATCAGCGAACAGACTAGCTTGCTCAACGACCTGACAAACCGCCTGCTCACTACGGCGCGCCTCGATTCGGACGAGGTGGTGATCAACGCCTCAGCTGTCAACGTCCATTCTCTTGTCGAAGAGGTAATGACCGGGCTCAAGGACCGGCTGGCCAGCATGAAAGCTCAGGTCGAGCTTCCCGGCGAGAGCGTGGAGCTGGTTTGCGACCGGCAATTGATGAGTATGCTGCTGACGCAGTACATTGACAATGCATGCAAATACTCGATTTTAGGCACTGCGATCACGATTCGAGCCGAGCTGGGCAACAGCGAGGCGGTTTTTTCCGTGCATAGCTTTGGGCCGGAGATTCCGGTGGCGGACAGGGAACGAATCTTCGACCGTTACTACCGATCTGCGACGTACTCCAATCGCGCATCGGGTACCGGCATTGGGCTCTCGGTCGCCAGGCGAGTGGCGCAGATTCATGGCGGCCACGTCTGGGTGACGAGCGACGAGCACGAGGGCACAACATTTTACGCGGCCATTCCGGCCGCGACGGAGAAGGGAAGTTATTAAGTGAATCAACAAGGGAACCAGCAAGCGAACCCAATAGGGAACCCGCAAGGGAACCCGCAAGGGATTCGCGTACTGATTGTCGATGACGAGCCTGCCATTCGCCGCGCGTTGCGCGCGCCGTTGTTGGAGCTTGGCTTTCAAGTGGCGGAGGCTTCGCGCGGAGATGAAGGTCTGCAGGCGCTGCGCGCGGCCACGTACGACGTGGTGCTGCTCGATATGAATATGCCCGGCCTCGGCGGCATCGACACGCTCAAACGCATTCGCGCCTTCGCCCCGCGGCTGCCGGTCATCATGCTTACCGTGCGCGACCAGGAGGAAGATAAGGTGGAGGCGCTCGATCTGGGTGCGGACGATTACGTCACCAAACCCTTCAGCACCCGCGAGCTGATCGCCCGCATCCGCACCGCGGTGCGCCGGGTCCGCGCTCCTGCGCGCAACGAAGATGCGGCGATCGAGATCGGGGAGGTACTTCTGGACCCGCTCAAGCGCCGCGTGACCAAACGGAACGAAGTGATCCGCCTGACGCGGAAGGAGTTCGACATTCTGCACTGCCTGATGAGCCGCGCGGGACGGGTAGTTACGTACGCCAAGTTGCTGACCGCGGTGTGGGGCGCCGATTCGCGCGAGGAGGTCGAGTATCTGCGCACTTTCGTGCGGCAGTTGCGCAAGAAGATTGAAGACGATCCTTCGTTGCCGGTGTACCTGCTGACCGATGTGTCGGTTGGGTATCGCTTTGCGGATGTGCAGATACTGAGCGAAGGGCTTGCGGCAAGTGGTCAACCGGCAGAGGAGTAGCGGCAGATTACTTAGATGATGCTGGCGCTACGTCCCCGCGAGAGCACCGAGGCCTTGCGCCGGTCTTTCGATGCGCGGTCAATCTGCTTCCAGAAGCCGATGAAGTAGTCCACCGCGGAGATGGTTGAGACCAGAACCGTGAAGTACGCGGCGGCAATTGCGTACCATTTCATCGGAAGAATGATCACGCCGATCTGCCAGTGATCCCAGCGATGGGCAAGAATGGCGGTGACCACAGCGACGATCTGGATGACGGTCTTCAGCTTGCCGAGATCACTGGCCGTGATGGTGAACCCCTCAGAAGCGGCAATCGAGCGCAGGCCGGAGATCAGAAACTCGCGACCAATGATGACCACCGCAATCCAAACTTTGATGACATCGGGATTGTAGGCAACCAGCGCGATCAGCGCCGCCGTGACCATGATCTTGTCGGCCAAGGGATCGAGCAACATGCCGATGGTGGTGATCTGCCCCCACTTCCGCGCCAGGTAGCCGTCCAGCCCATCGGTAATCGAAGCGAGAACAAACAAAACGGAAGCCAGAATCTCCTGCGCGCCATCTCCCCTCCAGGGAAAATGAGCGGAGAGTATCCACAGCAGCAGCGGGATCATGATGATCCGGCTCATCGTGATGGAGTTGGGTAGGTTCATCTGCGGCGTGGACTTGACACGCATTTAGAGTCCATTATTGCATGTGGGTAGATGGAACGCAGAATCCCGGCTTAGGAATAATGATGCGTTTGCTGGCCAATGCAGCCAAGGATGCGATTGCGCGGAAGCATCGTCGATGCTCACACTCATTCGACCCTCTACAGTCAAAGATATTTTCGGGAGAAGGATGGCGGGCTATTTAGTGAACTGCAACCGCCCGCTACGTGCAGCTGCATCCTGTTCAGGTTGTATCTTCTGCTGAAGAGCCCTGCCAGCCTTAATCGACAAGGGGGCAAAGAGGGATACGAAACCGGCTGCCCCAAGACCAATCAATGCAATGTAAATCAACTGCATGGCGGTTTCACCTCCGGGCACCAAAAGGATAACTCATAATTAGAATTGCAGTCACGAGCCCAAGCGGAATTGCGCCGATCAATACATGAAACATAGCCTGCCCATTGCTCACGGGAGCGGTGTTGTGCCATCGGCGGATCATGGCGAGCCACGCAATGAATATTATGCAAACCAATGTCGTAAGGCTGCCGTATACCACCGAGGCGATACCCCACTTGGCGTAAAGAGTATCGTTTGCAAAGATCGAACCGCACGCGCCAGTTGCCAAGACCGCAAGGTCCATGCCGATGTCCACCGCGTCCTCGTTGCTGTACGCACTATGCGCAGTCGCACCCTTGATGAGAGGGATGATGAAGAGTGCTGCCAGAGGTATGCCAAGAATGAGCGGGATTTGAATCCACAAAGACTGTGAAGACATTTACACGGGTGATACTACAATTCGATTCTCGTTCACTTCGCGGGCCTTTACGGCTCCTGCCCCGTCGCTTGTATCGCTGAGTAAATCTCCTCCCACTCCTCGATTCGGGTCTGCATGTTGAACTCTCGCTCGATGCGCTGGCGAGCGGCGCGGCCTCGCGATCCTTGCTCCTGCTCTGACTCGCTCATTGTTGCAAGCATGGCGTTGGCCAATGCGTTTGGGTCTCGCGGCTCGACTACGATGCCCGTATCACCGACAAGTTCGCGAACCCCGCCAACGTTGGTGGCGACGACCGGCTTTTCCATGCACATGGCTTCTCCGATGGCCAGCGGCATGCCCTCCCAGGCCGAAGCCAGAACGAATCCGTCAGCTGCATCGAGCAAGGCTGGCATATCGCGCCGCAGGCCAAGCCAGAGAACCGAATCGCCAAGGTTCAACTCCGAAGCAAGCAGACGAAGAGGCGCTATCCCAGCCGGCGTATGTTCTCCGGCAATCCACAGCTTGACATCCGGGTGCGAGGCTCGCATGACGGCAAACGCGCGCAGCAGGTTGGGGTAGTCCTTGGCTGGCGCCACGCGACCGACAGCCAGCCAGACAAACGTAGAGTCCGACACCTGCATTTCGGCTCTGGTTTTGGTCCGCCGTTCCGGCTGGGGAAGGAAATCCGCCGGTTGAAAGGCATTGGGGACAACCCGGCATCTCTCCCGGCTAACGGCCTTCAGGCGAACAAAGCGATCCGCAGCAGCCTGGCTTACGGCGGTTGTGCGCAGGCTCAGTCGATCTGTCAACCGGTAGGCCAGCATCCGGCGCCAGCCTCCTTCGTACACGTTGTGGACGGTGGAAATCACAACTGCATGGCGTAGAAATAGTCCCAGCAGGCGCGCGACGATATTGGGATGGAAGCTATGGCTATGGACAATGTCGGGACGGAGATCGGACAGAAACCGCCGCCCGCGAATCAGAGTTAGCAATGCACTCAACGGCGTCTTGCGAAGCCCGAGCGAAACCACCTCCAGATGCGTTGGCCACTCTTGCTCGATCCGTGGGAGCAGAACCAGAAGCCGAACCTCGTGACCGCGCGCGGCCATCCCCTCGGCCAGCGCGACCACCTGCCGCTCGGCGCCGCCCATGCCGAGCGAAGTGAGCACATAGGCTATTTTCATCGCATCGCATCCTCGCCGTCCGTCCACTTCGCCATACGGCCGCCTCGCCATCCGATGCAATTCTTTGCTGATGCAGGCACTTCGGCATACAGCAGAGGACAAGTTGCTATCGAAAAAGGGCGAAGAATTGAAGAATATGCCTCATCTTGATACAGATTTCAAAGAATCCTGTACCGAAAACGCTTATATTCACTGTACAATCCGCACATAGGTGGCAACTCACAGGAGAGATATGGCCGGAGATATTCAGTTAACGTGCAGCGACTGCGGGCAGGACTTCACTTTCACGGCAGCCGATCAAACATTCTTTCAGGAACGCGGCTATTCAACCCCGAAGCGCTGTAAAAGCTGTCGCATGGCCAAGAAGAACGATGGAGGTGGCGGTGGGGGCGGTGGTTACCGTTCGTCCGCTTCGCAGGGAACACCTGTGATCTGTTCCGGTTGCGGCCAACCAACCACGGTGCCTTTTGAACCGCGCGGCGACCGCCCGGTCTTCTGTCGCGATTGCTACACGGCGCGCAAGGGCAGCGGTGGAGGCGGCGGGCGAGGCCGGTAGTTTTTCTCCTGCGCCCTCAAAACCAATCCGCAAAACGCCAGAGCCGCGGCTCTGGCGTTTTGCTGCGCCTCGGGTCCCGTCTTGGTTACGGCACAAAATAGGGGAAACCAATATTTCCTTCCCCATTGTGCTTTTGCCCTATCATCCCCCGTTCTCACGTGGAATAGGCATCCGCTTGTTCTGTCTTTCGCCAGTCAGCCGCGTTATGCGCGATAGCAGGTAAGCAAGTCAGCCCCTGGTTCAGCCCCTGGTTCAGCCCCTGGTTCAGCCCCTGGTTCGACTCCTGGTTCGACACCTGGTTCGACACCTGGCTCGACACCTGGCTCGAATCCTTGGGGGGGGTAAGTATGTAATTCCCCGAAATAGACACTCTGTCCGCTGCCCCGATACACTTCCAAAGAGGAGTAATGGATTAGAGTTGAGAGAGGTTGCCGCGTATTCCCATGTTTTATAAGCCAGACTCGAAAACATCTCCGAACAAACCCGATCGAGCCGCCTGTATCGTGTTGGCGCTGATCTCACCAGCGCACACTTTGGGAGCTGCTACAGCATGATTCCTCCATTGCTCGAAGTGCGCGGGCTTGAAAAGAGCTACGACGAGGGGCGAATTGAAGCACTGCGTGGGGTAGATCTTGCCATTCGCGCCGGCGAGTACGTCGCCATCAGCGGTCCAAGCGGCAGCGGCAAGTCCACGCTCATCCAGTTGCTCGGCGGCCTCGATATTCCAACGCGGGGTGAGATTCTCTTTCGCAACCAGTCTCTTACAGCGATCGACATGGATCAGTACAGGTCCGGGACGGTCGGATTCATCTTCCAGGCCTTTTATCTGCTTCCAACCCTGAGAGCGGTCGAAAACGTGCAGGTAGCGATGCTTGCCGCGCGGTCCAAACCTGGTGACCGCAAAGAGCGGGCCATCTCTTTGCTGGAAGAGATGGGACTTGGGGCGCGACTGAACCACTATCCCAACGAACTTTCGGCCGGCGAGCGGCAGAGGGTTGCCATTGCCCGCGCACTGGCCAATGGGCCGGACATCCTGCTGGCCGACGAGCCTACCGGCAACCTGGACAGCGTGAACTCGGCGAAGACGATCGAACTGTTGACCGGCATCCAGAAGCGAAGCGGCATGACGCTGATCATTGTGACCCACGAAAATGAGATTGCCGCCGCGGCGCCGCGGCATATTCGCATGAGAGACGGACGGATTGAAGGATGAAGAGGCTCTTACTCATTCTGTTGCTGACTCTGGCGACGCTTCCGGTCTTCGCAAGCGATGCAAGCGAAGTTCTTGCCGTGCCGCGCAAGAATGTCGAGAGTGCGGATTTCAAAGCCAGCGGCCGGCTGGTGCGGGTTCTGTCTTCAGGGCAACGCCTCAGTTCCAGCCTGACGATCAAGGCGCACTGGTTTCCCGGCGTGCTGCGCGTGTTTGTTCAGTTGGGTCAGGCACCTGGCAACCAGCCCAGCGGCAGTCAAACGGACCTGCGCGAGAATATCCTTCTCGAGATGCGGCCTGGTGGGCAAAACACGATCCGCGTCATGCGCGCCGCAGACAAGGCACCGCGTGAGATTGCAGCCTCCGAGTGGAAAGACACTCCGATTGGCCCCGGCTTCGACATTGAGGATTTTCTCGAGCCGCAGTTCTTCTGGCCCTCGCAATCGGTCGAAGAAAACGTAACCTACGGCGCGCGCAATTGCGATCTGGTCACCAGCAGGCCGGGCCCCGCGGACCGTACGGATTACTCTCAGATTCGCACCTGGCTCGATAAAACAATCAGCTTTCCTGTCTACGCCGAGAAGACCGTAAAAGGATCCGGCGAAGTGAAGGAGTTCACCTATTTTGGCCTTCGCCACGATCAGGGCGTCTGGTCTGCGAGCCAGATCGAAGCAAAGCTCCACGGACATGCAGGCTCAACCCTGCTCATCGTTGAACGTGGCAGTGCAAAGGCAAACCTGACCGCGGTGGATTTCGCGCCGACGGAGTTGGCAAAGTTCTAGGTCAAAATTTAGTCTGGAGCTTTGCAAGGAATCGAAATGTACCTGCTCCTTCTCGCCATCATCGCAGTTCTTCTTCTGCTGCTCGCTGCTGGTTTCATCTATCAGCGTATCGGCAGCAGGCTCGATCGCGATCGCTACACCGAAGGAGGCCGCTGGGTAAACATTGGCCCCAACTCGGGCCTGTACATTGTCGAGAAGGGCGTCGGCGGGCCTACGGTGATTTTTGAGGCCGGCATCTCCGCCTCGCATCTCAACTGGCGTTCCATTCAGGACCAGGTCGCCGAGTCTGTGCATACTGCATCCTACGACCGCCTCGGCCTGGGCTGGAGCAGCCCTGCGCGCACGGCGCGCACTCCTGGAAATATTGCATTGGAACTGCGGCTGCTACTCGAAGCCGCCGGCCTCAAGCCGCCCTTTATCCTTGTCGCCCACTCCTTCGGCGGTTTGGTCGCGCGGCGTTACGCACTCATGTATCCAGAGCAGGTCGTAGGCGTGGTTTTGATTGACCCCATGCGCTGCGAAGAGTGGCCGCCGCTCGACGCCGGCAAGCAGTCCCAGGTGGATCGCGGCAAGCGCCTCATCCGCTATGCCTCGCCGATCGCGCACTGCGGTCTGGCGCGGCTTGCTGTTACGTCGGCCTTTCGACGCTCAGGCAAGTTATCCAATCAGCTGGCCGGCGCTGCGGGCTCCGGCGCGCAACACGTTCTTGGCCGTATCAAAACAGAAGTGGGCAAGATGCCTCGTGAAGTGTGGCCGATCGTGGCCGCGCACTGGTCCCGCCCCGGCTTTTACTCAGGTATGCGTATGTATCTGCAGTCCATTCCCGACACCGTCATGGAGATGGACGCAGCCGAACCCATCCGCGACATTTCCATTACGCTGCTGACGCCCGGCGAGTCAACGCCAGTGAACGAGGCGGGATTGCAGCGCATCGGCAATCGTGTGCAGCAGATCATCGCTTCCGAGAGCGCGCACTGGATTCACCTCGACGAACCAGATCTGGTGATCGAATCGATCCGGTCCATGATCGCCAATAGTGTAGCTGCGGAAACAGCTTCCGTGCAGTAGGACAGATTCAGAACAATCCCGTTTTTAGTCGTCCTGGCCTTTATTCGTCGTAGTGCAGCAGGCTGAAGACATCGTATTCGGAGAACCGGTCGCGGCCCTTCAGGAAGTCCAGCTCGACAGCAAAGGCCAAGCCGGCGATCTTGCCTCCCAACTGCTTGACCAACTTCACTGTCGCCTCCATCGTGCCGCCTGTGGCCAGCAGATCGTCTACCAGAACAATGCTTTGCCCGGTCTGAATCGCGTCCATGTGAATCTCAACCGTGTCTGTGCCGTATTCGAGGTCATAGGTCACGCGCGCGACAGGAGCCGGAAGTTTTTTGGGCTTGCGCACCGGCACGAAGCCTGCGTTCAGCCGGTAAGCGAGCGCCGGCCCAAAGATGAAACCGCGCGCCTCGATGCCCAGCACCAGGTCGATTTTTTGTTCGATGTAATGTGCAGCCAGCGCGTCTATCAGAGCCGCAAAGCCTGTCTTGTCCTTCAACAATGTAGTGATGTCGTAAAAAAGGATTCCGGGCTTGGGAAAGTCCGGCACGGTCCGCACCAGCTTCTTCAGGTCTTCTACGTTGAAAGGCTTTTTCTCTTGCTGCATGGCGCAGTTCCGCTCCTCGGGCCTCAATGAAAGGCGCAAATGATTTGGGAAGGGAACTGGCAGATGCGTCGCTCAACTTCCACTTCAATTATAGAGACAGGGACATAGGGACCAGGGACATAGGGACCAGGGACGTAGGGACTAGGGACGTAGGGACTAGGGACGTAGGGACTAGGGCTGTTGCTTTTCGCTACCTCTGCAAATGTTTTCCAAGCTTGTATAAATCCCAATTTGCAATCAGTACTCCGGATTCGCACCAATGGGTCTTTTCCTAGTCCCTTAGTCCCTAGTCCCCTAGTCCCTGCTTTTCACCACGCGCCTTCGATGCGAAACGACTCGAGCCCCTCGGCTTCAGTCTCGGCAAGCGTGTGCTCAATCATCCGGTCTACGCGGCTGCCGCGCGGTCCCTGGCGAAGGCTCGCGCGCAGCTCGTCCAGGTCTTCCGGGTCGCCGGCTGCAACCACTTCCACGTGGCCGTCTTCGGTGTTGCGCACCCAGCCGCGCAGCGCCAGTTCGCTGGCCTCGCGGTGAACGAACCAACGGAAGCCGACGCCCTGCACTCGACCCTGAATTTGAAAGTGAAGAACCATCGATTTGATCCATGGCCAGTTTTGCAGATGACGCAATCGGAGCGCAACCGGGCGCTGGCGATTGATCTGCGTGCTTCCGCATACCTGTCGGTGAGCACCACCCTACGCGCTACACTTGAAATCAGATGGTCTTCGTTCTCGACAACTACGATTCGTTTACCTACAACCTTGTGCAGTACCTGGGAGAGCTGGGCGCTGAGGTCGTTGTCCGCCGCAATGACGAGCTGTCGCCGGAAGAGGTCGAAGCGCTCAAGCCGGAGCGTATTCTGCTTTCGCCTGGACCGTGCACGCCTCGCGAAGCAGGCATTCTGGTTCCGCTTATCCGCCACATGGCAGGAAAGGCGCCTATTCTTGGAGTCTGCCTGGGCCATCAGGCCATCGGCGAGGCATTCGGCGGCGATGTAGTTCGCGCTCGCACGCTGATGCACGGCAAAGTCAGCCCAGTTGACCATGATGGCAAGGGCATTTTTGCCGGCCTGCCCACTCCGCTCACCTGCACCCGCTATCACTCGCTCATCGTGCAAGAAGAAACGCTCCCCGACGATCTCGTGGTTACCGCGCGCACGGCGGATTCTTCCGGCGAGGCAGGGAAGACCGTTATCATGGGCTTACGTCATCGAACGCTACCCATTGAGGGCGTCCAGTTTCATCCGGAGAGCGTGCTCACCGAGGGCGGACGCCAGATGATCCGCAACTTCCTCGACATGCAATAGGAAATGTAAACGCCATGCCCGCATCCAGCTCGATCCGCGCCGTAAAGACTTTCGTGCTTCTTGGCGCGCTGGCATCCGTGCCTGTGCTTTGCGCGCAAGCAGGGACTGCTTCGCAGGCGGTCGAGGGAGACCCGAGCGCAGCGCCATCCGGCGGATTGATTGCCATCGTTCCGCTCGATCCGAATAATCCCGGCGCAGCGGCCTATGTGAACGGTGGACTGCAAATCGATAACGGCAGAGCTTTCGTCTCTACCAACGCAACCATCGCCTCGGGCAATAAAACCACTCACGTTACGATGCCCTATCGCGGCACGATGCTTGTCTGCGCATCCACCACCGTCAAGCTGGCCGCGGATACAAGCGTGCAGGCTGGGGATGTCCCCGGCGTACTGATGGCCATGGATGCAGGCGCTGTGGAGATGAGCTTTGCCACGACCCACAAAGCCGATGTGCTGCTTACTCCGGACTTCCGCATACTCATCGGCGGCGCTGGGGCCTCGGAGATCAAAGTGCGCCTGGGCGCGGGCGGGGACACGTGCGTGGATAATCCCGGCGCGGATGGCTCTTTTGTTGAGGTGGAGAGTCTCTTCGACACCAGTCACTACCGAGTCGATCCCGGCCAGCGCGTGATGTTCCAGCATGGAAGCATGCAAGCGGTAGTCGATAAGGAAAAGGAGCCTTGCGGTTGCCCGCCAGACAGCGCCGTGTTAACCGGCAATGAGTTTCCACTCGCGCAGAGCGAGGGGCTTGCGCCGATTCCAAAGCCTGCTTCCGCGCCGATGCTGCCCCAGGGCGGCGCGGCACAAACTGCGCCACCGCTCGTCTACCCGGCTTCTGCGGGCTCGGCACAAACGGCGAAAATTCCCGCGCCTGCTTCCGCTCCGCCGACGGTCACGGTGGTAACGCCGCCAGCCCCTGCTCCGCAA
>Ga0182012_10000720_pt1 | contig 36448 bp, 30 predicted proteins | sample 612S2SmetaG_FD_120486 | JGI IMG/M metagenome (GOLD analysis project Ga0182012, IMG submission 120486) | Permafrost microbial communities from Stordalen Mire, Sweden - 612S2S metaG | ecosystem: Environmental > Terrestrial > Soil > Wetlands > Permafrost | place: Sweden: Stordalen | collected...
CCCGATGAGCGGCCCGATGAGCGGCCCGATGAGCGGCCCGGTTAGCGGCCCGAGGCGCAGCCGGAACGTGGCCAGCTCGGACGCGGCCAGGCGTAGCCTCACCGGGCTGCCACCAGTGCTGGTGGCGCCAGTGCCCCCGTCCAGGGCGACGGGCTCGCCCTGTTCCTCCAGGAGGTTGGCCCGGTTGGCCCCGAGGACCGGGAAGGCGCTGTCCACGTCGACCTCGGCGGGGTGACCGAAGGCCTCGTAGAAACGCACGCTCACGTCGGTCCCGGCGCCGGCGGCGCCTGCCTCCGGGGCCACGTCCCCGGACCCCAGGGAGTTGCCGGCGGGCTTGACGACGGCCAGTACGGCTCGACCCTCGGTGCTTCCATCACGGGCCCGGCCTTCGGCGTTCCCGGTTGGCGCCGGCCGCACGGTGAGCAGGCGGGCGCGGGCCGGCAGCGGGCCGGCGTGCGCAGTCGTGACGCTGGTACGCAGGGGCCGGTTGTAGGCCAGGGCCTCTTCCACGCAACCGGCCTGGCGCCAGTCGCCGCGCCCGAGGAGTAAAGCGTGTTCGAACACGTGGCTCCAGTGCTCGAGCTCGAAGGCCGAGCCGTCCGGTGCGGACCGGCGGGGCGGGTCTATCCAGACCCCGGACGGCCAGCCCGTGCAGGCTCGTAACAGCGAGACGTGGAGCGCGCCTGACGAGTCCACGGCGAAGCCCGGGGTGCCCCGGTTGAGCAGGGCCGCCGTCCACTCGGGGACCTGTTCGGGGTGAGGCACCAGGGCGGATGGCTGTTCCACCACCACATGCCCGCCGACCACCTCGGCGGACAGGGCGTCCGCCGCCGCCTCCGTCGAGGCCTGGTCCCGTCCCGCCACCACGATCACGGGCAGGTCCCGGGGGCCGCGTAGGTCGGCTCCGGGCTGCCACACCTCCCGCAGGGAGCGCTCCGCCGGCACCAGCAGGCGCGCCCAGCCCTGGCGGGCGAGCTGGCTGTCCAGAGCGGCGCGGTAAGCGGGCCCGGCGGCCTGCAGGACCTCGGCGACAAAGGGGTTCTCAGTCGGCCCGCCCACGGCGACCCGGAAGTCGGGCAGGTTGCTGTCGCCCTCGAGGCCGCCGTAGCGGTTGTGGTCGGCCTCGGAGCAGGTGGCGGTGACGCCCTTTTGCACCAGGGCCACCACTAGGCGGCGCGCCCAGGGGGCGGCCCCGGCGCCCACCGGGGTGATCACCTCGGCCACGCCGACAGAACGGCGGTGGTAGGAGCGGCCCGCCTCGGCCGCCTCCACTACCAGGGTGGTGCTCACCCCGAACCATTCAGCCGCCGGGTTGTCCAGCGTCCAGGGCAGCTCGGACGAGTCGACGTCGATGAGGCCGAAACCCCGGGCCACGACGGCGTCGCCCACGGCCGATACGGGGGTGCCCCCGGCCAGGGTGGTGGGGAAGCGCAGCCGGAGCAGGTGGTCCTGGATGGCCCAGCCGTGGATCTCGGTACGCAGTTCGGCCCGGCGGGCGCCGTTCCACAGCGTCACCACCTGGCGGTAGCCGAAGCCCCGCAGGGCTCCCTCCACCACCAGCCTCTGGCCGAGGGCCGAGCGCTCAGCCAGGACGGTGGCGGCCTCCGACCCCGAACGCGCCGGCGGCCCTAGCGGCAGCAGGTGCCACGGTCCTTCGCCGAAGCGGGGATGGTTGGCGTACTCGGGGTAGACGAGCAGCTCGTTGCCGACCTCTCCTTCGGGCACGAGCTGGAAGCCGCTGGTGGCGTCGGTGACGCGGCTCAGGCCTCCGCCCCGGGCGGGGTCGGCGGCGATCTCGAGGTGGTCGTTGGCGATCTCGGTGCCGGGCACCGCTTCCCACCCGGGGCGGCCACCGGGCGAGCCGCCGGCCGCCCCGGCGGCCCCGGCGGCCCCAGTGGTGGGCCGGCGGCGGGCCCGGTAGGTGGCGTAGCCGACCCCGGGCACGTCCTGCGCCCGGAAGCTGAGGCGCACCGAGCCCGGCAGGGGACTGGGCTCGACCAGGACAGGCACGGCCTGGCCGGTGTTGTCGGCCACCTCCAGCGCCTCGCCCGCGGCGGGAGCCGGCACGTCCAGGACGGCCAGGTCGGAGCGGTCCCAGGCCTGGGTGTTGAGCACGACCGTGGGCTCCCCGTCATCGTTGGCCGCGGTGCCGCCGGCTCCCGCGGTGGCTATGGCGGCGACCAGGTGAGCGGTGGAGCGTCCCGTCACCCGCGCCGCCAGCTCGTAGGCCTCCCGCCACCCGCCCAGCAGGTCGAGGTAGACCTGGTCGGACTCCGAACCGGTGATGCCGTCGTGGTGGGCATTGAACACCAGCTGGCGCCAGGCCTTGTCGAGCTCGCGCTGCGGCACCGGCGCGCCCAGGGCGGCGGCCAGGGCGGACAGCAGCTCGGCGTCGGCCAGCTCGGCCTCGGCCTGGCGTTGCGCCTGCTTGGTGTCGATGAACGAGACGTCCTTGCCCGTATAGACCGGGCCCATGTCACGGGTCTGGGGCGACGGCTCCCGCCCCTGGCGGGCGAGCTCGGAGCGCACGGCGTCGAAGAAGTCGCGGGCGATGGCCACTTCGAAGCGGGGCCAGGCGTAGCGCCGTGCCCATTCCCTCGCCACGTCGGTGACCCAGCGGCTGGGCGGGGTGTAGTCGGTGCCCACCGGCAGGAGGGTGACCCTGGTGGCTGCCACTTGGGCCAGGTCTTCGAGCAGCTCGTAGGCCCGCCACATGGCCCCCTCCAGCGTGGTGGCCCGTTCGAGCTCCCAGCCCGCGGAGTAGTGGGTGGGCATGTAGCTGGTGAGCAGGCCCCGGCCGTTGGGGGCGACCCATTCGAACTCGGAGGGGAACTGCATCCACGCCGTGCTCCCGGTGGAAGCCTTGGGGCCCCACTGGTGGAACGGGCCCCGGGCCCAGGCCGAGGAGGTGAGCCCGGCTTCGGCCATGATCCCGGGGAACTGGGGGTCGTGGGCGAACACGTCCAACTGCCAGGCGCTCTGGGGATCGGCACCCATGACGTCGCGCTGGAAACCGAGGCCGTACACGGCGGCACGGATCCCGGTCTCGGCGCCGGTCAGGTTGGTGTTGGGCTCGTTGTAGGTGCCGCCGACTATCTCCACCCGCCCGGCCGCGATCAGGTCCCGCAGCTCCTGGCGACGGTCGGGGTAGAGGTCCCAGAAGGGCTTGAGGTAGTCGACTTCGGCGAAGACGACCTTGTAGGCAGGGTCGACGCGCGTCCGTTCCAGATGGGCCTCGACCAGGGCCAAGCCGCTGTGCTGAAAGGTCTCCCGCCGGTCCTGGGCCCAGACCAGCTCGTCCCAGCCGGAGGTGTAGGCGGCCTGGGTGTTCCACCACACCGGGTCGTAGTGAAAATGGGGGACCATCAACATGCGCCAGCCCGGCTCGCGGACCACCACCTCGCCCTCGGCCTCGGCCTCGGCGCGGGGCTCGCCCGATCGTGCCACCGCCCGCAACGTCACCGTGGCGCCGGGGGCCAGCTCGGCGTCGAAAATGACGGGGACCTCCACCACGACCCCGTCGGGCAGGCCCGGCGCGGCGGTGAAACGGGCCGGAGCGGCCAGCCCGGCGTCGCGGCCGGGTGCCCAGGCCGGGCCGTTCGCGCTGCCGGCCCGCTCCGGCGCCAGGGACCCCCGCCAGGGCTCGGTCCAGGCCAGGCCGTCGCCGGTCAGCGCCACCTCGGCCTCGGCGGCCGAAGTGGCGTCAGCTACCACGACGCGTACGACCTGAGCCAGCTGGTCGCCCCGGGCGACGAAGCAGTACGTACCGCGAATGGAGCTGATGCGCATGAGAGGCCCCTTTCTTGTTCGGTCCGGCGTCAACCGGGCCATGGTCCGGGGCAGAGTCCTTCTCGTGCCCGGGCCCGTAAGATCTCGTGATGGTAGTGCTCCTGGCCGTGGGTTTCCTGGCCGGGATCGTCACGGGGTTGTCTCCCTGCGTTTTACCCGTCGTGCCCGTCTTCGCCGCAGGCGGGGCCATGGGTGGCGGGCGGTGGCGGCCGGTGGGCATCGTGGCCGGGATGGTCCTGACTTTTTCCGCCGTCACCCTGGCCGGGAGCTCGCTGCTCAGCTTCCTCGGGCTGCCCCAGGACCTCCTGCGGGACCTCGGCATAGCCGTGCTTTTCGTGCTTGGCCTCAGCCTGGTCGTACCCGCCCTGGGCTACCTGGTCGAGCGGCCGTTCGCCCGCCTGACCCCCAAAAGGGTGGGCGGTGCCCGCAACGGCCTGTTGCTCGGGGCCAGCCTCGGGCTGGTCTTCGTGCCCTGCGCCGGTCCTGTGCTGGCTGCCATCACCGTGGTCGGGGCCACCCACCGGGTGGGGGCCGAGGCCGTGGCCGTGACATTGTGCTACGCCGCCGGCGCCGCCATACCCCTGCTGCTCATCGCCTACCTGAGCCGCCGGGCGGCCGCCCGGGCCCGGTCCCTGCGCCGCCGCGCCCCCCGGGTCAGGCAGGTCGCCGGAGCGCTGATCGTGGCCAGCGCCGCCCTGGTCTTCTTCGGCGCGGCCCAACCGCTCCAGCGGGACCTGCCCGGTTATGCGAGTGCTCTTGACACCCGGATCGAAGGCAGCGCCTCGATCGACTCCAGCCTGCGCCAGCTGAGCGGCGAGCACGCCACACCGGGCACGGCCACAGTCGCCGCCTCTGCATCGTTGGGGTTCGGCACGGACCTGCCCGATGCCTCCAATACGACGCTCACCGACTACGGCACCGCTCCCCGCCTCCTCAAGATCGCCGCCTGGCTCAACACGCCGGGGGGGCGCCCGCTGTCGCTCGCCTCGCTCAAGGGCAAGGTCGTCCTGGTCGACTTCTGGACCTACTCGTGCATCAACTGCCAGCGGGCGCTGCCCCATCTGGAGGCGTGGTACCGGGAGTACAGCAAGTACGGGCTGGTGGTAATCGGCGTCCACACTCCCGAGTTCGCCTTCGAAAGAGTCATCGGCAATGTCCGCCGGGCCGCGCGCAGCCTGGGCGTCGATTACCCTGTCGCCGTCGACAACTCCTATCTGACGTGGGAGAACTACGGCACCGAGGAGTGGCCGACCGAGTACCTGATAGACCAGACCGGGCAGCTGCGCTATATCCAGGCCGGCGAGGGCGACTATGGCCAGACCGAGACCCTCGTCCGCGACCTTCTCTCCGCTTACGGGGAGCGGTTACCCCCTCGCACCGACGTCCCCGACCTCACCCCGAAAGAGACCACCACCTCCGAGACGTACCTCGGTATTTTCGGGCTGCAACTATACGCCGGTACTCACCTCGTACTGGGGGCGACGGAAAATTGCGTTTTCGCCCCCGTGCTCCCGCTCAACTACGTTTCTTTCCAGGGGACATGGACTAATAACGGTAATTATGCCCTCTCCCGTTCCCGGGCCGCCTTGCGCCTTCATTTTCAGGCCAAAGACGTCTACTTGGTGCTGGGCGGGAGCGGGACGGTGACCGAGAGGCTCGGAGGTCGCCTGGTGGGAAGCTTCAAAGTCGGTGGCTACCCACATCTTTACGCGATCGTAAAAGGGCCCCGCTCCACCACCGCGCTTTTGCAGCTCGATATGACTTCGGGGATATCGGCCTACGACTTCACCTTCGGCTAAACCCGGGTCAGGTGGGCCGTGTCCGGGGCGTACGCCGCGTGCAGCACCAATGACGCCGCGCCGAGGGCGGCGCCGTCGTCGGCCATGTCCGATATCGCCACCCTGACTATGTGGCTGCGCCGGGCCAACGGGCGGGAGCGGAGGAACTCGCTCATCTTGGCCCTGTAGATCTCGGCCACGTGGGTTATGCTCCGTCCCCCTATTATCAGCAGCTCGAGGTCAAGGGCATTGGCGATCGTTACCGCGCAGCCGGCCAGGTATTCGGCCACCCTGTTGACCACCTGCAAGGCGACAGGGTCATAACCGGCCGCGGCCAGGCAGATGGCGCGGTGGTCCACCAGCGCCGGGCCCTCCTCGTACATGAGCGCGAGCTTGCTGGCCCGGCCCAGGGCCAGCTCGGCGTGGACCTCTTTGACAATCGCGGCGGGGCTGCACATCGCCTCCAGGCAGCCGCGGTTGCCGCAATAACAGGGCGGCCCGTTGGGCTCGACCACCGTGTGACCGAACTCCCCGGCATTCAACGACACGCCCCGGTAAATATGGTTGGACAGGAACAGCCCTGCCCCGATGCCGGTCCCCATGTACAAAAAGGCGAAATCGGAGACGTTGCGGCCATGGCCGGACCAGCGCTCGCCGATGGCGGCGGCGTTGGCGTCGTTGTCGATGGTGACCGCCAAGCCGATGTGGCGCTCGAGGAGCCGCTTGATCGGTACCTCGCTCCATCGGTCGCGCCGGCGCGGTGAGCTGACCTGGCCCTGGGCCTGGTCTATGGGGCCGGGGCAGGCGGCCCCGACGCCGAGCACCCGGTCACGCGGTATGCCCAGGTCGCTCAGCAGCGACAGCGCCGTCCGCGCCGCCTCCGCGATGAGAGCTTCGGGGTCGACGCCCGGGGGGATCTCCTGGTGGGAGCGGGCCAGGGCCTGGCCGTTCATGTCCATCACGACGATCGAGACGTTGAGGGGGTCGAAGTGGATGCCGACGGCGTAGGCCGCGGCCGGGTTGATGCGCAGGGCCTTGCGGGGCTTGCCCGCCCCCGAGGGCCGCGAACCGCTCTCCTCGACTATGCCCTGTTCGATCAAACGGCGGACGATCACCGAGACGGTCTGGGCCGTGAGCCCGGTCTGTTGGGCGATCTCCACCCGGCTGGTCCCGTCCGACGCCTGGATGGCGCTCAGCACCACGTTGATGTTGTAGGTGCCGACTCTCGGTAGGTTCGCACCGCTGAACATTGTTGGTCCTTATGGCGACCTGGAGTGGTCCAGCCTCTAACGCTTTGTCGAACCGGTTAAGTAAGATCGATAGCCTAAGTGGCCGGTTTTGGACGGGCCCAATGGCCGCTCAGAGCGCAAATTGTAGCCGCGGGGCGTGGTGGGGTGCCTTGACTTCCTAAGTCAGGTTGACTTAGCTTGAGCCAAAACCGATCCTAGGCCGCCAGGACTTCTGGGGGGGCACTGGTCAAAGGAGGAACGCTATGCGTCGCAAAATCGTCGTGTCCGGCGTGGCAATGGTGGCAATGACCACCGCGGGGATGCTGACGGCACTGGCGCCGGCAGTATCTGCCAGCACCGGCGGTGTCATCAAGGTCGCCTACGAGAACTACGGCCCCAATATCACCCTCAACACCCTCATGCAAAAGGCCGGGGCCCAGTTCGCGAAGGCTTACCCGGGCTGGACCGTCGACCTCGAGCCTATCGCCGCGGCCGAGAACCCCTATTACACCAAGCTCGACCTCATGAGCCAGTCGGCTGCGACGGCCCCTGACATCCTGTACGAGGACACCTTCCTGGTCAACAGCGACACCGCTGCCGGTTACCTGGCCCCTCTGAATTCTTACCTGACCAAGTGGTCGGGCTGGAGCCAGTACTCGGCTGCCGCCAAGGCTGCCGCCAAGGGTGTCAACGGCGAGATCTACGGGGTCTCCATGGGGACCGATACCCGTGGCCTGTGGTACAACAAGACGCTGCTGCAAAAGGCCGGCATCGCCGTGCCCTGGCAGCCCAAGTCCTGGGCCGACATCATCTCCGCCGCGGCGAAGATCAAGAAGGCCGAGCCGGGCGTGGTCCCCATCAACGTCTACTCCGGCGTCGGCACCGGCGAGGCCAGCAGCATGCAGGGCTTCGAGATGTTCCTGTACGGGACCAACAACCCCCTGTACGACAGCACCACCAACAAGTGGGAACAGGCGGGGGCGGGCTGGCTGGCTTCGCTCAACGCCATCAAGACGCTGTACGGCCAGAACTTGGCCGCCAGCCCGCAGGACGCGTTGAACCCCAACTGGGGCTCGTCGGTGGGTGAGCAGGAGCTGCCGCAGGGCAAGCTGGCCATCGACCTCGACGGCAGCTGGGTCTCCAGCGACTGGGTCAAGGGTGCAGTCGCACCTTGGCCGCAGTGGAGCTCGGTGATGGGCGAAGCCGCCATGCCCACCGAAAACGGCCAGGGCGCCGGCAAGGTGAGCATGTCCGGGGGATGGCTGCTCTCGGTCGGCTCCCACGCCACCAACAAGCAGATGGCGTTCAACTTCATAACGATCGCCCTCAACCAGCAGAACTCGCTGTTCTACGACATCGGGGCCGGCCAGATCGCCACCCGGGCCGACGTGGCTTCGGCGCCCTCCTACAAGGCGTCCAGCGCGTCGATCACGGCGTTCTCCAGCTTCGTCCCCTTCACCCACTTCCGTCCCGCCTATACCGACTACCCCAAGCTCTCCAATGAGATCCAGGTCATAACCGGCCAGGTCATGACCGGCCAGGCCACGCCCGCCCAGGGTGTGGCGACGTACAACAAGTACCTGATCTCGCTGGTCGGCTCGAGCAAGGTCGAACCCGCGCCCATGTAGGCCTCACCGACGGGCCCGGGCTACAATGCGCTCGGGCTCGTCAGTCCCCAAATTAACTGTGTGTCCTTAGAAATGCAACCGAGCCCTCCTGCGGGAGGGCTCGGTTGCTCTGTGGAGGCTTAATGCTGGCATCCAGATTAGCGAAGCCTAAAGGCACGCCGACCATGCGATGGCTTGGCCCCCTTTCCCCGGCGCTGCTCATCATGCTCCTGTTTTTCGCCGGGCCGATCATATGGGCCTGCTACATCGCATTCACCAACAAGGCCCTGACGGGGGTGGGGGCCTCCCACGCCAAATGGGTGGGCTTCAGCAATTTCACCCATATGTTCTCGGACCCGTTGTTCGTCCACTCTCTTTTGCTCACCCTCATTTATGTCGTCGGGTCGGCCATAATCGGGCAGAATACCCTAGGGTTCCTCATCGCCCTGCTCCAGCGGAGCAAGAACGCCATTTTCACGGCCGTGCTCAACACGTTTGTCATCGGCGCCTGGGTCATGCCCGAGACGGTGGCCGCCTTCTGCTGGTACGCATATCTCTACCAGGGCGGGACGCTGGACAGCTTCTTGCACCACGTGGGGTTGAGCCAGGACTGGCTGTACACGACGCCCATGCTGGCCATAATCATCGCCAACGTGTGGCGGGGCACTGCTTTTTCCATGCTCGTGTACTCGGCGGCGCTCTCCGACCTGCCCACCGACCTGCTCGAGGCGGCCCAGGTCGACGGGGCCAACCAGCTGTCGATGCTGCGGCGGATCATCATCCCCCTGCTGCGGCGCTCGATAGTCACCAACCTGATGCTCATAACCCTGCAGACGCTGGCCAGCTTCACCTTGATATTCGTGCTGACGGCGGGCGGGCCGGGGGAGGAGAGCCAGACGACGCCCCTGTACATCTACCAGCAAGCTCTCCAGCTGTACGACATAAGTTACGGGACGGCCATGTGCATTGTCCTGCTGCTTATCGGCGCCCTGTTCTCCGTCGTGTACATCAAGCTCATCAAGGTGGAGGAAGTGTCATGAGCGGGGCCCTCACCATCAGCGAACCACGGGTGGCCCAGGCGGCCCCGACCGCCAGGGCCTCCCGGGGCCGCTTCCAGATCACCTCGCCCAGGGCCACGATGGCCAAGCTCAGCGCCTACGGCGTCCTCGTCCTCGTCGGCCTCTTTTTCATCACACCGCTGCTCTGGCTCGTCCTGGCCGCGTTCGAGCCCGAGGCCGCCGTGGGCGCCAGTACCCCGCTGGTGCTGTCGTTCAGCAACTTTGGCAAGGTCCTCAACTGGAGCGGCACGTTCCTGCCCCTCATAAACTCAGCCATCCAGTCGGGAGGCACGGCCGTGTTGACCGTGGTCGCTTCCCTTTTCGCCGCCTACCCGCTCTCGCGGTACCACATGCGCTTCCGCCGGCCCTTCTTGTACACCATTGTCTTCAGCACCGGCCTGCCCATCACCGCCATCCTGGTGCCGGTGTACTCCATGTTCGCCCGCTTCGACCTGGTCGATAACGTCCCGGCCGTCATCTTGTTCATGACCGCGACGTCGTTGCCGTTCGGCATCTGGCTGATGAAGGGGTTCATGGACGGCGTCCCCATCGACCTCGAGCAAGCGGCCTGGGTGGACGGGGCCACGTGGGTGCAATCGCTGCGACGGGTGGTGGCGCCATTGATGATGCCGGGCATCGCCGTCATCACCATCTTCACCTTCGTCAGCCAGTGGGGCAATTTCTTCGTCCCGTTCATCTTGCTCCAGAGCACCAGCAAGCTCCCGGCGTCGGTCGCCATCTACCAGTTCTTCTCGCAGTACGGCCAGACCGATTACGGGCAACTGGCGGCTTTCTCGATCCTGTACACATTGCCCGTGGTGATGCTCTGGATCGTGATGTCCCGTTTCCTGCGGGGCAATTTCACTTTCGCAGGAGCAGTCAAAGGCTAAAAGCCGAGGAAGGACTCAAATGCACGACGACCGCGTCCGGACCGAGTACCGCGCCACCCGCGCCCTGGAGGCCCGCCTTCGCCCCCGGGTGTGGGCCGAGCGCCAGGCCTGTGAGGTCTCCGCTTTCGCGTGCCCCGGCGCCCCGGTGCCTGTGGCCGACGCGTTGGCGGCCCCGTACGCGCCCGTCGGACCGGGCACGCCCTGGGGAGCGCCCTGGTCCACGACCTGGTTCCGCATCTCGGGCCAGGTGCCGCCGGCGTGGGCGGGCCGGCGCGTCGAAGCCGTGGTGGACCTCGGGTTCAACGACCGCGGCCCCGGGTTCCAGGCCGAGGGGCTGGCCTACGGCACTGATGGCGTCCCCCTCAAGGCGGTGCTGCCCCGCAACAACTGGCTCCCGGTGCCGGCGCCCGGGCCCGGCCCCGGTCCAGGCGACTGGACTTGCTTCGTGGAGGCAGTGGCCATGCCCGGCATCATGGGCGCCCGGGGCAATGACGACCGGTTCGTGCCCACCGACCTGGGCGACCCGGCCACGGCCGGGCAGAGCCCGCTTTACGTGTTGGGGGGGGCGGACCTGGTCTTGATCGACGAGGACGCCCTGGCCCTGGCGCTCGACTTCGAGGTCCTGCTCGAGGTGATGAGCCAGCTGGCCGTCACCGATACCCGGCGCCACGAGATCCTGCGCGCCCTGGAACGGTGCCTGGACTCGTTCGACATGGCCGGGGGCCCGGCGCTGGCCCACCACGCCCTGGCCGAGGTCATGTCGGCGCCGGCCGCCCGTACCGCCCACACCGTCTCGGCCGTCGGCCACGCCCATATCGACTCGGCCTGGTTGTGGCCGGTCCGCGAAACCGTCCGCAAGTGCGCCCGCACCTTCTCCAACGTCGCCGCCCTGGGCCGGGAGTACCCCGAGCTCGTTTTCGCCTGCTCGCAGGCCCAGCAGTGGTGGTGGATGAAGCAGCAGTACCCGAGCATTTACGAGGGTATGAGGGAGCAGGTAAAAAGCGGCCAGATAGTCCCCGTAGGCGGCATGTGGGTCGAATCTGACACCAATGTGACAGGCGGGGAGGCGCTGGTCCGCCAGCTCGTGTTCGGCAAGCGCTTCTTCCTGTCGGAACTGGACGTGGAGACCGAGGAAGTGTGGCTGCCGGACTGCTTCGGCTATTCGGCCGCCTTGCCTCAGCTCATCCTGCTCTCCGGGTCCCGCTGGTTCCTGACCCAGAAACTTTCCTGGAACGACACCAACAAGTTCCCTCATCACACCTTCTGGTGGGAGGGGATCGACGGCAGCCGGGTTTTCACCCATTTCCCCCCTGTCGATACCTACAACGCCGAGCTCTTACCGTCCGAACTGGCCCACGCCGCTAGCAATTACGCCGAAGTGGGCTACGGGACGCGCTCGCTGGCCCCCTTCGGTTATGGGGACGGAGGCGGCGGCCCGACCCGGGCGATGATGGAAAGGGCCCGCCGCCTGGCCGACCTCGACGGCTCGCCCCGGGTTGTGGTGGAGCCACCGTCGAAGTTTTTCGCCGCCGCCCAGGCCGAGTTCCCCAATGCACCAGTGTGGTCAGGTGAGCTGTACCTAGAACTGCACCGGGGCACCATAACGAGCCAGGTCGAGATCAAACAGGGCAACCGTCGCTGCGAGAACCTGGCCCGGGAGGCGGAGCTGTGGTCGGCCGCCGCCCTGATGGCGGGCCGGGCCGCCTACCCCTACGAGGAGCTGGAAGAAATCTGGCGGGACATCCTGCTCAACCAGTTCCACGACATCCTCCCGGGCTCGTCGATCGCCGTGGTCAACGACGAGGCCGTGGCCAGCTTCGCCAAAAGTGCCGAGCGCCTGGAGGCGGTCATCGACCGTGCCATCTCCGCCCTGTGCGGCGATGGGGACGTGCCCGTGGCCTTCAACGCTGCCCCTCACGCCCAAAGCGGGGTCCCGGCTCTGTCGGCGGCCCCCGTGGCCCCGGGCGGCGCTACGGCTCGGCTTACCGACGAGACCGGCGCCGGTGGCGGCATAGTGCTCGACAACGGCTTGACCAGGGTTGAAATTGATGCCAACGGTCACATCAGCTCTTTGGTCGACCTGGTGGCGGGGAGGGAAGTCATCCCTCCCGGTGAGACCGGGAACGTCTTGCAGCTCCACCCGGATTTCCCCAACAGGTGGCCGGCCTGGGACGTGGACGCCTTTTACCGCCATGTCCACCAGGATCTGGGTGCCCCCGAGACTACGACGGTCCTGTCCAGCGGCCCCGAGGAGGTGGCCGTCCGCTTCGAGTACGTGTTCGGGCGCTCCCGGGCGGCCCAGGTCCTGCGCCTGTCCGCCGGCAGCCGGGAGCTCGTGGTCGAGACCGATGTGGACTGGCACGAGCACGAGCGCCTGCTCAAGGTGGCTTTCCCGATCGACGTGCACGCCGACCAGTCGTCGTCGGAGATCCAGTTCGGGCACGTGGAGCGGCCCACTCACAACAACACGTCGTGGGACGATGCCCGTTTCGAGTTCGTGGCCCACCGCTTCCTGCACGTCGGTGAGCCCGGCTACGGCGTGGCCGTGGTCAACAACGGGATTTATGGTCACGAGGTCAGGGCCCTGCCTCGGGCGGGCGGAGGAAGGGCCACCCTGGTCCGCCTCTCGGTCCTGCGCAGCGCCACCTTCCCCGATCCCCGGGGGGAAAACGGCCTCCACCACTTCCGCTACGCCCTCGTCCCCGGGGCCTCCATGGCCGACGCGGTGCGCCACGGCTACCGCTTCAACCTCCCCTTGCGGGCGGCCCTGGCGGCGGGCGAGATCGAGCCCGTGCTGGTGGTGGGCAACGAGGCGGTGGTGGTCGAGGCGGTCAAGGCCGCCGACGACCGGTCCGGCGACCTGGTCGTCCGCTGCTACGAGTCGCTTGGCGGTAGGGCGACGACCACGGTGAAGGCCGGCTTCCCGGTCCTCCGGGCACAGGTCACCGACCTGCTGGAGCGCCGTTTGGACGACCTCGAGGTCGAGGGCGGCCATCAGGTGCACCTGGAGCTCAAGCCCTTCCAAGTGGTCACGCTGCGCCTGTCACCGGAGCGCGCACAATGAGGCTGGGGATAATCGGGGTCGGCCGCATCGGGGCCTTGCACGCCGAGACATTGCATGCGCTGGCCGAGGTGGACGAGCTCGTTATCACCGACGCCGACACGGCTCGGGCGCGGCAACTGGCGTCGCAAATGGACGTGGCGTGGGCCGAGGACAGCGACGAGCTCCTGCACGGTGGCACCGACGGCATCGTCATCGCCACCCCTACGGGCACCCACGCCCCTCTCATCTGCGCTGCGGTCGAGGCTGGCGTCGCCGTCTTCTGCGAGAAGCCCGTCGCCGGCGACGTGGCCGCCACGAGGGAGGTCGTCCGCGTGGTGGAAAATAGCGGCGTCCAGGTGCAGATCGGCTTCCAGCGACGTTTCGACGCCGGGTTCGCCTCCGCCCGGGAGCAGCTCCAGGCGGGCAAGCTCGGGTGGTTGCACACCGTCCGGGCGGGCACGCTCGACCCTGCCCCCCCTCCCGCCTCCTACGTCGCGACATCGGGCGGGATATTCCGGGACTGCAGCGTTCACGACATCGACGCCGTGCGCTGGGTCAGTGGACGGGAGGTGAGCGAGGTCTACGCCACCGGTTCCAACCGGGGCGCCAGCTTTTTCAGCGAAGCCGGCGACGTCGACACGGCGGCGGCCGTGGCCACCCTGGACGACGGTACGTTGGCCCTCATCTCTGCCACCCGCTACAACGCGGCCGGCTACGACGTCCGTCTGGAACTGCTGGGCTCGCTGGACAGCATTTCGGTGGGCCTGGACGACCGCTTACCGCTGCGCTCGGCCGAGCCCGGCGTGACCTGGCCGGCGGGTACCGGCTATACCGGTTTCATGGACCGGTTCCGGGCGGCTTACGTGGCCGAGCTGCAGGCCTTCGTCGAGGTGGTAAGCGGGCGGGCCACCAGTGCGTGCTCGCCGGCCGACGCCCTGGAGACTTTTTATGTGGCCGAGGCATGTGAGCTGTCACGTAAGGAGCGACGTCCTGTGACCGTTGAGGAGGTACGGCTATGACTGCTGCGCGCATTGCTGCCGCCCCTATTTCCTGGGGGGTCTGTGAGGTCCCCGGGTGGGGTTACCAACTTCCCCGGGAACGAGTGCTGGCCGAGATGAGAGAGGTCGGGATGGTGGCGACCGAGTTCGGTCCCGACGGGTTCCTGCCCGAGGGCCCGGCCGAATGTTCCGCGCTGCTGGCCTCCTACGGGTTGAGCGCCGTGGGCGGCTTCGTGACCCTGGTCCTGCACGACCCGGCCGTCGACCCCCTGCCCGAGGCCAAGCGCGCCGTGGACCGGATGGTGAGCGCGGGGGCCGACGTAATGGTGGTGGCGGCGGTGAGCGGGCAGGAAGGTTACGACCAGGCCCTCGAGCTGGACGCCACAGGGTGGGCCACCCTTCTGGCCAACCTGGGGGCGGTGAGCGCGCTGGCTGGCGCCGCCGGGGTGACCATGGGCCTGCACCCGCACGTCGGCACCCTGGTCGAAGGCCCCGATGCCGTACGGCGCGTGCTCGAGGGCTCCTCGGTAAACCTGTGCCTGGACACGGGGCACTTGCTGATCGGCGGGACGGACCCGCTGGCGCTGGCCCGAGAGGTGCCCCTGCGTATCGTCCATGCGCACCTGAAGGACGTGGACAGGGACATGGCAGCGCGGGTGCGCGACGGGTGCTCCACCTATACCTCGGCCGTGGCTGCCGGCATGTACAAGCCGCTCGGCCAGGGCGACGTGGGCATCGCCGGGGTACTGTCCGCCCTGGAGGGTGCCGGCTACGGGGGCTATTACGTAATGGAGCAGGACAGCATCCTCGACGCCGAGCCTCCTCCCGGCGGCGGGCCGGTGGCCGACGTCCGAGCGAGCGTGGCGTTCCTTCGCGAGGCTCTGCGATGACCCAGACCACGGTCACCACCCATTTCAAGAGCCCGCTGCACGAGATGACCCAGACCACGCCGACGTGCCTGTGGAACGACTCGGCTTCGACCCGGGAGCTGACCTACTCGATCGACAACGGGGCGGTCGGCGCCACCTGCAACCCGGTCATAGTCCTGTCCGTCCTGCGCGAGGAGATGGCGCGTTGGGCGCCCGTGCTCCGGGACATGATCGAGGACAACCCCACGGCCACGGACGACCAGATCGGCTGGATGCTGGTGGAGGAGATCTCCAAGAGCGCGGCGGCCCTGCTGCGGCCTGTCTTCGACGCCGAGGCCGGTCGCAATGGCCGGCTGTCCATCCAGACCGACCCCCGCTTCTTCCGCGACACCGAGGCCATCGTCGCCCAGGCCGTCCGCTTCAGCGCGTTGGCGCCCAACATGATCGTCAAGATCCCGGCCACGGCAGCCGGGATCCCGGCCATCGAGATGGCGACCTACCTCGGGGTCAGCATCAACGCCACCGTCAGCTTCACCCTGCCCCAGTGCGTGGCCGTGGCCGAAGCGGTGGAGCGGGGGTTGGCGCGACGTGAGCGCGAGGGGAAAGAGACCGCCTCCATAAGCCCCGTCTGCACCATCATGGTGGGCCGGCTGGACGACTGGCTGAAGGTCGTGGCCGACAAGCAGGACATCAGCACCGACCCCGGCTACCTCGAGTGGGCCGGCGTGGCCGTGTTCAAAAAGACTTATGCGCTCTTTGTTGAGCGCGGTTACCGCATCCGCCTGCTCTCGGCCGCTTTCCGCAACCACATGCATTGGAGCGAGCTGATCGGTGGGGACGTGGTCGTCTCGCCCCCGTACTCGTGGCAGGTCCGTTTCAACGCCAGCGACATCCCCGTGGTCCCCCGTATCGACAAGCCGGTCGAGCCCCGCGTGGTCGAGGACTTGACCAGGCGGTTCGCCGACTACCGGCGGGCCTCCACGGAGGGCGGGCTTTCGGTGGCCGAGTTCGACACCTTCGGGCCTACCCGGCGGACGCTGCGCCAGTTCATGGCCGCCAGCGCCGAGCTGGCCGCCCTGGTCCGGGACGTCCTGGTCCCTGACCCGGACAAGGCCCTGGCGTGAGCCCGGAGAGGGGCTGACTATGGCGTCGGCGCGACTGCACTGGCCGGCCGGTTCCCTGGCTGACGGGGAGGGGCTCGCCGTCAGCCTGACCCCGGAGGTGGCGGGCTGGTCGCACACCGGTTTGCGGGTGGTCCACTTGGCCCCGGGGGACCACTTCGACCTTGTCACCGGCGACGAGGAGATGGCCGTGCTCCCTCTGGCCGGGAGCGTCGAAGTCCACGTCGAGGGGCGCGTCCTGCGCCTCGCCGGCCGGGACAGCGTCTTCGCCCGGGTGACCGACTGGGCGTACGTCCCGGTCGGGGCCGAGGTGCGGCTTAGCTCGCCGGGCGGCGCCGAAGTCGCCCTGCCCTCCGCCCGGGCCCGGCGCCGTTTCGACCCCGTCTACGTCGAAGCCGGCCAGGTCCCCGTCGAAGTCCGGGGGGCGGGACCGGCGACCCGCCAGGTCACCAACTTCATGGCCCCCGGCGTCTTCGACGGCGCTGACCGGTTGATGTGCGTGGAGCTTTTGACCCCCGACGGCAACTGGTCGTCGTACCCACCGCACCGCCACGACGCTTCCCCCGAGTGCCCGGTGAACAACGAGGAGATCTACTACTTCCGCGTCGGGCGCAACGGCGCGCCCAGGCCCGCCCCGGAGGGCTTTGCCCTTCATCGCACCTACACCCCGGACGGGAGCATCGACGAAAATGTCGTGGTCCGCGACGGCGACGTCTTTTGCATCCCACGCGGCTACCACGGGCCGTGCATAGCCGCCCCCGGTTACCCGCTCTACTACCTCAACGTGCTGGCCGGCCCGGCCGAGGGCCGGAGCATGGCCTTTTGCGACGACCCCGCCCACCACTGGGTCCGCCAGGCGTGGGAGCACATGGAGCCGGACCCCCGCTGCCCCATGACCCATGCCCAGGGCGCAGTGGGCGCCAAAGGCACAGTGGGCGCCAAAGGTACGGTGGACCGGTGAGCCCTCGCCGACCGACGGTCCGCCTGACTATGGCCGACGCCATTGTCCACTGGCTGATCGCGCAGCGCACGGTGCTCGACGACCAGGAGGTCCCGCTCTTCCCCGGGGTGTTCGCCATCTTCGGCCATGGCAACGTGACCTGCCTGGGCCACGCCCTGCAGCAGGCGGGCGACGCCCTGCCCACCTGGCGGGGCCAGAACGAGGGGGGCATGGCCCTGGCGGCCATCGGTTATGCCAAAGCGGCCCGCCGCCGCCAGGTCATGGTGGCGACCTCGTCCATAGGCCCCGGCGCTCTCAACATGGTGACGGCGGCCGGGGCGGCCATGGCCAACCGCCTGCCTCTACTGCTGCTGGTGGGCGACACTCATACCAGCCGCGTCCCCGACCCCGTGCTCCAGCAGGTCGAACACCCCGGGGCGCCCTCGGTCACGGCCAACGACGCCTTTCGGGCGGTGTCACGCTACTGGGACCGCATCACCAGGCCCGAGCAACTCGTCCAGTCCCTGCCTCAGGCGTTGAGGGTGCTGCTCGACCCGGCCGAGTGCGGCCCCGCCGTGCTGGCCCTGCCCCAGGACACCCAGGCCGAAGCGTGGGACTTCCCCCGGGAGTTCTTCCACCGGACGGTGCACGTACCCCCTCGCCCCCGGCCCGACCTGGGCGAGCTCGACCGGGCCGCTTCCGTTCTGCGCTCGGCGCAGCGACCGCTGCTGGTGGCCGGCGGTGGCGTCCACTACTCGATGGCCGAAGCCGAGCTCTCCCGCTTCGCGGCGCGTCACCGGGTGCCGGTGGTGGAGACGGTGGCGGGCAAGGCCAGCCTCATCGCCTCCGACCCGGCCTGGGCCGGCCCCATCGGGGTCATGGGCTGGGACGGTGCCAACCGCCTGGCCGCGGAGGCCGACACCGTCCTGGCCGTCGGCACCCGGTTGGGCGACTTCGCCACCGGCTCTTGGACAGTGTTCGGGGCCGACAACGTCCGCTTCGTCTGCCTCAACGCGGCCCGCTTCGATGCCGTCAAGCACGGAGCCTTCCCACTGGTGGCCGATGCCCGTGTGGGGCTGGAGGAGCTCAGCGCCCGCCTCGGCGACTGGCGCGCCCCCGATGCCTGGGCCGAGCAGGCCGGCGTTCTCACCGAGGACGCCAAGACGATGGTGGCCAAGACGACGGCCCCGGGGCCGGGGGTGCCGACTTACGCCCAGGTCGTGGGGGCCGTCAACCGAGCCGCCACCAGCGAGGACTATGTGCTCACTTCCTCGGGCGGCCTGCCTGGGGAGCTCAATGTCAACTGGCTGGCCAAGGCGCCGGGCAGCTTCGACTGCGAGTACGGCTTTTCCTGCATGGGCTACGAGATCTCCGGGGCGTGGGGGGCGGCCATGGCCCGCACCGCCATGGCCCGCACCGCCATTACCGGCACCGCCATTACCGGCACCGCCATTACCGGCACCGGCATGACCGGCACTGGCGCCGGTCAAACCGCCGGTGAGGTCTTCGCCCTGGTCGGCGACGGCTCCTACCTGATGCTCAACAGCGACCTCTACAGTTCGGTCCTCTCGGGCCACAAAATGATCGTCGTGGTGTGCGACAACGGCGGCTTCGCCGTCATCGAGCGGCTCCAGTTGGCACAAGGCGGCGTGGCTTTCAACAACATGATCGCCACCAGCCGTGTCGTCTCTGCCGTCACCGTCGACTTCGCTGCCCATGCCGCCTCGCTCGGCTGCACGTCCGAGATGGTGACGGACCTGGACGGGCTCGACCGGGCTTTGGCCCGGGCGCGCCAGGCCAAGGGCACGGTGGTCATCGTCCTGCGCACCGACCCCTCGGCCTGGAGCGAGGGGGGAGCCTTCTGGGAGGTCGGGGTACCCGAGGTGAGCAGCCGGCCCGAGGTGTCACAGGCCCGCCAGCGCATGGAGTCGGGGAAGGCTCAGCAGAAGGTCGGGCTTTGACCACGGCCCGAAGAGACGGACTGGACAGGGAGGGACCTGACATGAAGAGGATCGGCCATTGGATCGACGGCCGTAGCGTTGAAGGGACGTCGGGGCGGACCGGACCGGTCTACAACCCGGCCCTGGGCCAACAGGTAGCAGAGGTGGACCTGGCCTCCGCGGCTGAGGTCGACCTGGCCGTGGAGTCGGCCCACAACGCCTTCCCGGCCTGGGGGGCGACCGGGCTGTCGCGGCGGTCCGAGATCCTCTTCCGCATGCGTGAGCTGCTCGATGCCAACCGCAAGCGGCTGGCGGCGGCGCTCTCGGTCGAGCACGGCAAGGTCCTCTCGGACGCCGAAGGCGAGGTGGCCCGCGGCCTGGAAAACCTGGAGTTTGCCTGCGGCGCCCCGCACCTGCTGAAGGGCGCCCATTCCGAGCAGGTGTCCCGGGGCGTAGATGTTCATTCCGTTCTGCAGCCCCTGGGCGTGGTGGCGGGCATAACACCGTTCAACTTCCCGGCCATGGTCCCGCTGTGGATGTGCGCCAACGCCATCGCCTGCGGCAACTGCTTCGTGCTCAAACCGAGCGAGAAGGACCCCTCGGCCTCGCTCATCCTGGCCGACCTGTGGAAGCAGGCCGGCCTCCCCGACGGGGTCTTCAATGTCGTCCAGGGCGACCGCGAGGCGGTCGAGCGCATCCTCGAGCACCCCGTCGTGGCCGCCGTCTCGTTTGTCGGGTCGACGCCCATCGCCCGCCACATCTACGAGACCGGCACGCGCAACGGCAAGCGGGTGCAGGCCCTGGGCGGGGCCAAAAACCACATGGTCGTGCTGCCCGACGCCGACATCGACATGGCCGCCGACGCCGCCGTCTCGGCCGGGTACGGCTCGGCCGGGGAGCGCTGCATGGCCATCTCGGCCGTTGTCGCCGTGGGCGCGATAGCCGGACCGCTTGTCCGGGCCATAGCCGAGCGCCTACCGGCGATAAGGGTCGGGCCTGGGGACGACCCCTCGTCTGAGATGGGACCGCTCGTCACCGCCGATCACAAGCAGCGCGTCGCCGGTTATCTGCGGCCCGAGGCTCTGGGCCAGGCCCGCGTGGTGGTCGACGGCCGGGAGTCAGCGCCGACCGGTCCCGGTTTCTACCTCGGCCCCACGCTTGTGGACGATGTCAAGCCCGGCACCCCGGTCTATGACGACGAGATCTTCGGGCCCGTGCTCTCGGTGGTCCGGGTGGCGAGCTACGACGAGGCTTTGGCCTTGGTCAACGCCAACCCGTACGCCAACGGGGTGGCCATATTCACCCGCGACGGCGGGGCGGCCCGGCGCTTCGAGCGCGATGTCCAGGTCGGCATGGTGGGCGTGAACGTCCCCATCCCGGTCCCGGTCAGCTACTACAGCTTCGGAGGTTGGAAAGCGTCCCTTTTCGGCGACGTCCATATGTACGGCCCGGAGGGGATCCGCTTCTTCACCCGGACCAAAGTCGTCACGTCCCGCTGGCCCGACCCCGCCTCCAGCTCTGTCGACCTGGGGTTCCCGCAAAACCGATAGCCGCTGGCGGCGTCGTTCGTGGAGACGTCAGCCCGCGGGCCGGCACTGAGCAGGGTCGGCCTCACCCGATCCCGGGGACACCTCCAGACAGGACTCGTTCACCACCTGGAAGTCGCTGCCGGCGATCTCGCCCAGTTCGTGCAGGGTGTCGTTGTCCCAGTAGTTGCCGCCGGCGCCCGTGATGTACCACGGCGAGCCGTTGTCGGCCACGATCATGCCGTAGGTCTTTAGGGCCTGGAGGATGACACGGTCCATTCTCGGGAACTGGGAGATGGGGACGGAGGCTTTCAGGCGCAGCCGGAGCCCCATGGGCGGGCAGTTGGCGTCGTCCTGGCCCGCCTCGTGGCGGGCCGGCCAGATGAAGCGGTTGTCCGTGCACGGCACCGTGACCCGTATGGCGTGGTCGATCAGGCCGGCCCGGACCTCGTCGGCGCGGACCAGCCCGGCCAGTACGGGAAGCCCGGCGGCATCGGCCGAGGTCCACGTGGCTGGGCGCAACCTGTTAGAGGTGAGCGGGAACACCGCCCCCGAGCCGGCCTGCCAGGACGTTCCTCCGTGCCGGGGGTAGGAGGACCACATCTCGTAGTCGGTGCAGTTGCCCGTGTCCACGACGATCACGTGACGGTCCCCGGTGCTCGTCGGTCCGCCCTCGATCAGGGCGTCGGGCGGGACGGGATAGGGGCCGGGGTCGCTCTCGGACGCGTACATGAAATGGACGGGGACCTTGGGCTGTGTCTCGGCGACCACGTTGTAGGGGATGCCCATGGGCTCCCCGTCCCAGTCGCCTTGGCCGAAGTCGGGGTGGAGGGAGGCGTCGGGGCCGATGGCAGCGACGTACTGGGCCGAACGGGGGTCGACGGGGAGGTCGGCCACCGGGGTGTTCCAGACGTTGTCGGCCGGGAAGATCTCGCACCTGGGCGCGCCGGGGAGAGGGCTGGCACCGGCTGGGGCGGACGCCAGGGCGAGGACCGGAGGCAGAGGTAGGGCCACGGCCAGGGCGCATATCGCCGCCGCTCGGAGGGGCCGGGGCCGGCGGCTAGGGTGCGGGGCCGGCTGGCCCGGGGGCGGGACCGGGCGGCTGGTGTGAGGTGCCGGCCCGCCCGGGACGACCTTCGGCGACAGCTTGTCGTAGTTGTCCGTACCGGTCATGGTAGACCGGACCTGTCGAGCCGGCCGCGGTTGACCGGTTACGAGCCGCGTTTGCGGAAAAGCACGAGCCGGAAGAAACGGGCCCGGGACGAACGGACCGGGACGAACGGACCGGAAGGAACGGACCGGAAGGAACGGGCCCGAGACAGGCATGAGAGGAAAGGAGGGCCGTTCATGGAGGGACCGTTGGTGAAGGCGTTCGGCATGGCGTCGCGCTTTTTCGCCGAGGCGGTCGGGTTGGTCCCCGAAACGGCATGGCATCAGAACGGCCTGGGCGACTGGTCCGTTCTCGAACTGGTGGCTCACGGCAACCGGGCGCACACCACACTGGAGGAGTACCTTCTGCGGCCGCGCCCGCCGGAAGCACCTGGGAGCAGCTATTTCAGCGACGAGGCGGTGGCCGAGCGCGGCCGGGAAGCCGTGGCGGCCCTCGGTGCCGACCCCGTCCGGGCCGTGGTGGCGGCGTCCGGACGGGCCATCGCCCTCGTGGAGAGGACGCCCGCCAACACCACGCTCGGCAGCCCGGCCGGGACCATGGCCCTCGGTGCTTATCTCCCGTCGCGTATCTCCGAGCTCACGGTCCACGGCCTCGATGTCACGACCGCCCTGGGCCTCGACCTGGCCGCGCCCCCTCTCGCTCTGGTTGAGAGCCTGAGGTTCGTGACCGGACGGCTGGTGAAAAAGGGCGAGGGACAGGCGGTGCTGCTGGCGCTGGCCGGCCGGACGCCCCTGCCGCCCGGGCTTTCTGCTTACTGACTCTTGTACCTAGGTCTGTACTGGGATCTGTACTGAAATTGTACTTATGCCGCTACGGAGAGTGGCATGGCGCTCTTTTCGCTCTTCAGCCATGCTCCGGACCCGACGATGAAGGCCAAGTGGACATCCCTCTGGGCGCTGCTCAGCGCGCCGGATAGGCAGGAGTAGGCCTTGGACGGCATGTTCAGCGAGGCCCCGGACTACCGCGCTCTGATTCGTTCTCTCAGCCAGCGCAGCGAGGACCTGGCCCGTTCGTACGAACGGGAGAAGGAAATGGCGCAGGCCGTGCGGGAGAGCGAGGAACGCTACGCCCTCGCCGCCCGGGCGGCCAACGACGGCCTGTGGGACTGGGACCTCGTCCGGGGCACCGTCTACTACTCACCGCGCTGGAAGGAAATGCTCGGCTACACCAGCGCCGAGATCGGTGACGAGCCCGAGGAGTGGCTGCTCCGGGTGCACCCTGATGACCGCGCCGCTTTGTTCTCCGCCCTTTCGGGCCTGAAAAAAGGCCAGCAACCGTCGCTGATCAACGAGCACCGGGTCAGGGCCGGCGACGGCACTTATAAGTGGGCGCTATGCCGCGGTCTGGCCGTCCCCGGCGCAGGGGAGCCCGCCACTCGCATCGTGGGCTCGCTGACCGATGTCACCGAGCGGCACCTGCTCGAAGAACGCTTACGCCACCAGGCCCTCTTCGACAGCTTGACCGGCCTTCCCAACCGTGTGCTGTTCATGGACCGGCTCTCCCAGGCCGTCGCCAACGCCCGGCGCCATCCCGGCTACACCTACACGGTCCTCTGGCTCGACCTGGACAATTTCAAAAATCTCAACGACAGCCTGGGGCACCAGTTTGGCGACAAGCTTTTGGTCCAGGTGGCCGACCGCATCCGGGCGCAGCTACGGGAGCCCGATACCGCGGCCCGTTTCGGCGGCGACGAATTTGCTCTGCTGGTGCTGGACGTCCCCGACTTCGTCTCCGTCCAGGGGATAGTGAGGCGTCTGCTCGACAGCCTGTTGGTGCCGTACCAGCTCGACGGCCACGAAGTGGTGGTGGCAGGGAGCCTGGGGGTGGCCACCAGCGCGACCGGCTATGACTGCCCCGAGGACGTCCTGCGGGACGCGGATATCGCCATGTACAGGGCGAAGTCAACCGCACGCGGCAGTTACGCCACCTTTGACCAGTCCATGCACGCCTCCGCCGTGGCTCGCCACGAGACCGAGACCGAGCTCCGCCAGGCGATCGAGAGCTCCGTTCAACGTGGTCAGGTCCCGGGATCTTTCGTACCTTCCAACATGCGGGCACTTTTCGCCAACGGCGCCGCGCTCGTCGAAGCCGGAGCCGAAAACAGGTCCGACGCAGATCTTCCCGGCAGCTACCTCGAGCTGCATTACCAGCCTGTCGCCGACCTCGGCACGGGGGCCGTCGAAGCACTCGAAGCACTCGTGCGTTGGCGCCACCTCACACGAGGATTGGTGCCGGCCTATGAGTTCGTGACCGTGGCCGAGGACTCAGGCCTTATCGTGCCCATGGGGCGGTGGGTAGTGGCCCACGCTTGCCGCCAGATGGTCGCCTGGCACGTCTCTTCGGTACTGGCGCCCGGCACCCGGGTGAGCATCAACATTTCCAACCGCGAGTTCTGGGACCCTCGGTTCTTAAACCAGTTCGACCGGGTGCTCCTCGAGACAGGCGTGCCGCCCGATCTCATCGCTCTGGAAATAACCGAGGGGGTGTTAATGGACGATGTCGACGCGTCGGTGGAAATGCTGAACGAGTTGCGCGCCCGCCGCGTCCAGGTCCACGTCGACGATTTTGGGACCGGTTATTCGTCGCTGGAGTCACTTCACCGCCTACCGATCGATTTCCTGAAGATCGACACGAGCATTGTGGCCAGGCTGGGCGAGGACGACCGGACGACGGACCTAGTGCGCACGATCGTGCAGCTGAGCCGGAGCATCGGGGTGGGAGTGATCGCCGAAGGGGTGGCCACTACCGAACAACACCAGATCCTCCTGGACGTTGGTTGTCGTTTGGGCCAGGGCTTCCTTTTCTCGTCCGCGCTTCCGGCCGACGAGCTGGAAGAGCTCCTGGCCCGAGGGCCCACACCGTTTGCCGGCGCCGCCGCCGGCCTTGTCGGCGGCCACTTCTAGGTCGGGCCCTCTCAACCCGAGCGTATGGTTGTCCTCACGAAATGTACCCGGGAGGAGGCATCATGCCGCCTGGCCGGCCGGCAGGTCGACCGCCTTGTTCGACCGCCTTGTTGGGCAACGTTAGGCATAGAGCCATCCGCTCCGGTGGCCGTCGACGAACCATACATGTAGCTCTCGTCAATCGCGTAGGCTCTCTTTTTGCGCTCAGCTCGCATCAGTAGACCAGCGCGCGTCGATAGAAAGGTCCGTCGGATTTTGACCAACGTGCCACCTCTTGGCGAACGGCTCCCCGAGGGCTCGCAGCGCCGCCTGCGCCAGTCCTTCCACATCTGGGACCTCGTGCCGTTGTCCGTCTCGAGCGTAGGCCCACTGTTCTCCGTCGCCGCCACCGGCGGGGTCATGGCGGCGGACGCGGGATGGTGGACGTTGCCTGCCATCGCCGTCCTGGCTGTGCCCTTCATCGTTTCGAGCTTCGTGTTCCGTTTGCTCAACCGGCACTTCCCCCACGCCGGTGCCTCCTACCACTGGTCGGCCCGCGTGATCGGCAAGACGGCGTCGCGCTACCAGGCCTGGATCCTGATCCTGGCCTACTTCTTGTCGATCCCTCCGATCGCCATCCCGGCCGGCTCCTACACCCTCGCCCTCATCGCACCGCACTACCACGCCCCGGCCACGGTGCAGATGGCCATGACCCTTTTCTGGATCGCGTTTGCCGCCGTGCCGCTCCTGCTGGGCGGGAGGCCGACGGCGCGCATCACCCAGGTCTTCTTCTGCGTCGAGATGGTCTCCCTGGCTGGCTTCGGGGTCTTGGGCGCGTTCAACTGGCACCGGCTCTCGGTCCCGGTCCACTTCGGCAAACCTCCCATCGGCGGCATCCTCATCGTCGCCGTGATAGCCGCCACCATCCTGGACGGATGGGAGATCGACAGCTACGCCGCCGAGGAGTCCCAACGCCCCCGCCACCACCCCGGGGTCGGAGGGATCATCGGCGCCTTCGGGGCACTGCTTTTCTACGCCGTGCTCTACCCCCTGATGCTGGGCGAGACCCCGCTAGCCCAACTGGCGGGCTCCACCGACCCGCTCGCCGTGTGGTCTCACCGCATGTTGCCGGGCGAGCCGTGGGCCATGCTGGTCCCGATCCTGCTCTCGACCGCGGGCGGGCTGTGGCTCACGAGCTTCATCCTCACCCGTGCCCTGTACGCCATGGGCCGAGAACGGCTCATCCCGGCGAGCTTTGGAAAGCTCAACCGCCATCATGTACCCCACGTCGCCATCCTCGCCTCGCTCGGCCTCGCTGCTGTGGTCGTCGGGTTGCAGTTGTTCGTCTCATCGCTCGGGTCGTTCTTCAACCTCGTGCTGTCGGGGGCCGGCTTCTTCCTGTTGGCCGAGTTCTTCCTCGATTCGGTGACGGCGACGGTGTTCCTCACCACCGGGCACAAGCGCCTTCCTGACGTCCAGCTCCAGCCGCACGCCCACCGCCTTCTGACCGCCGGTGCCGTGTTCTCGAGCGTGGTCATGGGCGCTCTCCTGGTGTGTTTTTTCATCTACGGGCCCAAGGCCATTGGCGTAGGGGTCGACCAGACCTTCGCCGTACTGCTCGCCCTCGGCGTCGCTTTCGCCTGGTGGGCTGGACGCCGTTCGCCCTCGACGTTCCACTTTGAGGGCCTGGACGTGCCCAAGGAAGTCCCCGTCCCCTAGGGGACCGACTTCAGATTTCTAAATCAAGCCGGGTTCCTCGGTTGGGGTGACGGCGGGGGCTCGGGCGGACCGGGCCGCGGCCAGGACGCCGCCGCAGACGAGCAGGGCACCCGCCCACTGCAGGGCGGTCGGCCGTTGGGACAGGACCACGGCCGCCATGACCAGGGAGACGGCGGGCTGGAAAAGCAGCAGCAACGACGACAGGGCGGCCGGTAGACGGGGCAACGACCACGTGATCAGCAACCATCCGACCGTCTGGCTGGCGAAGGCCGTCAGCAACAACCAGCCGAAGGCGCTGAGGGGCGGGGCGAAGCTGAGCTCGCCGAGGGCGGCCCCGAGCGCCAGGGCGGCGAAGGCGGCCCCGGCCGTGGCGTCGGCGAGCGGGCCGGCCACATGTGACGAGGTCTTGGTGCTCCCCCGTAAGACGAGGAGGAAAGCGGCATAGGTGACGGAGGTGCCCATGCCATATAGCACGCCGGCCAGGGGGTGGTAGCCCGTGCCTGCCTTGCCCAAGAGGCCGGCCACCAGGACCACGCCCAGCACCACCACAGGCAGGGCGGCGAGGAACCCCGAACGAGGACGTTCCCGGAAAAAGGCCCACGTCACAAATACGACGAACACCACCTGAAGGTTGCCGAGGACGGTCGATACCCCGGCTCCCACGTCGTAGATGGAGTGCGTCCACAAGACCAGGTCGACGCCGAGGAACCCGCCTGCGACCGCCGCCCGGGCCCGTTCCTTGAAGACCCGCGGGCCGCTCCGGCGTTGCTCGAAGAAGGCGAGCACGGCCAGGCCCGGCAACGCCAGCGCGCACCGGTAGAAAGCGGTCGTGCCCGCGGCCGTGCCCGCCAGGCGCATGATCACGGCCGATGACGAGATGAACGCCGCCCCCACCAGCGCCGGCCCCACCGGGCCGACCCGGCCCAGTCCGGCGAGGCCATGCCCGGGCACCTGCGGCCGCCTCGCCGCCGGGGTCGCCTCGCTCCCGGTCGTCGCTCGTGGCACGGTCCTCACGCTAGGCGGAGGCGTCGGGAGGCTCACCGCTTTAGCTCAGGGCCCGAGGACCGCAGCCTTGTCAACGGACAGTGGTCGTGTATACACTCTGCGCACGCTCCTATGGCGACATGAAGGGCAAGCACCTAGACGCGCCCATCGTGGGCATCGTCCCGACCGGCTCTACGGGTGCTACGGGGGCGGCCGGCTTGATCGGCCCTACAGGTGCCACTGGCCCCCAAGGCCTGACAGGCTCGACCGGTCACCAAGGCCCGGGAGGGGCGCTGGCCGCAGGTAGCTGGTACGACAACTCGCCTACGAACTGGGGAGACGGCAACATTGTCCAGTTCAACACCACCGGACCGGCGGTGGGGACAGATATCACCACAGGTCCCGGCGGCTTCTGGCTCGCCACAGCGGGTACCTATGAGGTGAGCTATTCGTTGACGGTCGACCCGACGTCAGAAAGCCCGGAAGGCTCGTACGCCGACGTCTCGGACAATCTGCTCATTACGGCATCAGCGGACACCATCCTGGGCCTTGTGGTTACGACCTATGGACAGGTCAGCTTCACAACGGCATCGATAACGATCGTAGAGATTGCTGACACCAATAACGGCTAACAACTCGCCGCCGGCCTGGCCACACGCTTAGCGCCGGCGCTCCTGGGAGCTCTTTTTCAGGAAGGCATCCCAGCAGCCCAGTCCGCCCCGCCGTTCTCGTACATGGCAATGAAAACGTCATCGCTCCTGATGCCGCATTTCACCAGTGCAGCGTTGACAGATCGTCCGATAGCCCGCTTGGACTCCTCGCTCTGGCCCCGGGAAAGCAGGATCTGCAAGTAAATGATCTTCTCGCGTTTCACGCCGCCGGGAAAGGCGGGGTCGAACACCAGTTCCCCCGCCGGGTGACGGGTAAAAATCTGGAACCGGTCTTTCGGCGGCATATTGATAGCTTCGACCAGCCCATCGTTGATGGCGTCGCTAATAGCAGCCTGCTGCTCGCTATCTATATCGTCACTCATATCAATACGAATCAACGGCACAGCGCAAGACTACCATCGCAGTTGGCTGGACGGGTCGGTGGGCCTGGGCGGCCCGATCACTCCTTGTCGGCCCACGGCTCCATGCCGGTGACTACCGGCGCTTGCTTTTCAGCCGCTTCGTGCATCGCCAGGCCAATGAGGTGGTCCTGGCAGGCCTGCGCCAATGGGTAGGGCGGGGCACCTTCCTGCCGGGCCCACGCTCCCGTGGCCACCATTATCGACCCGACAGCGATCTCATCGTCCATGAGGCGGGCGCCGAGGAAGGGGTTGCGCCAGACAACGTGACCTTCGAAGGAGATGTGCTCGGTGTCATGGCCGTCGAGGTTGAGGTCCTGGCCGAGCTGGTAACGCTGAAGTGGCGACCGGATGATGGTACGAGGAGCGGCGAGACGGACGACCGTGTCGTCTTGGATCTCGCCCAGGCTCCCCCGGACCAGGACGCGGCGCAGCCGGAGCTGGTTGTGCCACTGGTTGTCGGTGAAGTCGTACAACCCCCAGGAACCGCCGAAATCGATGGTGGCCAGGATCGTCGAAGCCGGCTGGGGTGTATCGTCCTCGTTCCACTGGTCGCGTAAAAGCGGGTTGGACAGCGGGCCGGAAAAGCGTACGGCCGACACTGTGGCCGGCCCGTAACCGGCGCCGAGGAAGCCCCGCATCATGGACACGGCGTGATAATCATGCGTCGACGACACCTGTGCTGATGTTGGTTGGCCGATCAGGGCCCGCTTGACGACTTCCAGACGCGCCGCGTGGCCGGGTAGGAGCAGGTATTGCTCCGCCACCTGCACCAACTGGCTGTCGCCGACCTCCGCCCAGAGCTGGCGCATGCCCTCGAGGTCCGTTGCCGGGGGGGTCTCGCTCAGTACCGGGGTCCCGGAGGCGACCAGGCCCGCGACGACCTCAGGGTTGACCGCCCGAGGGATGCTCGTTATCACGAATTCGGGGTGCTGCTTGCTCACGAGCTCATCGGGCGACAGGTACACAGCGGTCCCCCAACGCTGGCTTACCGCCTCGACCGACTCGGGGCGCCGGACGGCGGCGCCTACCAGGGTCAGCCGTTCAGGTAACAGCCGTGCCAAACGGGCGAAAAACTCGGCCCGCCAACCGCTCCCGACTATCGCAAATTTGCTGGGGCCCACCATTGCAAGCTCACCACCGATCAGTCTTCCCTTTGTCACGGCACCCGACCCGCGCCACCGGCCACCCACAAAAGCGCGTGTGGCCTAACAGTAGACGCTCAGGTGTGCCACCTGACAACTACCGAACTAGAGGGCGGACAGCTTGATGTTCCGCCAACGGCAACAGGCGCCGTCGCCCCAACGGGCATCGCCAAGGCGGTCGGTGTCGTGCACCTCGAGGGCGATATGGCCCTGGCGGCCGAGGAGCTGGGCCACGGCCTCGGCGTCGTAATGGGGGTGCTCAATGGTGCCGGTATCCAGCTCGTAGATGCGCTCGCCGTTGACCCAGGTGGTCAACACCGGGTAGCGGCCCTCACAGCGGATCCTGAAACTGTTCCACGAACCCCAGTGCCAGGCATCGAAGAAAACCGCTGGGGGAGCGGCAAAGGCGAGCATCTGGCGCTTCTGTTCCGTGACCGGTTCCAGAGTGGTCGCCGCGTCTTCTTCGATGAGCGCTTCGGGCTGCCCATCCGGCCCGTGGCGCACGTCGACGTTGTAGCTAAGGGCATGGAAACCGCCGGTCCCATTCCCGTAGAAGCCTCCGATCCCACCAGACTTGCGGTGATCGAGCAGGACTTGGAAGCCTTGGGACCCCAGCCCCGTACTGCGCACCATTATGCCGGTGTCAGCAGGCCAGTCGGGCCACGCCTCGATGAGTAGCTCGAAGTCGCCGAACACCTCGTCAGTGACCAGGTAGCCTCCGAAGCCACCGCCGCCGGGGGCTTGCTCGCCGACGATGGCACCGTCAGACACGTACCAACGCGCTGGGTTCTCCTGGGCGCTACGGTACCGCTCCGACGCGGTACTGGGCTCGTCGGCCCCGGGGTAGGTCGCCGTCGGCAGGCGCGCCACGGCGTGCCACCCGCTTAGTGTCGAGCCGTCAAATAGGTCCACCGAGCCCCTCATAACCGGCGCCCGATCTCTAAGCCGTTGCGCCTGGCCACTTCGGCATACCACGAAGCGCTAGTCTTCAGGATCCGTTCCTGGGTCTTGAAGTCGACCCAGATCAGCCCAAAACGCTGGGAGTACCCCGCCGCCCATTCGAAATTATCGGTGAACGTCCAGCAGAAGTAGCCCCGCAAATCGACGCCCGCGCTTATGGCGGCGTGGGCGGCTTTGAGGTGGCTTTCCAGGTAGTCGACGCGTTCGGGGTCCTTCACGGCCCCATCGGGATCCACATAGTCGTGGAAGGCGGCGCCGTTCTCGGTCAGGTAGATGGGCACGGGGCCGTACTCGTGGCGGAGGCGCACCAAGATCTCGGTCAGGCCGTCGGGTTGGACCGGCCATCCTCTTCCCGTTACGGGGACCGCCGGGTCGGGACGCCCCACGGCCCGGAGCACGGCAGGGCCAAAAGGTGCCGTGCCCGGCTGAGGAGCACCGTGGCTGTCAGCAACAGTGTGGCAAAAGTAATAGTTGACCCCCAAGAAGTCGATGGGGGTGGCGATCGTTTCCAGGTCGCCGGCGTGCACGTGGCTGTCCCCGGTCACCGGGTGGAAAAGGTCGGCAAGGTCCTTGGGGTACGTACCTTTGAAGAGGGGGCCCAGGAACCACCGGTTCGCATAGCCGTCGACACGGAGCGCCGCCTCCGCGTCGGCGTCAGAGTTGGAAGCCGGACGGGTCGGAGCAAGGTTTAGCGTGATGCCCAAGCTTGAAGGCGGGGCCATGACCGACCGGACGGCCTTGGCCGCCAGCCCATGGCCAAGCAGCAGGTGGTGGGAGGCGCGGATGGCCGAGGACAGGTCTGCGGTCCCGGGGGCATGCTCGCCCTCTCCATAACCCAGGTGAGAGGAGACCCAGGGCTCGTTGAGCGTTATCCAAAGACGCACCCTCTCGCCCAGGGCGCTGACGACCTCGTAAGCGTAGTCAGCGAACCGCTTTGAAGTGTCCCGGCTAGTCCATCCTCCGAGGTCCTGGAGCGCCTGGGGCAGGTCCCAGTGGTAAAGGGTGACAACCGGTGCTATGCCGTGCTCAACAAGACTGTCGAGCAGCCGACGGTAGAAGTCGATACCAGATTGGTTGTACTCCCCAGAGCCCTCCGGTTGTACCCGGGGCCACGCCACCGACATCCGGTAGGAGTTGACCCCGAGCTGGGCCATCAAGGCGACGTCCTCCTCCCAGCGGTGGTAGTGGTCACAGGCGACATCGCCGGTGTCGCCGTGAAAGACCTTTCCCGGCGTGTGGCAGAAGGTGTCCCAGATGGACGGGCCGCGCCCGTCCTCGTCGACTGCCCCCTCGATCTGGTAGGACGCCGTTGCGGTGCCCCATAGGAAGCCGTCGGGGAAACGTAGCATCTCGCTCATACCGAGGCCATCTCCGAGTGTGCGTGCGCAGTGGTCCTGGTGACCGCCGAGGACAACCCAAAAAGACCTCTTTGCCTCTGCATCACTGCTCTCTCCTAACGTCTGTGACCCCGAGCCACCTTAGTCTTCGGGTGTTGAGCAGATGAGCTCCCGCGTGGCCGGGAGCTCAAAGGATGGCAATTGGGTTGACGGGCGACCCGGTGCCCCCCGGGATGATCAGGGGGGCCACGGTGAGGAGGAACTCGAATGTCCCGGCCTCCTCGCAGGCCGCGCTCAGGGCCTCGAGGTCGAGGTTATCGAGCAGGCACATTCCCATGGCGTTCATGGCCAAGATGTGGACAGGGTGGTCGATCTCCGGCACCGGGGAGGGGTGGGCATCGTTGTCGCCATCACCGCCCAACAATGCGACCTGGCAATCGGCCAGCAAACGCAGGGAGGAGGAGGCTAAGCCGGCGCTGGACAGGTCCGGGTCCCACGGTCCCAATGCTTGCCGGCGACGCACATGCCCGGTGCGCACGAGGACTACGTCGCCGCGCCGCAACTCGACCCCCAATGCGGATGCGATCTCGCCCAGGTCTTCTGAGCCCAAGGCACAGGGGGGCTCGAGCCAATCGACGCGGCGCGCTCTCGGTGCGTCGAGCAGCACACCACGAGCGGCCACCCCACTGGCTAGGGCGGAAATAGGGGCGAAGCTCGAACCTGTCGAGTTGACCGTCTCGTCCCCTCGCCTCCCGTTGTAGAGCACCCCCTTATAGGCGACGTGGCAGAGCGCGTCAATGTGGCTTACCGACTTGCCGTGATAGTCGGTCCCGAAAAAGTCCATGTAGAACGTGGGCTCGGAACCAGCGCGCTCCGCCATGCGCGTCATGTAATGCAATGCCGGCCTTTGATTGTCAGGGCCGGAACTGGTGTCAAGCCGGCGGCTCAAAGGGACCCGTCGTCCTTGGGTCACGAGCTTGCAGGCGGCTATCACCTCCGCTGGCCCGAGAAAGTTGAGGGTACCGAGCTCGTCGTCCGGGCCCCATCGTCCCCAGTTCTTGAGCTCATCGAAGAGCAGTTCAAAGTCCTGAACACTTAACGGTGCATTTGCGGAGGTCGTCACAGTTTTCAGTCTAGAGTCGCGGGCGCTCGGCGGCCGCCGTCTCAGCCGGGACGTCCCGTCTCAGCTGGGCTGCGCCCTCCCGTCGGCGGCCCAGGCGAGAGCCTGGCGCAGGCCGGGTAGGTCCTGGGCCACCGCCTGTACGAGTGCCCCGGGACCGTCCAGGGGCATGGCTGCCCACCCAGTGCCGGCCGCCGCGCCACTGGCGTGCTCACCGTCACCGGCAGTGAGGACCAGTCCGACGGCCCGACTGGCACCAAGCATGGCCGGGCCGTCCCAGCCCGGGGCAGCCGGCCCCACTTCCAGGCCGTGACGGAGCAAGGGCCGTCCGTCCACGTCCACGTCGAGCCGCAGGTCCAGCCGCCCCGGGCCCTCGCCATAGCGGCCGAGCACGATCTCCTCGGCCCAGCGCAGGCGGGCGCCGGGGGCCAGCGAGACGTGTGCCCTCTGGGAGAAATCGCACCCTCCCGAGGCCACCAGCGGTTGCAGGCGCCAATCGAGCGTCCCGCCTTCCTCGACTCTCACCTCTATGGAAAAAGACGACCCGGTGGAGGCCCAGGCGATCGTGGAGGCCACCGACCGCAGCGTGAGCCGGGCACCTCGCTCCACCGTCACCTGCAACGAGATCTGGTCGTCGCCGACGGGCGAAGCGGCCGTGCCGACAAGGTATACCGCGCCGGGAGCCGCCCTGAACGCCATCGGGGGGGCGTCGCGCACCCAGCTCAAGCGGCAACCTTCTCCCGCCCTGTCCTGGCGGGTGGGAGCCGATGCCGTCAGCTCGGCTTTGCCGCGCACCGCTGCGCCAGGGCGCCCTCGAGCCAGGCGGAGACGGGCTTGGCCAGGGGGTCGCGGGCCAGGCTGAGGAAGGTGAAAGGGCGTCGGCCCCTCGCCTTCAGCGCGTCCCGGTCCATAACGCCGAGGTCAGCGTTGACCAGGGGGGCAAGATCCGTCTTATTGATCACGAGGAGGTCGGAAAGGGTTATGCCCGGTCCGCCTTTGCGGGGGACCTTGTCCCCGCCGGCCACGTCTATGACGAAAATCTGGGCGTCGACCAGGCCATAGCTAAAGGTGGCCGTCAGGTTGTCGCCACCTGACTCGATGAGGACGAGATCAAGGTCGGGAAAGCTCTTTTCGTGTGCCTCGACCGCCTCCAGATTGGCGGAAATGTCGTCCCGGATAGCCGTGTGAGGACAGCACCCGGTCCTAACGGCCAGAATTCGCTCGGGTGGCAGCACGGCTTCGCGCAGGAGTATGGCCGCGTCTTCGGTGGTGTAGATGTCGTTCGTCACCACGGCCAGCGACCAGTGGGGCGACAACGAGCGGCACAGAGCGGCGACGAGGGCGGTCTTCCCACTGCCCACGGGGCCGCCGATGCCGATACGGAGAGGACGTTCACGAGGCAAAGAGCTGTACCTCCCATTTAGCGTGATGTTCGGCGCCGATCTTCCCCGGCTCGGCCGGGGCCTCCGCACAGATCCTCGGTGACCTCGATGAACAGGTCGGTGTCGGCGAGGCGCACCCGGTCGCCCGCCGTCGGCCCGTAAAGGGCGGCGTAGCGGGAGCGGGTGACCTCAGGCATCCACGGGCCCTTTCACCTCTCCCCGGAAGCCGGCGATGTAGCGGGCCCCGGCGAACGGGACGAGTTGGACATCGAGGGCAATGCCGGGCTCGAAACGCACGCTCGTGCCCGCCGGCACGGCCAGTCTTTTGCCGCGGGTCGCGGCCCGGTCGAAAACAAGGGCCGGGTTGGCTTCCGCAAAATGGAAATGGGAGCCCACCTGTACCGGGCGGTCGCCGGTGTTGTCCACCCGTAGTGCCGTCAGCGGGCGGCCTTCCACCAGGACGATCGTGCCTTCGCCATAAACGGTCTCGCCGGGGGTCATGCCGGGCCTGGGGTCATGCGGGGCCGGAGGTCATGGCGGGGTCATGGCACCGGGTGGTGCAGGGTGACCAGCTTGGTGCCGTCCGGGAACGTAGCCTCCACCTGGACTTTCTCGAGCATTTCCGGGACTCCGTCCATCAGCTGCTCACGCCCCAGGACGGTGCGACCGGTAGCCATGAGCTCGCCCACGGTCCTGCCGTCGCGGGCGCCCTCCATCACGAAGCTCGAAAGTAGTGCTACGGCTTCGGGGTAATTGAGCCTCACGCCCCGGCCCAGCCTTTCCCGGGCCACCAGCGCGGCCATCGAGACCACCAGCTTGTCTGTCTCATGAGGGCTCAGCTGCACCCCGACGACCATATAGGAGCGCCAGGTGGCTCCGTCCCTGTAATGGCCGGCGCCCGTGTTAAGACCGCATTAACGGTGCTACTCCGCTCGCAGGACCAGCGCCGTCGGGGTCCTCGCCGCGCCCCTACCGGGAAGGGCGGCGACAAGATTGGCGAAGACGAACGCGCCCACGGCGACGAGGACCACCGACAACGCCGGCACGGTGGCGTCGGGGGGGATGCCCACGACCACACCGATGACGGCGGCCACCGTAGCCTGCCATGCCACCGCCGCCGCCAGCTGGCTCTGGGTGAAACCGAGGGCTTTGAGCAACGCCAGGTCGCGCCGGCGCCGGCGCACGGACGCGGCCAGGGTGAGGCCGAGGGCACCGGTCGCCCCGGCGGCCGGGGGGTGAGCAGCTCACTCGGTCCTCAGCACCAGGGCAGTCGGGGTGCGGGAGGCGGTGCGCCCGGGGAAGGCGGCGACGAGGTTGGCGAAGATGAGGGCACCGAGCACGACGAGGACCACCGTCAGGACGGGCGTGGTGGGGTCGGGCACGGCCGAGAGATTGTGGGCGAACAAGGTCCACAACTGGCGGCCGATGACGATGCCCAGGGGCGTGCCGATCACGACGCCGATGACGGCGGCGACGGTCGACTGCCAGGCGATGGCGGCCGAGAGCTGCCGCTGGGTGAACCCGAGCGCTTTGAGCAGGGCCAGGTCGCGCCGCCGGCGGCGGACGGAGGCCGTGAGGGTGAGCCCGAGGGCGAGCACGGCCCCGGCGGCGAGCCCGGCGGCCAGCACCACCGGGGTGGCGCCGATGGTGCGGTAGTTGACGATCTGGGCCGGGCGCTGTACCCCGAGGACGCTGACGCTGTCGCTGCCCGCCGCCTGGGGGTCGGCATTGATGGCGTTGTTGGCGGCGATGGCGATGTGTTGCAGGCCGGCCAGGCCGGCGGCGGGGCTCACCCCTTTACGCAGCCGGACGAAAACGTACTGCGGCCCGTTGAGAATGGGGTCGGGGCTGGCCGAGGCGCGCCGCCACGCCGGTGGCTCGACCGCGCTCG
>Ga0182012_10000721_pt1 | contig 36431 bp, 34 predicted proteins | sample 612S2SmetaG_FD_120486 | JGI IMG/M metagenome (GOLD analysis project Ga0182012, IMG submission 120486) | Permafrost microbial communities from Stordalen Mire, Sweden - 612S2S metaG | ecosystem: Environmental > Terrestrial > Soil > Wetlands > Permafrost | place: Sweden: Stordalen | collected...
CCTTCCTGCGCGCCTATTACCATCACAAAAGCGCGGACTGGGCCGGCAATCAGCCGTTCCGTCTGGCGGACGCGACGGCCGCCGAGATGGCCAGGATGCCGACCTACTACATCATGGACCTCGACCGGACGATGCCGGAGACGGTGGCGCAGGAGATGCCGTCGCCGGAGGCAATCGCGGCGTGCCGCTGGCTGCCGGACAGCGAATTGCGGGTTTACGCCGAGGATTATGGGCGCACCGGCTTCCAGGGCGGGCTGCAATGGTATCGCTGCCGGACGCAGGGTGTGCTGCGTGCCGAACAGCAGGTTTTCAGCGGACGGACGATCGACGTGCCGTCGTTGTTCATCGCCGGGGCGCAGGACTGGGGGATCTACCAGGCGCCCGGCGCGATCGAGACCATGCAGTCCACCGCGTGCTCGAACATGCAGGGTTGCCACCTGTTGCAAGGGGCCGGACACTGGGTCCAGCAAGAAAACGCCGCTGGCGTGATCTCCTTGCTGCTGACTTTTTTGCGTGGCTGACGACGGTTTCTTCAGGGCTGTGCCGAACTGCTGAATGGACTCGGAATACCTTAAGGAACCTTGAATTCGATATCCTGGGCGCCCTGCCACAGCACCATCTTGCCGAGCGCAACGAGATTTTCGGTGCCTTCGACAACCGTCAGGAAATGATTGCCGGCCAGCTGGCCCATTTTACTGGCAAACTGAACCCCGCCATAGGCCAGAAGTATCTCGGTTTCCGAGATGCCGCCCGGATACAGCAGGAACTGGCCCGGCGCCGGATAGCTGGTGTGGTTCTCGAACGGCAAGCCCAGGTCGAGGTCGCCAAGCGGGATCCAGCAGCCCTCGCCGCTCCAGCGCACATGAATGATGCGCTCCCGGTATGGCAGCAGCGACTGGAATTTCGCGCAGGTCTTCGGCGCGTTGGCCTCCTCGAACCGCGCCTTGAAGCGGAACGGGCCAGCAACGATATCGATCACGCTCATGACCCGCCTCCTCAGACCAGGAATGCACTGGCGTCGAAACCAAACGGCACGTTGCCGGTTGGTTTGATCAGGTCATACGGACCGCGCGCCAGGAACCGCCCGCTGCCCGGTTCAGCCTGCACCGACCCGTCCCGCATCACCACGTCCCCGCGCCGCAGCGTCATCACCGGCCAGCCCGTCACTTCCAGCCCCTCATACGGCGTGTAGTCGATGATATGCTGCAGCAAATTGTTCGTGATGGTGACGCGCTTCGCCGCATCCCACAAAACCAGATCCGCATCCGCCCCCGGCGCAATCGTGCCCTTCTGCGGATACAGCCCGAACAACCGCGCCGGATTGGCAGCCGTCAGCCGCACGAACGTGCAAGCATCGATCCGCCCCTTGGACACGCCCTCACTGAACAGGATCGGCAGCCTCGACCCCAGCCCCGGCACACCGTTGGGAATATCCCGGAACGGCGCATCGACGCCATGCACCCGCTTGCCCACCGGCGTTTCATAGCTCCAGCCGCTGTGATCGGATGAAACCACATCCAGCACGCCGGCACGGACCAGCTTCCACAGACCCTCGCTGGCCGCCGCATCGCGCGGCGCCGGGCTGCACATGAACTTGGCCCCCTCGAATCCTGGCCGGTCCATATGTTCGGCTGAAAGAACGAAATACTGCGGACACGTCTCGCCCCAGACTTTCAGCCCCCGCGCCTGCGCCCGAGCGATTTCGTCGGCGACGTCGGGGCAGGAGACGTGGAAAATCTGGATCGGCTGATCGACCATCTCGGCCAGCGCGATCGCTCGGTGAGTCGCCTCCCGCTCGATCATGCTGGGCCGCGACCATGCGTGATATTTCGGCGCCGTGCGTCCATCCGCCAGCAAAGCCGCCGTGCGCCAGCGGATCGCCTCATAATTCTCGCAGTGCACGGTCACCAGCGCACCCGTCCGCCGCGCCGCCGCCAGCACGCGCAGAAACTGCCGGTCGTCCAAATGCAGCGGGTCGTAGGTCAGGAACACTTTCAGCGACCGGACACCGGACGCCACCACCTGAGGCACCTCGTTAAAGATCACCTCGTCCGTCGCATCCGTAATGATCTGATGGAACGTATAATCCACCATCGCCTTGGCCGCCCGCCGCCGATACTCCGCCAGCGGCTCCAGAATCCCATGCCCCTTGAACTGGGTGGAAAAGGTAATCACCGTCGTGGTGCCGCCAGCCAGCGCCGACGTGCTGCCGGTGACGAAATTCTCCTCGTCAGCGCCCCCGCCGGCCTGCAACTGCTCGATATGGCAGTGCGAGTCGACACCGCCCGGCATCACCAGCAACCCATCGGCATCGACCGTCCGCGCGCCGCGCAAGCCAAGCCCGACCGCGGCGATGCGCCCGTTCCGGATGCCGACATCGGCCTGGAACATATCCGCCGCGGTCACCACGGTGCCGCCGGCAACCACCAGATCATAGTCGGCCATGACCAAACGTCCCTTATTCCGCGTGCAGAGCCTTCGCGGCCGCATTGTGTCGCCGAATCAGGCCGGCCATGTCCAGCCCCGGGATCGCACCGTCCTCCACCACCCAGCGTCCCGCCACCATCACACGGTCGGCTTTGTGGGCGCCGCACAGCACAACCGCGGCGACCGGGTCCAGCGCGCCGGAGAACCGCAACTCGTCCATCGCGAACAGCGCCAGGTCCGCCTGCATCCCCACCGCGATACGGCCCAGCTCCGCGTTCCGCCCGATGCACGCGGCCGACCCTTGCGTCGCCCAGCGCAACGCATCCAGATGACTGACCCGGTCCGCCCCGTAACGGCTGCGTTGCAGCAGGAACGCCGCACGCACCTCCTGAATCATGTTGGACGCGTTGTTGGACGCTGATCCATCGACGCCCATGCCGATCGCCATGCCGGCCTGCTCCATCTCGCACACCAGGCACGTGCCACTGGCCAGAATCTGGTTGCTGCACGGGCAGTGCGTCACGCACGTCCCCGCCTTGGCCATCCGGCCGATCTCCGCCTGGTTGAAGTGGATGCCGTGTGCCAGCCAGGTGCGGTCGTGCAGCCAGCCGCACTGTTCCAGATAGTCCAGCGGGCGGCAGCCGAACATGGACTGGCAGAACGCCTCCTCATCCGCCGTCTCGGCCAGATGCGTATGCAGTCGCACGCCGGTCGTCGCGGCCAGCGCCGCCGTCGCGCGCATTAGCGACGTGGTCACGCTGAACGGCGAGCAGGGCGCCAGCGCCACCTGCACCATCGCGCTCGGCGAAGCGTCATGATACCGCCCGATCAGCCGCTGGCTGTCCGCCAGGATGGTGTCCTCGTCCTGCACCACGCTGTCGGGTGGCAATCCGCCATCCCGCTCCGACAGGTTCATCGAGCCGCGGGTCAGAACCACGCGAATCCCCAGGTGCTGAGCAGCGGCGATCTCGATATCGATCGCTTCCTCCAGGCCCGCCGGGAAAACATAGTGATGATCCGTGGTCGTCGTGCATCCAGACAACAGGAGTTCCGCCATCGCCACCGTGACCGCGGCATCCAGCGAGTCAGGGGTCATCCGCCCCCAGATCGGATACAGCGCCTGCAGCCATGGGAACAGCGTCCGGTCCAGCGCGGCCGGACTGGCCCTGGTCAGCGTCTGGTAGAAATGGTGATGCGTATTGATCAGTCCCGGCAGCACCGTGTGCCCCGAAGCATCGAAGACCGCGTTCACCTCGGAGGAGGGTTCGCTGCCTCGCGCCACCAGTTCGACGATCCTGCCGCCGTCAACCACCACGCCGCGTTCGGCGCCCTCGGCCAGAATGCCCAGCGGATCGCGGATCCACAGCGCCGTCATGATGCCTCGATCACGCTGACATGGGCGGCGACCACGCGCCAGCCATGCGGGGTTCGAGCCCAGCTCTGCATCTGCCGCCCGACCTTGCCGGGTGCGGTCTCGCGATGGAACAGCGTCGAGGCGGTGGCGAAGTCCCGGCCGAACGTCGTGATCACGGTGCGAGACGTCGTCCGCGCCAGCCCGATCGGCGATCGCGCCGCCCGAAACGCGCCGATCTGCTCGTAGCCATACAGGTTCTCGCCGATGCCGTAGCGGATCGTGTGCGGACTGTCCCAGAACAGCGCCTGCAACGCATCCACGTCGTTGCCGACCAGCGCCTTTTCGTAAGCGGCGAAGGCAGACTCGACCTCGGCTTTGACCTCCGGCAGATTGATGTCCATCGATCAGGCCTCCCGCTTTGATGAAGGCGCGCGAGCGACGCCGCCGGCTTCCAGCGCACGCGCGATCCGCAGCGCCACGTCCTCCCGCCAGGGTGCGGTGATGATCTGCACGCCGATCGGCAGGCCGGCAGCGGTCGGCACCGGCACCGCCACCACCGGCAGGCCGATGAACGAAATCGGCTGCGTATAGACGCCGATATTCGGCCGCAACGGCACGTCCTTGCCATCCAGCACGAAGCTCTTCTGCCCGATCAGCGGCGCGACGCAGGGAGTCGCCGGCGCCAGAATCGCATCGACATGATCGAACAGCCGAAGCACCGCTTGCTGATACCATCGACGGAATTTCTGCGCCTGCACCACCGCGGCGGCGGGGACCAGGGCGCCGGCTATCAGCCGATCCCGCACATCCGCGTCGAAATCGTCCGGCCGGGAGCGAAGCCGTTGCAGATGCAGCGCCGCGCCCTCCGTCGTGGTGATGATATACGCCGCGCTACGCGCCCGTTCGGCTTGCGGAATCGTCACCGTCTCGGAGGCTTCCAGCGCCGCCGCTACCGCATCGACCGCCGCAAGCGCTTCGGCCGACGCCCCGGCGCGAAAATACCCCCCAGCCGAGGCAATCCGCAGCCCGCCAACGCCACGGTCCAACACGCCGGTCACCGGATCGGGGGGCCGGTCCACACACACCGGATCGGCCGGATCGTACCCCTGCATCGCATCATACGCCGCAGCCAGGTCCCCGACGGTTCGCGCCAGCGGTCCAAGATGATCCAGGCTGGATACGAACGGGAAGCTGCCCGCCCGAGTCAGCCGCCCATAGGTCGGTTTCAGCCCGAATACCCCGCAGAACGACGCCGGCACCCGGATCGACCCATTGGTGTCCGACCCCAGCGCCAGCGGCACCAGGCCTCCACCAACCGCGCTGCCCGAACCGCCCGAGGACCCGCCCGCCATGCGCGCCGTGTCGTGCGGATTGCGCGACGGCCCGTCATGCGCGTTCTCGCCGGTGAAGTCATAGGCGTATTCGCCCATGTTCAGCGCCCCCACCAGGATCGCGCCGGCGGCTTCCAGCCGCGCGATCAGCGGAGCATCCGCCATCGCCGGCCGATGGTCGCGGTTGATCTTCGATCCCGCCAGGGTCGGCAGTCCTGCCACGTCGATCAGGTTCTTCACCGCGAACGGCACCCCCGCCAACGGCCCAATCGGCTGGCTCGCCGCTCGCATGAAAGCACGTTCGGCAAGCACGGCCGTGAAGGCGTTCAGCACCGGGTTCAACCGCCCGATGCGGTCCAGGCACGCCGTCACCACCGCCGTCGCCGTGGTGCGCCCCGACGCGACGGCAGCCGCGATCGCGGTCGCAGAGCCGTTCACGCGCGAAACACCGGCGCGGGGTCCAACTCGTCAGGCAAATCCGCCTCAAGAACCGTTTCGGCATGCCCCAGCGAGATCGCCAGATGCATCCGCACAGCCTGCCGCCAGGCCGGTTTCATTGTGATCCCCATTATCGCCGAACCGGCGTCGATCAAGCCGTCCAAAGCCGCGTCGTCCATTGTCAGTCCTCGGATTGCGTTCGCAGCCAGGCGCGCCAGCCGCCGAGCGCGGTGATATCAACCGCGTCCCCAATGCCGGCGGATTCTGCCAGAAACCCCAGCGTGGGGCCATCGTCCAGCAACACGGTGCCGAAGCCGAGCGGCGCGGGCACCTGAACCAGCAAAGCGCCGATGCCGGCGGTCGGCAGTGCCCAGACCTCGCCCGCCAGCGCCGATCCGTCCGCGCTGCGCACCAGGCCCGGACGGTTGCCCAGTGCGAACATCCGGTAGCAGGGCGCCGTCACCGCCTCGCGGATGAAGCGTCCGCCCAGTGCGGTGATCTGATGGTTCAGCGGCAGACCGGCCATGTGTGCGCCGATGCAGAACAGCGCTGTCTCCTCGGGCGCAATCGCGTCCGGCGCCGCGGCCGGCGGCAGCGGTTGAGCAGTGGCGCCAACCGACGCGGTAGTGCGGCGGTGCAGCGCATCGGCAAGCGGGGCGAGGCGGCCCTCGGACCAGGCGGGACCCAGCAGGACGCCGCCGATCGCGGTGCCGGCGGGGGAAAACCCGATCGGGACGGCAAACCCGGCCAAATCGCACAGATTGGCGAAATTGGTGAACGTGCCAAGCCGCAGGTTGGGTCCGAACGGATCGGCCTGGACCTCGGCAAGCGTCGGGCAGAACGGCGCCGCGGGCAGCAGCAGCGCATCATAGCGCCGGAACAGCAACGCGGCCTGCCGGCGCGCCTCCTGCAGCACGTGCATGGCGTCGAACGCGTCGATGGTGAGGCGTGTCAGCCCGGCTTCCAGGACCGTGCGGGTGGCGGGAAAGATGATGTCCGGGCGATGTTCCAGGGCATCGCGCAGCGCGGCGGTGCGTTCGGCGACCCAGGGGCCTTCGTACAGCAGATACGCAACCTTAAGGAAGATCGCGATATCGATCGGTTCGGCGTTCAATGCCGCGCCGGCCGCACGGTACGCGGTCGCCACCTCCGGATCGCACAGTTCGGCCACGTCCGCCATCGCCACGCGGTTCAGGCCCGCACCACGGCGGAGATACGGAAACGGCGCCGCGCGCGAATACGGATCATCGGCATCGAACCCGACGATCAGGCGTTGCACCGCCAAAGCCTCGTCCACCGACCGGGCAAATACCGAAATCGTGTCGATCGAGCGGCACGCCGGCACCATCCCCCGCGCCGACACGCTGCCCACGGTTGGCTTCAGCCCCACGATGTTGCCGAACGCCGCCGGCACCCGGCCCGATCCGGCGGTGTCCGTGCCCAGTGCGAACGGAACGATGCCGGCCGCGACGGCACAGCCCGATCCCGAGGACGACCCGCCAGGCACCAGGTCCGGGTCAAAAACGTTGCGCGGAATGCCGTACGGGCTGCGGGTGCCGACCAGGCCGGTGGCGAACTGATCCAGGTTGGTCTTGCCGATCAGTACCGCCCCCGCGTCCAGCAGCCGGCGCACCGCCGGCGCGTCCTTTTCCGGAACATACGCATAACCCGGACAGGCGGCGGTCGTCGGTATCCCCGCCACGTCGATATTGTCCTTGACCGCGAACGGCACACCCCACAGCGGCTTGCCCTCCGGCCCCGCAGCCTCCAAAGCGCGTGCCTCCGCCAGGATCGCTTCATCAGCCCGTCGGGTAATCCAGATCGCAGGGTCGGCATGGGTCCGGTCGGCAGCAATTGCCGCCTCCGCCATTTGCACAGGCGTCAAGCCGCCTCCCGCACATGGTCGCTGTGCAGCAGGGACGCCAGATGCCGGCGAATATCGTTGAACGCGGGGGACGACACGTCGCGGGGCCGCTCCAGGCTGATGCGCTCTTCTGCCACGATCCGGCCGGGACCGGGAGACATCACCACCACCCGGTCGGCCAGAAAGATCGCCTCCTCCAGCGAATGAGTGACGAACACGACACTGAGTCCCGTGGCCCGCCAGATGGACAAAAGTTCGTCCTGCAGCCGCTCGCGCGTCATCGCGTCCAGCGCGCCGAACGGCTCGTCCATCAGCGCCATCTGTGCATCGTTGGCCAGCACGCGTCCGATCGCGACCCGCTGCTTCATCCCACCCGAGAGTTGATGCGGAAAACTGTCGGCGAACCGGTCAAGCCCCATCATGCTGACGAAGCGGTCGGCGATCGCCATTGCCTCGGCCTTAGGTTTGCCGCGGGCGATCGGCCCGAACGCGATGTTTTTCCGGATCGTCAACCACGGGAACAACCCGTAATCCTGGAACACCATGCCGCGGTCCGGCCCAGGTCCGGTCACCGGTTGGCCCCGCATCGTGATCTGGCCGGTGGTGATCGTCTCGAACCCGGCGATCATGCGCAGCAGGGTGGATTTGCCGCAGCCCGAGGCGCCGATCAGGCAAACAAACTCCCCCGGCGCGATCGCAAGGTTAGCGCCGCGCAGCGCCTCAATCCCACCCGGATAGACCTTGCCGGCATTGGTGGCCTGCAGCAGCGGTTCGCTGTCAACCATGCTGCGGACTCCAAGCCAGCAGCCGCCGCCCCAGCAGCACCACCACGTAATCCGACAGGAACCCCGCCACGCCGATCACCGCCATCCCCGAAATCACGATCTCGGTCCGCGACAACTGCCGCGCGTCCATAATCATCGCGCCGAGGCCAGTCTGCACCCCGGTCATCTCACCCACCACGATCACCACCCAGGCAAACCCCAGCCCCAGCCGCAGCCCGGTGAACATGCCCGGCAGCGACGCCGGCAGCACCACTTTCGGGAACAGCCGCGCCGGCGACACGCCGAGCATCTGCGCCGCCTCGAACAGCCGAGGCTCGACGCTGCGCACGGCAAACACGGTGTTCACCAAAATCGGGTAGAACGCGCCCAGCGCCACCAGGAAAAACGCCGATTTCGGTCCGATCCCGAACATGATCATCGACAGCGGCAGCCACGCCGTCACCGGAACCGGCCGCAATACCTGCAACGTCGGCTCCAGCAGCTCCTTCACGATGCGCAAGCGGCCGATCAGCATCCCCAGCGGCAACGCCAGCGCGGCGGCCAGGATAAACGCCCCGTAAACCCGGCTGGCGGACGCAATCAGATCGGGCAGCAGCATCTTACTGAACGCATCGTCGTAGATGCCGCCGAACGCCAGGTCCCACAGTGCCGTCCCGACATCCTGCGGCGACGGAATCAGGCCGCCCGGGTTCAGCGCCGTGCCGATCCACCACAGCAACAGCAACACCACCGGCACGATGATCCGCAGCAGCGGCGTCACGTCGATGCGGGGCGGCGCGGAGTCCAGCGGGAGGGTTTCGACGGCCTCGCTCATACCGAAAGCTGATCCGAGATTTTCGTGTCGAAAAACTGCGAAAAATCCGGCAGCGCCCGGATCTGCTTCAGCTCCAGCATGTGCTGGGCATAGGTCTTGCCGGCCTCCACCATCTCCGGCGTCATCTTCCAGTTCAGCTCGACATTCTTCACCGAAAGCTCGACCGCCTCCTTCTTCATGCCCAGCTTCGTCACCGTCATCGCCACCATCTCATCCGGGTGCGCCATGGCATATTCGCTGCCCTGCTTCTGCAGGCTCAGCACCAGCCGCGCGAGGTCCGGCTTCTGCTCGATCGTGTCGTGATGCGCCGCCAGGATCATGTTCAGGCTGCCCATCGGAGTCGAGTACGGATACTCGACGATCTTGCCGACTCCGCTCGCCAGCGAATTGCCCGGGCCCGGTTCCGCCCCGACATACGCATCGACGTCCCCCCGCGCCAACGCCGCCGGCATCTCGCTGAACGACACCCGCACCGCTTCGACGTCATGGATGGTCATGCCCTCCATCCGCAGCCGCTCCAGAATGAACACCTCCTGGGTCGATCCCGGCCAGATCGCCACCCGCTTGCCCTTCAGGTCCTTCAGCGTCTCGATCGGCCCGTCCTTGCGCGCGACCACGGCCATGCCCTTGTTGCAAGACGACCCGAACACCACCACCGGCTCATGCGCCGCCGCGCCCAGGATGCCGGCCGCAATCCCGAACGTGCCGAAATCGATCGACCGCGTCACCACCGCCGTCTTGCAGTCCGTCGGGCTCTCGAACGGGATGATCTCCACCGTGTATCCCGCCGGGACGAAACGCTCATAGAACCACGGCGTGATCGAGTGGATCAGCTTCAGCGCGCCGACCTTGATGACGACCGTATCGGCCTGCGCGCCCCGGTATCGCAGCACCAGCGGTGCGGCCAGCGCTCCAGCCAACGCATGACGGCGAGAGACCGGACGGTGTCCTTGCATGTGCGAAACCTGCCCTTTTCCTGACCACATCGCAGGCGCCCCGGCCACCGAATGAGCAGAAGCCGAAACAGAAGCGCCTCAGGTCAGAACCCTCGCAAGAACGAGGCCAGCCGCTGCCTATCGAGCCAGCGGCCGGTACTTGATCCGGTGCGGCTCCGTCGCATCCGCCCCCAGCCGCCGCCGCTTGTCTTCCTCATAGGCCTGGAAGTTGCCCTCGAACCACTCGACATGGCTGTCACCCTCGAACGCCAGGATATGCGTCGCCAGCCGGTCCAGGAACCAGCGGTCATGGCTGATGATCACCGCACAGCCGGCAAACTCGGTCAGCGCCTCCTCCAGCGCGCGCAGCGTATCGACATCCAGGTCGTTGGTGGGTTCGTCCAGCAGCAGCACGTTGTGTTCAACCTTCAGCATCTTCGCCAGATGCACCCGGTTGCGCTCACCGCCCGACAGGATGCCGACCTTCTTCTGCTGGTCCGAGCCTTTGAAATTGAACGCTGCCGTATAGGCCCGTGACTGGATCGCCCGCTTGCCCAGGTAAATGACTTCCTCGCCGCCGCTGATCTCCTGCCAGACGGTCTTCTCCGGATCGAGGCTGTCACGCGACTGATCGACATAGCCCAGCTTCACCGTGTCGCCGACCCGCAGCGACCCCGCATCGGGCACTTCCTGCCCCGTGATCATCCGGAACAGCGTCGTCTTGCCCGCCCCGTTCGGCCCGATCACCCCGACGATCCCGCCCGGCGGCAGCTTGAAGTTCAGGTCCTCGATCAGGACGTTGTTGCCGTAGCCTTTGCGAAGGTTTTCGGCCTCAATGACAATGTTGCCGAGGCGGGGACCGGGCGGAATGACGATTTCGGCGACGCCCGTGGAAAGTTCCTGGGATTTCTGCAGCATTTCCTCGTACTTGGCGATACGGGCGCGACTCTTGGTCTGCCGCGCGCGAGGCGACGCCGCGATCCATTCCGATTCCGCCGCCAGGGCGCGCTGCCGAGCGGATTCTTCCTTTTCCTCCTGCTGCAGGCGCTTGCGCTTCTGCTGCAGCCACGAGGAATAGTTGCCCTCGAACGGATAACCCCGCCCGCGTTCCAGTTCCAGCATCCAGCCGGTGACGTTATCCAGGAAGTACCGGTCGTGGGTAACCACCATCACCGTGCCGGCGTAGTCGTGCAGAGTGTGCTCCAGCCACGCCACGCTCTCGGCGTCCAGATGGTTCGTCGGCTCGTCCAGCAGCAGCAGGTCGGGCTTTTCCAGCAGCAGACGGCACAGCGCCACCCGCCGCTTCTCCCCGCCCGACAGCATCGTCACTGGGGACTCCGCCGGCGGGCAGCGCAGCGCGTCCAGCGCGATATCGACCTTGCGGTCCAGCTCCCACCCGTCCTTGGAATCGATGATCTCCTGCAGATCGCCCTGTTCGCCCAGCAGCGCGTTCATCTCGTCGTCGCTCATCGGTTCGGCAAACCGCGCCGAGATTTCGTTGAACCGGTTCAGCGCCGCCTTCAGTTCGACGAACGCCTCCTCAACGTTCTCGCCCACCGTCTTGGTCGGATCCAGCGGCGGCTCCTGCGCCAGATAGCCCACGGTGGCACCCGGCGCCGCCCACGCCTCGCCGCCATACTCAGTCTCGATCCCTGCCATGATTTTCATCAGAGTCGATTTGCCGGCGCCGTTCACCCCCAGCACGCCAATTTTCACGCCGGGCAGGAAGGACAGCGTAATGCCTTTGAAGACCTCCCGTCCGCCGGGGAAGGCCTTGGTCAGATCTTTCAACACATAGACGTATTGGTAGCTCGCCATGCAATTTCGCCTTCCGGATCACCGATTGACGTGGATATAGGGTGGGATCAGCTTCACGCTCAAGAAGCGATCACGGGGGAATAGACAATGCACTGGTTGCGCCTGGCCCTGACCGGCACGTTCGCCGTTTTCGTATCGCTCGCCGGCCCCACCGCCGCCTCCGCGCAGGCCCCGGCGCAGCCGCGGATCATTGTGCTGGCCACCGGCGGCACGATCGCCGGCCAGGCGTCGAATCGAGCGGCGATCGGTTACGACGCGGGCAAGGTCAGCGGCGCGGCACTGGTGGCCGCCGTACCCGGCCTGGATAAACTCGCCACCATTTCCGCCGAACAGATTTCGTCGATCGGTTCGCAGGACATGAACGACACCGTCTGGTTCACCCTCGCCCACCGCATCCGCGACATTTTTGCGAATAACGAGGCCGATGGCGTGGTCATCACGCACGGCACCGACACGATGGAGGAAACCGCTTTCTTCCTCAGCGAGGTCCTCAACAGCGCCAAGCCCGTCGTGCTGGTCGGTTCCATGCGCCCGTCCACCGCGGTCAGTGCCGATGGGCCGGCCAACCTTTACGAGGCCGTCGAAGTGGCGGCCTCGCCCCAGGCCGCCGGCCGCGGCGTCATGGTCGTGCTGAACGACACCATCCTTGCCCCACGGTCGGTGCAGAAATCCAACACCACCAGTGTGCAGACCTTCATCGCCCCGAACGGCGGTCCGTTGGGTTACGTCGATCCATCCAGCATCCGCTTCGTGACGCCGCCGTCAGGTGTCAACGCGGCGCACAGCTACGCCTTGCCTGCCGCCGCCCCACTGCCGCGGGTCGATATCATCTATGCCCACGCCAACATGGACGCAGCGCTGATCGAAGACGCGGTGAAGGGCGGCGCCAAGGGTCTCGTCCTGGCCGGAGTCGGCGACGGCAACGGCTCCCAGGCCGCCATCGACGCCCTCGCCAAGGCCGCCCAGCAGGGAGTCCTCGTCATCCGCGCCTCGCGCACCGGCTCAGGCTTCGTCAACCGCAACGTCGAGGTCAATGACGACAAACTCGGCTTCGCCGTGGCACTCGACCTCAATCCGCAAAAGGCCCGGGTCCTGTGCCAGCTTCTGATCGCCAACGGCATCTCCGATCCGGCCAAGGTGCAGCAGGCCTTCGTCGACACCTGGTAAAGCCGCACGCCTGCAACAGGGAGAGAAAACAATGAAAGCGCTCACGCAGCAGCAGGTGGATTTTTTTCGATTCAACGGCTTCCTGTTCCCGGTTCCCGCCCTCACACAGCCGGAAATCGCCACCTGCCTCGCCGGCCTGGCTCGCCTGGAAACCGACCTTGGCTGCGCCGTCGCCGACGCCGATCCGAAATGGCGCTCGCACGGGCACATGCATTCGCCCTGGTTCAACGACCTGATCCGCCATCCGCGCATCCTCGACGCCATCGAGGACCTGATCGGCCCCGACATCCTGGTCTGGACCAGCACCTTCTTTATCAAGGAGCCACATTCACCGACCTATGCCGCCTGGCACCAGGACGGCGGCTATTTCGGCCTGGAGCCAAAAGAATCGGTCTGCGCCTGGGTCGCCCTGACCGACGCCAGCAAGGAAGCCGGCTGCATGGAGCAACTGTCCTTCCAAGGCCAGCCCCGGTTGTATCATCACGCGCCGCTCGGGCTGGCCAACAGCATCAACCGCGCCGGCCAGACCATCATGGAGCCGTTCGACGACACCAACCCAACCGCGATGGCACTCCCGGCGGGGTCGTTCTCACTGCACCACGAACTGGCGGTGCATCGGTCGGCCCCGAACAATGCCTCCCACCGCCGCGTTGGCATCGGCCTGAATTACGTAGCGCCGCATGTGCGGGTGGACGGGCCGGTGCGCTGCCGGGCCATGCTGGTGCGAGGCGAAGATCGCTACGGACATTTCGACCTCATCGAACCGCCCGGCGGCGAAGGCGATCCAGTGGCGCTGGCCGCTCACCAGGCGGTCAGCGACCGCTACCGGGAGAATTACCGCCAGCAGGTCGAGCAACACCCGCGGCGGTTCGCGCCGGCCGGGTGAGCCGGCGGCTAACGAGAGCCGGGGCGTCATCCGTCGTCACGCGCCCAGCGTTTTTCGAAATCCCACACCTCCGGGAAACCCATCAGCTCGCATATGCGGCCGAACCCGTAGCTGTCCCGCGTCGGCACCCCATTGCTGTCGCCATCGTCATGCAGTTGTGTGAACACCCGTTCAAGCGCAGCGGCCGTCGCGAGAAAGCCCAGCGCCGGGTAGATCGCAATGGCATAGCCAATGTCGGCCAGACGCTGTTTTGACAGGATCGGCGTGCGGCCGCCCTCGACGTTGTTGGCCAGCAGTGGCGCATCGATTTCCTGCCCGATGCGCTTCATCTCGTCCTCGGTTTCCGGGCTTTCGACGAACACGATATCAGCACCCGCCCTACGGTAGAGTTGACCGCGGCTGATCGCCTCATCAAGCCCCAGCCCGGTGCGCGCATCGGTACGGGCAATGATCAGAAAATTCGGATTTTTCCGACTTTCCACCGCGACTTCGATCTTCAGCGCCATCTCGCGCGCCGGAATGACCCGCCGGCCGGGCGTATGGCCGCATTTCTTCGGCACCTCCTGGTCCTCGATCTGGATCGCGGTGATGGCCGCCGCCTCGTAGCCCAGCACGGTATGGCGCACGTTCAGCAGGCCGCCGTAGCCGGTATCGGCATCGGCGATCACCGGAGTGCGGCAGGACTGCGCGAACCGTCCCATGCGAGAAACCATATCGGTGTACGTTGCGATCCCGGCATCAGCGACCCCAAGATAGGACGCAACGGTGCCGAAGCCGGTGGCATAAAGCGCCGGGAAATTCAGCCGGTCGGCAACGCGCGCCGAGATCATGTCGAAAATGCCCGGCGCGACAACGAAGTGTTTCGCGTCAAGCGCGGCTTTCAGGTTCGGATCAGCCACTGGCGGCTCCTTCTCGGCAACAGAGGGGCGACTCTACGCGGGTTGATCCCGTCACGGCCAGCGCGCCGCCGTCCCGCCTTGCTTGACGAACCGGCCCGGATGCTGACCAAGCTCTGCATCATAGGAAACCACCATGTCATCATCAGCCTATCCCCTGTCCGGCATCACCGTCATCGACCTGTCGCACGTCTACAATGGCCCATACGCGACGTTCCTGATGGCAATGGCCGGCGCAACCGTCATCAAGGTCGAACCGCCCGGTGGCGAGCATCTGCGAAGCCGCGGCGATATGGGCGGGGCGGCGCTGCCATTTGCCATGCTGAACTCCAACAAGCAGGCGGTCACGCTGAACCTGAAGACCAAGCAGGGAACCGCCCTGCTCAAGGAGATGGTCGCGCGCGCCGATATCCTGGTCGAGAACTTTGCCTCCGGCGTCACCGACCGGCTCGGCATCGGACCGGCCACCTTGCAGGCGATCAACCCACGGCTGATTTACGGCTCGAGTTCCGGCTACGGCAAAACCGGCCCATACAAGGACTATCCGGCGATGGACCTCGTCATGCAGGCCATGTCCGGGATCATGAGCACCACCGGCTATCCCGATCAGCCGCCCGTCAAGGCCGGCGCCGCACTGTGCGATTTCAGCGCCGGCATCCATCTTTACGCCGCGATCATGACCGCCCTCTATGAGCGCGAACGCACCGGCAAAGGACGCGTCGTCGAAGTCTCCATGCAGGATGCGAGTTACGCGCCCCTGGCATCAAACCTGGGCATGCTGCACGCCAGGGGCGCGGCCGCGCCCAGCCGGACCGGGAACCGTCACGGCGGCCTCGGCATCTCGCCCTACAACGTTTATCCGACCAGCGACGGCTTCGTTGTCATCAACGCCCCAGGCGACCAGCATTTCCGCGCGATCCTGGATGTAATGGGCCGGCCGGAGCTGAAGGACGACCCGCGCTTCGCCACCCGATCCGCCCGCGTCACCAACATGCTGGCGGTCGATGACCTGCTGGAGAGCTGGACGTCTCAGCATGCCAGGGACGAGGTGGCCGAACGTCTGCTGGCCGCGTCGGTTCCCTGCGCGCCGGTGCGCGAACTGTCCGAAGTGATCGTTGACAAGAACATGCACGAACGCGGCAGCCTGCAATGGGTCGATCACCCCGAACTCGGCCGCGTCGTCCTGCCGCACAGCCCGCTTCGCTTCGAAGGCACCCCCCTCCTGCCGCTCCAGGCCGCCGCCCCGCTCGGTGCCGACAACCACCAAATCTTCGGCGACTGGCTCGGTCACAACGCGGAAGAGCTTCAGGTCCTGACGACAGCTGGCGTAATCTGAACCGGCCTGCCACCTTGGGTTCGACCCGGCCGCCGCGGCCCACCGCTGGGCGACCCAACACCCGGCCTAAACCCAGGAACTAAAACGTGCCGGCCGACAGGAACCCGTCGGACTCCGAAAAATCCGCCATGATCTTCTTCCCGACCAGTTCCTTCAGCGTTTCGGTCGTGCCCCCGCCCAGCGTGCCGTACCGTGCCCCCCGGTAGTAGCGGGAGACCGGATACTCATCGGTGAACCCATACCCGCCATGCACCTGGATGGCTTCGCTGGTGACCCGGATCGCCATTTCGTTGCAGTACATCTTCGCGATCGCCGCCTGATAAGGATCCGGAAACGGATTTGCCGTCGCGCAGGCACGATACAGGATCGAGCGCCCGACCTCGATGTCCCGATACATCTCCGCCAGCTTCCACCGCATCCCCTGAAACTCGCCGATCGACCGCCCGAAGGCCGTCCGGTTGCGCATGTAACGAACCGATTCCTCGAACGCGCCCTCCGCCAGTCCCAGCGAAATGCTGGGATTGAGGCAGCGCTGCGTGTTGAATGCGTTCAGCAGCTTGCGGAATCCATCCTCCTTCAGAATGAGATTCTCCAGCGGCAGATCGCAGTCGTCGAACACGATCTCCGCGAGATTCTCACCGCCCATCGTGTGATAGCGGGCGGTGACCTCGAAGCCAGGGGTGCCTTTGTCGATCAGGACGCAGCCAATCCCCTCGCGACCCGGCCGCTTGTTGACCCGCGTGAACACGACGAACGTCTTGGCCTCGTCCACCCGGCTGATCAGGGTCTTGGTGCCTTTCAGCCGCAACCGGTCGCCGACGATGTCGGTGTTGGTGCGGAAGCTGGCGACGTCCGTGCCGGCATGCGGCTCCGTCATGCAGACGGCAAGGATCGTGTCGCCGGAGCAGACGCTGGGCAGAATCCGCCGCTTCACAGCCTCCGGGGCGAACGCCGATATGATCTTGGTCTGCACGCCAACTTCGCCCAGCACGGCCATGGCGGTGACATAGCAGACCTTGGCAATCTCCTCGAGCACCAGCGCCGTATCGAGCACGTTGAGTCCGAGGCCGCCGTATTCCTCGGGCACCGCCATGCCGAGGATTCCCATATCGGCAAGCTCACGGATATTCTCCCAAGGGAACGTGCCGTCCATGTACCGAAGCGCCCGGCCCTTGAACTTGTCCTGCGCCAGAGCCCGCACGGTATCGACGATCTGCCTCTGCTCTGCGGTCAGTTTGAATTCCATGAACGATCCCCTTTACGCTCTTCTGGCCGGCATCCGCGACATCCACCAGCCACGCAGCATAGTCAGTGGACTTCAGGGTGTCGCGCAACGCTTCCGCTGCCCCGCGGCCCAACCCACCTGTGCCGTCTCGCTATGGCGCTTTTTCGTCGATCAGCCGCGCGACTCGCCGCAGCGCAAGTTGATAGCCTTGCGTGCCACACCCCGCGATAACCCCGTCGGCACGCAGCGAAACGAAGGATCGGTGCCGGAATTCCTCCCGCTTGTGGACGTTGGAGATGTGGATCTCGATCACCGGCGCTTCAAACGTGTTCAACGCGTCGAGAATAGCCACCGACGTATGGGTGAACGCCGCAGGATTGATCACCAGGCCACCGGCGGTTTCGCGCGCCTCATGAATCCAGTCGATGATCTCGTATTCCCGGTTGCTCTGGAAGAACCGGAGTTCGAGATCGAGTTCCTTCGCTAGCGTTCGGCAGTCACGCTCGACATCCGCCAGCGTCTCGTGACCGTAGATATGCGGCTGGCGCTTGCCAAGCAGGTTCAGGTTCGGACCATTCAACACGTACACAAGACGGCTCATTTGTGTTTCCTCCGTGCGCAGCCAACTGGTTTAAGGCTGTGTCATGCCGGCCCGCATCCTGTCATAGTCCGGCTTGCCGACCGATACCGCGTTCGGCTTGCAAGGCATAGTTCTGGAGGATGCGCGCGACCCGGCCGGCCGCGGGTCACCACGTCGTGCGCTGTCTCGGCCTGCCGGGTCGGTAATGGCGCGGCGATCGTCGCCGGCGTTGCCCCAGACTGTTATTGATCCGGATCACCGGCGAAGCAGCCTTGCTTTGCAGATCACGGCACAGCGGATGTAAGACCACGCAACACCGTCCGTCCGAGGAGACATGTCATGGCCCCGCCGCCCGTCATTCGCCTGCATCCCGAGGACAGCGTCGTCATCGCCCGCGCCACCCTGTTGCCCGGCGCGCCGGTCGCCGACAATGTCCGAGCGACCGCTCGCATCCCGGCGGGCCACAAGGTCGCGGTCCGCGCCATCGCCGCCGGCGAACCAATCCGACGCTACGGCCAGATCATCGGCTTCGCCTCGGCGGCGATCGCGCCAGGCGAGCATGTCCATGTGAACAACTTGGAGATGGGCGACTTCGCCAAGGACTACGCCTACGGCATCGACGCCGAACCCACCAACTATTTCGCCTCGCCGGCCACCTTCCAGGGCATTCGCCGCCCCGACGGCCGCGCCGCCACCCGCAACTACATCGGCATCCTCACCAGCGTGAACTGCTCCGCCCACGTTGCCTCCGTCGTCGCCGACATGTTCCGCCGCAACCCCTTCACCGGCGACGATCCCCTGGCCGACTTCCCCAACGTCGACGGCGTTGTTGCGCTGACGCACAAGACCGGCTGCGGCATGACCCAGGACGAACCGTTGCGAGTCCTCCGCCGCACCCTCGCCGGCTACGCCCGCCACCCCAACTTCTCCCACGTCATCGTGCTCGGCCTCGGCTGCGAGGTGAACCAGATCGGCGGCCTGATGGAAGAACAGCGCCTCGCCGGACGGCTGAAGGCGATGGACATCCAGACCATGGGAGGCAGCCGCAAGACCGTCGCCGCCGGCGTCGCCTTCGTCAAGGACATCCTGGCCGAAGCAAACCAGGTCACTCGCGTCACCGTTCCGGCGTCCGAACTGACTGTCGCCCTGCAATGCGGCGGCTCAGATGGTTACTCCGGCGTATCGGCCAACCCCGCCCTCGGCGCCGCCAGCGATCTTCTGGTCCGCCACGGCGGCACCGTCATCCTGTCCGAAAGTCCAGAAACCTATGGCGCCGAACATCTGCTGACACGCCGCGCCGTCTCGCCCGAGGTCGGCCGCAAACTGGTCGATCTGATGCACTGGTGGGAAAACTACACGCGCCAGGAAGGCGCCGAAATGAACGCCAATCCGTCGCCGGGGAACAAGGCCGGCGGCCTGACCACGATCCTGGAAAAATCCCTCGGCGCCATGGCCAAGGCCGGCAGCACCAACCTCGTGGATGTCGTCCGCTACGCCGAGGACGTCAAAGCCCGCGGCTTCGTCTTCATGGACACACCCGGCTACGATCCGGTCGCCGCCACCGGCCAGGTCGCCGGCGGTGCCAATCTCGTCTGCTTCACCACCGGCCGAGGCAGCGTCTTCGGCTGCAAACCCGCCCCCTCGATCAAGCTCGCCACCAACACGCCCATGTTCAAACATATCGAGGACGATATGGACGTGAACTGCGGCACCATCCTGGACGGAGACGAAACGGTGCAGCAGGCCGGAGAGCGGATCTTTGAACTGATCCTCCGCGTCGCCTCCGGCGAACGCACAAAGTCGGAAGAGTTCGACTTCGGCGCCGCCGAATTCGCGCCCTGGGTGCTAGGTGCGACGATGTAAACATCATTCCGCCGGCTTGTACCCGCCCGGAGTGGTAAACTGCGAATCAGGTTGTTCCGCGAACGCAAGGTGCGTCAGCTGATCCGGGTGGTGAACACCTTTATCTTAAACGACGTCCTCACGGACCCGGCGGATCATGACCCTGCACTGCGTCAGCAATCCGGCAAAATTCCCCTGGCCGCCGACCTGACCTATGATCGGGCAATCACGAAAAAGGGAACCGCCACCATGCCAGCCGTCACCGTCGAAGACCGCGGCGCCATCTCCATCATCCGGATCAACCGGCCGGAGCGTCTGAACGCCATCGGCCAGGCCGTCGCGGTCGAGCTGCAGCAGGCCTTCAAGGCGTTCGACGCCGATCCCGACAAGCGCGTCGCGATCCTCAGCGCCACCGGCAACCGAGCGTTTTCATCCGGGGCCGACATCACCGACCTGCCCGAACTCTGGCGCGCGATCCCAAGTGTCGGCTTCCACACCGACAAGCCGATCATCGCCGCCACCTCCGGCTGGGTGGTCGGCGGCGGCATCGTCATGGTGATGATGTGCGACCTGCTGGTCTCCACCGAGGACACGCAGTTTTACTACCCGGAAGCCAAACTCGGCACCACCGCCGGCGGCATCAGTTCCCTCGCCGCCCGCATGCCCCACCACCTCGCCATGGAGATCATGCTCCTCGGCGCCAAAGTGCCCGCCCGTCGCGCCTACGATGTCGGCTTCGTCAACCTTGTCGTGCCGAACGGCACCCACGAGGCCCACGCCCTGGAGATGGCCGAACAGCTCGTGGACTCCGCGCCGCTGGTGATCAGCGCCCTGAAACGCCTGGTGAATGAAGTCATGCCAGTCGGCCCGATCGAGCGTATGGTGGCGGTGAGCCAGACCATCGCCAGGGTTCGGCAGTCGGACGACCTTCAGGAGGGTATTCGTGCCTACAAGGAAAAGCGCAAGCCCCGCTTCACCGGGCGATAGAGGCCTGTCCGGGCCGCCCCCGGCAGCATGAAACTGTCCGATCAGGTCCATTGCCCGCAGTGTCGCGGCCGGCTGAGTGCGGCCTCGCCCGAGGCGTTCCGCTGCATCGGCTGCCAGCGCAGCGTTCCCGTGATCAACGGAATCGCCGATTTTATCGGCAGTTCACTGCCTCTCGCCGCAGACGTGGACCGATACCGCGGCGATCCCCGCCCCTACGAGCCCGGACGGCCTACGCCGCTGGCAAGGATGCAAAGCGCAATCAGCGATCGATGGCCGGCGTCGCTGGGCGATACGATCGAGTTCGGCTGCGGCCTCGGCGAGACCACCCATGCCATCGTCGCTGCCGGCGCATTCCGCAGCCTGCTGGTGCTCGACTCGGAGCTTGAGACCCTGCAGGCCTGCCGGTCCCGGATCGACGCGCTGGCACCTGGCGCTGACCGGCCGGTCAGCTACGCGGCACTCAGCGGCGCCCAGGATGTCCTGCGCGACGGCGTCGCCGACACGATCATCGGAACCGGCCTGCTGCCGGGCATCGCCGACGTCAAAGCCTTCCTGGTGATGGCGCACCGGGTGTTGCGGCCGAACGGCCGGGCGGCGTTCATCGTGCCGAACCGCCGATATTACGAGGCGATGTGTCTGGCGATCGCGGCAACCCTGGTGCAGCGCCACACCCGCGACCGCGCCTGGCCGGAAGGGCAGCAGGTGGCGCTCGAACTGATGGCGCACACGCGGCGGCTGCTGGTGCATCGCGGCGACCCGAACTTCCTGGCCAGTCTTGACGTCAAGCATCTGTTCGACAGCGACCAGCTGGAGGATCTGGCGGCCGAAGCCGGATTCGCCGGCGCCGCGACGATCCCGCTCGATCCCGATCCGGCCGGTGCGGAGACGATCCAGCGAATCTGCCGGGACGCCCATGCAGAACCCAGCTTTACCGATACCTTCGCGCCGCTCGCCTCCACCGTCGGGCAGCCGTTCTTCACCCTGCTGAGCCTGCAAGACTCTTCGGCGTCGATGCTGCTGTGGCTGACCAAGGGCGCCGGACCGGGCGTGCGCACATTTGCGCAACGGCCGCCGCTCCGGCCTGTTCAGGGCGGCCCGGATGCCGCGGTCGGCGGAGCCCCGCCGCGCTGGTCGGTGGAATTGCTCGCGCGCGAGACCCCGGAGGGCATCGCCGTGAACGTCGGCGGATGGTGCCTGTGCAACACCGATGTGCGGTGGGTGCGCCTGACGCTGGATAACGTCACCCGCCACGCCCCGGTCTGGCGACCGCGCCCCGATGTGCATGAGGTGCTCAACCGTGGTGGTCTCTATCATCCGCTGAACGCACTGTGCAGCGGACTGGAGACCGAGTTGCTGTTTGATGGCGTGCACGCCGAGGCCAACAACGCGCCGTTCCGCCTCGACATCCTTCTCGGCAACGGCCTGACGGTAACCGGTCCGGCCCCGGAAGCGCTGGTGATGCAGGAGCCCATGGTGATCGCCCATTAAAACAGGATTATCCGGAAACGCCCGGCGACGGCACGCAATCGCATGGGCCGTTTGCGCATGGGTGGCGCTGGCGCCCGGCGTCGCGCGGCCGGCGTCGCCGCGGGACGACGATACGCGGCGGGATCTGCGCGATGCCGAACGGATGAACACCGAACAGCTCGCCGCCCGCAGGGACGCCGCCGACCGAGCCGCAAGGGCCGCCGCCGAAGCGCTGCGGTTCGCCCAGGAACGGGTGGAAGCGGCCGCCAAACTCCGCCAGGCGGAAAGCGCGACGGCCGATGTGGCGGCCCGCATCGACGCCCTGGCACAGCGGCGGCGCGATGCGGAGCAACGCGTGCAAATGCGCGCCAAGGCGATGCAGCCGCTACTGCCGTTGATCGAGCGGCTGTCGCTGTATCCGTCGGAAACCCTGCTGGCGGTCCCGGCGCCACCCGATGCGGCGGTGCGCGGCGTGCTGGTGCTGCAAGGTCTGTCCCGGCAATTGGAACTGGAGGCCGAGGCCCTTCGCCGCGACCAGACTGAGGCTGACGCCGCAACCGATGCGCTGCGGCAGGAGGCGCCGCACCTGACCGAGGCCGAAGCGATCCAGAAGCGGCAGGCCGAATCACTCGATCAGGCGATCGCCTCGGCCCACGCCGAACAGTCCGCGGCCGAGGCGCAGGAGGAAGACGCCGCCAGGCAGGCCGCCGCCGCCGCGGCGCGCATGGACACACTGCGCGCCGCACTGACGGCACTGGACGCGCAACGACAGATCGATGCGGCAAAAGCCCGCGAGGAGGCCGCGCGCGCCGACCGCCAGAAACGCGCAGCGGAGGCGCAGGCGGCAAGGGATCGCGAGGCGGTTGCCACCCCGCCGACCGGCGCCGGAACGATCGCCGCCGGCACCGGGCCGCACGGGCAGTTGCAGCCGCCCGTCATTGGTGTGGTGGTGAAAGGCTGGGGCGAGCAGACCGATGCTGGCCCGGCAACCGGGGTTTCCTATCACGCGCCGCCGGGGGCGCATGTGATCTCACCCTGCGGCGGCCGGGTGGTGTTCGCCGAGAGTTTTCGCAGTTACGGCCTGCTGCTGATCATCGACTGCGGCGGCGGCTACCACGTCGTGCTGTCCGGGTTCGACCGCCTCGACGTGAAGCTTGGTCAGAGCATCGTCGCCGGCGAGCCGGTCGGTGTCATGCCGAACTGGGAACCCGGATCGGAGGCGCACCGGCCGGCACTATATGTCGAACTGCGCCATGACGGCACGCCGGTGAACCCGGCGCCCTGGCTGCGCTCGAGCAGTTAGGCGGCGCGCCGGAAGCCCTACGATCGCTGCGTAACCAGTTCCGCAATCGCGGTTCCCACATCCGCGGTGCCGGCCTGCCCGCCCATGTCCCGCGTTTTCGGGCCGCTGTCGCGCAGCAGGGTTTCGATCGCATCGACGATCGCCTTGCCGGCATCGGCCTCGCCCAGATGCTCCAGCATCAGCGCCGCCGACCAGATCTGACCGATCGGGTTGCAGATGAATTTTCCCGCGATATCGGGCGCCGACCCGTGCACCGGCTCGAACATCGACGGATAGACCCGTTCCGGATTGATGTTCCCGCCCGCCGCAATCCCGATCGATCCGGCAATGGCGGGGCCGAGGTCCGACAGGATGTCGCCGAACAGGTTCGATCCGACAACGACGTCGAACCAGTCCGGATGCTGCACGAAATGTGCGCACAATATGTCGATGTGATACTGGTCGGTCTTGACCTCAGGATACTGTTTCGCCATCGCGGCGAAGCGTTCGTCCCAGTACGGCATGGTGAACGTGATGCCGTTCGATTTGGTCGCCGAGGTAACGTGCTTCTTCGGCCGGGTCATCGCCAGTTCGAACGCGTATTTCATGATCCGGTCGGTGCCCTTGCGGGTCATGAAGGTTTCCTGCGAAACGAATTCGCGGTCGGTCCCCTCGAACATCCGGCCGCCAACGGACGAATATTCGCCCTCGGTGTTTTCGCGCACCACGAAGAAGTCAATGTCCGCCTCGGTGCGGCCGGCAAGCGGGGTCCGCACCCCCGGCATCAGCTTGCACGGCCGCACATTGGCGTACTGGTCGAAGCCGCGGCGGATCGGGATCAGCAGGCCCCACAGCGACACGTGATCCGGCACGCCGGGCCAGCCGACGGCACCGAGCAGGATGGAATCCGACTTCGCCAACTGATCCAGCCCGTCGGCGGGCATCATCTGGCCGGTTGCCTTGTAGGTCTCGCAGGACCAGTCGTAATGCGTCAGATTGAGGTCGAACCCGAACCGCCGCGCGGCGGCATCCAGCACCTTCAGCGATTCCGGCACGGTCTCCTTGCCGATGCCGTCGCCGGGCAGAACCGCGATGTTGTGCGTGCGCGTCATGGGCCAGTTCCTCCGTGTTGCGGGAGGGATAACCGAGCAAGGGACATGCGCCAAGCCCATGGCAATCGGACCGCTCGGAGGCTATCAGTGAAGCGCGTCCAAACGGAACCAACCATGCATATCGCCACCTCCCCCGCCTTCAAGGAAAACGCCCACCAGGCCCTGAGCAATGCCGGCCTGCAAAAAGCCCTCGCCCGCAGCGGCCCCAGCTTCATCGCGCGCCGTGCCGCGGCGGTCGCAGGCATGCCGGAATTCGAAACGTTGCGCGACACCGCCCGCGACATCAAGAACCACGCTCTGGCGAACCTGGATTTCTACCTCGAAGCCTACGAGGCAAAAGTCCTGGCAACCGGCGGCAAGGTCCACTGGTGCAGCACAGCCGACGACGCCCGGCAGGCCGTGCTGGCAATCTGCCAGGCGGCCGGGGCGCGCACCGTCACCAAGGGCAAATCCATGATCGGCGAGGAGATCGCCATCAACGACCACCTGGAACGCCACGGGATCACCCCGGTCGAAACCGACCTCGGCGAATACATCATCCAGCTTCGCCACGAACTGCCCAGCCACATCATCGCGCCGGCATTCCATCTGAACATGGAAGACTGGGAGGCCGCGTTCCGCAAAGCCCACACCGATCTGCCGGCGGATCGCACCTTCACCGAACGGCGCGATGTCCTGAACGAGGCGCGGACGAAACTGCGCGGCAAATTCCTCGCCGCCGATGTCGGGATAACCGGGGCGAATTTCCTGATCGCGGAAACCGGCAGCAGCGTCATCGTAACGAATGAGGGCAACGGCGACCTGACGCAGACGCTGCCCCGCGTCCATATCGTGCTCGCCAGCATCGAGAAATGCGTCCCGACGCTGGAGGATGCGACCTCCCTGCTGCGGGTCCTGGCACGCTCCGCGACGGGGCAGGATTTTTCCGTGTATACAACGTTCTCGACCGGTGCGCGGCGCCCTGGCGATCTTGACGGGCCGGAGGAATACCACGTCGTGCTGATCGACAACGGCCGCTCAGCCATGTTCGGCACCGACTTCCAGGAAATGCTGCGCTGCATCCGCTGCGCTGCCTGCATGAACCATTGCCCGGTCTATGGTGCGGTCGGTGGCCATGCGTATGGCTGGGTGTATCCCGGCCCGATGGGCTCGGTGCTGACGCCCAGCCTGATCGGGGTGGACAAGGCCGGACACCTGCCGAACGCCTCCACCTTCTGCGGCAAATGCGAGAGCGTCTGCCCGGTGCGCATTCCGCTGCCGAAGCTGATGCGGCACTGGCGCGAACGCGAGTTCGAGCGGCATCTGAACCCGGCTACGGTGCGCGCCGGCATGGCATTCTGGGGCTTCTTCGCTCGCCGCCCCGCACTCTACCGGCTGGCGACACGCGCCGCCGCCGTCGGTCTGGGTCTGTTCGGCCGCAGGAAAGGCCGCTTCGGCCGTATGCCGCTGGCGGGCGGCTGGACCTCCGGACGCGACCTGCCGGCCCCCGAGGGGGACACATTCTTCGCCCGCTATGCCAAGGCACAGCGGGCGGGTCAGGTCCAATGAGCCGGCAAACCATACTGACCGCGATACGGCGTGGCCTGAAGCGGGGACCACTGCCAGCCGACCAGATGGCGATGCTGCGCGGGCGGCTGACGCAACATCCCCGCCACCTGATTCCCGCTCGGTCGCACCTGCCGCATCCGGAGCAGGTGGATCTGTTCACCCGCAACGTCGAGAAGGAGTTCGGGTCGGTCGCGCATGTGCCGGACATGAACGCCGTTCCCGGTGCGGTGACCGATTACCTGGCCGCACAGAACCTGCCGGGTTCGGTCATCATGGCGCCGCACCCGGAGTTGCAGGCCATCCCCTGGTCCGTGCGGCCGTTGCTGGAAATCCGCGAAGGACGTGCGCAGGGCACCGACGCGGTCAGTGTGCAGCACGGTTTCGCCGGCATCGCCGAAACCGGCACCCTGATGCTGCCAAGCGCGCCCGAACGCCCGGTGACGTTGAATTTGCTGGCGGAAACCGAGATCGTGGTGCTGCGGACCTCCGCGATCGTGGGCGCCTATGAGGAGGCGTGGGATCGGTTGCGGACCGAGCTCGGCGCCATGCCGCGGAACGTCATGCTTATTACCGGGCCGTCGCGGTCCGCCGATATCGAACAGACCCTGGAACTCGGCGCGCATGGCCCTCGCCGCCTGCACATCGTGCTGGTGGAAGGGTGAGAGTGAACAGCCGGCGCAATGCCGGTGTGTTTGGAGGGTTCCGCGGCCGGACGATGCCAGGCCCCGACTTCCGCATCTCATCGGCCAGGGCGTTTTCGGAGAGCTTTTCAGCGAACCCACTTACGGCCGCACCGGCCCGTTCGCCCGCACGACCGAACAGATCGCCGCCAGATGTTGCGGCAGCATGGCTCGCGTGCCCCCCAGTTCGCGCTGCCACTCGCCGTCCGGCCGCACGTCCAGCCGCCCGGCGGCGCTCCGGCACAGTGAATCACCGGTTCGCTCCGCAGCCAGCGCACTCTCCAGCCGGATCGCGGTCGCGCGCGTCGCCGCCAGGCGGTCTTCCGGCATCGAGCGGATAATACCCATCACCGCAGCGAAGTCCGCCCCGCGCAGTCTGTCCAGATAGGCTTCCCTGGCCTGCGGGTCGCTGCATTTGTGCCCATCGGTGAAGGTCGCCGCGACAGCATACAGCCACATGGTTGCCGCCGCGTCCTCGGCGTTGGGGACATCGGACCCGGCCAGATCCTTCGCATACGCAGCTGCCAGCGCAACCAAGCCGGTGGCGACGAACCGCGTCTGATCCCACAGCAGCACCGGCAGCAGGTCGCGCGCCGCAATCAACGCCTTCTTCACCGCCTCGACCTGCCGCCAGTCTCCCGCCGCCAGCGCGATGTCGAGCCGGGTGCGGAACGGCTGCGGCACCAGGGGCACGTTGTCGCCGTGATACTGCGCCCGCAAACGGGCCTCGGCCGCGGCTGACAGGTGGATCGGTCCGCCGGCGAACGCAGCCTGCGGGGAGCCGCGTTCGATCGCGGTTTCGCTGCGCGCCGGCAGCGCCGCGACCCACGCGACCAGCAGACAGGCCACCAGCATCCGACCAAAACGGCCCCGGTCGCCAGCCGAACCCGAACTACGCCAGCGGCGCACAGGCCGCCTCGAGCCAGGCCCGCTCGTCCGCCCCAAGCGCCGGACCGATCGTAGCCAGGACGCGCGCGTGGTACGCGTCCAGCCAGTCACGCTCCGGTGCCGTCATCAGCGCGGCGTTCAGCAGCCGCCGGTCGAACGGCGCCAGGGTCAACGTCTCGAAGGCAAGAAACGGTTTGCTCGCCCCCGGCAGCACCGCCGGCTGCACGAGCAACAGGTTTTCCAGCCGTATCCCGTAATGATCCGGCAGATAGTAACCCGGCTCGTTGGACAGGATCATCCCCGCATCGATCGCCACCGGACGGGCCAGCCGGGAAATACTGACCGGCCCCTCATGCACCGAGAGATAGCTGCCGACGCCGTGGCCGGTGCCATGATCGTAATCCAGCCCCGCCTGCCACAATTCCCGCCGAGCGAAAGCGTCGAGATGCGCGCCGCTCACCCCTTTCGGAAATACCGCCTTGGCGATCGCAATATGGCCCTGCATCACCCGCGTCACCCGGTCCCGCACCTCCGCCGGCGGTTTGCCAGGCCCGGTCCAGACCGTGCGGGTGATGTCGGTCGTTCCGTCCGGATACTGGGCACCTGAGTCGATCAGATAGACCTCGTTCGGCCGGATCGCTCGGTTCGAGTCCTCGGTCACCCGGTAATGGATGATCGCACCATGCTCGCCGGCGCCGGAAATCGCCGGAAAACTCTCGCCGCGGAATCCGTCCACCGCGCGGCGGAACGCCAGCAATGTCTCGGCGGCCGAAATCTCCGTCTCGGTCGCATTGGGCGCGTGCACCGACAGCCAGTGCAGGAACCGGCACACCGCAACCGCATCGCGCCGGTGCGCCGCCCGCGCGCCGTCCTGTTCGGTGGGGTTTTTGCACGCCTTCGGCAACAGGCAGGGATCGCTGGCCGACGCCACCACCGCCCCGGCCTGCTTCAGGTGCTGGGCGAACCAGACCGGCGATCCCGATCCATCGACCCGCACGGTCTTGCCCGACAGTTTCGCCAGGGCCGGTCCCAGTGCGGCGCGATCGGCGACCGAGACCGCATTGCCCAGCCAGGTGCGGGTCTCGGGGGGCAGCTTCGCCGCGTCCATGAACAGATCGGTCGCGCCGTCGTCATGCACCAGCGCAAATCCAAGCGCGAACGGCGTGAACGGCACGTCGCCGCCGCGGATATTCAGCAGCCAGGCGATGGAGGACGGGTCGGTGAGCACCGCTGCATCCTGCTTCGCCTCGCGCAGCAGCTTGGCCACGTCGGCGCGTTTGTCCTCCGATGTGCGTCCCGCGTAGGCCAGCGGATGCGGCTGCGCCGCCACCGCCGGTAGGGGAGCCCGGCCGGTCCACACCGCATCGATCGGATTGCCTTCCACTGCGACCATGTCCAGCCCCGCATCGGTGTAGCGCGCGAGGCCTTCCTCGCTGATCAACAGCGGGTCGTAGCCGATGCGGCTGCCCTTCGGCGCGTGTTGCGCCAGCCAGGCCGGCGGCGGCTGCTCCGTGATATGCAGGCACTGCCACAGGCTCGCATCGGTCTGCTCCGCGAGTTGCAGGACATAGCGGCCATCGGTGAAGACAGCCGCCGTAGCAGCCAGCACGACCGCCAGGCCCGCACTGCCGGTGAAGCCGGTCAGCCAGGCCAGGCGTTCGGCTGACGCCGGCACATACTCCCCCAGGTGTTCGTCCGCCCGCGGCACAACGAAACCATCCAGGCCCTGCCGAACCAACTCTTGCCGCAGGGCGGCCAACGGCGCGTGACTCATGGTCTGCCCTTTACATGCGGTTGCGAAGAAAATTCATAGCTTGTTAACCCATTATGCAAGTGGCGCATGGCAGTTCGGGTAATTTGGCGACTTAAGCGGTGCGCGATCGGCCCTATGTTGCGTTGCATCATTTCCCGGTGGCGCCACGCCACACCGACGTCGCGTTGCACCCGGGTCTGTATGGATATTCGTCATGAGCGCCCACACTGCTAAAACCCAGTTTTCCTTCCAGCTCCCGACAATGAGCTATATCGACGCCAAGTGGGAAGAGCCGAACCTTCGCACGCATGCAGCTGCGCCGAATGCCGTCCGCCACGGTGGCCTCGCTGCGTTTCTGTCGCGCCAGGTCGCCGCGTTTTCCGCATGGCGGCAGGAACGGCAGGAAGCTGCCGAACTCGCTTCCCTGACCGACCGTGAGCTTGCCGATATCGGCGTCAGCCGGTCGGACCTCGGCCGTATTTTCCAGCCGGCATTCAACAGCGATCTCCGCCAGCGCGGTGGTTACGTCTAGAGTCATGCGGGCCTGACTGGAACCTTTTCGGTGATGATGTTGCTCACTCGAACAATGAGATCGAGCAACATCAATCCGCACGTGTCCAGCCAGTCTGAAAGCGATCTGAGATTGAAATCGACCCATGCGGCGCCAGTCGCCGGAAGGAAAGCATCGTTCGCTCACATAAGCGGCGTAAAACGTTTGCGCCTGATCGGACGTCGGTAGCAGCGCTGAGGTCGTTATTTCGTCAAGGCAGATGAAGCGGGATATTCGGGATGGAGGGAATCGCGGTGCTTAAGACCAGTGACCCAACGGACCCTCGCCGGTGGTTTTCAGCTTGCCTCTCTCCATCCGTTTTATCCGCCGCCTGAAAAAATCAACGTGCCAGTACCGCGCCCCATGGCCGCGGCGGTTCCGCATCCGTCGATTGGGCATGGGCTGCGCGAGCCAGGTTTCATTCAGCTTGGTCGGCCGATGACAAGTGATGAAATCGGTCCGTTGCGGAATGTTCCACCTGCGATCGATCGGCCGCTGCCTCGCCGCCACCACGAAAGTAAACGTTCACGTCCGCCTGCGGCCGTCGCGACGGCGAACCGCCCGACGCCCCTACCGGTGCGGCCAATGCACCGCGGCAAGCGCGCCGCTGATCAGCGCCGGCACACGCTCCCAGTCCGAAAGCACCCAATAGCAGGCGAGCAAAAGCACGATCCCGAACACCGGGTACGCAAACGCGCGCGCACCGCGCATGTCCTTTCGGGATGAAGCCATCTCGTCCTCCAGTCGCCGCTCTGCGCCAAAACAGGCGTAGCCGACCCGCTACACATCGGCGCTTTGCAATACGATAATTTTTAGCGGTACCGTCGAACGCAATCCTAGCAGCGAGATAGCAGCATCCCGTCAGGCGCATAGGTGCGCCGGACAATCCTCCTGCATAGTGTCCCCGTCGTAGCAGCCAAGGCGCCAAAGCGTCGCAAGGGATACAACTTGAGCGAGAACAGCACCCTGTCGATGCCCATCGCCCCCGGCGTCGGCGCGCGCGATTCCGAACCATCCGAACGGGTAATCGTTACCCCGCGCGTCAGCGTGCCGGCAGCGAACAGCGAAGCTGGCACGACCTTCGCCATCCTGATCTCGCTGAGTCTGTGCCATTTTCTTAACGATATGAACCAGTCCCTGGTGCCGGCGATTTATCCGATCCTGAAGGCCTCCTACCAGCTCGACTTCGGCCAGATCGGATTGATTACGCTGGCGTTCCAAATGACCGCCTCGCTCCTGCAGCCGGTGGTTGGGATGGTGACCGATAAGCGGCCGACGCCGTTCTCGCTCCCGATCGCCATGGGATGCAGCCTGGTCGGGCTGCTGATGCTCTCGGCGGCGACCTCGTATCACATGATTCTGATCGCAGCGGCGATGGTCGGTCTCGGTTCGTCCGTCTTCCATCCCGAATCGTCCCGCGTCGCGCGCATGGCATCCGGCGGCCGCTACGGCTTCGCCCAGTCGCTGTTCCAGCTAGGCGGCAGCGCCGGGTCGGCGATCGGCCCGTTGCTCGCCGCGTTCATCGTCGTCCCCCGAGGCCAGGGCAGCATCGCCTGGTTCTCCGCCGCCGCATTGCTGGCGATTCTGGTGCTGACCAATGTCAGCGTCTGGTATTCCCGCCATCCCGCCATGGCGTCTCGCCGAGGCCGGCGCACACCGGCGGTGATTCCGGCCTCGCCGCTGCCACGGGGCAAAGTCATCGGCGCCATCGCGGTCATTCTGGTGCTGCTGTTCTCGAAGAACGTCTACACCTCCAGCCTCAGCTCCTATTACACGTTCTATCTCATCCAGAAGTTCCACCTGTCCGTGCCGCATGCCCAGTACATGCTGTTCACCTTCCTCGGCGCGGTCGCCGCCGGCACCTTCGCTGGTGGTCCGATCGGCGACCGGGTCGGCCGCAAGCCGGTGATCTGGTTCTCCATCCTCGGCGCCTTTCCGTTCGCCCTGATGCTGCCCTATGCCGGCCTGCTCTGGACCGGCATCCTCAGCGTGTTGATCGGGCTGATCCTTGCCTCCGCCTTTTCCGCCATCATCGTTTACGCGCAGGAACTGCTGCCCGGCCGCATCGGCCTCGTGGCGGGCATGATGTTCGGCTTCTCGTTCGGTCTTGGCGGGCTGGGCGCCGCCGCCCTTGGACGCATTGCCGATGTGACCGGAATCGAGACGGTGTACCGGGTTTGCTCGTTCCTGCCGCTGATCGGCCTGCTCACCGCGCTGCTGCCGAATATCGAACGGCGGAGGTAAGGTCGGGGCTCTGCCCCGAACCCTGCCAAGGAGCGACGCTCCTTGGAACCAACCATTTTAGAACGGGATCAAAGGGCCGCCGGCCCTTTGCGGGTCCAGGGCAGAGCCCTGGCCTTCCCTTCACCCCGTACCGGAGAGCAGCCCCATGGACCACGTAGACCTGGCGATGGTTCTGGCCGTCGATGGATCGGCAAGCGTAACTTACGACGAGTTCGGCCTGATCGCCGGCGGCATGGCGACCGCATTGCGCGATCCGACGGTCGCCGCCGGCCTGACCGGCAACGCGGTGCTCGCCTTGTTGTTATGGTCCGGCACGGGCGAGCAGGACATCATCACCGGCTGGACCCCGATCGCCACCGCAACCGACCTCGCCGCCTTCGCCGATGACGTTGACAACATGCCGCGCACCGTCCGGGCAGGGAACACCGCGATCGGGGAGGCGCTGCTGGCGGCCCTGACGCTGCTCGCCCAGGTCCCGGCAATTCCCAAACGCAACATCGTGAACGTGATCGGCGACGGCCGCTCCAACGACGGAATCGCCCCCGGCCCGGTCCGCGATCGCATGGCGGCCGCGGATATCACCATCAACGGCCTGTGCATCCTGCATGAGGAGCCGGACCTGCTGACCTCTTACACCCGGGACGTGATCGGCGGTCCCGGCGCCTTCGCCGTGACCTGTCGCGAATACAAGGACTTCACCGAGGCGATGCGGCAAAAACTCACCCGCGAGATCAAAGGCCCTATCGTTTAGCAGAACCGGCCCCGCCGCTCGTCCCAGCGAACCGGCCGGCCGCCCGCGCGTTGTCCTCGAGTCCGCAGCAAGGAACCGCGCCTCTGACCGAACAGCCACCCGACTCGGCCGCCGACCGGTTGGTCGCCGAGGAAGTCCATCAGCAATTCATCGCCGTCACCAAATCCAACGGCGATGTTACCCACGGCCAGACAATCGCATCGGTCACGGAAAAGAAAACCTTCCGCGAAGCCGCCGGCGAGGCCGATGAAATGCCGCTGCCGACCGATCCGCGGACGGTGTTTCTCGGCGGCCTGTTCGTTATCGCCTGCCTGGCCGTCCTGTATGTTGCCGCCGAAATCGTCCTGCCGCTGATCCTCGCGATCGTCCTGAAGCTGTTGCTGCAACCGCTGGTGCGGCTGCTCGAAAACCTCCACATCCCGCGTGTCATCGGCGCCATTTTTTCCGTCCTGCTGGTGCTGCTGGCATTCGGCGGCACGATCAGCATGCTCGCCGGTCCCGCCGCTGGCTGGGCCGCGAAACTGCCGGATGCGATTCCAAAACTGAAGGACAGCCTGTCCTTCCTGCACGGCCCGATCGACGCCGGCCAGCGGATGATGCAGCAGATCGAAAATCTGACGGGCGCCCCCGGATCATTGGCGCCATCACCGGCGGTCCACCCGTCGAGTCTGGTGGGCGCTTTCCTCTCCGGTTCCGCAACCGCGACCTCCGGCCTTCTCACCACGCTGCTGATCCTGTTCTACATGCTGGTGTCGGGCGAAATGTTCCTGCGGCGCGTGGTCGAAATCCTGCCGCGGTTCCGGGACAAACGGCAGGCGGTCGAACTGTCCCTGCATATCGAGCGCGACGTCTCGGTCTATCTGCTGACCGTGTCCTGCATCAACGCCGTCGTCGGCGTGGCCACCGGCAGCGTGATGTGGGCCTGCGGCGTCGCCAATCCCGTGCTGTGGGGCGCCGTCGCCTTCGTGCTGAATTTCGTGCCGATCCTCGGGGCAATGGTCGGCCTCGTCGTCTTTTTGATGGCGAGCGTCCTGTCCCTCGGCGTGACATGGTGGGCATTGCTGCCGGTCGGCCTGTATTTCGCCATCCATGTCATCGAGGGTGAATTCGCCACCCCGATGTTCCTCGCCCGCCGCTTCACCATCAACCCTGTCGCGCTGATTCTGGCACTGATTTTCTGGTACTGGATGTGGGGTGTCGCCGGCGCGATTCTGGCGGTTCCGCTGCTGGCGATCACCAAAATCGTCTGCGACGATCTCCGTCCGTTGCGGGCTTTGGGCCACCTGCTGGAAGGCTGACCGGCCGCCAAACATTGCGGCCGGGCCGCCGCCGCCCCATACTGTCGGGCATGCATAGCTCCGTGACATTGACCCTCAACGGCGAGAGCCGGGTCTTCGAAGGGCCGGCGGACGGCCCGCTGTCCGTCTCCTTCCTGCTGGTCACCCTTGGCCTGGATACCAGGAAGGTCGCCGTCGAGCGGAATGAGGAGATCGTGCCGCGCTCCCGCTATGCCGAAACCTGGCTGGCGAGCGGCGATGCGCTGGAAATCGTGCATTTCATCGGTGGAGGCTGAGCATGGACGGATCAATCGCTCCCGACGGACATGAGGCAGACGACACCTGGACAGTGGCCGGGCGCACGTTCCGCTCGCGGCTGATCGTCGGCACCGGCCGCTACAAGGACCTCGAGGAGACCGGCCGTGCCATCGAGGCCAGCGGCGCCGAGATCGTCACCGTCGCGGTGCGGCGGGTGAACCTCTCCGATGCCAGCGCGCCGATGCTGCAGGACTACGTCGATCCTAAGAAGTTCACCTATCTGCCCAACACCGCCGGCTGCTTCACCGCCAAGGACGCCGTCCGCACGCTCCGCCTCGCCCGCGAAGCCGGCGGCTGGAACCTCGTGAAGCTGGAGGTCCTCGGCCCGCCGCCGCTGCTCTATCCCGATATGCAAGGCACCTTCGAAGCCGCCGAGGCGCTTATCAAGGACGGCTTCGAAGTCATGGTTTACTGCGCCGACGATCCGCTCGCCGCGAAGCGCCTGCAGGACATGGGTTGCGTCGCGATCATGCCGCTCGGCGCGCCGATCGGGTCGGGGCTCGGTATCCAGAACCCGGCGATGATCGCGATGATGATGGAACATATCACGGTGCCGTTTCTGGTCGATGCCGGAGTCGGCACCGCGTCGGACGCGGCCATCGCCATGGAACTCGGCTGCGATGCGGTGCTGCTGAACTCCGCCATCGCCCACGCCAAAGACCCAGTCTTGATGGCCCGCGCGATGAAAGCCGCCATCGAGGCCGGCCGGCTGGCATTCAGAGCGGGGCGGATGCCGCGTCGGATGGGTGCGGATCCGTCCAGTCCGTTGACCGGGCTGATCCGCTAAACAGCCGGGCGACGCCACGCTGGCGCATCGTCTCCGCACACAAGAACCGGCAAATCCAGCCCCATCAGCATGCCAATGTGCTCAAGAACAGATCAGAATAAAACGGCTTTTCGCCAGCATCACCAAGCATCGTTAACCATTCCTTAACCCGCGGCATGCGACCTAGCGTCCATGCCCCAAGGCCCGCCGCCGACCCATCCGCACGTCCGCCCCATCCTGATCGTCGACGACGTGGCGTCGGAGGCTCTGACCCTGCGTCTGCTCTGCCAGTCGCTCGGCGTCGACGCCGTTACCACCGCCAGCCCCGCCGAAGCCGCCGCGATCCTGCTGCGCCTGCGCCCGGCCGGAATCATCACCGACCTCGTGATGCCCGGCGCCGATGGTCTGGACTGCCTTTACATGATCGCCGGTCACGCCCCCACCGTTCCCGTCATGGTCGTCACCGCATCCGAGAAACTGCTGCTAAAGGCCGCCAGCGAACTCGGCGACGTCTATGGACTGGCCGACCTCGTATGCGTCGCCAAACCCGTCGATGTGCCAACCTTGCAGGCATTCGTTGCCCGCGCCGGCGCGCCATCCAGGCCCCCTCGCGCGGCCCTGCACTGAATGGCTCCAATCCAGCACCTGCTCGTCGTGGACGACCAACGCCTCGACCGCGCCATCGCCAGCCATGCGGCATCCCGAGCCGGATTCCAGGTCACCGGCGCGGCCAGCATCGGCGAAACACGCGCCCTGTTTGAAAAAGGCGACCGTTTCGATTTCGTCCTGATCGATCTCTCGCTCGGCACCGAGGACGGGCTCGAACTGCTGCCGCTGATCGCCCGCTTCAACAGTTCGGCCATTCTGATCATGGCCTCCGGATTCGATAGCCGCATTCTCGCCGCCAGCCAGCGTCTCGCCTCCGGCCTCGGGCTGCTTGTCGCTGGCGCCGTGCGCAAGCCGCTCCTGCCGACCACATTGCAGCGCCTGTTGCGCCAGATCCCGCTCGGGCAAACAGCGGCCGGCAGTGCGGATCTGGCGATCCCGCCGGAACAGATCCGCCTCGCCATCGCCGCGGGCCAGATCAAGCCCTGGTTCCAGCCGAAAATC
>Ga0182012_10000725_pt1 | contig 36254 bp, 41 predicted proteins | sample 612S2SmetaG_FD_120486 | JGI IMG/M metagenome (GOLD analysis project Ga0182012, IMG submission 120486) | Permafrost microbial communities from Stordalen Mire, Sweden - 612S2S metaG | ecosystem: Environmental > Terrestrial > Soil > Wetlands > Permafrost | place: Sweden: Stordalen | collected...
ACCCTGCTGGATATAGGGCAGCACAACCAGGGGCCTGCCGGAGTCGAACAGCGAGGCCTCGATCAGGGCGTCGTTGTCGACGCCGTCGGGGTCCGATTGCATGACAATGCTGAGATCGGCATTCCGCGCCAGCCTCGCATAGGCGCCGGGCATTCGGACTTCGTTTTCCGTCACCAGCCAATGGTCGGTGGACAGCTGCCTGCGCCCTGCTGCCGCCACGAACCGGTCGATGGTGGCGCGGGCCGCCTTCTCGCTTTCGGCCCGCATCTCCGCCAGCATTTGAGGCGGCAAATTGGGTATCATATAGCCCGAGATATCGGGATCCTGCGCGAACGCGACCCCCCTGATGTGGGCCTGCAAGAGTTCCGCCATCGAGAGCGCATAGTCGCGGACGTGATCGTAGGCATGGTCGCGCTCCAGACACAGAAGGATATCCCTGATCATGGCGATGCTCCCTGAGATTCGAGTTTCGAAGTAGTTGGTCCCGGTTTTCCCGAACGGAGCCACGCTACCTCGGCGACGACGCGATCGGCAACCTCGGCGGCGGCCGCCGTCACCTCGGGAGTCATCGCGGCGCCATCCTCAAACGAGGCGCCTTCAATCGCGTAGACGATGACCGTCTGGGGCAGCAATCGCAACGTGTCGGCCAGCGCGATCGCTTCAGCCAACCCGAAGGCGTGGCTGGACGGGAACGATAGGCCGTGGGGCAGTTGGCGTGCGCCTGCGTCAATCCGATGGATTCGTCCGGGCCTCTCGATCGGCGCCGCAGCGTCGATACAGACGGCCGCATCGAAGCCGGTCCAGTCCTCGACCAGACAAAGTATGTCGCCACTTCGCGCCATCAGTTTGACGCCTGACGGCAGCCGTCCGGCAAGGCGCTTGGCGACAAGGGGGCCAGCGCCGTCATCGGCGCGGTCCGGATTGCCGATCCCCACCACCAGGACCTTCGGCAGCTGGGCGTGGCGTTCGACGGCGGCGCTCACGTCCGGCGCACGTTCAGCTTGAGGAAATGGGTGGAACAGGAAATGCAGGGATCATGATTGCGGATACTCTGTTCGCAAATCCCGCGGATGATGTCGTCGGGCTGGTCGAGCACCGTGGCCGCGACGGCGGCGAGGTCAGCCTCGATGCTCGGTTGGTTCTGCGACGTCGGCGGCACGATGCGGGCCCGCTCGATGGTACCGTCCTGCTGGAAGTCATAGCGTTGCCAGCAGATCCCGCGCGGCGCCTCGGTGCAGCCAAAGCCGGTGCTGGCGCGCGGCTCGATCGGCACCGATGCTTGTTGCGGCGGATCGTAGGCGGCGATCAGGCGCAGCGCCTCTTCGCAGGCATAGACCAGCTCCAGGGCGCGCACGATGATGCTCTTGAAGGGATTGCGGCAGACCGGACCGAGCCCGGCCTCGCGCGCCAACGCCTGGACGGTCGGCGGCAGGCGGTCGAAGTTCAGCGCATAGCGCGCTAATGGGCCGACCAGATAAGCCCCGCGCCGCTTCACCAGGGAATGCAGCGCCGTCGAATGCGCGACGTGCCGTTCCTCGAACTCGCTCTCGTAATCGGCGATATCGATGTCGATGCCTCGATTGGAGACCAGCCGTCCCTCGTTCAAGGGATATTCGTCGGGGTGGCGGAGCGCGACGAATTCATAGTCCTGCTCCAGATCCGGGAACGGAAAGCCGGCTACCCAGCGCAGCGTGCCGACGGCGATCTCACGCCCGCGCGTGAGGTGTTCGGCGACCGGCGCCAGTTCGCCGCGCGTCGGCAGGCGATGGAAGCCCCCCGCTTTGACATTGACGGGGTGGATCTCCCGGCCCCCGATCGCCCGCATCAGGTCATTGCCGGCCTTCTTGAGCGCCAGCCCGTTGCGGACGGCCTCGCCGTGATCCTGCGCCATCCGGATGCCGTCGGGAAAGCCGAGGAAATCCGGCGCGTGCAGCATCACCACGTGGAGCGCATGGCTTTCGATCCATTCGCCGCAATAGAGCAGCCGCCGCAGCGCCCGAAGCTGGCCTTCGACCCGGGCACCGAAGGCATTCTCGATGGCATGAACCGCCCCCATCTGATAGGCGACCGGGCAGATGCCGCAGATCCGTGCCACGATGTCGGGCAGTTCGGCAAAGCCACGGCCGCGCAGGAAGGCCTCGAAGAAGCGCGGCGGCTCGAAGATCCGCAGGGTTGCCGACGCGACCCGGCCATCGGTGATTTCAAGATCGAGCGCGCCTTCGCCCTCGACCCGGGCGAGCAGATCGACCAGGATGCTTTTAGTCGCCATGGGCCAAGCTCTCCTTCCGGAAGGGTTCGGCCGCCGCATTGAAGGTGCGGAAGGCGCGGGCAATGTCGCGTTGACTAGCGCCGAGCGCCTGCCATTCGCGCGCCAGCGCCGCGGTGTTGGGCGTCTCCATCGGACCGAAGCATCCGTAGCAGCCGCGCCGGAAGGACGGGCAGAGGGCGCCGCAACCGGCATGGGTCACCGGACCCAGGCAGGGGGTGCCCTGCACCATCACGCAAACCGTGCCACGCTGCTTGCATTCGACGCACACGCTGTGGGCCGCGATCGAAGGCTTGCGGCCGGCCAGGTAGGCCGAGATCACCTCGATGAGTTGGCCCTTGTCGATCGGGCAGCCACGCAACTCGTAGTCGACCGGGATGTGGGCCGAGATCGGTGTCGAAGTGGCCAAGGTCGAGATGTATTGCGGAGATGCGTAGACGGCCGCGATGAAGTCGTTGACATCGGCGAAGTTGCGGAGCGCCTGGATGCCGCCGGCGGTCGCACAGGCGCCGATGGTGACCAGGAACTTCGATTGTTCCCTGATCTTCAGGATCCGCTCGGCATCGTGCGCCGTCGTGACCGATCCCTCGACCAAAGAGAGGTCATAGGGGCCGTCCAGGACGAGGCTCGAGGCCTCGGGAAAATTGGCGATCTCGATCGCGCCGGCCAGCGCCAGCAGTTCGTCCTCGCAATCGAGCAGCGAGAGCTGGCAGCCGTCGCAGGAGGCGAATTTCCAGACCGCGAGCCGCGGGCGCCGCCGATCGTTCATGTCAGACCTCCCGCATGTCGAATAGGCCGGCAATGCGGCCGTACGGCATCACCGGACCATCCTTGCAGACGAAGGTTGGCCCGAACTGGCAATGTCCGCACAGGCCGATGGCGCATTTCATGTTGCGCTCCATCGAAAGATAAATGCGCTCGGAACTCACGCCGGCCTCACGCAACGCTCTCACCGAGTATCGCATCATCACTTCCGGGCCGCAAACGAACGCCATCGTGCTGTCGGGATCGAAGGCAGCCCGCGGAATCAACGCCGGCACGACCCCGACATGGCCACGCCAATGGGCGTCAGCGTGATCGACCGTCACCTCGATGCTGAGATCCAACTGCTGTCGCCATTGCTCCAGCTCATTCCGGTAAAGCATGTCAACGGGGTTGCGACTGCCGAACAGGATCGTGACCCGCCCATATCGGCGCCGATGGCTAAGGATATGATAAATCGCCGGCCGTAAAGGTGCGAGGCCGAGGCCGCCGGCCACCAGGACGACATCCGAGCCTTCGGCCTCCACGACCGGCCAGCCGACCCCGAAAGGGCCGCGCACGCCGATCGTCGCGCCGGCTTCAAGCCGCGTGATAGCCGCGCTGGCGGCGCCGACATCGCGGACCGTGTGCACGAAATGATTCCCATCCGCGCCGTCGCCGCTCATACTGATGGCAATTTCGCCGACGCCGAAGACGTAGAGCATGTTGAATTGCCCGGGACTGAAGGCCGGACGCTTTCCGGCCACCGGCGCGATCTCCATTGTCACCGTGTCCGGCAGTTCGCGCCACAGCCTGCCGACGCGATAAATCTGCGGAACCCAGGGATCCCCCGCGGATGCGGGCGCCGACATGTTCTCCAGATCCATGTCAGCGCTTTCCATAGACGTCGAGCAGTTGAAGCTGGGTCTCGAGAAGGCGTTTTACCACGACCGGCATGAAGCGCTTCATCATCTCGTAGCCGAGATGATGATCCGCCTCGGACTTGCCGCGCAGGCACGCGGCGTCAATACCGATGGCGCGGACCAGTTCGACGGCACGGGCGTCGAAGGTCCAGCGGTAGGGCGGGACCAGCCACGCCGCCCCCACGATCTCGCCCTCGCCAAGGGTTGCAAACACGACCGGCTGCTGCCCCGGGGCCACGATCTCCAGCGCCACCCTGCCATGGCGGATTAGAAAGAACTCGTCCGCCGACGCGCCTTCGCGAAACAGATAATCGCCGGCATCGAAGCGATGGTTGCGCGCGCACCCCGCGACCAGCGAACTGTATTCGGGCTCAAGGCCGGCGAAGAAGGACTGCTCTTGAAGAATCTGCTCAAGTCCCTTCATGCGGCTCTCCCTTGCTTGCTTGCGGCGCCGCCCGGATGGCGGCCGCTTCGGCCGTGATATCGATGCCGACCGGACACCAGGTGATGCAGCGCCCGCAACCCACGCAGCCGGACGTTCCAAACTGGTCGATCCAGCTCGAAAGCTTGTGCGTCATCCATTGGCGATAGCGCGAGCTTGAGGTTTCACGCACGCTGCCGCCGTGAATGAAAGAAAAATCCATGGTGAAACAGGAATCCCATTTCCGAACCCGCTCGGCGGATGTGCCCAAGAGATCGCTGTGATCTTCCACGGTGGTGCAGAAGCAGGTCGGGCAAACCGAGGTGCAATTGCCGCAAGCGAGGCAGCGCTCCGCCACTTCATCCCAGCGTGGATGCGTTAAATTGGATTGCAGCAGTTGCTTGAGGCCGTCGGTGTCCAGCGCGCGTCCCATCGCGTTCCGTGTGCGGGCCGTGACCGCTTCGGCCGCCAAAAGATCGGCACCGGATGCGACGCGATGGGGCAAGCGGTCGAGCAAGGCCCTGCCGGCCTCGCTGCCTGCCTCGATCAGGAATTCGTGGCGCGAGGCGTCGACAAGCTCGGTCAGCGCGAGGTCGAAACCCGCATCGGCCTTGGGTCCGGTTCCCATCGACACGCAAAAGCAGGTGCCTCCGGCTTCCCCGCAGTTGACGGCGACGATGAAAGCGTCCTGCCGGCGCATTCCGTAGGTCGCGTCCCGATAGGGGCCATCGAGAAAGATGCGATCCTGGATGGCGATGGCATGGAGTTCACAGGCGCGCACGCCAATGAAAGCATATTTCGGGGTTTCCGCCCCCCCGGTTTCAATTGACAGGCCATTTTCGTCCCGGTGCGCGGTCCACAGCCTCTCGACAGGCGGATGCAGAAACTGCTTCCACGAGTGGGGCCCGACGGCAAAACCAAAGAGAGCGTCGTCCCCGCGACGCTCCAGATGATAGCGGCCGGCTTCCTGACGATCGGTCCATCCCTTCGGCAAGTCTTCGACGCGGGCGATCTCGTCATAGACGATGGCTCCGTCACGCACGGTGGGGCCCAGCACCCGATGGCCGCCGGCAAGAATCTCGATGAGTGCCTGCAGCGCATCCGTTGCGATGACCGCCTGGGCGCGACTAGCCGAATGATCCTGCATCAGTTCAACTCGATGGATTGATCCGCGCTTCGGGTATTCGGCGTGCGCTACCCCGCCGCTGATCAATTATCATCGATTGTCAGGCAAGGAGGATTGATTCAAATCAACGAAGGTCGGCGGTCACGGCGGCCCGCAGCTTGAAATCACGCGCCCCGCGGCGTTTCGAGCTAGTCCGGATTAGTTCGGCGTCCTCCCCGGTCCTCATCCCGCATCGCGCACCCGATGCGTCTCGAAGGATGACCACGAGCGCAGATGGTTCGAGACGCGCGGCACTACCGCGCTCCTCACCATGAGGCAGTGCAGGATGCTTCCACAAGAAGTCGACGCAGTTCGTCGACCGACTCCGCCCCTCATTCTGAGGACCATCGCGCAAGCGGTGCGTCTCGAAGGTTGGCTGCATCGGCGGTGCGAGCGGCCATCCTTCGCGACGCGAGCCCTCACCCTCCGGGCGCAGGCTCACTCTCCAGGAGGAGGTCGGAGAGCTTGGATACCATAAGTTCGGCGAAATCGATCCGCTTAGGCCAAACCAGCGTCGATCTGGAAGCACTGGCGCGTGATGCGCTGGCTTTCATCTGACGCCAGGAACAGCGCCATCGCTGCGATGTCTTCCGGCGTGACGGCATCGGGGATGGCCTGATGCGCGCGAAATTCGGTGATCTGGCGCTCGTCGGGGTACCACAGCCGGCGCTGACGTTCGGTGATCACCATGCCGGGGGCAATGGCATTGACGCGAATGCGGTCGGGGCCGACCAGCCGGGCCAGCGAGTTGGTGAAGCCTACAATCGCGGCCTTGGCGGCGGCATAGACCGGCAACGCCGGTGCGCCGCGCATCCAGGCAATCGATGACAGGTTGATGATCGAACCGCCGCCGCGCGCCTGCATCTGCGGCACCACCGCCTGGGCGGCGAAGAACACGTGCCGCAGGTTGACGCCGATCGTCCAGTCGAATTCTTCAGGCGTCACCTCGGAAAGCACCTGGCGCTGGTCGTTGGCGGCGTTGTTCACCAGCACAGCCGCATCGCCAAGGGCTGCGCGAACTTCCGCGATCGCGCTGCGCAAGGCAGCAATATCAAGCAAGTCGCAAGGCACGAACAGCGGCGCTGCGCCACATTGGCTGCCGACATCCCGCGCCAGCGCCGCTCCGGCATCGGCATCGATATCGAGGAAGGCCACCTGGGCCTTTTGGGTGGCGAAGGCGCGCACGAATGCCGCGCCGATGCCGCTGGCGCCTCCGGTGATCAATACAACCCGGCCCGCGAGGCCGGCATAGCTTGTATGTGTCATGCGATGAGACGCTCCGTCTTCGGGTCGAACAGGCAAATGCGGCGAGTATCGAGCGCGAACGGGGCCGGCTCCCCCAGTGCCGGCCGAATGTCGGGCGAGATCCGCGCCAGCACCGGCTCGCCGCCGAGTCGCAGCAGCACGATCGTCTCCGCCCCAGTGGGTTCGATCATCTCCACCGGCGCATTGACCACGATCGGCGCCTGCGCGCTATCGCCAAAAACGCGGCCGGGATCGGTGATGCATTCCGGCCTGATGCCGAGCACCACCTCGCTGCCACGAAAAGCCGCGGCCGCATCGTATCCCCGCAAGCACAGCCGGACCTCATCCGGCCGCCCCGCGCCGATCACGACCCGCGGCGCGCCATCTTCGGCCAAAAGCCGCGCCGGCATCGTGTTCATCGGCGGCGAGCCCATGAAACGGGCCACGAACAGATTGGCCGGATATCGGTAGATCGTATCGGGGTCCGCGAATTGCTGCACTTGCCCCTGGTGCATCACCGCTATCCGCGTGGCCATCGTCATCGCCTCGATCTGGTCATGGGTGACATAGACGATGGTGGCGCCGATGCGCTGATGCAGCCGCTTGATCTCCATCCGCATCTCGACGCGCAGCTTGGCGTCGAGATTGGAGAGCGGCTCGTCGAACAGGAACAAGAGTGGATCCCGTACCAGGGCGCGCCCCATCGCCACGCGCTGACGCTGGCCGCCGGAAAGCTGCGATGGCCGGCGCTCGAGCAAGGGCTCGATCTGCAGCAGCCGGGCAATTCTGGCTACCGCCGCCTGTTGCTGCGACTTGGGCACGTGACGGCATTCCATTCCGAACGTGATGTTCTGGCGCACGCTCATCGAGGGATAGAGCGCATAGGATTGGAATACCATGGCGATGTCGCGGTCCTTCGGCGGAACGTCGTTGACGATCCGTCCGCCGATTGCCACGGTGCCGGCGCTGGCGTGCTCCAACCCGGCGACGATATTGAGCAGCGTGGACTTGCCGCAGCCGGACGGTCCGACCAGCACGGTGAACTCGCCGCTTTCGATGTCGAGGTCGATGCCCTTCAGCACCTCCAGTCGGGCGAACCGCTTCGACAGGCCGCGGATGCTCAGGGCCGTCATGATGCCACCCTCACTTCACGGCCCCCGCGGTCAAGCCGCGCAGGAAATAGCGTCCGCCGAACAGATATACCAGAAGCGTCGGCAAGGCCGCGATCAATACGGCGGCGCTCTGCTCCCCGTACAGGGGTTCGCTGGTGATGGAGGCGCTGAGCGCGATCAGCGCGGCGGTGACAGGCTGGTTTCCACCTGATGTAAAGGTGACGCCAAACAGGAATTCGTTCCAGATTCCCGTAAACTGGAAAATCACGGTCACAATCAGGATAGGAGGCGATAGCGGCAATACGATGCGCCAGAAAATCCGGAAGAAGCCCGCGCCGTCGATGCGCGCCGCTTTCAAAAGGTCCGGCGGGATGCCGACATAGTAGTTACGACAGAACAGCGTCGTGAAGCTCATGCCCTGAACGGTGTGAATCAGGATCAGGCCGGCGATGGTGTTCATGAGTTTCAGATCGCGCAGCACGACCACCCAGGGGATCAGCTTCATCTGCTCCGGCAGGAAGACGCCAAGCGTCACGACAGCGAAGATGATCTGATCCCCGCGAAAGCGCCAGAGCGCGATCGAATAGCCGGCGAGCGCCCCCAGCAAGGTGGAGAGAATGGTGGCCGGGATCGCCAAGGCAAAGGAATTGAGCATATAGGGCTCGATACCCCAGCAATGCTCGGCCATGCAGAACCGGTTCCAGGCCCGGGGGTAATTGGCAAAGGTCAGCTGGCGCGGCCAGCCGATCATCGAGGTGGCGGCGATCTCCTGGCTGGAGCGCAACGAGTTGGCCACCACCACGCCAAGCGGGACCAGCAGCAGCAACGCGAGCACGATCAGCGCGGTGTAGATACTCACCCGTGTCCACTTCATGCCCGGGCCTGCCGTTGTTTCTGCCAGCGCACATAAATTCCATAGGGCCCCAATACCACGACCAGCACCAGGAGCATCAGCACCGCGGCCGCCGAGCCGCGCCCCAACTCGCCGCGCTGGAACATGAAGTCGTAGACGACGAGTGTCGGCAGCATGGTGGATATGCCAGGTCCGCCGCCGGTCAGCGCCCGCACCAGGTCGAACGTCTTGATCGCCGACTGCAGCAGGATCACGAACACCGTGACAAAGATCGGCCAGATCGTCGGCAGCAGCACGCGACGGTAGGTGCGCCATGGTCCGGCCCCATCGATCTGCGCAGCCTTGATCAAGTCGCCGTCCACCGAGCGCAATCCAGCCAGAAACAGCGCCATGGCGAATCCCGCGCCTTGCCAGACGCCGGCCATGATCAAGGTGTAGATGGCCTTGTCCGACTGCACCAGCCAGTCAAACCGGAAATCCAGCCAGCCGAGATCGCGCACCAGTTTCTGGATGCCGATCCCGGGATTGAGCAACCAGCTCCAGACCGTGCCGGTCACCACGAAGGAAACCGCCAGGGGATAGAGAAAGATCGTGCGCAGCACATTTTCGCCACGCACGCGTTGATCGAGCAGGATCGCCAGCAACAATCCGAGCGCCATCGTCAGCAGCACGAAGCCGAGGCCGAAGATCACCAGGTTGAGATAGGCGACCTGAAAGTTGGCGGTGCGGGTCACCGCCCAGTAGTTGCGCAGACCGATCCAGGAATAATCCGGCAGCAAGGTCGAAGGCGTGAAGGAGACCCAGCTTGTCCACACCGTGAACACCACGACGTGCCCGGCCGCAACCAGCAACGGCAGCCAGATCGCCAGCGCGGTCAAGGCGTCGCCGAGACGAAGACGCCAAAGGCCCGCGGCCTGCTCTCTCCCCGCAGACGGCTCGCGTGCCTGCCGTGCCGGGATCATGGTCACGGATACGACCCTACTGCGCGCCGGCCACCGCCTCGACCAGCCGCTTCTGTCCTTCGGCCGCGGGGATGTCGCTGTCGTGCACATATTCCGTCAGCACATCGATCATGGCCGCGGTAATGCCGTTCGGCTGCGCCATGTTGTGCGCCAGGCTGAGAAGCACACGGTCCCCTCCAATGGCGTCGCGCAGATTCTGCGCCGCGTTTCGCTGGCCGTCGGTAAAGCCCGGGGTCGTCAGATCGACATCGGTGCGCGCCGGTATCGAGCCGGTGATTTTCGCGTACATTTCCTGGGTCGACGGCTGCATCACGGTCTCGGCGAATAATTTCTGCCCCGCTTCGAGATCGGCGGACTTCGACTGCCAGAAGATGAAACAGTCGGCGTTGAGGTCGAAGCACGGCGGACCTTTCTCCTGCGGAGCGGGTCCGCTGCTGAAATCGGCCTCGGTCGCGCCGGCGCGCAGCAGATTACCCTGGGCCCAGCCTCCCATCAGCACCATGCCCATGTCGCCCTTGATGAAGGCCGGCAAATTCACCGCCCAGCCCTGCGCCGCGATGTTCGGGTTCATCCAGTTGGCAAACTTGCGCAGCTGTTCGAACGCCGCCAGTACTTCCTTGCTCCTGAGCGCATCGGCGTCCAGCTGCATGAGGGCGCGGCGATAGATTTCGGGACTGATGCCGGCGAGCGCAATCTCGAATTTCATTCCGTCGTCATTGCGGATCCCGCCGTTGGCCAGGGGAATCATGCCCGCGGCCCGCATCTTTTCCGCGATGTCATTGAATTCCGCCCACGAGGTCGGCGCCTTGCTCACCCCGGCACGCTGCATGCCCTTGGTGGAGAGAAACAGCGTGTTGAGCCGATAGACCTGCAGCGGCAGCGCGATCCAGTGGCCCGCCGGCTGGCAGCTGGTGGCGAGTTCGGCCGGAACCTTGCCGGCAAGGCCGGCCGTTTTCACCCACGGGGTGATATCGACGGTCGGCGCAATCTTCGACCACGCGGCAATTTCCGGACCTTTGAGCTGCGAGACCGCTGGCGGATCGCCGGCGATGATTTGAGCCCGCAGCTTGTTCATCATGTCGGTGGTTATGCCGGGAACGGGATTATGCTGCCAGATGCCGCCACGCTCCTCGAACAATTTGCCCAGCGCCGAGATCGCGGCGCCATCGCTGCCGGAGGCCCATTGCGAGATGACGGTCAGGCGCGGCTTCACGGTACCCTGTGCGCGGGCCAGCGCCGGCAGCACGAGCGCGGCGGCGGATCCAGCGAGCAGACGACGCCTTGTGGTCAACGGCATGAATTGTTCCTCCCGAATGCAGCGGGATAGCCGCACGCACTCGTCGCCAGCCTTGCGGCTGCCATGGCTTCCATCCCTATAAGCAGTTCTTGCTTTGAGTACGAAACTGCGCGCTAACCATTTCTATTGTCAAGAGGTTCACCACGCGAAAGGTCCGCGGCACCTGGTGCGGCTGGCCGGGAGGACAAGGGCTCGGCGTGGGGCTGATCGGATTTCGGCCGACGAAAAGCGGATGCGTCGTCGGCACCGGCGCAGTGGTCATCTGCCGCAATATCGAACACCTTATCCGCCGACGGAAAAATTCTCCTGGCGGCGGGTCCAGCCGGTCACCCGGCCTTCGATGAAGGAAAAGATCGCATAGAGCGCAACTCCCATCACGGCCAGGATCATCAGCCCGGCAAACACCAGCGGCACGTCGAAGTTGGAGCTTGCGATCATCATCAGGTTGCCGATGCCGCGATTGGAGGCGACCGTCTCCGATATCACGGTGCCGACGAAGGCCAGCGTCACCGCGACCTTCAGCGAGGCGAAGAAATACGGCATCGCGCGCGGCAGACCGACATGGGTCAGGATGTCGAGCTTGCTGGCGCGCAGCGTGCGCATCACGTCTTCCAGCTCCGGTTCGGTGGTGGCAAGGCCGGTGGCGACATTGACCACGATCGGAAATACGCAGGTCAAGGCCGCGGTGATGATGGCCGGCACGGTGCCGGCGCCAAACCACAGCACCAGGATCGGGACGATCGCGACCTTGGGGATCGAGGCAAATCCGATCAGCAGCGGATAGGCCACATCATAGGCCAACCGCGACGAGCCGACCACGACGCCAAGCAGCACGCCAAAGACGATGCCAAGACCGAAACCGATCAGCGTCGTCGTGGTGGTCTGCAGGGCATGCGGCCAGATGCCGGGCGCATCGACCCAGAGCGTATACAGGATTTGCGTCGGACGCGGCAGCACGATGTCGCGAACGTGAAAGACAATGCAGGCGAGCTCCCAGACCAGGAAAAACCCGACGATCAGGGAACTGGAGGCGAGACGCCGGCGGCCGGCGGCGGTCATGCGGCAGCTTCCCGGTAATCGCGGCCGGCTTTGATCAGTTCGCGCAGGCGTTGGGTCAGCGCGGTGAAATCGGCGGTATAGGTCAGTTCGAGCGTGCGCGGCCGGACGAATGCGACGGCGCAGTCCTGGATGATGTGGCCGGGGCGGGCCTGCATCACGCAGATCCGGTTGGCCAGATAGCTCGCCTCCTTCAGATCATGGGTGACCAAAAGCACGGTCGGCTTGCGGGCGAGCCACAAATCCTGGGTGATCGCCCACAGTTCCTCGCGGGTGAACTGATCGAGCGCGCCGAAGGGCTCGTCGAGCATCAGAAGCTCCGGCTCGTGGATCAGTGCCCGGCACAGCGACGCCCGCTGCAACATGCCGCCCGAGAGTTGCCAGGGATAGTTGTCGGCGAAGCCCCGCAGCCCGACCTGATGCAGGAGATCGTCGGCGCGGGTTCGAAACTCGGCGGCCTTTTTGTTGCGAAACTCGCCGCGAAACGGCGGCACGATCCGAAGCGGCAGCATCACATTGTCGCGGATCGAGAGCCATGGCAGCAGGGTCGGATTCTGGAAGGCCATGCCGACTCGCACCGGTTCGGCGCCGACTTCGCGGCCGGCAATGAACACATAGCCGGAGGACGCCCGGATCAAACCCGATACCAGGCGCAGCAGGCGCAGGATGGTCGACTTACCGCAGCCGGACGGGCCGACCAGCGCGATGAAGTCGCCCCTGCCGATCTTCAGGCTGGTTTCGGCCAGCGCTGCAACACGGCGGGCGCCCTCGCCATAATTCAGCGTCACCTGCTGCAATTCGACGAAGACGTCGGTGGCCGCGATCGCGGTCATCGGTGCAGCCCGTCGGCCGGCATCTTGAGCACGGCTTGCAGGGTCTGGTCCGGGTTCTTCACATCGGCAGGTGGCATTGTTTGGATAACGTGCACCGATCGCCCCCAGCCTTTGGTCTGCGGCACCAGAGTCCGGTTCCTCATGGCGAAGCGGCCGCGGACCAGCGTGTGGATCGGCAGCCCGCATACCTCCCGACCGTCCCATGGCGAGATTTTCGAGCGCGATTGCAATTCCTTGTCCCGCAGGGTCCAGCGCCGGGTCAGATCGACCAGAGCGAGATCCGCCTCCGCACCGGGCTGGATCACGCCCTTGCGCGGGTACAGCCCCCACGCCTTCGCCGGATTGACCGCGCTCCAGCGCACATAATCGTTGATCGAGGCGCGGCCGGCGGCGATTTCGGTCAACATCAGCGGCATCTGGCTCTCGACGCCGGGAAAGCCGCAATCGACGCTCCAGATATCGTTGCGGGTCTTTTCGTCCCGAGCGTGCGGCGCATGATCGGTGGCGATCATGTCGATGGCGCCGCGCTCCAGCGCGTTCCAGAGCGGGGCCTGGTTTTCCCGCTCCCGCACCGGTGGATTGACCCGGATGACCCCGGCCAGCCGGGCATAGTCATCCGCCGAGAGCAGCAGGTAGTGCGGACAGGTCTCGCCGGTGATGTCGACGCCGCGCGCTTTGGCGGCGGCGAGCGGCGCCAGTTCGGCCGCCGAGGAGATATGCAGCACATGGATGCGTGCGCCGGTCCACTCGGCGAGAATGGCGGCGCGGGACACCGCCTCGACCGCGACCACCGCGGGCCGCGAGGCGAGGTGCGCCAAGGGATCGCTGCGGCCAGCTTCGGTCAAGCGCGACTGCCGTCGCTCCATGATCGAATTGGTTTCGGCGTGCAAGGATATGCGTTTTCCGGTCGGCGCCACCACCTCGAAGGCCTCCAGCATCGCGCCGGTGGAGGGCGAGGCGATCTTGCCGAAGGTGTTGCCCATATAAAGCTTGAAGCCGATCACGCCGCCATCGACCAAGGCCAGCACATGTTCGATGGTGTCCTCGCCGAGCAGGCCGTAGAGGCCATAATCGACATAGGCTTTGGCGCGCGCTATCGCGTGCTTCTGCGCCAGGATCTCCGCTGTGCCGGTTGGCGGTATCGTGTTCGGCATGTCGAACACGGTGGTGACCCCGCCGAAGGCCGCGGCCGCGGTACCGCTCTCCCAGTCTTCCTTATGCGGATAGCCGGGATCGCGAAAGTGCACGTGCACGTCGATGGCGCCCGGCAAAAGATGCAGACCGCTGGCATCGAGCGTCTCTAACGCCTTCGGCATCGCGTCCGCGCTGCCCACCGCGAGAATCTTCTCGTCCTTGATGGCGACGCTCGCCGCAAAGGTGGCGTCCGCCGAAACGACCCGGCCATGGTGGATCACGAGATCTGCGATCATGGCGACGCTCACAGCATGGCCCAGCCGCCGTCGACCGGCAGATCGACGCCGGTCAATTGCCGCGACACGTCACTGGCCAGAAACAGGCAGGCATTGGCGACATCCATATCGGTGGTGACACGGCGCAGCGCGTAGTCCGCGGCGTGACGTTGCATCGCCTCTTCAAGGGTAATGCCGAGCCTTTTGGCCATGTCGGCGCATACCTTGTCGCGGAAGCGCGGGCCGTCGACCATGCCGGGCGCCACGTAATTGACGTTAATATTGTGCTGGCCGACTTCTAGCGCGAAGCTCTTGGTGATGCCGCGCAGCCCCCACTTCGACGCCGAGTAGGCCATGCGCCCGGCGCGGCCGCGCATGCCGAAGGTGCCGCCGACATTGACGATCTTGCCATAGCGCTGCGCCGTCATGGCCGGCAGTACCGCGTGCATGGTGTGGAAGCAGCCGTTCATGTTCAGCGTGACGATGTCGTCGAACTCTTCAGGCGTGGTCTCGGCGCCCGTCTTGCCGATCGGGCCGGAGCCGCCGGCGATGTTGACCAGGATGTCGATGCGTTCGAAGCTGTCGAGAGCGGCCTTCGCGGCGGCGTCGCATTGCGCGGGATCCGTCAGGTCGCAATGGACCACGATGGCCGGTCGCCCGGCGGCCCGCACCGCCGCCGCCACCGGTTCGATCGCTGCGACATCGCGCCCGACCAGCACCAGCCGGCAGCCTTCCGCCGCGAACGCGCTGGTGACGGCCGCTCCCATGCCCTTGGCGGGACCGGTGATGACGGCCACGCGATCGGTCAGCCCGAGATCCATGAGGATTTCCTTTCTAGACGAAAGTTGCTTCGCGATCCTCATCCTGAGGAGCATCGCTTAAGCGATGCGTCTCGAAGGATGGCCGCAAGCGACGGTGCAAGCGGCCATCCTTCGAGACGCGAGCCCTCGCCCTGCGGGCGAAGGCTCGCTCCTCAGGATGAGGTCGGAGAGCTTGGATGCATTCAGCTTCATCGAACCGCTCAACTAGAACAGCTTCTTGGCCAGTTCGTTTTCGGGCGGCAGAAAGGCCGGCGTGAAGATCTCGTCGACCGACGGCGTGCGCGGCAGCGCTTCGATCGACACCAGGGTATCGATCGAACGTTTCAGCCGCAACGGATCGACGTTGCCGAGCCCGATGGTTGCGATTTCCGGGTGGTTCATTTCGGCCCGCAGCGTGGCATCGAGACGGGCGCGTTCGACGTCAACCTTGATCAGCGGCTCGCGCTTGACGACGGCGGCGACGGCGGCCGCCGGATCTTTCAGCGTAGCCATCAAGCCCTTGTTGATCGCGCCGACCATGCCCCGGACGGCTTCCGGATGATCCTTGACGAGCTTGCGGGAGACGATGATGGCGTTGGAATAGAGATCCATGCCGTAATCGCCGAAATTGATATAGCGGATCTTGTCATCGTCGACGCCCATGGCGCGGGCCGAGAAGCGGATGGTATTGACATAACCGAGCACGCCGTCGACCTGCCCTCCCATCAGCATCTGTTCGCGCAGGTTCGGCTGCAGATTGGTGATCTTGACCGCGCTGCAGTCGACCTTGGCGGCCTTGCAGAAGGCAGGAAACAGTTTCAACGCCCCGTCGTTCGCGGCGCTGCCGAGCGTCTTGCCGGCAAGATCCTGCGGCGTTTTGATCGGGCTGTCCGCCCTCACCGCCACCGTGAAAGGCGGCTGGTTGAACATCACAAACACCGCGACCGGCGCGTCCTCCGGCTTCTTGGCCGCGAGTTCGATCAGCGCGTTGATGTCGCCGAAGCCGACGTCATAGGTGCCGTTGGCAACCAGCGGCACCGCGGCGCCGGAGCCGTTGCCCTGGTCGATGGTCATATCGAGGCCTGCGGCTTTGAAATAACCGAGATCCTCTGCCAGGAAGAACATCCCTTGCGGACCCTGGTACTTCCAGTTCAGCACCATCTTCAGTTTCAGATCCGAGGCCTCTGCCGGAAGCGCCGCCGCGACCAGCAAAGCCGCCGCTGCCAAAATCGCCGCACGCCAAACGGGACGCCAAGCTCCGCCGACTGCCCTGCCTCGCATCGATCAACCCCATTATGTTGGGCGGACGCAGCCGCCGCGTCGCCGGTCAGGTCATCTAGCCAGACCCCAGTGCAGCTATCCATCGCCGTTTTTGTGGCGGAGCGTTGCTGCAAAGGCTACACTCGTGGAAAGGAGGCGGCCGATGCGGCATCTGCGATTCCTCAGATATTTCGATCAGGTCGCGCGCTCCGGTTCGATCCGCAAGGCCGCCGCGGCGCTCAACGTCACGGCATCCGCTCTGGATCGCCGGATCATGGACCTGGAAGAGGAACTCGGCACGCAATTATTCGAGCGGCGGCCGCGCGGCATGCGGCTGACCGCGGCGGGTGAGGTATTTGCGCGCTTCGTCCGCACCGAGTTTGCCGACACCGAGCGGATGCGCTCGCAGATCGAGGATCTCAAGGGATTGCGCCGCGGCAATGTACGCATCGCCTGCAGCCAGGCGCTGGCGCACGGCTTCCTACCCGAAGCGATCGCGGTATTTCAGCGCACCTATCCCTTGATCACCTTCGATGTCGCGGTGTCCGACCACGAGCGCGCCATGCAGTCGCTAGCCGCCCTGGAGGTGGACATCGTGCTGGTGTTCCGTCCGCCACAACCGCCGAATTTCCGGCCGCTGCTTACCCTGAAACAGCAGCTGGTAGTGCTGATGGCCGCTGATCATCCACTGGCCGCAAAAAAGACTCTGCGGCTGTCGGACTGCCGGCTTTATCCGATGGCGCTTCCGGACCAACGAATTGGCGGCCGCCAGCTGCTCGACGAGGTGACCGCCCGCGCTGGGCTGAGCCTGACGCCATCGATCCAGTCGAATTCCTTCGAGTTCCTGCGCGGCTGCGTTGCGCGCGGCCAGGCGCTGTCATTTCAGATCGAAGTCGGCGCGCTGCCGGATTATCTCGAAGGATCAGGCGTAGTGGCCCGCGCCATCGATCGTCGCGATGTGCCGCACGCCAACCTGGTGCTGGGGCAACTGCGCGATCGTAACCTGCCGAGTGCGGCAGCGATGTTCTGCGAGCACCTGAAATCGGCGTTACGCGGCATCGACAGCCATGATTGAGATTTCGGTCGCCGCCATCAAGCTGCTGCTGGCTGTGGCCGCGTTCGTGCTGATCGGATGGTTCGGCGCGCGCGACAAACGAATCGGCGGCGTGCTGCTCACCTTTCCACTTCTCAATGGAATCGCGATGCTGACCGGCGTGGATCCGCTCGGCATCGCCGCCACGATCTATCTCGTCGTGATGTGGAACAGCGTGCTTTTTCTGGTCTTGATGTACCGATATCAATACCTGCCGCCGTTGCCCTCTGGCTGGGACCAAGAAGCCAAAATAATCGTCCGGGCGCTGTTTTGGATGATCGTGTGGAGCAGCGGTGCCACCGCGCTCGCGTTGCTTCGCGATACGCTGCCATCCGCCGGCTGGCTATTCGTGATCCAGCTCGTGTTCGCCGTCCTGTATATTTCGCGCTGCTGGCGAGCGCCGCAGGCGGCCTCTTATCCGAGCTTCAAGGAAATGTGGTTCAATGGCAGGGGTCTTGTTCGCATTGCCTGCTTTGTTGCCGCGTCCCTCTTCCTGTTCGCAACGGCCTACGTCAACCGCGACGGGCGTTGGGTCGGCTGGGCCAGCGCGCTCCCGTTGCCCGGGATATTCGCCCTGGCCACGCTGTCCGCCACGCAGAGCCGGGAAAATCTGCTCTCGCTCGGCGACGCAGTGCTGCTCGGCCCATTGCTGGTGATCCCGTTCAATTGGCTGTTGTCGCGCACCGTCATCCATCTGCGCCTCGAACGGCTCTCTACGTTCGCGGAGATTGCAACGGTCTTTCTGTTCTGGGCGGGAGCCGCGGCCATCGTCTTCGTGCTTCTGCCGCCTCTCGGCCGCTGGCGAGACCGCTTCCGCCCCGGGCGCTGAAGCGATGTGCCAAGGGCGACAATCCAGTCTTATCGACTTTCGACGACGGTCACCGGCACCTCGTCGAACCGTTTGAGCCGGTAGACCGCAGCCGACACCAGCCAGCACACCACAAAAATCACGATGATCAGATAGCCGAGGGTGCCAAAGTTATCGTTGAGCGCATCGATGAATGTCCAGACGCCTTCGTGGAGGCCAAGCCTGCGTCCGATCAGGCCGAGGGCTTCCACCCCTCCGATCACAAGCGCCACCATCACCGACACCAGCGTGATCGTCATATTGTAATAGAGTTTCCTGATCGGCTTGACGAAAGCCCAGCCGTAGGCACCGACCATCAGAACGCCATCGGTGGTGTCGATCAGCGACATTCCGGCCGTGAACAGCGCCGGGAAAATCAGGATCGACAAAAGCCGCAGTCCCTGCGAACCCTGTGCGGCCGAAATACCCAACAGGCCGATCTCGGTTGCGGTATCGAATCCCAGTCCAAACAGGATCCCCAGCGGGTACATGTGCCAGCTGTTGGTGATCATGCCGAAAAGCGAGCGCAGAAGCCGGCCCAGAAAACCACGTTGCGAAAGAACGATGTCGAGGTCTTCCTCGACCAGATGTTTGCCGCGCCGGACCGCATTGAACATCCGCCACACCGCCGCCAGAACGAAGGTGTTGGCGACCGCGATGGAGATCAGGAAGAATGCGGAGACGCCGGTGCCGATCAGTCCGCCGATCTCCTTGAAATGGTCGAACTTCGACTGCAGCGCGCCGACGGCAAATGCCACCATGGCGGAAGCCACAATCACGACCGTCGAATGCCCCAGCGAAAAGAACAAGCCCACCGATATCGGCCGCTTCCCAGCCTGCATCAGCCGCCGCGTCACGTTGTCGATGGCCGCGATGTGATCGGCATCGACCGCGTGACGAAGACCGAAGGCATAGGCGAGGAAGGCCGTTCCGAGCAGGACCGGATATGGGCGAAAGACGTCAAGCGCCCACAGCCACGACAGCACGTTGGCCGCCAGCAGAATGCCATAAAGAGCAGCCAACTTGATCCGCATGTCGGACGGCTTGTCGTCGAAAATACGGCGCGCTAGCATGACCATGACGGTTCCGTACAAAGAACGGCCACGCGGACCTTGAACAGCGTCACGATGCCGGCTTCAAGAACTCCCACTTCAAGATTTCCAACTTCAAGAGAGGTGCGGCCCTATCGCCCCCGGACGCCGCGTGCCCCTGGCCCTGCGTAAAGCTGCCCGGCCTCGGCGGCGTAAGCATTTACGGGCAAATCCTCATACTGCGCAAGACCGGGCAGCAGAATATCGTCCCTCCAACGCACTGGCTGAGGCCGAAACTCACCAAGGGAAGCCGAGCGCCTTGTTCATCTGCAGCGCGGCGAACCCGACCTCGGCGCGATCAGGGTAAACAACGAAACCCATCCACGAAAAACAATGTCGCCTTGCGAAACACCTCCCCGGGATTGTGCCGTCAGACAAATTTCGATACCGGAATTCGGCCTGGTAGCAACGCGGCCTTCCGCCTGATGACCGCCGGGGATCGCCGCGAGCCGTTGATTGAGCAGGGGAAAGGGCCCGTGTCGGAGCAGCAAGCACAGTATGACGAGGCCACGCTGGCCGACCTGCAGGACATGGCGAGAACCGTGCTGCCGAATTACGGTTATTCGCCTTCGGCTCGGATCCGACTATTGAATATATCGGAAAATGCGACCTACCTGGTCGAGGACGGGGTGGCGGAGAGACGCTTGATCCTGCGCGTCCATCGCGTCGGCTATCACAGCCGGGAGGGCATCGAGTCGGAGCTAGACTGGCTTCGCGCCCTGCGCCGCGACCGCATCGCGGAAGTGATCGAGCCGGTCGCGGACCGCTCCGGCGCCACCATCCAGACCCTCGTCTCGCGGCGCGGCGGGCCCGACCGGATGGCCGTGGCGTTCGGCTTCTTCGAGGGCCAACAGCCATCGCCGAACGACGACCTGTTGCCATGGTTCGAGGTGCTGGGCGAGCTGACCGCCAGGCTGCATCTTCAAGCCAAGACCTGGCGGCGGCCGAATGGATTCGTGCGACAGGTCTGGGATGCCGATGCCATGCACGGCCAACGCCATCTCTGGGGGCCGTGGCAGGATGCACTCGGCCTCGACCGCGCGGGCCACGCGCTGCTCGATCGCGCGGTCGCCAAGGTGCGCGCGCGGCTCGACGAATTCGGCCCCGGGCCGGAGCGCTTCGGCCTCATTCACGCCGACTTGCGCCTGGCCAATCTCCTGATCGACGGCGACCGGCTGAAGGTGCTCGACTTCGACGACTGCGGCTTCTCCTGGTTCATGTATGATTTCGCCTCGGCAGTGTCGTTCTACGAACACTTGCCCAATGTGCCCGCGTTGCGGGACAGCTGGCTCACGGGCTACGCCAAGATCGCTGCGGTGACAGATGAGGACCGCGCGATCCTTCCGACGGTCGTGATGGCGCGGCGAATCCTGCTGCTGGCCTGGGTGGCCTCACACCGGGAGGTGCCGACCGCGCAGGAGCTCGGGACCACCTATACCGACCAGAGTCTCGACCTCGCCGAACGCTATCTCGGCGATCGCTTCCTCCGCGAGTGAGCCGACAGCGTTGTCGCCGAGATGCTTCCGCAGCTGCGCCACCACCTGTTTACGTTTTTGCGCTTTCTTGGCGCGCTTCTGCAGCATGTTGACCATGACCGTCCTGCAGTGATTCGCCTGATCTGATATGATACAGGGACGATTTCCCATCGGAAGAGTGGCGGCGGAGCTTCGCAATGCTAAGCTTCACGAAATCTCCACCTAGTGTTCTGACTCTAACAATTGTTTCCGTCATTCCGGGGCCCGAGCGCAGCTCGGGAGCCCGGACTCCATAACCACGATTGGGGGTTATGGAGTCCGGGCTCGCGCAAGGGCGCGCCCCGGAATGACGCCGATGAGAGACGAAGCGTCAGAACCAGAACACTAGGGCTTCATGCCCGTGATCGACTTGCTGATGGCTCTGGGATCGCGCATCGGCCAGCGGCCGCTGTCCACCTGTGAAAGAAACTCCCCGACGATCCGGTTGTATTCGTCCGGCTCCTCGATGTTGATGGCATGACCTGCATTTGGAATAATCGAAAGTGCCGCCGAAGAGATCGATTGTTTCATCAGGATGCCGGGCAGCAGACACGGCCAATCCTCGTCGCCCATAATGACCAGCGTGGGCACCGTTATTTGCTTCATTTCCTCGACCAGGGAATAGAGCGACGGCCGCTCCTTCTGAACACCCGCCTGGGTGTTGGCCGAACCGATCGCCGAATGCTCCGACAGCATCTGCTTGAATTCGGCAAAACCGCGCGGATCCTTGTTCTCGAATTGCACCCGGGTGGGTCCGTAGGCATATCGCTCGGAAAAGGCCTGCATGCCCGATGATCGGATGAAATCGGCGATCGTGTCGGCCTCGGAGCGGAAGCTCTCCCTCGTTTCCAGCTCTGCCCCATATCCACAGCCGCCCACGCACAAGGACAGCGCCCGTCCGTGATGACGAAGGCCGAAGTGCAGCGTCGCAAAACCGCCCATGGAAAGCCCGACAATATGCGCTTTCTGTTCAGCGATGTGGTCGAGGACGGACAGGATGTCATCCGCCGCGCGGGCCTGCGAATAGGACGCCGGGCTCTCCGGAACATCGGACGGAGGGAACCCGCGCGCATTGAAGGCGATCACCCGGTATCGCTTGCCGAAATGACGCAGCTGAGCTTCAAAACTCCGGAAGTCCCCGGCGAATTCATGGACCAGAATGAGCGGCCGTCCCCTGCCGGTCTCCTCATAGTAGAGGCGTACGCCATCATTCGTCGTCGCGTAGGGCATTTCGATGATCTCTCTTGCGGAGTAAGGGGATGGGAGGGCGCGGGACCGCTCGAACATGAATCTGACGGTCTTTCAAATTGTCTTTCCCGTCAACCTCCACGGTTGGATGACGGACAGCCGGATCGATGGCGCTGGCTTGAACCCTGCCGCCGAACAGGATCGCGTGCCGAGGCGAGGCATCCGCGCAGCCCCTGATCCCGCGTCTTGGCACTCATATTGCCTGTTCGAAAGCCGGGCGGCGGGAAGCATCGGATCAACTGGTCCTGGGCTGACCCCTCGATCGAGGATGATGAGATGTTCAGCAGAGTCTGCAGAGAAGACACGATCGCCGAAGGTGGAATGCGGCTGGTGATCGCCGACGCGCAACTCATTGTTCTCGCGTGGCCCGAGAACGGCGTGATCAAGGCTTTTCAGGGCGTCTGCCCGCACGCCAACACGCCGTTCGCCGACGCCGAATTCGACGGGACGGTGCTGACCTGCCCGCTTCATTTCTGGTCCTGGGACATGAATTCGGGTCAGCCAACCCACGAGCACGCCGTCGCGCTGGCCAACTATCCGGTCAAGGTCGAAGCCGGCGTTGTCTATATCGATACCGAGGACGTGTCCCCGGCGTTCGCCGCGCCGTGATGGCGCGGCAGCAGCGCGGTTACGCCAAATCGATCGCGGCGCGTTTGAGATCGGCCAGGGCGCAGAAACTCAACGCCCCCTCGTGCGTGGCGCGCAGCACCACGCGGGGCGCCTGACCGGCCGCGAAGGCCTGCTGCCAGCGCGGCGCGCACAGGCACCAGCGGTCGCCGGGCTTGAGGCCAGGAAAGCCGAAGTTCGGCAGCGGCGTCGAAAGATCGTTGCCGCACGACTTGGAGAACGCCAGAAATTCGGCCGTCGCCACGATGCAGACCGTGTGGCTTCCGGCGTCCTCGATCCCGGTGTTGCAGCAGCCGTCCCGGTAGAAGCCCGTCATCGGGCTGGTCGCGCAGGTTTCCAGCGGCTCGCCGAAGACGTTGCGCGACGCGCTGCGCCGAGCTCCGCCACCACCGCTGCCGTCTTCCCTGTACATGACTGCGTCCTCAATCCTTACATGATAGTCTCGTTCGCGGGGACGCGCCATCCCCAGGCGTCTCACTCCACCGCCAGGCGCTCGGCCAGCTCCGTCACATCGTCCCAATTCAAATGGTGACTTCCGTCCATGGTCTCCACATTGAGGCCATCCGGCGTGACCACGGCCGAGAATTCGGTGTCGCTGCCGACCGGGCTCAAATAGACGAGATCGGTACGCCGCCAGTCGTGGGCCACCGCGGTGAAGGCGCGCGACAAGGTCCGGCCCTCTTCCAGGGTCAGGTCGAAAAACCGCCGCTCGCTCAGCATCATCCGCAGCATTTCGCCGAGCCTGCGATGCGCCACGCGTTTGACGCGTGGATAGGTCAACAGGTCATTCATCCCCATTCAAGTCCTTGCTCACGCAGGGAGGGCGCCCACCAGGGGCGCCGCTGCCTCACAATTGCAGGGGCGACCCTCATAGGCGCTAGCTTAAGCACGAGCGACACGGCCCGTTGAGAGACCCCCTCACCCGCCGCTACGCGGCGGCCTCTCCCGCAAGGGGAGAGGCGGACGGAGACCGGCGTGACGGGCTCGGGCTGACCGCCGGACCTTAAGCTAGCGCCTACGGGGGCGACCCTTGTGGTCGCCCTGCTTCGGCAGACTTCTCCGCAGACGTCGCGGGCGCCACGATCAACGCCTCGAAGGCTTCCAGGATTTGCGGAAGCGCTTCGCCCGTATCGTCCGCCCATTCCGGGTTCACCGAAAACTGCAGGCGCAGATGCAGATCGTCGATCGAACGCATCGGCAGCTCGCGCTCATAGAGCGCCTGGACGCGCCGCGCCCGGCAGATCGCCGGCAGATCGAGTTGACTATCTCCAGGTCGGCCCAACAACATCTCGAGTTCGTTCGATCTCCACTTCCAGTATTCGAATTCGTCTTTCGCCTGACGCACGGTCGTCGGCAGCGGCAACGCCTGTTCGATCCGGGCCAGGACAACTGGGGACGGGTGCAGGAGACTTCGATCCCAGCCGTCGATACGGGCATGCCATCGCCCGGGCGGGTCGGCGTCCGGGTCGTGCCGCACCAGGAGATCCGCCACGGCATCGTGCAGGATCTGCTCCCGATCGCTTCGCGCCAAGGCCAGTTCGCGCGAACCGTAGCGAGCGATCACCGCCTGCCGTTCGGCCTCGGTTTTCTGCCAGTCGCTTTCCCGGCGCGCCGCGGCCCCCGCCTGATATATCTCGTAAGCCTGACGGCTGGCCCACACCACGCCGGCATCGTCGGTAAAAGCGGTCGCGGTGGGCTGGCGTGGCGGCCTTGCTCCGCCGGCGGAAGGTCTTCCGGCCCGAGCGATCAGCCGCTGGCCGAGATCGGTAAAGCTCAGACCCGCCGACGAAAGCTGCTCCTTGAGCTTGCGAATGGCCGCGGTCGCTTCGCACTCGTTTTCGCTGCCGGCGAGGGCAAGCAACTTGCCGAGCCGGATCAGATCGAGACTCATGGCGAGATCGCAGCAAGGCAGCGAACCTCTTCCGCTTTCGCGATGAATTCGAACCGGTCCGCCTCATCGAAGTCCGCCGTCGGCACCTCGAACACGAAGCGGTTCGGATACCAGAAATTGGCATAGGGCAGGAACAGGCTGTTCGACGACAGGCTGGCCAGGGGCTGCGCGCCGGCATGGAGAACCGCGGCGAATCCGACCCCGCGGGTGCTCGGCACCGCGGTGTTGTCGCCGAACACTTCGAACTGGACAAACAATTTGGCGGACCGGACCGCCGCCTCGATGGTATGGATCCCGATGACACGAAGATCCTGGAAGCGGCGACCGATCTTGCCGTCGCTCAAAACCTGCGCAAATTCGTGCACGCGCCCCTTCTTGACCACTGACGTGTCCACCAGCGGCGCGCCCAAATCGGCCAATCCGACCGGCTTCGCCGGCGCCAAGGTCACGACGGTACGAATTTCCTGCAATGACGGCACGCTACGCTCCTGGTGTGGTTCGGCCTGTCGGAAACCCGACAAGGCTTTGCGGATTTGGCGTGCCTTACGCAACTCGCGCGCCAGAACGGGGCGCGTCCTGGATTTTTTGGCTGGCCTGGAATTTGCGTAGTGCCGATCAGACGTTCATTTCAGAAGGCAATCCCGATGGCGTTCACCTCGATCTGTCACACCAGCGCCGTGAATGAAGGGGGCATGGGTATCTTTCATGCCGGCCGCAAGAGCGTGCTGCTGGTCTGGCCAACCGGGGGCGAGCTCAAGGCCTATCGCGGGCGCTGCCCGCATGCCGATCTGCCGTTGAGCGATGCCAGCTTCAACGGACAGACGGTGACCTGCCCGATCCACCAGTGGGGTTTCGACAGCAGCAGCGGCAAGTGCGTGACCCACATCGTCCGCAACGCGCTCCACCCCTACGCCCTGCGCGTGGAGGGGGACGAGATCCAGGTCGATGTCCGACCAGCCAAGCCGGCGCGCTCGCCAGCGCATCCGCCGGTGTAGGCCACAGATCATCAACCCGCGGTGCCGGCCATGCATGAAGGCGCTGCATGATGGATCAAGAACAATGGGTAGTCTGGAACGGCTCCTTGGGAATCCTCGACGTGGCGACTATCGGCCATATCGAACACAGCGAAGGGGGCCTGCGAGCCGTTCTGGCAGCGCCCTATGGCGTCGTGGGACCGTTCAGTCTTGAGGAACTTGAAACGCGGGGCCGGATTGCCGTCGGCGAATGCCTCGTGATGTCGCGCCTGCGATGGCAGCAGGATCAGGTCGATCTGCGCCTCGAAGCTCAGGCGAAACGCCGAAGCTTCCTGTTCCGGCCGGATTTCGATGCCGACGACAGACAGCACCGCGAGCTCCTGAACCTGCCGATGGCGGGCGCGCTGAGGCCCTCGCAGATCAACGCCGCCTTCCGGCGAAAGGCCAAGACCGCGCACCCCGACGCGGGCGGCAGCGGCGAACGATATCGACACATCGCCGAAGCGCGCGACGCGCTCCTCAAACCATTCGAGAGCGTCGCATAGATCTGCCGGCATTAGCCGCCAGCTACGCGATCCGCTGCTGAATGAGAGGCGCGGTATCGTTCGGGCCTTCAATATAGAGAGGCTTGCTTTCGTGACCAAATTGAAAGACCGCGTCGCTTTGGTCCACGCTCACGTCGCCGAATATTTTCTCCACCGCGGCGAAGTCCCGGTGCGGCATGAAACCGATCCCTCGCGACCAAGAGGCCAGGTCGCGCAGCAGCTTGCGGGCGTAGCTCGGATCGACGGAAACCATGGGCGAGGTGGCGTTCATCGTCTCCATATGCCTCTCGAAAACTTGGCGGTCGAACGACTTAAACATCACGTCCTTGATGCCGAAAGCGAACGTGTCGAGCAGAAACGAACCGAGCGAAAGGTGATCTGGCGTGGCGCCGCGGGTCAGAACCAGCGTCCCCATCCCAATCTCGAACATGGATTCGGTGAGCAAGCAGTGTCGAATGGGCGCATGGGACGCCCGCAGCACCCGCGCGGGCAGGCCGGCCTCCAGGGCCTCTTCCCGACGTTTCTGCGCCACCACCTGTTTCCGTTTTTGCGCTTTCTTGGCGCGCTTCTGCAGCATGTTCACCATGACCGTCCTCCAGTGATTCGCCTAATTTTGATATGATACAGAGCCGATTTCCGGTTGGTAGAGTGGCGACGGGTCTAATGTTCTGGGACAGGGCTTTGAAGCCCCGCGGGCCGGGCGGCGGCAGCGTTCCTCACGGACGCGTCGCTCGACGTGTCGCAGCACAAGAACAGCCTGTTCAAGCCTATCCCTGCTTGCCCCGATGTGGCCGTCAAACCTTGATGTGCGGCAGCTTCTTTTGCACAACTTCGTCGATGGCATCCTCATAGCCTGCATCCGCATAACGGATCACCCCCAGTCCGGTGTCGTTGTCGAGGCTCATCGACAGCCGCTCGTCGGCGGCCAGCGTCCCGTCGGCGATCAGCGTGACGCCCGCGCTGGTCATGTAGCCGGCATAGCCGCCGCCGCCGGAATGGATCGCGACCAAGTCGGCCTGGGAAGAGCACAGGGCCATCGCGTCGAGCAGCGGCCAGTCGGCGATGGCATCCGATCCGTCGCGCATGTTTTCGGTCATGATGTTCGGATGCGCCATGCCCGCGGCATCGAGATGGTCGCGCGAGAATGCGACCGGTCCGGCGAGGACCCCATCGGCCACCAGTTTGTTGACGGCCAGCGCCAGTTCGCTGCGCTCGCCGTGCCCAAGCCAGGCGATGCGCGCCGGCAGTCCTTCGAACGGGACCTGCTGGCGCGCCAGCCTGATCCAGTTCGAGACGATGGCATTGTCGCCAAACAGGCCAAGCACGAGATCGTCGATGGTGGCGATGTCGCGGGCTTCGCCGGATAGCGCCATCCAGCGGAATGGGCCGATGGCGCGGGCAAACAGCGGACGCAGATAGGCTTCGGTAAAGATCGGAATGTCGAAAGCGTCCTCGACCCCTCCGAGCTTGGCCTGGGTGCGGATCAGATTTCCGTTATCGAAGACTTCCGCGCCGCGTGACCGGAAGGTCAGCATCGCGCGCACATGCTGCACGATCGATGCGCGACTTTCCTCTTGCAATTGTTCCGGCGCGGTTTGGCGCATCGCGCGCGCCTCGTCGAGCGAGCGGGTGCGCGGCACATAGCCGAACACCAGATCATGCGCCGAGGTCTGGTCGGTGACGACGTCGGGCGTGATGCCGCGCCGCGCGATCTCCGGATAGATGTCGGCGGCGTTGCCAATGAGGCCGATCGACACGGCGCGGCGATCCGCCTTCGCCATCTCGATCATCGCAAGCGCTCCGTCAAGGTCGGGCGCAATCTCGTCGAGATAGCCGATGTCTTTGCGCAACCGCGCCCGTTCCGGGTCGATGTCGACCACGAGAATCGCCGCTCCCGCCATCCGCCCGGCGAGCGGCTGCGATCCGCCCATCCCGCCGAGCCCGGCGGTGAGGACGAAGCGCCCGGCCAGCGTGCCGCCGAACCGGCGCTCGGCGATGCGCATGAAGATTTCGTAGGTGCCCTGGATCACGCCTTGCGACCCGATATACTGCCAGGCTCCAGCGGTCAGGCCGCCCCAGCAGATCAGCCCCTTGCGTTCGAGGTCGTAAAACACCTCGGCCTTGGCCCATCGCCCGACGAGGTTGCAATTGGCCATGATCACCAGCGGCGCCTTGGCATGGGTCCGCAGCAGGCCGACCGGCTTGCCGGACTGGATGACCAGGGTTTGGCTTTCTTCCATGGTCTGCAGCGTGCGTACGATCGCCGCGTGCGCGGCCCAGTTGCGCGCTGCCTTGCCAAGCGCCGCGTAGACCACCAGGCTGGCAGGATCTTCGCCGACCGCCAGGACATTCTCAAGGAGCCGCAACAAGCCTTCCTGCCGCCAGCCCTTGGCGCGCAAGCCCGGGCCGCCGGGGATGGGAAAGTCCGGATGCCTGGCATTGAAGGTGACCATCATCAGCTCCTGTTGACGGTGGCTCAGGCCAGCGCGTAGCGCGATCTCGATCCCCATGGCGCGCTCGACAGCGGGATAGATGCCGGGTCCTAGACGGTCGACCGGCGGGACGTGTTTGCCACCTAGTCTACGCCGGCCGCGCTACGCGCGGAAGCTGGCGCAGGTGACGGAAAAGGCTGGCTGGCCGTTGGTCGGACGTCGTTAAAGAGATTGAGATTATTGGACTCCCGCCGAAAACCCCCAGCTGCTTCCGGCCAAAATATCAATGATATCAATACGCGGAGCGCCATCCTCTAACTAAGCCCCAAAGCTCTAAAGCCCTGGCTCTTGCTTGTGTTGCTTCAGTATGATAACTGTCAAGCCGTGACGGAGCCGCGTGACCCGACCCTCGATGTGCTTCTCGACCTCGACGGGCAGGTTCTCGTGGTGGACCCCGAGGGCGGCCACTGGGTCCGGTTCGTCGTAACGCGGGTGCCAGTGTCGTCGGAGAAGCCGCACGGCATCGACTACTCGCTGACGCTGCATGGGCCGGACGGCGAACGGCTGGTCGGGTTCGACAACGCCCATCCGGTGGGACGGCGGAGGCGCGGCGACCCGCAGGACCATCGCCACCGGCTGCGAATCATCCGGCCCTACGAATATCGGGACGCCGCGACGTTGCTCGCGGACTTCTGGACGATGGTGGACGCGGTGTTGCGTGAGAGAGGATTGATCCCATGACCACCTTGAAGGTCGGAATCGCCAGCTACGAGGAGATGAAGGCCCGCGCGATGGCGGTGGCGCGCGGCGAGCGTCGCGTGGCAGCCGACGAGCCCAAGGTCTGGTTCACCTCGACCGAGTCTTTTGCCAAGGTGCTGTCGGCCGGCAATCGCGAGTTGCTGCGTGTTATCGCGGAGAAGGCGCCCGGCTCACTGGACGAACTGGCTTTGATCACCGGCAAGGCTAAGTCGAACCTGTCGCGCACGTTGCGGACGATGGAAGGATACGGCCTGGTCCGCCTCGAACGCGGCGAGCGGGGCCGGATTGCGCCAAGGGTCGTGCACGATCGCGTGGAATTAGACCTACCTCTCGCCCTTCCTTGAAAAGAATGACACCGAGACGGGCGGGAGTGCCGAATTTACAAAAAAAGTCCGGATGCCTGGTATTGAAGGTGACCATCATCAGCTCCTGTTGTCGGGGCCTCACGCCAGCGCGTAGCGCGCGATCTCGATGCCCATGGCGCGCTCGACCGGCGGATAGACCGCCGGGTCCTTGACGCCGGCGGCGAGCGGGATCAGCGATTTGGCCACGTGGAGCAGATGCACATTCATACCAACGGAAAGCTGGCCGACGCTCATCGGCTCGGCATCGTCGGACAGGGTCGCGATGATGTCCGGGAAGGTCGCGCGCCGCATGCCCTGCGCATCGGTCACCGCCATGTATTCGTTCATGACATGCAGCGTCACGGCGCGCTCCCCGGTGCCGATGGTGAGTGTTCCGATATCGAAAGCCTCGGGCGTGTAAACCACCTGCTTTGCCGAGATCGTTCCGCTGACCAGGATCGACCCGCCGGTGTCGCGGCAGATGGCGTCGATCACTGCCGTCGCTCCCCTCGGTTCGGCCGCCAGGATCGCCTCGCCCAGCCGAAGCGCCAGCGAGATGCCGCCGAGCGCCGCATGGGCGCGGACGTAGGCGGCACGGACGGGATTGCGGCAGGAGGCGATGAAGCCGCCGGACATGTCGGCCGCGGTGCGCAGGATCGGCGACACCTTGGCGGTGGCGCCGCGCACCACCAGCTCAATGTAGCGGTGCTCCGCCCGGTTGCCGCCGGCCGCCGACTGGATCATCGGCTCCGGTGAGCCGGCGAGCCCGATCGATCCCATGTCGCCGGTCGGATGCGCACGCATATCGCCGACGGCGTCGACAACCTTGCTGCCGAGCAGGGCCGATGGCAACCACGCATTCAGGGTCGACGACTTGCCGTTCTGCCCGATCATCAGGCCGGCCAGCGGCGCGCCGAGTTCGTCCTGCAAGAGCTGCACCGCCCGCACATAGTCGACGCCGCGCATTTCCCATGCCGTTGTCGAGGCCGGCGCACCGATCGCGGCCGCGGTGGCCACCCACGCATCGTCCGCGAGTTCGTCGATGGTGACGAGTTCAGGTCGTCCGATCGAGACCGCGGCGCGTCCCAACAGCCGCCCGTGATCGGCCCAACCACCGCCGCCGGCGGCATAGACCGAGCCGCCGCGCACACCCGCTTCGACGTCGCGTTCGGTTAAAATGCGTCCCATCGGATTGTCTCCTGGTTTGGTCTTTCAAGTGCATCAAGGATCGCGATTCAAAGCTTGTGCTCCAGCCTTGCGATCAGGCGCACCACCGGCAACAGCAGGATGAGATAGATGATCGATGCGAGGACCAGTGGCGAGCTGTTGAAGGTGAGCGAGCGGGCGAGATTGGCGGAATGCAGCAATTCCGGCACCGATATGACACTTGCCAGCGTCGTGAGCTTGACCAGCTCCACCGTGTTCGAGAGCAGGTCGGGCAATACGTTGCGAACGGCCTGTGGCAGCGTGACATAAACCAGCGCCTGCGCGGGCGTGAGGCCGGTGGAGCGGGCCGCTTCGCGCTGCCCTTCCGGCACGCTTTTGATGCCGGCACGGTAGATCTCGCCATAGTAGCTGGAAGAGTTGATCAGGAAGGCCACGGCGACGGCGGCCAGCGCCGGCACGTGCAGGCCGATGAAAGGCAGGCCGGCATAGACGAATACCAGAAGCACCAGCGGCGGAAACGCGCGGAAGAAATCGACGGCGACAATGGCCGGCCAGCGAACCCACCAATGCCGGCTGGTGGTGAGCCCCATGACGACGAGGCCCCCGAACAGCCCGATCGGAATCAGAAAGGAGCATAACAGCAGGGTCTGCAGCAAGCCGTGGAGCAGGAATGGCGCGACCTTCGCCATCACCTCCAGATTGAAGAATTCCTGGACCAGACGTTGCATCAGCGCCCGCCCCAGCGATAGCTGTGCTCAAGCATTCGCGACGCCACCACCAGCGGGATGAACACCAGCACATACAACAGCGCGCCGATCGTGAGCGGGGTGGCGTTGGCTGACATCGACAGCGCGGAATTGGCGCGGCCGAGGATTTCGTTGACGCCGATGGCGCTGCCGAGCGCCAGGTTCTTGGTGATCGAGATGGCGCGATTGGTCAGCGGTGGAATGCCGAGCCTGACCGCCTGCGGCAGGATGACGTAGCGCAGGGTCTGTGGAAAAGAAAGTCCGGTCGAGCGGGCCGCCAGCCATTGCCCCTGCGCCACCGACGTAATGCCCGCCCAGAAGATCTCCTCGGCGAAGGCCGCGAGCACCGCGGCTAGCGACAACCACAGCACCACCAGGCTCGGCAGCACGATGCCGATGGCCGGAAATCCGAAGAACAGCAACAGGATGATCGCCAGCGGCGGCAGCGCGCGAAAGATATCGACGACAACGATGATCAAAAAATTCAGGCCCTTCAGTCCGAGCGCGCGCAGCGCGGCGAGGCCCAATCCGGCGCCAATGCCGGTGATCACCACGGCCAGTCCGGCGAAGATGGTGACGCCGGCCCCCTGCAGGATCTCCCAGCCGTACTTCATCGCAATGTCGGCGTTGAAGAAGGTGAAGACGAAACGGTCCCAGTTGCTCACGGCGACATCACCGCTTGACCTGGGCGAGAAAACGTTGCGTCCGCTGCTCCCGCGGATGGGCAAAGAGTTCGTCGGCGCTGCCTTCCTCGACCACGAGACCGTCATCGAGGAACACCACCTTGTCGGCGGCTTCGCGCGCGAAATTCATTTCATGGCTCGCAATCACCATGGTGATGCCGCGGTCGCGGAGATCCTTCACCACGGTGAGCACACTGCCGACCAGTTCGGGGTCAAGCGCCGAGGTCGGTTCGTCCATCAGGATGATCTTGGGATCAAGTGCCAGCGCGCGCGCGATCCCGATCCGTTGCTGCTGCCCTCCGGATAACTGCGCCGGATAGGCCGAGGCCTTGTCGGGAAGGCCGACGAGATCGAGCATCGTCATCGCGCGCGTGGTGGCTTCGCGCGGGCTCATGCCGACCACCTTGCGCAAAGCGAGCGTGATGTTTTTCAGGGCCGTGAGGTGCGGATAGAGGTTGAAGCTCTGAAACACCATGCCGATCTGGCGCCGCGCGGCATTGATGTCCGTGCGCGGCGACAACAGATCGATATTGTCCATCAAAATGGAGCCTGCGTCCGGCTGTTCCAGCCGGTTGCAGCAACGCAGCAGCGTGCTCTTGCCGGAGCCCGAGGGGCCGATCAGGAACACCAGATGGCCTGGTTGAACCAGGAGATCGACCCCTTTCAGCACTTCAGTGGCGCCGAAACGCTTCCTGACGCCACGTGCCTCCAGCTGATAGCGGGGAGCCGCCACGGCGTTCAGGTTCATTGGCAGGTCGGGTTCTGCGCGGTCGGATCATAGCCGGCGAATCCGGGGACGCCGTAGCCTGGGTAGATTGTCGTCGTCGCCGAGCCCGGCTCTGGCTCGACCTGGAACCATTTGACGTAAAGCCGGGTGAGCGTGCCATCCTTTTTCATGCAGACCAGCGCATCCTCAAGCTGCTTGCGCAGCTCGGTGTTGCCGTTACGCAGCGGCATGCTCCAGACCAGACCGGTCTTGTAGAGATAGGAGTTCTTCAGGCGGGGATTGTTCTTGACGATCCATGCGACGACGGTCGCGGCCGACACGTTGGCGTCGGCGCGGCCGGCGAGCACGGCCTGCGCGGCGTCGGTACTGGTGGCGTAGGATTCGGACTTCCAGCCATATTTGGCGGCGTTGTCGTTGATCCATTTTTCATAGATCGCGCCCTTCTGCACGGCGATCGTCTTGCCGGCGAAATCCTCGAGCCTGGTCGCATCCGGGGCGCTGGCCAGCGTCATGAAGCGATAGTCGGCGTCGACGAACCCTTCCATGAACAGCAACTGCTGGGCGCGCTCCGGCGTCACCGTGACGACCGCGGCGAGAAAATCATAGGTGCCGGCCTGCAGCGCTGGAATGAGGCCGGCGAACTGCGCGCCCTCCACCGTGATCGGGCGCTTGATGCGCTTCGACATCTCGTCGACGACGTCGATGTTGAAGCCTTCGAGGCCACCGGAGAGTTTGGGCATGGCGTGCGGGGCGAAGGTCGAATCGATCGCCGATCTCAGCGGCTCCTGACTCTGGGCCAGCGCGGGAACGGCCAACACCAGCAGTCCGGCGGCAATTACAAACGCTTTCATCAAACTCCTCCAATGACGCAGGCCAAACCAATCCGGTGCATGGCTCAGCCATCTCAAGAGCACGCTACCGCAAAAAGTGCAGCTGCGGGGATATCCCATTTGGAGGACATCGTATATGGCTGCGAAACCTGCGATTGGCGGTGGGGAGAAATGGAATCTGGCGTCCTTTGCCCGCCAGATCGCCGGGATCGGGCAGGAAATAGGCTGCGTCCTGCTCAAGCGATCCAGGCCCGGCGTGACGCCGGAGGACGGGGCGCTGGTGGCGACGCGCTCTTCACTCGGACAACGATCGCAGCGGCTGTCGCACCGGGCGCGGCAGTCGCTCCAAGCCACCCTATTCGCTGCAGTTGCAGTCGCAGGGCTTTCAGCCTGAAATATCGGTGATTGAGCCTGGATCGACGCCCATTTTCGCAAGGGCAATTTCGTAGGGAACGGCAACGACCGCGACTGCAGCGCCGCCCCAAGCCGTAAGCGCCCCCATGAAACGCGCAGTTGCAATGCCATCAACGGCAGCCGAAGTGATGAGAGTGGTCTTCCCATCGGTGGAAAGCACGCCCGGAACATCGATGTTTAGTGCGATTGTTGTCGGGATGGCAGCGAAACGCTGGTCGAAAGCAGCCTGCCCTACCGCATCTGAGAACCCAAGCTTGCTCTCATTGTTGTTGACGGTGGTTCCGGTGAACGGCGAAACGCTTGTTGTTACGCCATCAACCTGGGTGAAAAGCTGTGAGTTGCCGTTGACATCCGTGGTGTAAAAGCTCTGGCTTTCGAAATTGTCACCGCCCGGCCCCGTCATCAATTCGTTGGTCTGTTCCGCCGCGACTCGTCCGTTATCGTTGTTGACTTGCGCCGGCGATCTACCATTTGCAGCCCCGTCGGAATACGTCTCTGATCCATAAGGCGCTCCGGGATAAAGTAAGTGTTCGCGCCATTTGTTTCGAGTGTGGCCTGCAGGCGAGACGAAGATCCCCAATATTGGTTGTTGGGCGATTGCCAAAGCACCCAGTTAGTCTGGAGCGATGGATAGGTCATGACCGTCGACCATCCGGCTCCGATCGCAATTGGACCGACCGGCAGCAGCAGAGAACTTGGATTTGATGTATCGGTCATTTTGATATCTCCGAATGCCTCGGACTTGTTGCGGCGAGAGGGAGCGGTTACCTCAGTTGCGCGAGGCTGGCGCGGTTCAAAATGGAGAAGCCACAACGTTCGCTTGGTTGCACCGAAAACCCGCGCCGGCCAGCAAGGAGAAAATTCGAGTGCGTGAAGCACTGGCCGATTATCCGCCCTGCGTCCCGCCCCTCTGGGACGCAGATGTCAAGTCGTTGAAGGAAGCGAATGACGAGTACACTTCGTATTTCAATCAGAATCGAAGCCGGCGCGTCGACGCCTTGCGCAACCTCCTTGCCAAGTTCGATATTGCCTTGAGTTTGGAGGATGATGGCGTGAAGGCGGTCTCCGCATGGCTCCCGCTCTACGGCGATCTGCTGGTCGATGGGCTGCAGCACCAGGAGGATGACGTGTTCTGGTACGCCTATTATGGGTTTCAGGCGCCCTGGGTGGACTCTCTGATTGGGCTTAACCCGATCTTTGACCTTGGCGTCTACATGGGCGAATGCATGTTGCACCGGAATGCTCGCCTGAAATGGTGGCCGTCCGTCAACCCTGAACCATGCAGGGGAGGTGCGGCCCACCCTATCTTTGGCCAACGAAGAGGGCGTTGTTTCGATCCCGTCGATTGGGCTTACACGGAATGCAAGAACACTCATTCGGCGAGGATCACAAAAAGGACTCCAGATCCTAGCGTGCTCTTTCGTGTCATGCAGGCCCAATCGACCGCATAGCCGCTGCGGCCGCCGCTGCATTCGCAGCGAGCCTGCGGAAGCGTCGTTGGCGCGGCAGGGCCAAAAAGATTAGCGGCGGTCTCGGAAAGGGATTGGTGGGCCGTAAAGGCGGTCAGATTATTCGCACTAGAATCCGTAGTTCCCGCTAGGACCTGTGAGAAATCGAGTTCGAAGCGGTCGCCGCTCGTCGGTGGCGACGCCTGCATCACGCCTGCCACCTCGCCCAACGAAAACGAGAAAGACCCGGCCTCTACATCCCTACAGAGAACAGTGTCGAGATCAGTATCATGTGATAGCCGCGCTCGGTTGCGAGGACTGCATTCGAACCTCTGACCTTCAACTAACGGCCGCTACCTACGACCCAGCTATTCGGAACGCCGGGGTCCAGCGATCTACGAAAGACTTCCCCAGACTAAACAAGATTTCTAGTCTGGGCTGATTCTGAGGTAACGTAAAAGTCGATTTATCTTCAATCTCTTAACTGGCGCGCCCGAAGAGATTCGAACTCCTGACCCCCAGATTCGTAGT
>Ga0182012_10000726_pt1 | contig 36236 bp, 28 predicted proteins | sample 612S2SmetaG_FD_120486 | JGI IMG/M metagenome (GOLD analysis project Ga0182012, IMG submission 120486) | Permafrost microbial communities from Stordalen Mire, Sweden - 612S2S metaG | ecosystem: Environmental > Terrestrial > Soil > Wetlands > Permafrost | place: Sweden: Stordalen | collected...
CCCTCTGTCCGACATCCATGTCCTGGAACACGTCGGCTTCGTCATGAAGGAAGGCACGATCTACAAGCACGAGCAATAGGAATGCAAACAGGAGCTTCGACATGCGAAAGGATTTTCTGGCGCTGCTGGCGGCGGGAGCGGCATTGAGCGCGGTGGGTTCTCCCGCCCAGGGGGCAGCGCAGGCCAAGTCCGGGTTCGGGCCGGACAGTCCGTTCTATGCGCCGAGCCCGCTGCCCTTTCATGCGCCACCGTTCGATCGGATCAAGGACGAGGATTATCAACCAGCCATCGAAGCGGGAATGGCGCAGCAGCTCGCCGAAGTGCGCGCCATTGCGGACAATACCGCCGCGGCGACCTTTGAAAACACCCTGCTCCCGCTCGAGAAGAGCGGTGCGCTGCTCGACCGCGCCACGCAGGCGTTTCATGGCGTGACCGGCGCCAATACCGATCCCAAACTGCAGGCGGCGAAGAGCGCGCTCGCGCCCAAGCTCGCGGCGCATTACGACGCCATCTACCTGAATGCGAAGTTGTTCGCGCGAGTTTCCTCAATTTACGCGAAGCGCGATACCAGCGGGCTCGATGCGGAATCGAAGCGGCTGGCCCAGGTCACCTATGACCAGTTCGTTCGCGCCGGAGCGAACCTCTCGGCGTCGGACAAGGAAAAACTGAAGAAGCTGAATGAGGAGGCGTCCACGCTGTCGGACACCTTCTCCAAACGGCTGCTGGCCGCCAACGCGGCGGGGGCGTACGCGACGCCGACGCCCGCGGCGCTCGCAGGCATGAGCGATGCGCAGCTGGCCGCCGCAGCGCAGGCCGCGCAGGCGAAGAGCGCGCAGGGCTATATGCTGCCGCTGCAAAACACCACGCAGCAGCCGGCGTTTTCGTACCTGGCCGAACGCTCCACGAGGCAGGCGATCTTCGATAACTCCTGGAACCGCACGGAGCGCGGCGATGCGAACGACACGCGCACCATCGTGTCGCGGCTCGCGCAGCTTCGCGCCCAGCGCGCGCAGCTGCTCGGCTTCCCGAGCCATGCCGCCTGGGCGCTCAAGGACCAGATGGCCAAGAATCCCGAAACGGCGCTCGAGTTCATGGATGCGCTCGTGCCGCTGGCGACCGCCAGGGCGCAGCGCGAGGGCAGGGACATCCAGGCGGTGATCGATTCGGGTGGGGAGCACTTCTCACTCGAGGCTTGGGACTGGGACTTCTACAGCGAGCGGGTGCGCAGGGCGCGGTATGACCTCGATGATGCGGAAGTAAAGCCGTATTTCGAGCTCGGCAACGTGCTCGTGAATGGCGTGTTCTACGCAGCGACCCGGCTATACGGGATCACGTTCAAGGAGCGCAAGGACATCCCGGTGTACCACCCCGATGTCCGCGTATTCGAGGTCTCGGACACGGACGGAAAGCCGCTTGCGCTGTTTTATTGCGATTACTTCAAGCGGGACAACAAGAACGGCGGCGCCTGGATGTCGACCTTTGTGACCCAGTCGCAGCTGCTCGGCGTCCGCCCCGTGATCTACAACGTGGCCAATCTGCCGAAGCCCGCGGCGGGTGAGCCCGCGCTCATCAGCTTCGACGATGTGACGACCATGTTCCACGAGTTCGGGCACGCATTGCATGGGATGATGGCGGATACCAGGTATCCCAGCCTGTCCGGTACGGCCACCGCCCGTGATTTCGTCGAGTTCCCGTCGCAGTTCAACGAGCATTGGGCCATGCACCCGGACATCTTCGAGCACTACGCTCATCACTACAAGACGGGCGAGGTGATGCCGAAGGAGCTCAGCGACAAGATCAAGCGCGCGCAGAATTTCAACGCGGGGTATCGGATGACCGAGCTTCTTGCCGCGGCGGAGCTCGACATGCAATGGCATACGTTGCCTGCCGACGCCGCGCCGCAGGATCCGGATGTTTTCCAGAAGCAGGCGTTGAAGAAGACTCACCTCGATCTCGGTGCGGTCCCGCCGCGCTATCGTTCGACCTATTTCAGCCACATCTGGGCGGGTGGATATTCCGCGGGCTACTACGCCTATCTCTGGACGCAGATGTTGGCGGACGACGCCTATCAGTGGTTCGAGGAGAACGGCGGACTGACGCGGGCAAACGGCGACCGATTGCGCCGCATGGTCTTGTCCCGCGGAAACACCGAGGACCTGGCCGAAATGTACGCCGCATGGCGCGGCCGCGCGCCCAAGGTCGACGCCATGCTGAAGGATCGCGGTCTCGCCGACTGAGAGAGTGCCGCGGCGATGCGAAGCCGTGCGGCTCAGCGGCTCACGGTGATCGTCGGATCCAACAGCCTGAGCGCCTCGCCAACCGTGGTCGCGCCGGTGTGGTCGATGTCGGCCCGCGAATAGGTATGTCCCAGTCCCGCGCGCGCTGCATCAGGTGTGTCGTTCGGGGCGCGAACATTTCCCGTCGATGCGCAGCCCACCAGCCAGCAGGCCGCTGCGAATGCAATCCAGTGGTTCATGGGGAGAGCTCCTGAGTGTGCCGCTTTACCATAATGGCGAGGTTACGCCTGTTGCGCAGCGATTAGAAAGCCGGCCAGGTTAAGTTAAGTCGGGCCGCGCGTCGGCGCTTGCGGCAAGCATGGCGGGATGGGCTATCATCGATCATGTTTACAACCACGTTCGCGCCAGGGGATGCCCCGTGAAATTACGCCTGCCGTCGATGAAGTGCGCCCTCGCCTTGATTCTCGTGCTGGGATCGGTCGCGTCCCATGCGGTGCCCGTGTCGCACATCCAGGTTCGCATCGTCACGGGCATGGCAGACCTCACGGCCGGAAGTTATCTCGAGCTTCGCATCTACGAGGCCGGCAAGGCCGTGAAGCGGGTCGCGCTCACTCATGGCGAGGCGTGGCCGCGGGACTCGACACGGGTCATTCCGTTGACCTTGAACGAAGCCATCGATCCGCGCAACGTGCAGCGCTTCAGCCTGTATTACCGGGCGGCGAGCCCGCTGTCGCCGCCGTGGGAAGTCGTCGCGGCCGATGTGGACCTGTCGGCGGGCCGTGAGCCCCAGCAATTGCTGCTCGATACGACGTTGTCGGGGGAAATTTCGCGACAAGGCGAGCTCGCCACCCTGGACCGCGACGCGGGCACCATGACCTGCATGACGGATGCGGATTGCGACGATCAGAAGGCCTGCAACGGACACGAACGCTGCGCGCCCCATTCGCCCGGCGCCGACGCGCGCGGCTGCGTCAGCGGCAGTCCGATGGTGTGCCCGGTCAACCAGATCTGCGCCGAGGGGCGGGGGTGCGTCGGGGCGGGCACGGCCAAGTCGGCCGGATCGGCCAAGGCTGCCGGATCGGCCAAGACGGCTGGTTCGGCCCAGCAGCCCTGAATCGGTCGCCGCAGCGCCCACGTCTCCGGGAGATGCGCCGCCGGCGCTCGGACCGAATCAAATTCGGCTAGTCGGCGCCCGTCAATATCATCGAGTGTGCCGCGGGACCGGGCAGCAGCGGCGCCGGTGTGCCCTGCACCCAGTCTCCGAATCCCGCCCGATAAAAGGGTGACAAGGGATGGCCGCTTTGGCCGCCCGGCATGTGAAAGTATCCCTCCTGTTCGTGTCCGGGCGCGACGCTGAAGCGTTCCGAGGCTCCGTAGTCGGGACCTTGAATCCGCGGCATATCGTGACGCCCCCCGGACACCGGGACCGTCGGCATGTCGAGCAATCCGGCGAGGAAGGGCAACGCAGAGGAAAGCGGATGCGCAACGCGCAACGCGTTCACGGATCCCCATGTACAGGAGGCGAGGGCGGCGCACCCGGTGGGCAACTGCTCGCTCGCCGTCAAAGCATCCTCCAGAAAGGCATTCCAATCCGCATAGTTCGGCGACAACAGGTGCGCGGGCCGATCCTGCATCAGGCGCCATAACGGTCCCTCGAAAGAATCGGGAATTTCGAGCTCGAAATCCGGCGAAACCCGGCGCGCGGGCGCCGTCAGCATGTAAAAGGCCCGCGCCTCGACCTGAAGGCGAAACGCATTGACCAGCCGGTAAGCGGAGTCGCTCGGCGCGGCGTGACCGCTCCAACGCGACAGCACCTCGTGCGCCGCGTCCTGATCGCGCCCTCCGCGGGCGCGCACGCGCTCGACCACGTCGACCATCAGCGTGCGCCAGCGCTCGAGAAACAGCGCGCGATCGTCGAGTTGGATCGACAGGCTCGACCGAGGCGTGAACGGGGCCCGGGCTTCGCGCAAATCCGCCTCGATCTGCGCAGCCCGCGCGCCTCGATCCATGCCGTCGTTGCCGATCAGGGCGGCAGCGCTGCCGCCGAGCACCCGCGCGTTGGCGGACCAGAGTAGTCCGTCCGGTGGGTCGAGCACATGCGGCTGCGTCGCCGCATCGACCCAGCCGTCGAATCCAACGGCCGCATCGGTGGAGAGCCACGGAACATCGGAGTCGGGCGCGGCTCGCCGCGGCAACCGTCCCGCGAGCGCCCAGCCGATGTGACCCTCGCTGTCGGCGACCATGAGGTTTTGTCCCGGGATTCCAAGCCGCCCCGCGATCCGTACGGCGTCGGCTGCCGAACGGGTGCGCTCCAGTGACACCAGGTCGAGATTGATCGCGTCGGGATTCTGGGCGGTCCACTCGAAAGCGTATGGCCGGCCCTCCCAATCGCGTCCGATCACCGGGCCCCATTGGGTCAAAGCCACCTCGAGATGCTCGGTTGCGGCTCCCTTGACCGCGATCGGCTCGTCCACGTAGCGCAGCTCGTGGGGCCCGTCGGCAGCGAGATAGCCGTCAGGGTCGGCCCCCGGCGAGGGGACCAGCTGGATGACCCTGGAGAATTGTCCGTAGCTGTTGGTGAAGCCCCAGGCGATGTGGCCGTTGCTGCCCGCGACGATGGAAGGCGCGCCGGGCAACGTGACCCCGACTGCATCGAACCCAGCCTCGCCTGTCTGGCGCATCCTGACGCGGTACCAAATGATGGGAACCCTGAAGTCGAGATGCATGTCGTTGGCCACGATCGCGGCGCCGTTGGCGGTCCGCGATCCCGCGACCGCCCAGTTGTTGCTGCCGAGCGCGAGGTGTCGCAAGACCCGTTCCGGCGGTTCCACCGGCAGTCCGGTCTGTTTGCGCAGGTCGACTTCCGCCGCCCCGGGAATGGCGGGCGTGGCGGCGTGGCTGCCGTCGATGGCCGCCTCTTCGTCGGTCGCGTCCGCCTCCAGGAATCGCCACAAGCCCTCCGGCAGCGCCGCGCGCAGCAGGCCGCGCTGCAACTGGCCGTGGCCCGAAAAATCCTGAAGCTGCAGAAACATGGCGTGCACGCAGAGGATCGTATCCTCGTCGCGCCACGCCTGCGGCCGGCTCCCGAGCAGCCAATATTCGAAGGGGCGGCTGCGCAGGGACCCGAGGCCGGCATTCACGCCGGCGGTATATGCCTGGATCAGGGCCACGCTGGACGCGTCGGCTCGTGCGACGACGCGCGCGGCGACATCCCGAAATCGATGCATCCGGAATCGCCGGTCCTCGGGCAGAAGCGACGCCCCGAGCAATGCGGACAATTCCCCGGCGGCGGCCCGCCGCATCAAGTCCATCTCGAAGAAGCGATCCTGGCCGTGCAGGTACCCGAGCGCCCGAGCCAGGTCGGCCCGATCGGCGCCGGTGAGGGTGGGAACGCCTGCAGCGTCGCGCTCGATGGTCACGGGGGCCTTGAGGCCCGGCAGTACGGCCCGGCCATCAAGAGCCGGAAGGCTGGCGCGCAGAATGAGCCATGCAGCCACAGCCGAGGCGAGCACGATGGCGCCCAACACCCCCAGAATGCGCAGGGAATGCGCGCGCGTCATTGCGCGCGACTTTTCGAATCGACGCCCTGACGTTCACATCCATGCTGCCGGGCGTCGGCGCGTATTATCGCTTCGGTAATTCCGGGAAACGCTGCGCGATTCAGTGGTTCGAATCGCGATATGTCAAGGGCGGCGGGGGCCATGCGGTATCTTAGTGCACGTTTGCGCGGGAGCGACAACTCGGTGACAATTCCCGCACAAAAACCTAGCCGAGGCGAAGCACGCATGAAAAAATCCTTCACATTGTATGGCCGGCCCGGGTCCGGCTCGCTCGCCGTTCAAGTCGCTCTGGAGGAGCTGGCCGTGCCCTACGAACGCGTCTGGGTGGGGAGCGAGACGGCGGATGTCGAGCGGTTTCGCAGGATCAATCCGACCGGCAAGGTGCCCGCCCTCGAACTGCCGGACGGAACGGTGATGTTCGAATCGGCGGCGATGCTCATCCATCTGGCGCTCCAAAATCCAAACGCCGGGCTCGCACCCGCATCAGGCACGGGCGGACACGCAATCTTCCTGCAGTGGATCAGCTTCATGTCGGCGAACATCTACGAGGCTGCGCTGCGCCTGTTTTATTCGCCGCGATATTCCTCGCGCGGTGAGGCGGACGCCGCCGCGATTCGCGAGCAGGCGGCGGCCGATTACGAGGCCTATCTGGCGCTGGTGGGGCGTGCGCTGAATCCCTACGTGCTGGGAACCCATTACTCGCTCGCGGACCCCTACCTGTACATGCTCGCATCCTGGTTTCCGGAGAAGGACGGTCTGTTCGCACGCCTGCCGGCGCTCGGTGCGCATGCGGCGAAGGTGTCGAACCGGGCCGCGGTGGCCAAGGTGGACGCGGACCACGCGAAGCACGGCTAGCGCGGGCCTCATGCTCAATCCTTCGAGAGCGGGGCGAGCGGCGCCTGCCATCCTCCGCCGAGCGCCTTGATCAACAGGACGCTGGCGCTCATGCGCCGCGCCTGGATGTTGACCGCGGTGATCTGCGCCTGCAACGCGGCCGTTTCCGCGGTCGCCACTTCCAGGAAAGTCACGATCCCGGCGTCGTAGCGATCCTGCGCCTGTTGCAGGGCGGTACTCGTGGCCTTGACGGCTTCGGCGTCGGTGTCGCTTTCCGCCTTCAACTGACGCAGGGCGGCGAGGTTGTCCTCGACGTCCTGATAAGCGGTCAGCACGGTGTTTCGATAGTCGGCCACTTGTTCCTCGTAGGTCGCCTTTGCCTGCGCCGTCTGCGCCACGAGCCTGCCGCCCTCGAAAATCGGCAGCGAGACTTGCGGGCCCACCGACCAAAATCGGCTCGGCACATCGAACAGATTCGAGCCGTGCGCGCTCTCGAATCCGCCCGTGGCGGCGAGCGTGAATCTCGGGAAATAAGCGGCCCGGGCCACGCCGATCTGGGCGTTTGCACCGGCCACGCGGCGCTCGGCCTCGGCGATGTCGGGCCTGCGCTCGAGCAACGTCGAGGGCAGGCCGGGATCAATGGGAGGCGGCACGACCGCAATCGGCAGCGGGTTGACGTTCAAGCTGAACGTCGAGGGATTTTCCCCCACGAGCACCGCGATCGCGTGCTCTGCCTGGGCGCGTTGCAGGCGGGCATCCGCCGATTGCGTCAGGGCATTGTCGAATTGTGCCTGGGCCTGGGCGACATCCGCGAGCGCCGCCGCGCCACCCTTGAACAGATTGGTGACCAGGCCGAGGGTCTTTTTGTAGTCCTCCACCGTCCGGTCGAGCAGGCTCACCTGCGCATCGGCAGCGCGCAGATTGAAGTAGTCTTCTGCGAGCTGGGCGCGCAGCGAGAGCTCGATCGATGCCAGATCGGCGGCGCTCGCCTGCCGTGTCGCCCGGGCGGCCGCAACTTCGTTGCGAACCCTGCCCCAAAGATCGACTTCGTACGAGAAATCCGCTCCGACCAGAAAATCATTCAGCAGGGTTGGGTAGCCCGGCAGCTCTTTCGGCGCGTTTGACGAGTAGCGCTGACGCGTGGCGTAGGGATCGGCGGTCACCGTCGGAAATAGATCGGCTCGCGCGACCCGGTACTGTGCGCGAGCGTACTGGAGTCGGGCAAAGGCCGCCTTCAAGGTCAGATTCGAATCGCGAATCTTCCCCTCGAGGGCGTTCAGATCCGCATCGCCGTACAAGGTCCACCAGGTCCCCCGAGGCGCGGCATCCTGCGGTTGCGCGACCTTCCAATCCCCGGGCTCCTCCTTGTACCGGGGAGGCGTCTTGGCCGTATCGGGGACCGTGTAAGGGGGCGCGAACGAACAGCCCGCCGCGGCTGCGAACAGGATCGTGTGAACAATCAGTGCGGCAGCCCTCATGAAGCGGGCGCCGTCTTGTTCCTGCCGGAGGGCTGGGGCGCCAGGCGCACCTTCATGCCGTCCTCGATGGAATCGGGCGGATTGACCACGACCGCGTCGTCGGGGTCGATTCCATGCAATACCTCGATGGTCTTGCCGAAATCGCGGCCCTGGTCGATGTTCTTGAGCTTGATGGTGTGGTCCCGGTCGACCACGGCAACCTGTACGTTCTTGCCGCGGAACAAGACCGTGTTCGCCGGCAGGCGCAACGTTTGATTGCTGGACGGGAGCTGGAAGTGGATTTCGGTATATGAGCCGGGAAACAGGTTCGCTTCCCGGTTGTCGAGCTGCAATTCCACCTGCAGGGTGCGCGCGGTCGGGTCCAGCGCGCTCGACGTGCGGATGGTGTCGGCCGCATAGGTTATTCCGGGCCGCTCGGCGAAATGCAATTCCGCCTTGAGTCCGGTCGCGGTGGCCGCGGCATACGCCTCCGGGACCTGGGCGTAGATGCGCAAGCGATGGATGTCCGCCAAGCGAAACAGCTCCGAGCCCGGAGACTGACCGGCGTTGATGAGATAGCCCACATCGGTGTTTCGAGCGGTGATGATGCCGTCGAAGGGTGCGATCACGCGCTTGAAGGACTCGAGATCGGCGAGTCGCGCGACGTTCTGCCGGGCCGAATCGACGGTGGTCTTCTTGGCGGCGGCGTCGGCCGCGCGGTTGTCCGCATCCTGGATGGAAACCGCCTGCGTCTTGAGCAGGCCCTGCCAACGCTCGTTGGTGATGAGCGATATGGCCAGATTGGCCTGCGCGGTTGCGAGATCCGCACGTGCCTGCTCCCATTGCTTGTCCACTTCCGGCGTCTCGATCTCCGCCAGAAGGTCGCCTTTGTGGACCTTGGCGCCGATGTCGGTGCGCCAGCTCTTCAGATATCCGCTGGTTCGGGCGTAAATCGGCGATTCGATGTAAGCCTGCACGATGCCCGGGAGCACCAGTTCGTCTCCGGCCCCGCTCCATTGCGGTTTTGCAGTCACCACGGTCGTGAGCGCATGTTGGGCGCTGGACTCGCGCAGGTCGGCACGTGTCATCAGGCGGCTTGCGATGCCCCACACCGCCAGCACGACCGCGATGACGACGAGTATGAGGGCGTAGCGCCGGATCCTGTGTCGAAGCGCGTCCCGATCAACCATGTACTTTCTCCGAATTCAAGCCGCTGTTGCGGCCGTGCACCAGCGTAAAGACCGTCGGCACGAAGAATAGCGTCGCGACCGTGGCGAAAATCAGTCCGCCGATGACTGCGCGGCCGAGCGGTGCGTTCTGCTCGCCGCTTTCACCCAGACCGAGGGCCATGGGGATCATGCCGATGATCATGGCCGTGGCCGTCATGATGACCGGGCGCAGGCGCGTGAAGCCGGCTCCCAGCGCGGCGTCTTTCGCGCCCATTCCCTCGTTCATCTGCTCGCGGGCGAAGCTGATCACGAGAACGCTGTTGGCGGTGGCGACGCCCATGCACATGATCGCGCCGGTGAGCGCGGGCACGCTCACCGTGGTGTGGGTGAGGAACAGCATCCAAACGATGCCCGCCAACGCGGCGGGGAGCGCGGCAATGATGATCAGCGGGTCGAGCAGCGACTGGAAGTTCACGACGATGAGCATGTAAACGAGAATGATGGCTCCGATGAGCCCGAGCAGCAGGCCACGAAACGATTGCCGCATGGTCTCGACCTGGCCCTTGAGGTGCATGGCCGAGCCTTTTGGGAGGTCCTTCCTGGCCTCATCGAGCACTTTATTGAACTGTGCGGCCACGAAACCCAAATCGGTGCCCTGCACGTTTCCGTAGATGTCGAAAGCCACTTGGGCGTTGTAGTGGCTGACGACGGCGGGAGCGACGCTGTGGTGCATCGTGGCCACGTTCGACAGAATCTGCGAGGTTCCGTCCGCTGCCGGTACGGAACCAACGCTTTGGCTGAGCGGGGTATTGCCAAGATCGTTGAGCGAGGTCAGGCGGAATTGGGGGGTCTGCGTGACCACGTTGTATTGCGTACCGGTTTTCGGGTCGATCCAAAAGGAGGGGCTCGTTTGAAAGCTCCCCGACAGCGAGATGAGCATGTTGGATGCGACGTTCTGCTGCGTGAGCCCGAGAAACTCGGCCTTTGTGCGGTCCACATCGACATTGATCTGCGGATAGTCGTACGGCTGTTGAATGTGCAGGTCGACCGCGCCCGCAATACCCGTCAGCTTCTGCAGCAGCTTCTTCACGAAGGCGCGGTTCGCCTCCACGTTGGGCCCCACCACCTGCACGTCCAGGGGGGAGGGAAGCCCGAAGTTCAAAATCTGGCTGACGATGTCGGCCGGCAGGAATTGAAATTGTGTCGAGGGGAAGGCGGCCGCCAGCTTGGCGCGCAGCTCGCGTTGATAATCATCCAGGGAATGGTGCTTCCTGGCCAGGTTGATGAAAATGTCCGCGTCGCCAGGCCCAACCGGCGCGGAGGTGCTGTACGCGAGATTGATGCCGCTGTACGGAAGACCGAGATTGTCCACGATGGAGGTGATCTCGTCCGGGCGTACGGTCTCGCGGATGAGCCTTTCGACCGCGTCGCAGAGAACGGCGGTGTCCTCGATGCGCGTTCCGGTGCTCGCCCGCAAGTGGAGCTTGAGCTGGCCGGCGTCCACGGACGGAAAAAAGTCCTGACCGAGCCCGGGCAACGGACCGATCGGAAACGCCAGCAGCGCGGTTGCCGCCATCGCCAGCAGGAATATTGCCGCGAATTTGAGGCCGCCGTCGATCGCCAGGTCGAGGAGCTCGCGATAGCCGTCGCGCATGCGCGCGAAACCGTGCTCGAACCGCTCCTGGAAGCGCGCCAGCGGGCCTTTTTGCCCGTCCGGCTCCTCGTCCTTCTTTTTGAGCCAGAACTTGGCGAGCGTGGGAATCAGCGTCCGCGACAGGATGTATGAGGCGAGCATCGCAAACACCACCGCCTCCGCCAGCGGGATGAAAAGATACTTGGCGATTCCGGCGAGCTGGAACATGGGAACGAACACGATGCAGATCGACAACGTCGACACCAGCGCCGGAAGGGCGATTTGATGGGCGCCGTCGAGGATCGCCTGTTCCACTTCGGCACCCTGTTCGAGGTGGTAGTTGATGTTTTCGATGGTCACCGTGGCGTCGTCGACGAGGATGCCGACGGACAACGCCAGGCCTCCGAGCGTCATGATGTTGATGGTCTCGCCGAGCGCCGAGAGACAGGCAACCGATGCGAGAATGGAGAGCGGTATGGAAATGGTGATGATCAGCGTGCTGCGCCAACTGCCGAGAAACAGCAGGATCAACAGTCCCGTCAGCGCGGCGGCGATGATCCCCTCCCGGATGACACCCGAGATCGCGGCGCGCACGAATACGGATTGATCGCTCAGCGCGACCAGCTTCAGATCCGGCGGCATGGTTGAGCGCACGGCGGGAAGCTTGGAATTGATGCCATCGATGATGTCCAGGGTGGAGGCGTTGCCTGTTTTCAGCACGCTCATCACGATGGCGCGCTTGCCGTCCACCCGCGCGATGTTGGTCTGCGGCGGGTAGCCGTCGCGCACGTGGGCCACGTCGCGCACGTACAGCACCCCGCCGTTGCGGGCGCGGATCGGCAGATCGTTGAGCTCATCGATTTGCGTGGGGCTCGCGTTCAGCTTGACGAAATACTCCCGGGTGTCGATCTTCTCGGTGCCGGCGGGGAGGATGAGGTTCTGGGCGCCGATCGCATTCACCACGTCGGAGGCCGCGAGGCCGCGCGCGCGCAGCTGCCGCGGATCGAGGTCCACCTGCACTTGGCGCTGCTTGCCGCCGTAGGGATAAGGTATCGACGCGCCGGCGACGGTCGCAAGCTGCGTGCGCAGGATGTTGTTTCCGAGGTCGAATATCTCCTGCTCCGGAATGGTCTCGCTCGACAGCGCCAATTGCAGGATCGGGACACTCGACGCATTGTAGGAGAGCACGAACGGCGGGTTGGTGCCGGGAGGGGCGCTCTGCAATTGCGTTTGCGAGACCGCGATGATCTGCGCCAGAGACAGGTCCTGATTGGCCTTCGGCTGGAAAAAATACTTGACCACCGCCTCGCTGTTCACCGATTGCGACTCGGTGTGCTCCACATTGTTGACCACGGTCTGAGCCGTGCGTTCCGAGAACAACACGATCCGCTCCGCCATCTCCTCCGGCAGCAGGCCGGTGTATCGCCAGATCACCGCGGCAATCGGTATCTTGATGTCGGGAAAGATGTCGGTCGGGGTCTTCAGGATCGAGTAAATGCCGAGGAACACGATCAGCACGGCCAGCATGATGAAGGTGTACGGCCGTTGCAGTGCTACTCTGACGATCCACATGGTCCGCTCCGGCGATTATTCCGCACGCGCGCGGCCATTTTCCGACACCGCCAATCCTCGCACGACTCGGCCCCGACGTGCGAGTCCGGCCGCCGCGCGTGGTCTTTGTCCTACTCGAATTGGCGGTCCGGCGCGCATGACTGGGTCTGGGATATTACGAATAATCTTAGCGCACAAACTGCTTGTGCAGAAGCGCGGCTGAAGCGGCGCCCAACACCAAATTTGAGGAGAAGATCGATGAAAAGAATACTGGCGCTGGCGGCTCTGGTCGCTCCGCTTGCCTTCGCACCCCTCGCGTTCGGAGCAGATGATCCCGATGCGACGTTTTACAAAAAGGCTGCGGAGGGTGGACTGTTCGAGGTCGACACCGGCAATCAGGCCGAAAAGAGCAGCAACAATCAACAGGTCAAGGATTTTGGCGCGATGCTGGTCAAGGACCACACTGCGGCCAATGACAAATTGAAGGCCCTCGCCGCTTCGAAGAACATCTCGCTGCCGAGCTCGGCGAGCGTGGGCGAGATGGCGGAAAAGGCAAAACTCGACGTGCTCACCGGTGATACGTACGACAAGTCTTTCATCAGCACGCAGATCAAAGCGCACCGGCAAACCATCGCATTGTTCAAGAAGGAAATTGCCACCGGTCAGGACGCCGATGCAAAGGCGTTCGCCGAGGCCACGCTGCCGACGCTGAGGAAGCATTTGAAGGCGGCGGAATCCATCGCCGCGTCGCAGGGCAATGGCAAAACTTAGTCGGATCCGAAGTCTAGTGGGATCCGAAGTCGAGTAGATCCGCGCGCGGCGCCATCCAAGGCGCCGCGCGCGGGCATTGACGCGAGGTGGGTGCGGGCGGTTTCCCCCGCACGATCGGCGGCGCAGCCCCCAGGCCGATCTCGAAACTGCCGCGCTCGCGTCCATGATCGAATCGCAGGTCGCCGAGCAGAGGCTCGATGCCGGCACGGGCGAAAGGCGCCCGCGAGAATTGCATGAACGCGTCGGCGTCGCAGGTTGCGGTTGCGTAGCCGAGAAACTCGGGGACCGCGATCGAGTACTCGCCGAGCCAGCGCACACCGGCGGAGTCTCTTTCCCGTATCGTTGCGAGCGTCGCCGTATGGGGCCCCAAGGAGACGGGACAGTCCTGGGCCGTCTCCATCGATGGAGCTATGGACAGGACCGCGCGACGGGCGGTGTAGCGGTTCCGCTCCGCTCCCAAGATCCATACATCCCAGCAAAACGGATTCGCCGGGGTGGCGGTCAGTACATGGTCCAGAGCGAGGGCATCCGGCTCGTGGCCGAGGAATGTCGCCGCCAGACTCTCTGCGCCCCGCGCAGCGAGCTGGCCCGCCGCGACGAACGCAACGGTCACCGTCAGCGCGAGACCCACGCTCAGCCGGGCTGCCGCGGCGGCCGACATCCGACCCCCTGCCAGCCAGAGCGCTGCCGTGCCGAGTGCGAGCAGCGCGAACGACACGGGCGTCAGCAGGCGGCTGACTGCGCCTGTCGCGAGTACCGCAACCATGGCCAGAACATAGGCCCCACGCGTCAGGCGGGATTTGAGTCGCCAGACCAGCGGAGCGGCCGCCATCCAAAAGAGGGGCTCGACGATGAACACGGAATCCCCATAGAACCACCGGTTGTCGGCGGGCCAGAACGGGTGGATGCCATAGCTGTTCAAGTAATCCATGGCGAGGTGCAGCGCCGTCGTCAGGGTCGCGGTCCCGAACAGCAATGCCCGATCGAGGGCCGAAGGCGTGAATCGCCGGGCGAGAAGCCACATCTCGGCGCATGCGTACAGCAGGAGCGCCAGCGCCGCACACCCGATGATCGTGTGCGTGTAGCCCCGATGCCGGAGCATATAGTCCAGATGGTTCCCGGAGCCGCCGCCAAGGCTCCACAGCAGATCGAGATCCGGCAAATTGCTTCCGGCGATCCCCACGGCCACGAGCGCCGTTTGGCGCGCTCTCACGGGCAGTCCGGCCGGTGCGCCGTCCTTGCGCGGCGTCCGTTTTGAATGCTCGAACACCGCCTCGCCGGCGATGAACCCGATCATCGTGTGGGTCACATTGTCCATCGCGTTGGGCTGCCCCGGCCCGCTCAGGCGCCGACCTATCCCCGCGCGTTCGGGTCGCGGCGCAGCGCCTGTGCCATGCAATGGATGCCGCCGCCGGTCTTCGAGATTTCGCTCATGTCCACTTCCGCCACTTCGAAGCCATGCGCGCGAAGGCTCGTGATCAAAGAGCGGCTCGATTTGGGGACGATCGCACGGTCGCGCCCGAGCGACATGAAATTGCAGCCCAGGTTCACCGTGTCCTCGAAGGGCACGTCGATGATTTCGTGTCCCTTGGACTTCAGCCAGGAGACGATGCCAGGCTCCGTGCAGGCCAGGCAGACGGCGGTGAGCTTCGGGGCGATCGGCACCACCATGAGATCGATGTGCACGTAGTATTCGTCGAAGAACGCGAGCCGCGTTTCCCAGCCTTCCTTCTTGAACCACGCTTCGACCTGGCGTGCGCCTTCTTCCTGGGTGCGTCCGCCGCCGCAGCCGATCAGCACGCAGCCGTCCTCGATGACGTTGAAGTCGCCGCCCTCGAAAGTGCCGGCCGTTACCATGTCATAAATCGGGATGCCGAGACGCTCGTAGGTGCGGATGGCCGCAAAATTCTCGCCCCGGCGCCACCAATTGGCCATCGCCGTGATGATGGCGCCGTACGGGGTCATGACGCTGGAATCGCGCGAGTACACCTGCATGGGAAGCTCGGCCTGCGCTTCGTGCCAGTGCACTCTCACGCCAAAATGGGCGTATGCACTTTGCAATTCGCGATGCTGCCGTTGTGCGACGGCAATGTCGGCCGGATGCTCGCGCAGGGTCTTGCGCGACAGCGAGCTCGTGGCCATGTGCTTCAGGTTGTCCGCCGGGCCGAGCAGCACGTCGGTGAGGGTGTCGGTCTCGTTCTTGAACCCCCAAAACCCAAGGGGCTTGGTGCCGCCGGCGGCCTGCCGGCGCTGCAGTTGGAATGGGTCGGCTGCCACGGAAGCCTTGGCGGTGATCATGGGTCAACTCCTTTGCGCGCCAGTAATCGCACGAGTATGGTTGAGAGGGCGTGGCTTGACGTGCATAATTTTCATTTTTGAGGTGAATATTTCTCACCCCACCAAATCGCGGATTCCGCCGCTCCACGCACTGCAGGCGTTGGACGCATTCGCGCGGCTCGGCAGCGTGTGGGAGGCGGCGGAGGATCTCAAAATCACCCGCAGTGCCGTGAGCCATCGATTGAGCACGCTCGAAACCATGCTGGGATTCGAGCTTGCGGTGCGCAGCGGGAAGGGCGTGGCACTCACGCCGCGCGGCAGGCGCTACGCCGGGGATGTGCGTAAATCCCTGGCGCTGCTCGCCGAGGCGCACGAGGATGGAGCCGGCAAAGCCGTGGAGGGGGAGCTGTGCATCTCCGCGACGCCGGGTTTCGCATCGATGTGGCTGTGCAACCACATCGCCTCGTTTCACGAGCAATATCCCGGTCTGGCGCTGCAGATCGTCACCGGCGGCGAGCTCGACGCGGCCTCGGACCGCGACGCGGACCTGTTCATCGTGTTTGGTGACGGGAATTGGCCGCGCCATACCGTGCAGCATCTGTACGACGTCGAGTTTCTGCCATTGTGCAGTCCCGCGCTGCAAAACTCGCAGGGCGGGTTGAACCGGCCCGCCGACGTGCTGCGTCATCCCCTGCTCCATTTGCGGCAAATCGATGAATGGCGCCAATGGCTGGCGGCAGGGGACCTCGATCTGCTTCGGGCGCGACCGGGCGTGATCTTCTCCGACCTGATGCTCGTGCAAACGGCGGCGATAGCCGGTCAGGGCATCATGATGGGCGATGAGATCACCTGCGCCGGCGCGCTCGCCGCCGGGCAGCTGGTCGCCCCTTTCTCCACCAAGATCAAGGCCCGAGGCGGCTATTATCTGTTGCGCAGCCGGCAACGTCGGCCGAATCCAGGCATGTCGGCCTTTACACGCTGGCTCAACGCTCTCTTCATGCGCATAGGCACCGAGCTCAAGGGCGGCAGATTCTGAGGCAGGTCAGTGCTTGGCCGCTGCAACCGGCGCGAAGACCTCGAATTTGAGATCGATGGTCGAGCCTGATTCCTGGTGCGGTACGCAGGTCGTGTTGCTCACGACGTTGCGTGTCGTGAACATGGGCAATACCTGCGAGCTGAATTGCTCGACGAGCTCGCAATCCCCCACACGCAGAGTCCTGGGTGAGAAGGACGTGAAGGCGACCGTGCGCCAGACCCCGTTCACCGGCTTGGCATCCGGGGCGGCGCCGCCCTGCGCCGGAGCGAGAGTGGAGAAGGTGAGGTCCGCCCTCGCGAACTTGTCCGGCCGGCCGAATCCCGAGGCGCAAGCGCCCGCTTGCGATTTGGCATCGCCTCGTGCGCCGGCGGCGAGCAGCAGTGTGCGCAGCTTGTCGGCCAGGCCGTCGCAGGAGTACGTGGACGTGAAGCCCATGAACTGGAAGGAATACTTGTGGCTTTGCCAGGTGCCGGGGCTCCCCGACGATGCGGCATCGTCGGCGCGCGCGAGGGCGCACGGCAACCAGGCGCCGGCGACGGCGAGGGCGCAGGCGATCCCGGCCGAGGCGGCGAGCGATTGACGGCGTGCAATCATGGTGTTCTCCGATCCTAGCGGCGCAATGCGCCGAAACGAGGATAACGTATCCGCCCGCAAAAGGTTGACGGGGCCGGCGGGTGCCCGGGCCGGGTCAAAAATACAAATTTGCGGTTCTTGCTGCCATACTGGGCGATCGAGTGCGGTGCTCGTCCATTGAGTCCTGGAATTGCCGATGAAGATCAACGACGCGAAGGAGGATCGACGCCAGGCGGCGCTCGATTACCACGAATTCCCGACTCACGGGAAGATCTCGATCGCTCCCACCAAGCAGCTGGTCAATCAAAGCGATCTTGCGCTCGCGTATTCTCCGGGCGTCGCGGCCGCCTGTGACGCGATCGTCGCGGATCCGATTTCGGCATTCCGCTTCACCGCCCGCGGCAACCTCGTCGGCGTGGTCACCAACGGGACCGCGGTGCTCGGCCTGGGCTCGATCGGCCCGCTGGCGGCAAAGCCGGTGATGGAAGGCAAGGCCGTGCTGTTCAAGAAATTCGCCGGGATCGACGTGTTCGACATCGAGATCGATCAGCCGGATCCGCACAAGCTCATCGAGGTCATCGCCGCGCTCGAGCCCACTTTTGGTGCGATCAATCTGGAGGACATCAAGGCCCCGGAGTGTTTCATCGTGGAGCGCGAGCTGCGCAAGCGGATGAAGATCCCGGTGTTTCACGACGACCAGCACGGAACGGCCATCACCGTGGGGGCCGCCGTCCTCAACGGCCTCACGGTATGCGGCAAGGAGATGGGCCGGGTGAAGCTGGTGGTGAGCGGAGCCGGGGCTGCGGCGCTCGCCTGCGTCGAGCTGCTGCTCGATTTGGGGCTCAAGCGCGAGAACATCTGGCTCACGGACCTCGCGGGAGTCGTTTTCGCCGGACGCAAGGAGCTCATGGATCCCGAGAAGGCGAAGTTCGCGCAGGCAACCGCGGCGAGAACGCTCGGAGAGGTCATCAGCGGAGCCGATGTGTTCCTGGGACTTTCCGCGGGGGGCGTGCTGACCCAGGACATGGTGCGACAAATGGCAGTCAAGCCTTTGATCCTGGCGCTCGCGAACCCCACCCCTGAAATTCTCCCGGAAGAGGCCATGGCGGCGCGTCCCGACGCGGTGATGGCGACCGGACGCAGCGACTACCCCAACCAGGTGAACAACGTCCTGTGCTTTCCGTTCATCTTCCGCGGCGCGCTCGACGTGGGGGCGACGACCATTACGCGGGAAATGGAAATCGCGGCCGTGCACGCACTTGCGGATCTCGCCCGGCGCGAACAAAGCGATGTCGTGGCCGCCGCCTATGGCGGCGTGGAGGATTTGAGTTTCGGCCCCGGCTATCTCATCCCCAAGCCCTTCGATCCCCGCCTGATCGTCAAGATCGCGCCCGCGGTCGCCAAGGCAGCGATGGATTCGGGCGTCGCACGCCGCCCGATCGCGGATCTCGAGGCCTACGGCGAGCGCCTGCAGCAATTCGTCTATCACAGCGGCACCTTGATGCAGCCCATCTATGCGGCCGCGCGCAAGATCCCGCCGGAGCGCAGCCGCATCGTTTATGCGGAAGGGGAGGATGAGCGGGTGCTTCGCGCGGTGCAGATTGCGGTCGATGAGAAATTGGCCGTGCCCGTGCTGGTTGGCCGGCCGTCGGTGATCGAGCGGGGCATCAAGCACTGCGGCCTCAGAATCCGGATCGGCGAGCATCTGACCGTCGTCAATCCCGAGCATGACGAGCGCTACCGCGAATATTGGCAGTCCTATCACCGGTTGACGCGCAGGAACGGCGTGACCCCCCAATATGCCAAGCTCGAGATGCGCAGGCGGACGACGCTGATCGCCGCGATGCTGCTGAAAAAAGGCGAGGCCGATGGGCTGATCTGCGGCACCATCTCGACCACGTCGCGGCATCTGAAATACATCGACCGGGTCATCGGACGCCGTTCCGGCGTGACGGTGTATGGCGCAATGAGCGGACTCATCCTGCCGGGCCGCCAGGTATTCCTGGTCGACACTCACGTGAATCTCGATCCGACCGCGGAGCAGCTGGCGGAGATCACCCAGCTTGCCGCCGAACAATTACGCGCATTCGGGCTCGTCCCGAAGGTCGCGCTGCTCTCGCATTCGAACTTCGGCACGAGCGATGCGCCGTCGGCGCTCAAGATGCGCGCGACTCTCGCGATGTTGAGCGCACGGGCGCCCGATCTGGAGGTGGATGGCGAGATGCACGGCGATTGTGCGCTCGACGAAGCGGCCCGCAAGGCGGTGCTGCCCGACTCCACGCTCGAGGGCAGCGCCAATCTGTTGGTTTGCCCGAATCTCGACAGCGCGAACATCGCCTACAACCTGCTCAAGTCAGCCGCGGGCAACAACGTGGCGATCGGCCCGATCTTGTTGGGCTGCGCGGCGCCCGTGCATATCCTCACTTCTGCGGCGACCGTGAGGCGGATCGTCAACATGACCGCGCTGACGGTGGTCGAGGCCAACCGCGTGATGGCGGTCACGGGCGATCCGGCGCTGCCTTAGGAAGTTGGGCGAGCTACTTCACCTCCAGAATCGTCAGCCCTTGTTGGACCTTGTCGAGGCCCTGCTTCATGGTCGCCTGATCCTGCGTCCCCTCGGCCGCCACCGTCACCGAGTACGCGAGCGATCGGTGGCCGGCGCTCACATCCTTCAAGTCCTGGATGGCGTCGATGCGCGTGCCGCCGTTGGTCGAGTAGGCGGTGGAGGTGTATGGATGCGCGCCCGTCTCGATCGTATGCCAGCGCTCCGTGAAGGTCTCGGGAAGCGAGGCCGGGGGGCGTTGGTGCCTCAGCACATCGATCCAATTTCCCTTGCGCTCGGGGTCTTGGAGGAGCACGCCGGCCAAGTCCCAGACGACCGCCCCTGCGTCCTCGAAATAGCCGAATTTAGCCACCAACATGCTTTCCGGCCCGACCTTGATCAGACCGTCGGGGATGTTGATGCTCAGGCGCCTGGAGCGCAGCCGGAAGCTCCTGCCGAAGTCGGACTGGATCTCGAGCGCGCGAACCGCATCGGGCAGCGGCAGCGGGGCGGCCATGTATTCCTGCCATTGCTTCAACGTTCCAGGGAACGACATGTACAGGTAGCCGGTCAGGACTTGCAGCTCCTCCACCGATAGCTGCTGGAAGGCGCGCGGCCGTTCGACCACCATCGCAACATACCCTTGAGGCGTCGGCAGGGCGAACGAAAGCATCACCGTATTGTTGTAGGGAATGGGCCAGCTCCTCACCTGCCAGGTGCGGCCGAAGGCGTCCGCGTACGAGGAGTCCGTGGCCGCAGTGCCGAGCGAGGTGACGCGCACGGAATCGGTGCCCACCTGCCGGTGCAGCTGGGTTCCCTTCAACACGAGATCCATGAACTGTTTGGAGCCGATCCACAGGTCCGCCCATTTCATATCGTCCGGCTTGCGGATCCGCACCAGGGTGGCTCCGGGAATGGCCGAGGTCTCGACGAAGCCGTTCTGATCGAGCTGGGCCCGCTGCGGTTTGGGCTCCGACACGCCCCAGACGCCGTCGGTTCGCTCCTCGATGGCACGCGGAAAGTTCGACACGTAGAGCGAGTTCAGGAGCTGCTGCGAATCGGCGCCGTGCGGGAACATCCGATCACCGTGCTGCGCACGGTAGTTCGCCTGCACCTTGTGGATGCTGTCCACGAGCTCGGTCTGCAAGGACGCGAAGAACTCGTCGGCGGGCTGGGGGAGGGGAAATCGATCATTGATGTCGTTGCTATCCGAGGCCCGCATCATCGCGAATCGGTACGGGAAGCGGCTCTCGACGGTTGCCCATTTATCGTCGCCCTTCAGCACCTGTCCGATCGCCACGGCCACGTTCAGATTCTCACTCGGGGACTTGCGCAGCACCACACCCACCACGCGGCCTTTGCGGTCGACCAGCGGACCGCCGCTATTGCCGGGAGAGGCTGCAGCCGAAAATCGCATCCATTTCCAACGTCCGTCGCGCTCCTCAGGCGTATCGGAAGTATAGAGGCCGTCGCGAATGATGATGCCTTCGCCCAACGCGTTGCCGACCGCGAACACGGGATCGTTGATCGCGGGCGGATCGTGCGTGTCGAGCGGCGCTATCTTGGGCGCGCCACTCAATGTGAATACGGCGTAGTCCTCGGCCGCGGAATACTTGACCACCCTCTCGATCGAATACACCTTCCCATTCTGATCGCGCAAGGCGAGCGCACCCCGCGGGGCGCCGACGCCCACGCCGATCACATGGGCGGCCGTTACGAACTGTCCGTGAGCAATGGCGAACGCCGTGCCCACGGAGCGATACCTTCCCTGGCGCTCGGCAAACGGCAGAAGCTCGAGCGGCAACGGCTTCTCGTAGGTCAACGGATCGGTCTCGGGCTTTTCCAGCACGACCTCGAGGGTGCCTTCCCGAAGCCGCTTTTGGGCGGACGAATCGAGAGATTCCGCCTGGCCGAGAGCGAACGCCAGTGTGGCGAGCAGCGCGCCGGACCACCGGCGCCATGAAGTTCCTAGTCGGCGGGGCGGCATTCCACATCCTTGGCGTTACGATCCAATCCCTACGATAGCCCGGCGACCTCGCGGCGGGCAAGCCGGCGCCTCAGGCCGCCGCCGTTTGAACCACTCGAACGAGCACCATGATGACGGCAATCACGAGGTAGCCGCCGTTGCGTTTCAGATGTAAAAAAAATTCTACGCGCAGGCGCTATTGGTTGGGTTATCTTTTGGGTCGTGCGAGATTCCACCGACCCGATCAGCGGCAGCATCGATCTTCGCAGCGACACCGTGACGCGCCCGACACCGGCCATGCGCGCGGCCATGGCGGCCGCGGAAGTGGGCGACGATGTGTATGGCGACGATCCGACGGTGAATCGGCTGCAGAGCCGCATGGCCGAGCGGTTCGGATTCGAGCGCGCGCTGTTTTTCGCCTCGGGAACTCAAAGCAATCTGGCGGCCTTGATGGCGCATTGTGGCCGGGGCGATGAGTACCTGGTCGGGCAGGAAGCACACACGTACAAATATGAGCAGGGCGGTGCGGCGGTTCTCGGCAGCATTCAGCCCCAGCCGCTGGACAACGAAACCGACGGAACGATTCCGCTCGATCGCATTGCCCGGGCGATCAAGCCCGATGACGCGCATTTTGCGCGCACACGGCTCCTGGCGCTGGAAAACACCATGGGCGGGCGAATACTGCCGGTTGCCTATCTGTCGAGTGCGACGGGGTTCGCGCACGCGAGGGGGCTCATGACTCATTTGGACGGCGCGCGCCTCTTCAACGCGATCGTCAAGCTGCGGGTGCCTGAAACGGCCGCCGTGGAGGGATTCGATTCCGTCTCGGTGTGCCTTTCCAAGGGGCTGGGTGCGCCGGCGGGGTCGGTGCTGCTGGGGTCCGAGGAATTCATCGCCGCCGCGCTGCGCTGGCGCAAAGCGCTCGGTGGGGGCATGCGCCAGGCCGGCATCCTGGCCGCAGCCGGGTTGTACGCGCTCGACCACCACGTCGAGCGATTGGCCGAGGATCACGCGAATGCCGCTCACCTCGCCGAGGGTCTTCGCGCCCTGGGGCTTTCGGTCGAGCCGCCGGAGACCAACCTCGTGTTCGTGGAGATTCCGGAGGCGGCGGTCGAGGCGCTGCGCGCGCATCTTGCGAAGCTCGGAATCGTCGCATCCATCGCGCCACGCACGCGCCTTGCCACCCACCTCGATGCGCCGCGTGCCAAGATAGACGCGGCGCTGACAGCGTTTCGAGATTTTCCGGGTTGGCGCTAGCCTCCGCAACGGCCTTGGCGACAGCCCGATTTGAACCCGCGCAGCCGGCGTCGCGCCAGCCTGAGATCCTCGGGCGTATCCACATCCAGCGCCGCCGACGGAACATCGAGCAGCTCGAGCTCGTCCGCGGGCAGGCCGTTCACCAGATTCCTGAGGCCGAGGTCACCGCCGATGCGCTGCGCCTGGGCATACAGCCGGCGCGGAAGTACCAGGGGCGTGCCGGCCCGCTCACCCACCCGGCGCGCGACGACCGACCGTCTCGACAATCGCCAACGCGCGATCAGCCGTGCGATCTCGCGGCACTCGAGCCACGGTAAATCCACCGGCAGGATCAATACGGCGGCGCTGTATCGCGCCCGGAACAAGCCGGCTCTGACCGATGCCGAGAGCCCTTGGGAGCGGCGCGAGCTCACCGCGACATCCACGCGCTCGCCGCGCAGTTCGGCGCGCGCCCGGACCGCCCTCGGCGGCAGAACGACGATGACGCGCGCGGCGGCCAGCGGCGCCACTGTCCGCACGGTTCTGCGCAAAAGTGTCACACCGCGGATTCCGGCCAAGGCCTTCGGGCTCCCGAGCCGTGCCGAGAAGCCGGCCGACAGGACCACGAGGCGGACGCCGGCGACGGCATTCGTTGGTATCATCTCGCCATGACTATACCCGCCAATTTGCAGCGTCGGCCCTTTCTGGCCCCGATCGGCCTGGTGGCGATCACGGTGACGGCGGGAATTGTGATCCTGATCGCGGCGGCGTGGTTCCTGGTCACCTCCACCTCGACCACCGTCATCCTCGTGCGCCACGCCCCTCAGATGCTTGGCATCAATGGCGACGATCCGCCGCTGAGTGCGGAGGGCGAAGCGCGCGCGGCGTCACTGGCACGGCTGCTCGGCGATACCCATCTGAAAAGCCGGGTCGCGGCCATTTATGTGTCGGAAAAGCTTCGCAGCCGCGCCACAGCCGCCCCCCTGGCGCAGATGCTCGGCATCACGCCGGTAGTGGTCGACGAGGATGATGCCCGCGGGCTTGCGCGCCGCGTGTTGCGCGACCATCCGGGGGAGACGATCTTGATCGTCGGGCATGCCAACACGCTGCCCGCCATCGTGGCCGACCTGAGCGGCATGGCCGACATCCCACCGGTCGAGCCGTCGGACTACGCCACTGTGTATGTCGTGACGGTGCCGAGAGTCGGCCGGGCCGGCGTCGTGCGCCTGAGATACTAGCCCGACAACGGGCCCGTGGTGCGCAGCGCGACGGCTTTTCGCACGAAGTCCATGTGCCGGCCAATTCTGAAATCAGCGAGCACCGCGTCGCGCACGCGGCGACCCCCGTCCACCAGGTAGCTGGCGCGCCGAACGCCGATCCCGAGCGGCCCGTTGAGCCCGTACATCTTGATCACCGTCTTTTGCTCATCCGAGAGCAGGGTGAACGGCAATTGGTATTTTTGGCGAAATTTCGCGTGCGATTCCGCAGATTGGGGGCTGATGCCGACGACCCGCATCCCCGCTCGTTGAATATCCGAATGCAGATCGCGCAGCTTGCAGGCCTGGCTGGTGCAGCCGGGCGTGAAATCCGCCGGATAGAAATAAAGGATGATCGCCCCGGCGCTCAAGAGCTCCGTCAGCGATCGGTCGGTTCCAGTATCGTCCGGAAGGGTAAATTCCGGCGCGCGTTCGCCCGCTTTCAACATGTTGCTTTTTGCCCCTCACCCCTATCCTAAGCTACTGCGGCCCGATTTGGGGGACCCTTTGGCATGTCCGGTCTTTGCTGCTAGTATGCGGACCCCTTGCGGGGGAGTAGCTCAGTTGGGAGAGCGTCGCGTTCGCAATGCGAAGGTCGAGGGTTCGATCCCCTTCTCCTCCACCAATCCTCGGCCGGTTGTCACAGGACACCGGCCCAGTCCTCACACCTGGGTAGCTCCCGGGTCGCCGGGGCGGTTACACTGGCCGCACGTCCCCGTGGCACAACTGGATAGCGCGCGCCCCTCCTAAGGGCGAGGTTGTGGGTTCAAATCCCGCCGGGGACGCCATATCTTTTCAAGCCCCGGCCCCGGCTCCCTTGTAGGACTCGGTACACAAGGGTTTGCGCCTTCGTCGGACGGCTGTTTCATCGGCGATGCGGTAACTTCCTGGCACTCATAACAGGAGCGAACATGAAAATCAAAGAACGCATCGCCCAAGGAAGTTTTCTTCTCGCATTGGCCGCGATTGCTTCCGGGTGCATCGTCGCCGAGCCGCGGGACGGCTATTGGGACCACCAGCACAACCGCTGGTACCACGATCACACGTGGCACGAGTGCGGAGATCGCGACGAGCATTGCCGTTGATTTGAGGGTTCCGCGACCTGCCGGGCCTGATGCTATGATCGCCAGATCAGGAACAATATCGGCGCAAGGGCACGCGGTTCAGGATGATCAATCGACGAGGGATGCGCGCGTTTGGACGCCGGTGTACGGGCATTGGACCCATCGGAAGCGCCCTCGGGGCCTGCGCTGCGCTGATACTGAATCTGAGCCTTCCGGCCTGCGCAGGGTTGGAGCTGAACCCGCTCACCAATGAGCATCGCGTCGTTCGAGTGGAGCAGGACCGGGCCCGGACCCTCGTGGTCACCCGCGAGCTCGTGCTGGATGACAAGCGCCATGCCGCGCACGAATTGCACCTTCCCGGCGGCACCTACGCGCTCGAGGGGGAGGACGAGGATTACTGGTACCTGCGATCGGGCAGCGCGCTCATCATGCTGGACTTTCACCGCGGCGGGCGGACCGACAGACACACTCTTCGCGGCGGCATCGCTCTCGGCAAGTACGCCACCCGATCGGTACCGGCCGCCGTGTACATCGATGGTGAGGGCGCCGGCAAGATTTTGATCTGGAAGCTGGGCAAGGACTTCATGGGCGGCGAGGGCCGCGACTGGCGTAGATCCTTCTAGCCCTACGTTCCATGGCAGGTCAGACGCCCAAATCCGACGCATCGGCCATTCCGCCGACATTGACGGCTCCGCGATCGCTGATCTTCTGGTCCACGGTGCTGCTGACCGGCGTGGGAGCGGGGCTGGCGGCGGCAATCCTGACCCGGCTCTTGTTCGTGGTGCAGCACCGTGCGTGGCCAGGGCCGCACCTGCTCGACGCTGCCAGGGGGGCCGATTCCTGGCACCACATCGGTATCCTGCTGGGCGCGGGCGTGCTGACCGGCATCGGACAAGTGGTGCTGCGCAAGCTGTCGAGCGGCAACAGCATCGACATCACGGAGGCGATCACCAATTTTGCCGGCCGTCTGCCCGCGCTGAGAACTCTCGGCAGCGCGACGCTCTCCGTGGTGGTGGTCGGAATGGGCGCATCGCTCGGCCGGGAGGGTGCGCCCAAGCAAGCCGGCGCCGTGATCGCGAACGCGCTGTCCGACCGGTGCGCGTTGTCCGATGAGCAGCGGCGATTGTTGGTGGCCTGTGGAGCCGGGGCGGGGATGGCGGCTGCGTACGGCGTTCCTCTGGGCGGCGCGCTGTTCGCCGTCGAGGTGCTGCGTGGCGTACTGGCGCTGCGGCTCATTTTACCGGCGTTGCTCGCGTCGGCGTGCGCGGCCGGTGTGGCCTGGTGGGTTGCGATTCCGAACGAGCCGACCTACGTGATTCCCTCTTACCCATTATCGGCATCCGTGATCGGTTGGGCCATCGTCGCGGGGCCGATCGCCGGAGCGGTCTCGGTCGGCTTCGTGCGGCTGGTCGCCTGGGGGGACCGGAACAAGCCGACCGGAGTTCGCCGGTTGGTGGCGCCGGTGGTGGCGCTCGGAGCGCTCGGCGCAGTGTCCATCGTGTTCCCGGAGCTTCTCGGCAACGGCAAAGACATCGCCGAGCTCGTCTTCACCAATCAGGTCGCCCCGCTCATGCTGCTGGCTCTTTTCATCTTGAAGCCGCTCGCCACGGTCCTTTGCCTGGGAAGCGGGGTTCCGGGAGGCTTGTTCACCCCTTCGCTCGCGACCGGCGCGCTTCTCGGCGGAGCGCTCGGAGTCGCGTGGTCGTGGATCTGGCCGGGAGCCCCTCCGGGGCTGTGCGCCATCATCGGCTCCGCATCGGTGCTCGCCGCCACCACCCACGGCCCCATTTCATCCATCGTACTGGTGATGGAGCTCACGGGCCGGGATCGCTCGTTCATCCTGCCGATGATCATCGCGGTCGTCCTGGCGACGGTGGTGGCACGCACCCTGGATGCTCGTTCGATCTACGATGCGCGATTCAGCGACCGCGAGATCAGTGATCTGATGCTCGCGCGAAAACCCGCGGCCGATTGACAGAGCCATGCGAATACTGGTGGTCGAAGACGATCGGATGATTGCCAAGGGCCTGGAGCGGGCGCTGCGCCAGGATGGTTATGCGGTCGACGGCGTGGCCGACGGCAGGAGCGCGGCCGAGGCGTTGCGCACCTCCACGTTCGATCTCGTGCTGCTCGACCTGGGTCTGCCGGAACGCGATGGCCTCGAGGTGCTGCGCGAGCTGCGCGGCCGGGGGGATGCGACGCCGGTCATCATCGTCACGGCGCGGGACGATGTGCAGAACCGGATCGCGGGGCTCGATTCGGGCGCCGACGACTACGTCGTGAAGCCGTTCGATCTCGACGAGGTGGCGGCGCGCATGCGCTCGGTGCTGCGACGCGCGGCGGGCCGCGCCGACCCCTGCATCCGCCATCGCGGCATCACGCTCAATCCGGTCACGCACGCGGTGGAGCGCGACGGGGAGCCCGTGGTGGTCTCGGCGCACGAATTCTCGGTGCTCGAGGCGCTCATGCAAAGGCCCGGTTCGGTGCTCTCGCGAGCACAGCTCGAGGATCGGCTCTACGGATGGGGCGAGTCCGTCGAGAGCAATGCGGTCGAGGTGTATGTGCATGGATTGCGCCGCAAGCTCGGAACCGATGTCATCCGAACCCTTCGAGGCGTCGGCTATTTCGTGCCGAAAGAGCAACAGGCGTGAGGTCCCTGCGCGCCCGATTGTTGATTGCGCTGCTGGCCCTCGTGGCCGTCATCTCGGTGCTCGCCGGATTGTTGACCTATCGCCGTGTTCTGGCGGAGACCTCGACCCTGTTCGATTATCAATTGCGCCAGATGGCGCTGACGCTCGGAAGCCAGATCCCCATGGCGCCGCGACTCGAACTGCCTCCGGACCAGAGTGATTTCGTGATTCAAATATGGGACGTTTATGGGACCCGGGTTTATTTTTCGCGTCCCGGGCTGCCGCTGATCAATGCAACGGCCCTGGGCTACGCCGATGTGACCGTCGGCGGCCAAGCGTGGCGCACCTACGGGCTGCAGACGGTTCAGGGGGTGATCCAGATCGCCCAACCCGTCCAGGTGCGCGAGAGCTTGGCGCGCGGAGCCGCACTCCGGGTGGTGATTCCGCTGCTCCTGCTGTTGCCGCTGCTGGGCGCCGCCGTCGTCGGCGTCGTGGGCTCGGGGCTTCGGCCTTTGCGGCGCGTGGCGAGCGAGGTGCAGCGGCGCGACGTGCACAGCCTGACGCCGATCGCCGCCGCCCGGCTGCCTCAGGAGATTGCGCCCCTGGTGAATGAGCTGAACCGGCTGTTGATGCGCCTGGATGAGGCGTTCCAGACGCAGCGCGCTTTCATCGCCGATGCCGCTCACGAGCTGCGTTCCCCATTGACCGCGCTCAGCCTCGAGCTGCAGCTCCTGGATCGCGCACCCGACGAAGAAGCGCGGCGCGAGGCGCTCGCGAACCTCAAGGCGGCGGCCGCGCGCGCCATCCATCTGGTCGAGCAAATGCTGACCCTGGCCCGCAACGAGCCTCGCGAACCCGTCGGCGAGCTCGGCGCGGTTGCGCTCGAGCAGGCGGTTGCCGAAGGCATCGCGGATGCGCACGCGCTCGCCGCCGCGCGCCACATCGACCTTTCCCTGGAAGCGGAAACGGCCACGGTGCGCGGCGACCGGGAGGCGTTGCGCACGCTGGTTCGCAACCTCGTCGACAACGCCGTGCGCTACACGCCGCAGGGCGGGAGCGTCCGGGTGCGGACGCGACCCGGCTCGCGCGCTCCCGGGCGCGGCGAGCCGGCATTGCTCGAGGTGGCGGATTCGGGGCCTGGTATCGCCCCCGCGGACCGCGATCGGGTATTCGACCGATTTTATCGGCGCGCAGGCTCGCCCGAGGGCGGCAGCGGCCTCGGCCTCGCCATCGTCAAGGCGGTCGCCGATCGGCACGGCGCGCGGATCCTGCTCGGCGACGCCCCCGAGGGTGGTTTGCTGGTCACGGTGCTGTTCCCGCCGGCGGTTTAAGGTTCGCTTAAGGAGAGGGGGGCAGGATGGCGCCAATCCGATCCTCAAGCCTTTACCGCAAGGAGAATTACCGATGAGATCCCACAGACCTCTGGTTGCCGGGGCCGCCGCCGGCGTATTCGCGCTGGGCGCAGCCGCCGGCTGGATGGCGCCTGCAGCTTTCAAGAGCGCGCAGGCTGCCGAGGCCCCCGCGAGCGAGTCCGCGCCGATGGGCGTTTCGCAACCGATCCCGCTCGGCACCGCGCCCAATTACCGCGCGATCGTGGCGCAGAATCGCGACTCGGTGGTCGGCGTCACCATCGAAGGAGAGATGAAGACCTCGTCCGACCAGCCGTTCAATCCGTTCGGCAACGGCGGCGAGGACAACCCGTTCTCCCAGTTCTTCCGTCAGATGCCGCGGCCGCACAGTCAACCCATGCATGCGCAGGGCTCCGGCTTCATCGTCAGCTCCGACGGGCTCATCCTGACCAACGCTCACGTCGTCGACGGCGCCAAGGAAGTGACCGTCAAGCTGATCGATCATCGGGAATTCAAAGCCAAGGTATTGGGCTCCGACAAGACCAGCGACATCGCGGTGCTGAAGATCGACGCGAAGGGCCTGCCGGCCGTGCGGCTGGGCAACTCGGACAAGCTCGGCGTGGGCGATTACGTGCTCGCGATCGGCGCCCCGTTCGGCCTCGAGGAGACCGCGACCGCCGGCATCGTCAGTGCGACGGGGCGCTCGCTTCCCGGTGACGGCGCGGTGCCGTTCATCCAGACCGATGCCGCGGTCAATCCCGGTAACTCGGGTGGGCCGCTGTTCGATGCGAGCGGCGCGGTGGTTGGCATCAACTCGCAGATCTACACGAACTCCGGCGGCTACGAGGGGGTTTCGTTCGCCGTCCCCATCAATCTCGCGCAGGGCGTCGAGCAGCAAATCGTGAAGACCGGCAAGGCCGAGCACGGCCGGCTCGGCATCCAGATCCAGAACGTCAATCAGTCGTTGGCCCAATCGTTCAAGCTGAGCTCGCCGGCGGGCGCCTTGGTGGCGCAGGTCGAGCCTGACAGCGCCGCGGCCCGGGCGGGGATCAAGGCGGGCGATGTCATTCAGAAGTACAACGGCATCGCGATTGCCGATGCGGGTCAACTGTCGGTGCAGGTCAACGCCACGGCGCCCGGCGAGAAGGCCACGCTCGACATCATGCGCGACGGCAAGCCGGTCACCGTCACTGCGACCATCGGCTCCGCGGGCTCGGCCACGTTGGCCAAGAACGGCGACATGGGGCAGGGCGGAACGCATCTCGGAATGAAATTGCGTCCGTTGACGCCGGATGAGCGCTCGCAGGCGGGTGTCCCCGGAGGCCTGGTCGTCGAAGAGTCGAGCGGCCGCGCCGCGGATGCGGGCATCCAACAAGGCGACGTCGTGCTCTCGGTGAACGGCACGCCGGTCGACAGCGTGTCGCAGCTTCGCGAGTTGGTGCAGAAGCACGGTGATCAGGTTGCGCTCCTCATCCAGCGAGGCGACAGCCGCATTTTCGTGCCGGTCGGACTTGGATGACGCCTCAGCCCGCATAGGGGAGTAATGGTAGGGGAGTAATGGCCGGGCCGCGTTCGTCGAGCGCGGCCCGGCTTCGTTTCGCTATAAAGCCGGCGTCGAATCGGCTATAAAGCAGGGCGATGAATAAATTTCTATCCGCCTTGGCACTCGCCGCGCTCGGCTTTTGCCAGGCCCATGCCGGCGATGCGTCCATTCCCCCGCCGGCTGCACAAGGCCCGGCGACGGGTCTCGCCGATTCGGCGGCGCTTCGGGCCACGGTGTTCGGCACGCCGCCTCAGGATATCGCGCCGCTGCCCGACAAGGTGCCGCTGCTCGAGATGGATCTCGATCTGCCGTGGCGACGGCCGATTCCGGCCGTGTTCTGGTTCGACAAGAGACTGCGCGTGTGGCTCTCGGCCCAGGAAAAGCCGGCACCGCTCGCCATCGTCATCTCGGGTACCGGCAGCGACGGCAACACGGCGAAGCTCGCGACGCTGCGCGCCGTTCTTTATGGAGCCGGCTATCACGTGCTCACCATGCCGTCGCCGACCTTTCCCGGCTTCATCGTGTCGGCCTCCAGCACGGGCGTGGCGGGCGATCTCACCCAGGACGGGAAGGATTTATACGCGGCGATGGGGGTGATCATCGCCCACCTGCCGCGCAAGGTAAAAATTACCGACATCGACGTGCTCGGGTACAGCCTGGGCGGCGCGAACGCCGCCATCGTGAAGTCCATCGACGAGAAGGAGCACAAGCTCAATATTCACCGGGTGGTGATGATCAATCCGCCGGTCAGCTTGTTTTCCACGGTGGGTCGGCTCGACAAGCTCTTTGCCCGGTCCATCGGCAATGGCGATGCCGGGATCGAGCGCTTTTATCAGCAGCTGTACTCCGAGCTCGCCAATCTGTACCGCGCATCGGACCGGGTGGAGCTCGACGAGGATTTCCTTCTCGGAGCAGCCGCTTCGGTTCTCAAGACGGATGCGCAATTTTCGGCCGCCATAGCGCTGACTTTCCGAATCGCGCTCACCAATGTGTTCTTCGCGGGCGATCTGTATTCGGGCGCCGGGGTGGTGGTCGATCCGAAGCATCCGCCCCGGGTGGGCGATTCGCTCGACGAGATCTCCCGAAGGCTGCGCACCAAGACGTTCGCGGAGTATTTCACCCGGATTTTCGCGCCCTACTACCTGAAGCGCAGGCCGGGATCGAGCGTCGAGAGTCTGGTCGCCGAAAACCGGCTCGATGTCATCGGCGATCAGCTGCGCGGCAATGCCGACTACTATGCACAAACCAACAGCGACGATCTCATCCTCGACAAGGCGGAGCTCGATTGGTTGAGGCAGACGTTGGGTGCCCGGATCGTGGTCTACGATCATGGCGGCCATCTGGGCAATCTCGGCGATCGACAGCAGGTCGCCGACATGCTCGAGATGCTGGCGGGACGCTGGCAAGGCGGCTCGCGATGATGCGCGTTGGCAGCGGTTGGCGGCCGCTCGCGGCAGGGGTGGCGTTCATCGCACTCGGCGGCTGCGCCTCGCAGGTGGTCGAATTCCACCGCTTGCCGCCCGACACTCCCGCGGCGGACAACGCAGCCGACATCGCCAAGATGCAGCGCCTGGCGGCCGCGGCGGCGCTCGCTCAAAAAGCGCGGGCACCGGACCCGACCGAAGGCGCGGCCGCAGCCGAGGTGCCGGCGCCGGTGACGCCCGCCGAGGCGCCGCCGATGAAGACCTACGATCCCTGGGGCGAGGTCAACCGGTTCACGTACCGCTTCAACGCGCGCTTCGACGAAGCGTTGTTCCTGCCGGTGGCAAACAGCTATCGTCGGCTGCCCTCGCCGATGCGCACCGGGGTGCACAACTTCTTCGGCAACATCGCCGAGATCGACAGCTTCATCAATTACACGCTGCAAGGGCGCCTCGGCCGGATGGTGCGCAGTGTCGGCCGATTCGTCATCAACAGCACCATCGGCATCGGCGGACTTTTCGATCCGGCGACGAAGATGCGTCTGCCGAACGCGCCGACCGGGTTCGGGACGACGCTTGCCAAGTGGGGCATGCATCCGGGTCCGTATCTGGTCATACCATTCTACGGCCCGTCGACTTTGCGCGAGGGCATCGGTTTGGCGGCCGATTACGGCACGCTCTACGTGATCGATCCGGCTTGGATCTACCGGGGAAATCTATCCTGGGGACTTTTCGTCGTACACGCCGTGGATGAGCGGGCGAGTATCGATTTTCGCTACTACGCGAGCGGTTCTCCCTTCGAGTACGAGACCATCCAGTTCCTGTATGTGCGCAAGCTGTTGATAGAGGATGGAGGCCTGCATCGCCAGAAGCCCCTGCCTCGCACCGACCCGAACGTGCCGGCGGGTGAATGAGCGAAGAGTCATCGCTGCCGAAGCTTCGCGATCGAGCTCTCGGCATCGTCGCCACCGGCACGATCCTTGCCATTCTCTATTTCGGGCGCGAGGTGCTGGTACCGATCACGCTGGCGGTGATCCTGAGCCTTTTGATATCGCCGCTCGTGCGGGCGTTGCGGCGCCTCGGCCTCGGGCCCACCTCGTCGGTGCTCGCGGCCGTGCTGGTGCTGACGGTGGCCTTGGGAGCCGTGGCGTCGGTGATTGGCGTGCAGGTGGCGCACATGGTGAAGAGCCTGCCGCAGTACGAGCGCACGATCCGTCACAAGCTGTACAAGGTGAACGAGCTGACCGTGGACCGGCTTGCGGCGTTCACCAGCCAAACCGAGCGGCTGGTCGGCGAGAGCCGCGAGCCGCGGGCCGCGAGCGAAGCGCCGCCGAGCTCGTTGACACCGGGAACCCCCGCTGACGCGCAAGGAACCGCGGCTGACGGGTCGCCGGATGCGGCGACGCAGCCCGCGCCGGTGCCCGCGCCGCTTTCTGCGTCGCCGCCCGCGCGGCCTTACTCCTCCGCCGCACCCATTCCCGTGGAAGTGCATCAACCGCCGTTGAGCCCGCTGCAGGTGGTCGAACGGGTGCTCGGATCGATGTGGGTGCCGCTGGAGACGGCCGGTATCGTGATCGTGGTGCTGATCTTCGTATTGCTCGAGCGCGAGTCGGTGCGCGACCGCTTCATCCGCCTGGCGGGTCCCGCCGATCTGCGCGCGACCACGCTGGTGCTGAATGATGCCGGGGAACGGCTGTCCCGGTTCTTCGTATCGCAGTTCGCGGTGAATCTCGGCGTCGGTCTGGCGCTCTGGCTGGGTCTTGCGCTCATCGGCCTGCCGCATGCGACGCTCTGGGCCGCGCTCGCCGCCGTGCTGCGCTTCGTGCCGTATGTGGGGGTCTGGATCGCGGCCGTGATTTCCGCCGCGCTGGCCGCTGCCGTCGACCCGGGCTGGACATTGGTCCTGCTGACCCTCGGCTTGTTCACCGTCGTGGAGCTCATCGCGGGCCAGCTGGTGGAGCCGCAGCTCTACGGGCATTCCACCGGGCTTTCCCCGCTCTCGGTGGTGGTTGCGGCCATTTTCTGGAGCTGGATATGGGGCCCGGTCGGTTTGGTCGTGTCGACGCCCCTGACCCTGTGTCTGGTGGTGATGGGGCGTCACGTCAAGGCGCTGCGCCTGCTGGACATCTTGCTCGGCGACAGCCAGGCGCTCACCATGCCCGAGCGCTTCTATCAGCGCGCGCTGTCGGCCGACTCCGACGAGCTCATCGCGAATGCACGCGCCTATCTCAAGCACGATTCGCTCGCGGCTTACAGCGATTTCGTGCTGATGCCGGCCCTGCGCCTCGCGGCCTTCGATCTGGAGCGACGGACGATTACTCGCGAACAACAGCTCAAGGTGCGCCAGACCATCGTGACCGTCATCGCGGCCATCAGCGGCGGACGGTCGCGCTTCACGCGCCGGCGCCACGCGATGTCGATGCTCGATCAAATGAACGCCGGGCGGCAGCTGCGGCAACAGCGCGAGCAGCTGATCGGCCGCTGGCAGGGACCGCTGGCCGTGCCGCCCGGCTCGATCATGCTCTGCCTGAGCATGGGTTCGATGTCGGACGATCTGGCCACGGAGCTCCTGGTTCGCATTTTGCGCGACAAGCAAATCGATGCGCGGCATGTGTCGGTCGAGGACCTGAAGGCGCCGCCGCCGGAGGCCGTGCCGGGCAGCGTGTCGATGGTCTTCGTGGTGAGCTCGACGCCGGGTGACGAGCGGCAGGCGGCGGGCGCGGCCGTGGAGCAGCTCCGCGCCCGGTTCGCTCACGCGCTGCTCATCGGCGTGTGCCTGCCCGGGCTGGTGTTGCAACAGGGCGGCTCCGACAGCATCCTGCCGGGCACCGATAAATCGGCGAGCTCGCTGGTGGACGCCTTGCAGATCTGCGTGGATTGGCTCGAGGAGCGCACGAAAACTTGAAACAGCATCCTGATGGCGCTCCGCCGCGCAGCGTCGCGTTCCCGATCCGGTGGCGCATTTTCAGCTTTCTGTTCGGATTCGGATTTCTGGCCTACATCCAGCAGAAGACCATCACGGTGGCGGCCGAACCCATGATGCCGGCGCTCGGATTGAGCCAATTGCAGATCTCCTACATCGAACAGGCCTTCGTGCTGGGATATGCGATCTTCCAGCTGCCCGGCGGCATCATCGGCCAACGGCTGGGTGCGAGGCTGACCTTCGTCGTGATCGGAATCACCGCGTTTTTCGCGACCCTCGCCATGCCGCTGATGCCGGAGTTCTTCCAGGGTCCGGCCGCACTGTTCGCGGCGCTGTTCGGCGTGCAACTCGTGCTCGGATTGTCTCAGGGAGCCATTTTCCCGATCTCCGCGGGGGTGTTCGAAGCGTGGTTTCCCGCCAAGCGCTGGGCCTTCGTGCAGGGTTTGCAGACGGCGGGGCTGGGCCTCGGCGCGGCACTCACGCCGCCGCTCATCGTCTATCTCATGACCCGGCTCGGCTGGCAGCGCGCGCTGGTGTGGGCGAGCCTCCCGGCGGTGGCGCTGATCGCGTTCTGGGCCTGGTATGGGCGCAATACGCCGCGCGAGCATCCTTCGGTCTCCGCGCACGAGCTCGCGCAGATCGGGTCTCACCCTCCGGCTCACTCGTCCCTCAGCTTCAAGCAACTCATCGCGCTGGCGGGCAACCGCAACGTCATGCTGCTGTTCGTTTCTTACATGAGCATGAACTACACTTTTTACCTGCTCTCCAACTGGGTGTTCCTCTACCTCATCCAGGAGCGCCACTTCTCGTCGCTCGAGAGCAGTTGGCTGGCGACCGCGCCGCCGCTGGCCGCGGCCCTCGGCGCCGTCGTCGGCGGCGTGATCACCAGCGTGCTCGCGCTCAGGTTCGGGAGCCTCTGGGGCTATCGTATACTGCCGCTCGTGGCCATGGTTGGCGCTGCAGTGCTGTTGCTCGTCGCGGTCAACGCGTCCAACCCTTACCTGGCGGTCGCCGCACTGGCGAGTTGCTTCGGCGCCGTCGAGCTCACCGAGGGCGCATTCTGGGGAGCGGGCATGACGGTGGGCCGCGGCGACACCATGGCGGTTTGCGGCATCATGAACACGGGAGGCAATTTGGGCGGCATCATCGGCATACCCATCGTCGGATATTTCTCGGGCTTGCATGCGTGGAATACGGCGTTTTTCATC